>ULVP01056167.1_pt1 | contig 133384 bp, 90 predicted proteins | sample 1959551 | NCBI WGS metagenome assembly ULVP01 (sample SAMEA4835789, study PRJEB28245) | human gut metagenome | biome: gut microbiome; material: fecal sample | place: Denmark | collected 2008 | reverse complement strand
AAAATCTGCACTTTTAGGGTTGAAATTGATATACCTCAACTAAAAGCTGTGTTCGGAAACAGCAACACATTAATTACATATAGTTGAGAGTTGAGAATTGGGAGTTGAGAGTTTCGGGGTTGGGAGAGAAAACTCATAATTCCTAATTCGGACGCCTTGCCGTCCGACACAATATTTGCATTCCTGATGCTCAATACTATGAGCTCAGCGCACGACAAAATCTTTGGTGCGAAATTCTCGAGTTTTGAACGGTTTGAGCTAATACGTTCGCACACAGAGTGTTATGCGATTTTCTGACGAAGCGTTATGAAATCAGTCTCGCAAAAGAGCCGTTTTTTTCTGCAATAGAGCCACCTTTACACTACAATACTGTCACTTTTGCCATACAACAAAGCCTCTTTTACGCTCCAATAGTGGCACTATCAGAGTGTAAAAGAGGCTATATCGTATGGCATGAGTGCTGTTTGCACAGCAAAACACCGTAAAAACAACAAAACGGAACTCTATAATCAATTTTTATTTTGTAACAGATTTTTACCGTTTAGACAATATTTGCATAGTGGGCAGGAAGGTTACTAAAACAGACATGACAGCACAATCTCCTGACCGTTGAGCCATTTTATTCTGCTCTTTGTCTTTTCCATCTGCCATAGAGATATCCCGAAACGCCTGCCGCGATTATTATGTAAATGGGCGATACCCCAAATAATGCTATCAACAGACAGCAGACTATGGGTATCCAGGCGTTGCGCCATGAGATATTGGTGGTCTTTGCCATCTTGAAGCACGGAGAGGCGATGAGCGCCACTACTGCGGGACGCACTCCCTTGAAGAATTTCTCCACCCATGGATTGTCCTTGAAGTTATGGAAGAACATGGCTATGATGATGATGGCTATGATGGACGGGAGGGCTATGCCGACGGCTCCGACGATGCCTCCCCATACTCCTTTCAGCTTATATCCGATATGTGACGCCATGTCGATGGCGAAAATACCCGGCGTGGACTGCGCCACCACCATGATGTCCATAAATTCCTGCCGGTCCATCCACTTGTTGTTATCCACGAACTCACGCTCCATGATCGGTATCATGGCATAACCGCCTCCGAGCGTGAACGCACCTATCTTGTTGCAGGTAAGGAAAAATTTGAGCAGCATATATATAATGTATGTCTCTTTATGATGTTACAAAAAAAGAAAAACGCCAGACAATAGACCTCACCGGCCTTATCTGGCGTAATTATTCTAATATAAATATTATGGTAATGTCCGATTATTATGAATAGCGCAAGATCTGACCGGGACGGAGACGCATGGTCTTCGAGATGTGGTTGAGCTTACAAATCTTGTCGATTGAAACACCGAGCTTCCTTGATATTGACGCGAGCGTCTCACCCTTCGTAACCTTGTGATACTGCACCTGATCGGTAAGACCAGACGTAGCGCGGTCGTTGGTGGCATAGTCGTTGCGCGAGTTGGATGCGTAAGAAGAGCCGTCCATCTTTCCGCGTGCTCTTGTAGCAGCTGCCGACTCGCTGTCATACGTCGAGCGGTCGAAAGCATAATAGTCACCTGTTACGTCCTGCTCACGGAAGTCGAACATAAGAGCGGGATTGAGAGCCACGCCGCAGAGACGTGTCTCGAAGTGAAGGTGCGAACCCGTGCTTCGTCCAGTGTTACCACCGAGACCGATAACATCACCGGCGCGAACCTCCTGGTTCTCATCCACGAGCTGCTTCGAGAGGTGTCCGTAGATAGTCTCCAGACCGTTGTTATGTCGGATGACGATATACTTACCGTATCCTCCGCCCTCGTATCTTACAATTCTGACTTTTCCTGAGAATGCCGCACGGATGGTATCGCCGATATACACCTTGATGTCAAGACCCTTGTGCTGGCGTCCCCAGCGCGAACCAAAATTACTGGTTATGACGCGGCTCGTGGTGGGCATGCAGAAATGACGAAGGTCAATCTTGTAATGTTCAGGGAGTTCTGTGGCACGGTGTGCATAGCGGTTGTCCCATCCTGCGTAGAGGTCTGTCGCGGGCGACTCCGCCTCTTCTCTCGCTGCGATATTTCGCAACATAATGGTATCGACTGCTGCCATCTTACGGTCTACTGGAGCTTGGCGGGCAAGAAGATCCTGACCATGCACCGGTATGGACGCTACGGCAAGCAGCATCGATATAGTAATCTTTTTAAGTGTCTTCTTTAAATTCATCTTCTTTAGGACTCGTTTTTTAGATTGGAACGAGTTTATCGCTCCTTCGAAAGGTAATCGTTGAACAAAAAAAGGCGTTCAACCACAAGTTTGCAACATGCACATTGCAATTTGCATTTGCGTTGCAAAGTTACGAAAAAAATCTGTCAATAAGGTAGTTTTACGTACCTCATTAACAGATTTTGTAATATCTTTAACAATTAAACTTGCTCATTTTAAACAATTTGCACTATTTAATGCATATCTTGCGCGTTTTGCCGTTATCTTGCACAACGTAGACACCCTTCTTCAAAGAAGCGCCCAAAGGCATCTGACGACCACTGAGATCGTAAATACGGACTTGCGCAGAACCATTGTCTTCCCCTACCCCACTGATGCCTGATGCTGCATCCCATACGGCATTGGCAGCACGACTTTCACCTGTGTTATAGACTGCCTTGACGCTATACGTAACGTCGGTGTCGACTGATCGGTTATCGGTATACTTCGTTGCTGTTATAGGCGATGCGTTAAGACGCATGCCGTCACGATAGACATTATAGCCCAGAAGCTTCAGACCTGTTCCTGCCTTGCGGTACTTTATGTCATCCACGAAGAGAATGTACTGGTCCTTCGACGTGCAGCGGAGAGCGAAATAGCGTGCTCCCTCCGGCAGGTCGGCAGAATACTGCGTCCACTGTCCCGGAACGGTAATCGTGGAGCCTACCTTCTTGAACGAACCTATGGATTTTCCTTCCACAGAACACAGCACCTCCATCTGTTCCTGCGTGCCGTAATAGTTGTTGTTGGGGCTGCATGCCCAGAAGGTGATGGTCTGCGCTCCGTCCACCTCCGGCGAGATAAGCCAGTCATCGTTGGCGGTATAGCGTCCGGCACTGAATGCGGCTGCCACCTGCGAGCCTGAATGCGTCGGGAAATACAACGGGCTAAGACTGACGGCAGAGGGATTGAACACCTGGAACGCCATCGGAGCCTCCACATTATCGTACTGCACGAAGTCGCCCGAACCGTCCTGAATGCCGAGCGTGGACGCTCCGTCGATGTCCATCAATGTCCACTCACCGAAATGGCTGATGGTGAAGGGCACGTACGACTCGAAGTCTTCCACCACATCCTCAACCTCAGCTCCATTGCTGATGCCCTCCGGCTCACTCCAAGAAAGTGCCACCGACTGCATATCGTCAGCAGCCTCAGCCTTGGCGTCCTTCACGAACGGACGCCCGGGAAGGACTGTGACGACAACATTCTTCGACACATTGTCCGAAGCGTCCTCATCCGAATTCCACGCAATCTCAGCATGATACAGACTGGAGAGAGCTGCGTCAGAGTTGGGCGCGTCCTTCAGTTCCACGTCTGTGTTCTGCCCTGCTGCAAGTTCGTCAACGTGCGTCTTGCCGACAAGCGTCTCGCCACGATAGAGACAAATGTCGAAGTCGGCAGCGTCCTTATCGCCCGTGTTGCTGATATTGGCAAACACCGTAACGTCGTCGCCTACGCTAACCTTGTCAATCATGGCGCTTACGTCGCCCATCGTAAGATTAAAGGACAGCGGGTCGTCCACGTTTATCTGGTCTACATAAAGCGGCACGATGGACGTAAGGTCTTCGGCATTGCCACCAACACCTGTGAAGATGAGCTGCACGTATTCGTACGAACGAAGGTCAGAAAGGCTGTAGCCATATTTCAGCCAGCGGCCGTCGTTGTCTTCACCGTCGAAATCGTTGGGCAGAATGTCGTCGAGCTGATGTAGCTTGCCGTCAGGAGTGCGCAGAGCCACACGCAGATGATGGATGGAACGCTTCATGTTCCATACATAGAACGTGAGACGCGGATTACGTGTGTCCTTCAGCGTTATCTTCGGTCCGATAAAGTCAGAGCTGGCGCCTGTGGTAACCGTAGAGAAGGCTATGAAGCCGTTGTCAAGATCGGCAGCATCGGCGTATGTGCCGTACTGCATGATGTTCCATTCTGCGAGCGCACTCATCGAGCCGTACCAAGGACCACGCTGCATGCTGCGCTTTGCGAACGATTCGGCATAAGGCACAGCGTAAGGCTTGCCCACGAAAATGGTGTCCGTGGATGCGGCGATGCCCTTGCCCTGCTGCGTGCGCGGCGTGATGACATACCATGCCAGTCGCTGCTCGTCGCCCTTCATTGTCATCTGCTCCGAGAACGAAGGTTCGCTGACCGTGGTGCTCTTAAGCGAGCTGCCATCCACATTGGCGATGTTATACTTCAGCGAAGCCTTGTCTATCAAGCCTCCGTGCTTACCCTTTGATGGAGCATCCCAAGAGGCTGTCACCTGTCCGTCATCAAAGCTACTGATTCTAAGGTTTTCGACAGCACCTGGCTGGTCCAGTCCCACATACGTTGAGACGGTGACCGTCTCGCCTTTGCCTACGGCGTTCTCTGCCGTTATCTCATAGCTGACAGTTCCGTCAGCTGATGGTGTGTCGGTCATCTGGCAGATATCGCCGGGGATGATGTTCGAGAATGTCTCCACCACCTTATTGTCCGTGAGTCGCTTCACGGTGATATGCTTCAGGTTGGCGGTCAGCGTCTCGCCACCCATATTCACCACGGGAGCCTTGAACGAAATCGCCACCTTGCGGTCCGTACTTGATCCAACCGGCTCTGCCTTTGCCTCCGTCACAGCACCCGGACACTTCACCGAACCGATGCACTTCACCTTGAGGTTGTCCAGATACAGATAACTGCCCTCGGCATACAGACTCAAGGCATGCACACCGATGTGGCAGGCACCGTCATGCTTCGGTGCGAAGACAGTCGACAGCGTGCGATAATTGACATTATCCACCTTCGTAGGAGCGAGAACCGTCTGCGTCAGGCTTGCCGCCTCCGCCTTCTGTCCGGCAGCCACAGCCACCGTCTCACAATAGCCTTCCTCCGCCTTCACGTCCATCGACACCTGATAAACCGAATTCTTGCTAAGATTAAACACCGGCGTAACGAGCCAGTCGTCATCGTCGAGTCCTTCCTGACTTACACCGCAGATAAAGCAGTCGCCGAAGAACTGCCAAGTCTCGTCGTCTTCATTGGCATCAATGACGGTCATGGTCTTGGCAGCCACTTCGTCATTGAACGGCTGGTCGTAAGGTAGCTTCAGAGCCGAACCCACCTGCACCACATTGGTGCGAACCTTATCGCCGTACTCGCCAGCCACCTTCGCAGCCACCTCATAATAATAATATCCCATCTGCAGGTCTGCCACTTCCTTGTCGTCGAAGGATGTGACGCTGCCATCGTACACCACCTTGGCATCGGGCTGACGCGTGACGGTGTAAGTGACGAGCGACGGATCGAAATAGCCGTCATGATTGCCTCGCTGCGGAGCTGTCCACGACACGCTTACCGTCTGTGCGTCCTTCATTACAGCCTTCGGCGACACGGCATTCACCACATCGCTGCCAGCCCAGAAGTCGCAATACACGAACTGGCTGCGTCCCGCGCTGTTGGTAACCACCGCTTTCATGTGGTGCATGCCACGTGTGAGTGTCAGCGCAGCCTCAACACCGGCTCCTGCCTGCGACTGTCCTTCCTTAAGCAGACTGCCGTCCAACCAAAGCTTATAGCCCAAAGACGAGGCGAGATTGCCGCCGCCAGCCGTACGGTCCGGCATAGCGATGAGCGCCTTGCCTGTCAGCGACGTTCCAGTGAGCGAAGCCTTCAACGACGTGGGGCGTGCAGGAGCATTGTCGTCGGCATACGAACCAGTGGTATAAATACCCGTAAACTCATATCTGTCAGGTATGGTGGTCAGCGTCGTAACAGTTCCGTCAGTGAGATTCACCTCACATATCTCCGGACTCTCATGCGTATAGTGAGGCGTCATCGCCCAGAGCATACGTCCCGAAGGATAATCGAACGTGGCACTCTGCGCATACTTCACCGTCTTGCCCGTCTGACCAATCTCGGTCAGCTCGCCAGTGTTCTTGTCCACGCTGTAGAGCATGCCGTAGATGCTGATGCCGTAAAGCCGTCCGTCCTTCGTGGCAGCCAAAGCTATAAGCTCCTGCTTAAGGTCGGCTATCTTCGAGGAGAATCCTGTGATGGTGTTAAGCGTACCGAAGAAGTAGCCGTTAGTGGTGGCACTCTCACGGAAACATCCATACACACGGTCCGTCGTAGGGTCGTAGGCGAGGTCGGAAGCCACGCTCGTATAGGTGGTAAGATGGCGTTCCTCAATGAGTCGCCACCCTGCATCCACGTCGTACACGCGGAAACTGACCGTACCGTCATAGTCGTACGGCGAATAGTCCACCATGTAATAGCGACCGTCTACGTATACGCCGCCACCGAAAGCCGACAGATTGTCGTCCAGCTTCACACTCTTAATCTGCGTGGCATCGTTGGCAGGGAGCGAATAGATGCCGAACGGCGCATCGCTGCCCATGTCTTCCCAACCATGTCCAAAGATCACACTGCCATATATGGTCGGCTGCGTCTGCGCGAAGGCAGAACCGCAAGCCGATGCGATGGCAAGTGTCAGAAACAATGATTTCTTCATCATGCTTTTCATTTTATTGACATTACTTTCTTACCGAAACCTTAAACGCACTGCCGTCCACCATGACGACATATACGCCCGGTTCTGCCTCTACGGTGATATGAGCTTCACCGGCGAAGGTACGTACGAGACGACCGTCCACGGTGAACATCTTCACCATTCTGCCTTCTGCGCCGCTTATCTCCACACAGCTCTTTCCGCCGCTTACCACAACGGCTGCTGCCGAGGCGTCATTGATAGCTGAGAGGTATGTGATGGTGGCTGTATTAGACGGTTTCGACTCGCCCTCTTCGTAAGCAGCCGTCACCTGATATGCGTAGCTGTCCGACTGGCGCACGTCATCGTCGATGTAATAGCGCTGGTCGATAGGCTTGGCGTTAAGCTTCTGGCGGTCGCGATAGACGTTATATCCCACGAACGTAAGATTCTCCTTCTCCGCACCCTTAGCTATATACGAGATATCGTCAATAAGGAGGGCGAATTTGTTGTTGGAGACGCAACGGATGGCGAAGTACTTCGCACCCTGCGGCAGTTCAACCTTATACTCGTCCCAACCCTTCACGTTGCTAACGTCGATGGTCTCGCCTATCTTCTTGAAGCTGTCGATGGTCTTGTCCGAAACAGAATAGAGCACCTCCATCTGCTCGGGCACTGCACTTGCGATGCCAGCCTTGGCGAAGAACCTTACAGTCTGCGCCTCACCGCAAAGCTCAGGCGACACAAGCCAATCGTCGTTCTGCTTCTTTGTGAAGCCGCCGTCGGGCGATGCGCAACTGAAACTTACGAGCATCTGTTCGCCGGAATGGGCTTCCCACGAGGTGAACGGAATGCCAGCCTGGAGCGAATTGAACACCTGGAATGCCATCGGCTCACCGGAATTCTCGTACTGCAACGGTCCGAACGACTCGCTGAGTGTTATCTGAATGGTATTCTGCAAGTCGCAGTCGTATGTGGTCCAGTCACCGAAGTCGCTGATGGCAAATGCCTTGTAATCGTCGAAGGTTTCGGTGGTACGCTTCAGTCCGAGACTGTTAAGGTCGGGAGCCTGCCATGACAGACCCACATTGCTCTGGCGTGACGAAGCCTCAAGACCAGAAGGTGTAGGATAGTCATTCTTCTTCACACGTACGCTAACGGTGTTCGACGCATTGTTGTCCTCTATCTGGTCGGCAGCATAGTCAACAACAGCACTGAACTCCACCTTGTCATCATCCACAACCGTAACCTTACCGTTCAGACCAATGGTCTTGGCACGATCAGCAGAAAGCGGGTCGCCCGTGAAGCGACTGAACTCCTCACCGTTCTTATACACTACGATGGTGTAATCGCCGGCAGCCACCTCATTGGCTGTATTATTGCGCACTGTGAGCTGCAGGTCAGCCATGTCGCCAGCCTCAACCTCTTCGGCAGCGGTGAGTTCAACTGCCATGATGTCGTTATCGGCGGCATCTACGATGGCAACATTATCGTAAGCGAAGAACTCCGTAGTGGTATTGACAGCCTCGCCCTCGAAGCCGATACGCACATAACGACAGTCCTTGTAAGGAGTGAGGTCAATGCTGAAGCGCTGCCAACCCACGGCGTACTGGTCAGAAAGAATCTCCTTCACCGGCACAAAGTCGGCATAATCCTTCTGCACGCTGACGGTAAGCTTGTCGCCCTTGCCAGTGCAGTAAGCCCAGAAGTTGAGCGTAGGCTTAGCCATCTCGCTGATGTCCACCTTCGGCGACTCGCTGCGCACCGCCTTGCCTGTCTTATCGGCAGAGAACGACTGCATACCGCCGTCACCGTCCTGTGCCTGTGCTGACGCGCTGCTGGTCATGGCGTAACAGTAAGCCTCGCCTACCTCGCCCTTGGTCACGTTAGTAATCCACGGTCCGCTCTTCATCGTCACGTTCTTGAACGACTCTATCATCGGTGCCTTGATGGCAGGACCACCGATAGCCATGCAGGTCTTCCAGTTGCTGCGACTGCCACCCGTGCTGCTCACGGCATATACGCTGTAACCGTTGTATGCCTGACGACCTGCCTTAATTGTCAGCTGGTCATCGTACGATGTCTTGCTGCCAAGGTTGATGTCGTTTGGATCGGTGCCCACTGATATATAATATGTAAGGTCGTTAGGATCTATGTAGCCTCCATGCACGCCCTCCGGCTGGTCCCAAACCACATGTATCAGACCTTCCGTCTCGGCATCCTCGTAAGCCCTGAGATTCTTCACCGCGCCCGGCTCGTCAATGCCGACGAACACCTTGGCTGTGGTATCCAGTCCTTCGTTGCCGGAAGCGTCAACTGCATGCACGGCATAAACGCACGAACCGGAGGGCACGCTCGGATCGTTGTATGAACATTTCTGACCTGGCGTTACAGATGTGAGCGTAGTGAGCGACTCGCCGTTGCGCGAGATGACGATGTCCATCTTGTCGGTCAGCGCAGCACCTCCCAACGTATTTGTCGGAGCCGTGAAGCAGAGAGCAGCAGTAGTGGCGCCCTTCTCGCCCGGTGTGACTACAAGGTCTGTGGGCGAATCGGGAGCTGAAGCCGACACCTCTGTAATATTAAGATTGTCCACATAAAGATGATTGCAGTCAGCATCTGAAATGGCATGGATACCAAAATAACGCATGCCATCCTCCGTAGCACGGAAGGTGCCGGAGAGAGTGCGGCGGCGAGGCTGATAAGTAACCTCCGTAGGTTCGATGACGATGTCGGTCATGGCCTCAGCGGTGGCGTCAGTTCCGACAGCTGCAGCCACACGCTCCGTGGGATAGTCGTTGACAGCATCGAATGAGAACTTATAAGCAGCTCCCTTCTTCATATTTATGGGCGGCGTGATAAACCAGTCGTCAGCAGCATTAGAGCTGTTGGCGGTGTATGCAACCATATTATAGTTGCCGTCAAAACTCCATGTCGAACCGTCATCATTAGCGTCAACGATGGTGAAGTCTTCCATTGAAGCACTGGTGCTCAGACCGTTATGATAAGGCAATGAGAGACTGGAGCCTACGCTTACCTCCACGGATGTGGCAGGCTGGCTCTTGAGGTCGCCATTCAGAGCCGTCACCTTATAGTAATACCACGTCATGTCGGTGGACTCTACGTGGTCGACGTATGTAGTGGCGGCGCAGTCAGTGGCGACAATCACGGAGTCGGCAGTCTCGCCCATCTTGAAGCGCGAGATGGCATAGCGGAGGTTGTCCTTATCGAAGTAGCCTCCGTTGACGGATGCCTCCGGCGCCTTCCATGTCAGCGTTACGTCATTGCCCTTTGCCTTCACCTTCACTGAGGTAGGCGGCATAGGCACGTCATAGCCCACCCACTTGGTGTCTGTGGTCTGCTCGCTGACGGCAGCCGGACGGGCGGTGGTGGCAGGTATCTCAGCTGTCACGCTGAATACGCTGTTGCCACTCTTTGCAGCAGTGAAAGGAGCAGTGACAGCGGCACCGGGCGCAGCATTGGCGTGTGCCACTGCCTCACCGTTGATACGTACAGTATAAGCGAGGTCGGCAGGAAGACTCTTGCCTTCGACGTCAAGCGTCGGCATCGTGAACGCCACGCTACCGCCGGAGAGCGACGTCATCGAAACGCTCAGCGAGCTGACGGGCTTGGGCAGAGTGGCGAGGTCGAGGTCCTGCTTTAGGAAGATGGTGGAGAGCTGGTCGTAGGTCTGCTCGCCTTGCCATGTGTCCTCATTGAAGCCGTAATTCACAATCTCCGTGACGTTAGCAGTAGCAGGATTCACCTTAAGGACGTGCGTAGCCCAATCCACGTCGGAATAGGCTGCCCAATAGATGTCGCCGGTGGCGTAGTCGCATGTGGCACTTTGGAAGAAGGGCAGGATACTGAATCCGGTGTTGCCCACAACTGTAGCCTTACCGGTGTATTTATCCACGGTGTAGAGTTTGCCTGTCTTAGAAATCGTATATAGTTGTCCGTCGCGATTGAATGTTAGCGCCACCATGCGCTCTGGCATCTGAGCGATGGGCCGGCAGGAATAAATCACAAAGGGATAATCGTCCTTTGTGGAATAGGTAAGCCTTCCGAGTGTGAGATACTTGCCGGAATAGTCGGCGTCAGAAAAAATGCCATAGATGGCCTGTGTCTCAGGGTCGAAAGCGAAGTCGGAGGAGATATCCGTAAAAGCGAAACCCTGACGTTCCTCGCCGATTGTCCAGTCGGCTGTGTTGTAGCCATAGAGATGGATTGGGAACGTAATTTTCGAGTTGTCCTCGTTCTCCTCATAGTATGACGACCAGAACTTTCCCTGTGCATAAGTGGCGCCGCCATAACATTTCACATCGTTACCGACGGGGGTGAACACTGTGGGGTTGGAAGAATTGAAAGTGTAGAAACCGGCATCGCGAGTTTCACTTGCCGACACATAAGTGTAAAACTGTAGGTTCGTAGCAGCTTTACGAGGATTGTCCGCCATCACTCCTAATGACGACGAGGTAAGAAATGCCATTATCACAAAGGACCGGACAAGGGCAGTAAGGGGTAAATCTTTTTTCATAATGCTAAGATTTTATCTGATTAACTGAATTTTTGTTCAAATATCACTTAATAACGCAAAAGTATAAAAGATTTCGCAGAAAAACAATAAATCAGTGATATAAGTTGAATAAAGGCGTATATATACAAAATTGCCACACTTCGGCAGCATGGCTCCCATAGCGTGGCAATTACTTATCTCAATTTTTCAATCTCTTCTTCTGTAAGTCCGGTATAACGCATTATCTTTGATATTGGCTCACCATCCTCAAGCATCATCTTAGCAGTTTCGGCACGACCCTCAGCACGACCCTCAGCACGACCTTTCTCACGACCCTCAGCACGGCCCTCCTCAAGACCCTCACGTCTTCCTAAGAGTGCAGCCCCTTCAAGCGTGGCATGATAGTCGCGCATCACTTTCAAGCTCTCATCATATTTTTCTCGCTCGTCCTTGCTTAAGGCGGCGATGTCTGTTATCTCGGAGAGCTTCTTGAATACAGCATTGCGCGCCTGGAACGGCATTCTTTCAAAAGTACTCATGTTCTTTAAGATGTAAATCCAACGTTCAAAATCGTTTTCGCATTCATCCTCTTCATTCTTTGCGAACAGAGGAAGCATCAAGTAGATAAATCGCAAGCGATCGGAAAAGACCGTATTGTCCTTCATATCCATCAGGGCGATGTCCGTACGGAACTTCGTCGGCGTACCGTCTTTCATATCATAATTTAGCAAACAGACAGTATAGACTGGTGCCAGACAGTAGTTCCACTTAACATTCGTGTCACCCACCGTACCTTTTACGCCTTGATTGACGATGTCACGCGAGGCATAATAGATGGTTCGGTCTGTAAAGAATGGCTGATAGCGGTTCTGCATCTCCACAATAATGTGCTCACCCTTATCTGTCGTGCAGTAGATATCATAGATGATACCTCGCATTTCAACCAATTCCGGCAATTGTTCTTTATCCTTGAAGACGAGGTCTGTGATATGATGCTCGCCGTCAAGGAGGTCATTAAGGAACTTTATCAATAAGTCCTTGTTGATTTCCTGACCGAAGATTTTCTTGAATCCCCAGTCGGAGAATGGATTAATGAATCTTGGCATAGGCTCTTGTTTTTTGCAAAAATACAAAAAAATCCCCAATATGCAATTATCATAAAGCAGAAATAACCCGCTCTCTCACGAAATGGCAGCCCAGTTGATGTTCGTGTCGCGCAGCTCTCTTAGGCGTCGCCATAGCATGGCATATTCCTTGGACGTGCAGGTGGGGTCAGCGTCAATGATTTTCTGTGCCTCCTGTCGGGCGAGCGCCACAAACTGCCCGTCACGGGCGATGTCTGCAATCTTAAGGTCGAAGGCGATGCCGCTCTGCTGCGTTCCTTCGAGATCGCCGGGACCGCGAAGCTTGAGGTCGGCCTCGGCAATGCGAAAGCCGTCGTTCGTGTCGCACATGATGTCGATGCGCTTGCGGGTAACGGCGGAGAGCTCATAACCTGTGACAAGGATGCAATAGCTCTGCTCGGCACCTCTTCCAACGCGACCGCGGAGCTGATGGAGCTGGGAAAGGCCGAAGCGTTGAGCGTCGAGGATAACCATTACGGAGGCATTGGGAACATTTACGCCCACCTCTATGACGGTGGTAGCAACGAGAATCTGCGTCTCGCCACTCACGAACTTCTGCATTTCAGCGTCTTTCTCCGCCGACTTCATCTTGCCGTGCACCTTGCTGATGTTGAATTCAGGGAATATCTGACACAGCGAAGCGTAGCCTTCCTCAAGGTTCTTCAGGTCCATCTTCTCGCTCTCGGAGATAAGCGGGAAGACGATATACACCTGACGACCAAGGTTTATCTGCTTGCGGATGCCGTTATAGAGCGACGTAAGTTGCTTGTCATACTTATGTATGGTCTGTATGGGCTTGCGACCAGGCGGCAACTCGTCGATGACACTCACGTCAAGGTCGCCGTATATGGTCATGGCAAGGGTGCGTGGGATGGGGGTGGCTGTCATCACGAGGATGTGGGGAGGGTTCTCGCTCTTAGCCCAAAGGCGCGACCTCTGCTCCACTCCGAAGCGGTGTTGCTCATCGATGACAGCCACACCAAGTCGTTGGAACTTGACCGGATCCTCCAATACTGCATGCGTGCCGACGAGTATCTGCACCTCGCCGGAGATTAGACCCTCGAGCACCTCACGACGCTTCTTTCCTTTTACGATGCCCGTAAGAAGTTCCACTCGGATGCCGAGACCGCGAAGAAATTCCGTGATGGTGGTGAAGTGCTGCTCGGCGAGGATTTCGGTAGGTGCCATGATGCACGCCTGATAACCATTGTCGAGGGCGATGAGCATAGTCATCAGCGCCACAAGGGTCTTGCCGGAGCCTACGTCGCCTTGGAGCAGACGGTTCATCTGCCTGCCGGAACGCATGTCGTCACGTATCTCGTGCATAACTCGTTTCTGCGCACCGGTAAGACTGAAGGTGAGGTTATGCGAATAGAAGTCGTTAAACAGCTTGCCGACATGCTGGAATACATAGCCGCGATACTTGCGACGATGGTCGGAAGCATAGCGGAGAATGTTGAGCTGAACGTAGAACAGCTCTTCAAACTTCAGACGGTCACGCGCCGCCTTCATCTGCTGCGGTGTCTTGGGATAATGTACGCAGCGCATCGCCTCATCGCGCGAGACGAGGTGAAGGGGTTTGGTGATGAAGGTGGGGAGGGTTTCGGGGAGCGGGTCCTTCAGCTTGAGAAGCATGTTCTTCACCGTCTTCTCTATCACTCTCGACGTGATGCCCATCTTCTTCATGCGCTCCGTGGTGGTGTAGTAAGGCTGCATGCCCATTTCGGAGAGCTGAAGGTCGGAGGCCCGCTCCATCTCGGGATGAGCAAACTGGAAGCGTCCCTGATAGACGGTAGGGCGACCGAAGACTACGAACTCCTGCCCTACCTTATAGTTCTTATATATATATTGTGCCCCGCTGAACCAAACGAGATCGGCTACGCCGGTGCCGTCGCTGAAATGACCGACCACTCGCTTCTTACGCGCCGACATCTCGAACTCCTCATAACTGAGCACCTTGCCCTTTATCTGCACGAAGGGCATATCGGCGGAAAGCTCACGAATGGTATAGATACGACTGCGGTCGACATACTTATAAGGGAAGTTCTCAATAAGGTCACGCCATGTGGATATCCCAAGCTCCTTGCTCAGGATTTCCTTACGTTGGGGGCCCACACCGGGCAGATACATTATGTCTTGCGAGAGTATATCCATATTGGGAGTTAGGAGTTACGAGTTAGGAATTACGAATTACTGTTTGCAGATAAAATCCGCAAGGAGCAGGTCGTAGGGTGTTGTCAGCTTGATGTTCTCACGACAACCTTCCACCATCACAACCTTGTGTCCGGCAGCCTCAGCCACAGACGCGTCGTCCGTGAAAGCCTCGCTGTAGGGCACGTCGTAGGCTCGTTTGATGAGCTGGATATCGAAAGTCTGCGGAGTCTGGACGGTGCGATAGTCGGAGCGCAGCACGTTATGGCCTCCGTCCTCGTCTGCCACGTAGCGCAGCGTATCGGTGACGGGCATTACGGGCATGGCGGCTCCATGCTCACGGGCAGCCTCATAGGTGCGGGCTATGACGTCCACGGTGACGAAGGGACGCACGCCGTCGTGAATGCCCACCACACCGGTGGCGTCATCAGGAACAGCGGCGATGCCGTTCTTGCATGACTGGAAGCGGGTGTCACCGCCGTCCACCACAGTATGCTCCACGTTGAAGTGATATTCCTTGCAGAGCTGACGCCAATAGTCTTGCTGGGCGTGAGGCAATACGAGGATGATGCCGATGGCTTCGCTGTACTGACGGAAACGCTCTATGGTTCGCATCAGGACAGGCTTGCCGTCAACGGGGAGGAACTGCTTAGGCAGGTCGCCGCCCATACGCAGTCCCTTTCCTCCTGCCACAATGATGATATAGTCCTTGTTCATACTACTCGAACATCATGCCTTTTCTCAGATCACTTACCACTTTCTCGCCCTTGAGGATAGAAAGGAGGGTGAAGGCATACTCGAATGCAGCAGCCGGACCCTTGCCCGTTACCACATTACCATCAACGGTGACAAGTTGGGCTGTGTAAGTGGCGCCCTTCAGCTCGCCTTCGAAGCCGGGATAGCAGGTGGCACGCAGACCGTCAAGCAGTCCGAGATGTCCGAGAACCATCGGTCCGGCGCAGATGGCACCGAGAAGTTTGCCCTGCTTGGCATGTGCGAGAAGAGCATTGCGCACACCTTCGTGCTCGTCAAGATTCTTGGCGCCGGGCATGCCACCGGGAATCATAAGGAGGTCGGCATCAGAGAAGTCGGCTTCCTCGAAGCGGACATCAGCCTTTACATATACATTGTGGGCAGACTTTACCATGTCAGATCCGTTGATGCTGACAGTAACCACGCCTACACCTCCGCGGCGAAGGACATCAACAGGAGCCAATGCCTCGACATCCTCGAAGCCATCGGCAAGAAATACGTACACTTTTGTCATAATATGTTGTTCTTTAGTTTGCTTACCTGAGGACGTCTTCGGGACGGAGCGCAATACACCGAACGGATCGGCGATGCGGGCGTCTTCCTCGTCCTTTTTCTTCAGCGAATAGAATCGTGCCATAACGTCATTTTTTAATAGTTGGGCATACTTTTTAATTGTATATGCAAACTTACACATTTTTTTTGGTTCGTAAGCTTTTTAGGCTCCCAATAATTTTTTAATAAATTTAATTTGTGAGACTCCATATAAAATATTATCTTTGCATATAGAAAAACTGAAAACACACAATATTAACTTTAAACAAAATAACAAAATGGAAGAAAACAAGAACCAGCAGCCCCAGGGTCTTCAGATCGAACTGAAGCCGGAAATCGGTGTAGGCGTTTACGCTAACCTCGCACTCATCACTCACTCTTCAAGCGACTTTATCCTCGACTTCACTTGCATGCTCCCCGGACTGCAGCAGCCGCAGGTACGCAGCCGCGTCGTAATGGCTCCCGAGCACGCTAAGCGTCTCCTCATGGCCCTCAACGACAACATCCAGAAGTATGAGCAGAACTTCGGTAAGATCCAGCTCCCCGAGCAGCAGCAGCCTCGCACTGCCACTCCGTTCCACACACAGGACGCTGAGGCATAAGCAAGCTGACAAAGCTTAATAGCATAAAAAGAAACACGAAAGCGGATGCGACGTTCCCCAAAAGAACGCCACATCCGCTTTCTTCGTTTTCTGGTTTTTGACAGGAAGACAGGTTTTTGACAAGAAGACATGAAGACATGATTCGTTGGATATGATTTTTGACAGGAAGACAGGAAGTCATGTCTAAAAAACATGTCTACATGTCTTCATGTCTAAAAAACATGTCTACATGTCTTCATGTCTAAAAAACATGTCTACATGTCTTCATGTCTAAAAAAACATGTCTACATGTCTAAGAACGAAGAAAGCCGTGGCTTACTCCTTGCGGAGCGCCACGGCTTTCTTATTGTCTATTGCCTTACGCCTTACGGCGTGTCGGGCGATGATTAGAAGTTAGGAGCGTCAACATCCCACCAGAGGCGTGTGCCCTGCTGGTCAGGACCACCGAGTGCGGGCAGACCTGTATTAGCGAGGTCCTCCTTGGTCTGAGGATCGTCAGTGAACCAAGGCAGACGGCGGATGATGTTCATACCTGAGCAGTAGTCAGCGTTGTCACCCATATTGAGCGAACCGTCACCATCATCAGGGTTGAGGACGGGGAAGAGGCGAGGATAGCCAGTACGACGGAGGTCAACCCAAGGCTCGAAGCTGTAGGGGAATGAAGCGATGTACTTCTGAGTGATAATCATCTCAAGCTTCTCCTCATTGCTAAGACCATCATTCCACTTAACAGGAATCTTAGTAACACTCTTCATATCGGGAGTCTCACCAGTCGGGTCAACGTAAGTGTAGTCCTTAGCCTTATCAACGTTCATATAGTCAGCAAGCAGCTTGTTATACTCCTCGCCATTTGCACGGTCCTCGAGGTAAGCATAACGGATACCCTCCTCATAGAACTGCTGTGCAGAACCACCCATGTTCCATCCACGGAGAGCACCCTCAGCACGGAGGAAACAAACCTCTGACAGCTTCATAAGGTAACACGGCGGGAAGTGAGAGTTCATGTACTGGTTGTCAAGCTTAGAGAATGAGATGTACGAGTTGGTACCAGCACTCTGACCTACGCCAGGGAATGTACCATTACGCATACCGATGACAGCAGACTCAGCAGCTGTATTAGCAGGAGCCGAACCCTCCTTACCTGTCTTCACGATAGCCTCAGTGTTCTTCTTGAAGAGGTACTTGATGTACGGGTGGTCAAGGCTCTCAAGCATACTGCAGAAAGAAGCGCCGAGACGTGAGTCACCCCACTCTGATACCTGAACGAGAGGATGGTCGAAACCAAGAGTTGAAGAGAAGAGAGCAAACTCATGAGATGTATTTGTAATAACGCCGTCACGAACAGCCTCCTCAGCCCACTTCTTAGCTGTCTCAGGCTCCACCTTTGCAAGGTGGATAGCCATACGGAGCTTCAGAGAGTTGGCAAACTCAATCCAAGGCAGCATACCTTCACTATCGACAACCTCACCATTCTTAATCAATGGCACCTTACCAATGAAGATTGTCTTAACCTTCGTCTGATACCACTCCGGACGCTTCTGGAAGTGCTTGAAAGCAGCCACACATGTATCGATGTTGTCCACAGCGCTGTAGTAGATGGTACGTAAATCGTTGTATGTGAACGGCGATTCCTCACGGTTGCTCTTGAAGTCGTTGTAAGGCATCGGACCAAAAAGGTCAGCATTCTCAATAGCTGCATAGTTGTAAAGCAACAGATAAGCAGCCTTCAACTCAGGAATAGAGTCGATGTCACCATTGTTGAGGATGGGGGCTAAACCTGCCTTGGCCATTGAGAAAGTTCCACCAGGGCCACCATTGAACTGCTTAGAGAGATGATAAGTGGAAAGGAGCTCAGCGTTTGAGTAAGGGAAGTCTGTGTGGGGTACGCAACTGTACTGTACGTAGTTGTCCGGTCCAAGACAAAACTCCACCTGATACTGGTGAGCCTCAGGCTTGCCAGCTTCCTTACCACCACGGATTGCATAAATACCGTTGAGGGCAGTGCCGAGATCTGCGCGGAGACGCTTGTAAGCAGCCTTATAACCCGCCTCAGAAATCTCTATGTTATAATTGATCTTGTCAGCCTCACCCTTTGAGAGTGTAGGAGGTGTGACAATCTGGTTCTGCTGGAACTCATCAGACGGTGTGTCATAGTCAAGACATGACTGCAAGCCGAAGACTGAGAGAGCCATGGCAGATATCAAGAATATCTTAGATGTTTTCATAATCTGATTTTTCTATTCTTATTATAGACGTTGTTGTTTATTAGAAGTTGACGTTCAGAGAGAAACCGAATGAGCGTGAAGAAGGCATATTGAATACCTCGAATGCGCTAAGACCAGTTCCTGTTGAGAGCGACACGTCCGGATCGACGGGAGCATCCTTGTAGAGGAAGAAGAGGTTACGCGCGATGAACGACAGATTCAGGTTCTTGTTTGCTCCGAAGAGGTCACGGAAGGTGTAGCCGAATGAGAGCTCACGCAGACGGAAGTTGGTTCCGCTGTAGAGGTAACGCTCGATGTCCTGAGGAGCTACACCACCAACTGCCTGATAGTAAGCCTCAACTGGAACAACACGACCACTACCGTCGTTAAGCTGTACTCCGAGTACGTTGTCACCATAAACCTTATCAGCGTAGATGCCCTTTGCCTCAGCGTTGAGACGAGCATTTGCAGAACGCTGTGACAAGCCATAACCGTCGAGGAATGATTCTGTCATAGAAAGCACCTTACCACCGATACGTCCGTTGATGAGGAACGAGAGTGTGAAGTCCTTATATGAGAAGTTGTTGGTCCAACCCATCTGCCAGTCAGCGTTCATGTTGCCGACATACTTGCCGTAAGTGTTCTCAGAATCCATCTGGACACCACCCTTAGAATTGAGCACGTACCAGCCTTCCTTAACCGCTGTAAGCTCGCCAGCCTCAATCTTGCTTGCGTTACGCTTATTATACTTAGCTGCAGAAGCCTCTGTGTAGCGCTTGAGGTCAGTTACGTACATATCGCCGAACTTACCGCCTTCCTTATAGAGAACCTGTACGCCGCCTACATAGCTTGCGATGATATTCTCCTTGCCGGTCTTCTCGTCATAAGCAGTACGGAGGATCTTGTTGCTGTTGTAAGAAACATTGTAAGATGTCTTCCAACGGAGACCCTGTGCGCCGAACTTGAAGTCGTAGCCTACAGTAGCCTCGATACCCTGGTTGCGGATCTTACAGGTGTTCATCGGGATTGACTTACCTGAAGCGTTCGAACCTACGAGGTAGAGGTTAGACATCGTAGCGTTATAGTATGTGAGGTCGAGGCTGAGTCGGTTGTTGAGGAACAATGACTCGATACCGGTCTCGAATGAAGCGGTCTTCTCAGGACGCGGGTTCTTGAAGGTAGCCCACTGTGACGGTGTGTAAGCACCTGTCTCGTAGTTGATGCTCTGTGTGCCGTACACCTGGTTAGGAATAGAGTTACCTACCTCAGAGTAAGAAGCACGATACTTCAAGTAGTTGAACCACTCGGGGAGCTTAACCAATGAGCTTACAATGGCGTTGGCACCGAATCCGAAGTAGCCGTAGTGCTCGGGCGTACCACGATCCTTAAACTGACGGAATGAGCGATACCAGTCCTCACGGTATGATCCGTCAACGTAGATCTTGTCCTTCCATCCTACCTGGGCTGTGAAGACAGCACCCTTGTTCCAGTCTGAAGACTTGCTCTGTGAGAGAGTACCAGGACCACCTGCTGATGTTGAGAAGTAGTTGACGAGTGTGCTGAGCTGCTGGCGGTTTGCGAAGTAGTAGGTAGCGTTGCCAGAGTCGTAAGAGTGTCCCTCGCCCTTGGTTGTGTGACCTACCCAACCGAGAGTTGCAGAAACATCCCAGTCGCCGAATGTCTTGTTATAGTTAAGCATGTAGTCGGTGTAGATCTCAGTGGTCTTGCTGTAACCCCACCAGTAACGTCCGTAGTCCTCCATACCTGAAGGAATCCAAGTTGTAGCATAACGGCGAGAGTCCGACTCATACTTAGAGAAGTCCATACCGATACGAGCCTGGAAAGAGAGACCGTCGTAGATATCGAGCGTACCGGTTACGTTACCGAAGAAGCGGTCTTCCTTGTTCACGCTGTTGTTCTGCTTGAGCAGCCAGTACGGGTTGTTCTGACCACTCTCCTGGTATGCCCAGTTCTGCTGCGGACCAGTAAGGTCAGCACGGTCAGTTGTCCAAGAATATGTATTATCGGCGTTCTTCTTGTAGTAGCCAGTCGGCTCGCTGCGCCATGTGCCTACAGCGTTTACGTAGTTGTCACGATAGTAGTCCATATCGATGTTGCGGGCAGCCGTATACATGTGGTAAATCGGGTTCATTGCAACACCACCACCAGGACGGTTCTTTGTCTTGGTCTGGATGTAGTTCATCGATACATTGATGCTCAAACGATCGTAGAACTTGAAGTCCTGACGGAAAGAGAGAGTGTGACGGTTGTATGAGTTCTTCGGGAGCATACCGTCAGAGTGAGAGTTACCGTAAGAGAAGTAGCTGCTCATCTTGTCTGTACCACCTGAGAGTGCGATAGAGTTGTTGGTCGTTACACCAGTGCGATAGAAGTCGTCGAGGTCGTTCTTAGCATAATTGCGGAGATGCACGGTGTTAACCTGTGTACCGATTACAGCACCTGTCTCGGGATCAACGATCGGGAACTTCTCAGTATTCATCTGGATGTCCACCAACTTGTTCTGGAGATTGGCAACCTTGTCACCCCAGCTATAGATGCCCAGCTTACCGTCAGCAACAGAAGCGCCGTATACGTTCTGGATATCGGGAGTGAGGAGCGGGTTGTCGAAGGTTACGTTAGAAGAAACAGTGATTGCCATCTTGCCCTCACGTCCCTTCTTTGTGGTGATCATGAGCACACCGTTGGCAGCCTCTGAACCGTAGAGGGCAGCAGCGTTGGCACCCTTGAGGACGTTGATTGACTCGATGTCGTCAGGGTTGATCATTGAGAGAGCGTCGCCACCCTCAGAAGCACCTACTGCGAGCATTGAGCCGCTACCTACCTCACCACGTGTGTTGTTGCTCATAGGCACACCGTCAACGACGATAAGCGGAGTACTCTTACCCATGATTGACTTGTTACCACGGAGGAGGATCTTAGAAGCACCACCGGCACCACCGGCAGACGGAGTGATGGTCACACCCGATACCTTACCCTCAAGAGAGTTGGCAACGTTGGGGTCCTGTACGCGGTTGAGGTCAGAAGCCTTAACCTGCTGTGTAGAATATGTAAGAGAGGTTTCCTTACGCTTAATACCCATGGCGGTAACAACGACCTCCTTAAGCACTGAGCTTTCGTCAGCCATCTTAACGTCTACGTTAGTACGGCCAGCGATCTTAACCTCCTGTGCAGTATAACCGATGTAAGAGAATACGAGTGTGGCGTTCTTGTCCTTTACATTGATCTTGTAGTTACCGTCGATATCGGTAACTACACCGAGACCAGTGGCACCCTTTACAACTACGCTAACGCCAATGAGGGGTTCGCCAGTAGCGTCAGTAACGCAACCCTGCACCAGATTCTCATTTGCCTGAATCAAAGCGTTGGGAGCGGTTGTTCCTGCAGCAGAAGCATACTGAGCCGGCACACCTGCTGCGAGCAGGGCGGCGAAAGCAGCCTTCAAGAACATCTGTCCTTTTTCGTTGGAATTGTTGTTCATTGTTTTGATTTGATTTAAAATGGAAAAGTTATAGCTGTTTTCTATAATGCGAGTCGGCGGCTCAAATAAAAAGAAAAATTTTACTGAACTACCGACTCGCCTTTTCGTTGTTGATTATTTATTCTTTCTTAGTGGTCATTACATTAAAGAAGAGCCTGAGTCTGAGGCTTACTTCTTAACCACGTTTACAGCCTTGTAGAGCTTGCCGTCCTTCATGACCTGAACTACGTAGAGGCCCTTACCACCAGTCACTGCCACGTTGACAGCCTCACCAGCACCAGCGTTGAATGAGTTGGTCTGGAGGAGTGCGCCACTTGCGCTTACGATGTTGATGGTGTAAGCACCACCCTCTGCGAAGCGGAAGTTAACGCTCTCTACGAACGGATTCGGATAAACTGAGAACTGAGCGTCGCGGTCTACACCGTTGATAGCTGTAGGCTCAGTAATCTCGATTGCGTCGGCAACCATCTTAGATGACTCGCCCCAGAAGTTGGTGAGCTGTACGCCTGCCTCGTAAGATCCCTCACGAGCGTAAGTGATGACAGCAGCCTTGTCTGTCTCAGAAGAGATACGTGCACCGGCGAGGAGCCACTTGCGGTCTGTCTTAACCTCGAGTGTACCCGGGATGCCTGGATAACCGGTGAGGTTGTTGTCAGAAGCCACCTTCTTGTAAGCAGCGCTGGCTGTGTTCTCACCGCCACTGCCATCCATGAACACCATCTTGGCAACATACTCAGCACCTGCATGACCGTGGTTAGCGAATGTAGAGTCTGCCTTATTGTAATCCTCGAAGGTGTAGTAGCCCTGGAGACCCTCGGGCACGTTGCCGTCAGCGAATCCCTTCATGGCTGCCTTCACCTCGTCGTCAGTAAGAGGCTTGTTCCAAACCTGAACCTCATCGATTGTAGCGTTAAGGCCTGCCTTGTAAACGCCACCGCCACCGATGAAGATGTTTGCAGTAGTCCATCTGTCGATACGTGAGTCTGTGTTGTCCTCACGGCGTGTTGAGTTTGCGAAGTTGTTAGGACCAGCTACGCACTTGCCGTTGAAGTAGATCTTCTGCTGGCAGTCAGCAGCCTGAGTAACGCAGATGTGGTTCCATACGCCAGGATTGAGGCTGTAGCCTGTGGTCATCATTGACTCTCTTGGGCTATCGTGACCTGTCCAACCCATTGTGTTGAACGAAACCTCGTTGGCTGCGTGATCCTGACGGCACTCGTTCTGACCAGCGGGGATAGCCGGACGAACCTGTACCCAGAGGTCACCCCAGTTATTGTGGGGCCACTTGTCGGCAACAGTGTTCTTGTTGATGAGGTTGGTACCCTGCTTGTCGTGTGCATAGTTGTCCACCTTCACCCAAAGAGCGTATGAATAAGACATGCCCTGCTGGATTTCGCCAGGAATCATAAGCATGTTGGGGTCCTTCACCTGAACACCGCGTGACACCTTACCCTCGCCGTCGCGAGATGTGTAAGAGATGTTGAGAGTCTCAGAGGTCTCAGCCTTGGTCTTGTCGACGCTTACAGTGTTGACAACGGGAACAGCACCAGTCTCCTCGGGAGATACGTGAATCTTACCACGGAGTACCTGCTCTACACCCTTTGAGTCAACGATAGTAACGTCGTATACGCCAAGTTCGTCAATGGCAAGCTCGAACGACTTAACGTTCTCAGCAGTCTTAACCACCTTGCCAGTCTCAGCGTTTGTAACCTTCCAAGACTGTGCGGGATCTGCCATTGCGTCCTCCAGACCTACGGTGAATGTCTCACCCGGCTTTACAACCTGACGGTCGAGAACCACCTCGCTTGACGGAGTGTCGTATGCTATTTCCTTGTAGTCGCTCCAAGAGATGTCGCTCTTCTTGATTCCGTCCGGAGAAACGGCACGTACGCCGAAGCGGCACTCGCGACCCTCGAAACCGCTCTTGATAGGAGCGTCAATCACGTAAGCAGCCCATGATGTGGTGGCTGTGAGATACTGAGCCTCCTGATCCTTCTGCTGCATCCAGATTTCGTAGTACCATGTGTCCACCTCGTCGTTGTAGGTCTTCACGCCGCCAGTCTCATCCTTGGCTGCATAACGCATCTTGAAGTCAACGGTGCTGCCCTTACCACGGAGAATCTCCACCTCCTTAACCTCAGGAGCTACGGGAGCGAAGGTCTGCTGTGGGTTGCGGACTGCGAGCTCACCAACGAGCATAGAGTAGTCAGAAGCTGTGTTCTCGGTTGTGATACCGATGAGAGCGATGTTGTCGCCAGACTTGATGCCGAGCTTGTCGAGAGTTGTGGTGAATGTTGTCCACTCGCCGAACTTCTCAGCTGCAGGGATGTCTATTTCCTTATATGATGTAACATTGTCCTTGAGAGCAACGAAGAGCTTGGCGTGTGTGTCAAGTTCGTTATTCATCTTGTATGTTACTGAAATGTTGTATGTAGGCTCAACTGTGAGCGATGTGCGATAGAGCTTAACACGTGAGAGGTCTGTAGCGCCGCTCAGACGGAGGCAAGAGCCACCCCAGTAAGCGTCATCCCATGTAAGCTCTGCGTTAACGAGACCTGATGTGGGAGCCTGCTCAGCTGCATTGACAACCCACCAACGCCATGTAGGAAGGATGTCCTGTGTGTTGAGGTTATGCCACTTGTGGTCGAATGTCACCTTACCCTCGCTGCGGAACTTCAGACCGTTACCGAGGTTGAAGCGTGATACGAACGGAACTGCCTGGATGGTAGACTTGGCTGTGTTGAAGCGAGCCACACCATGGAAGTTGTTCTTCAGGCTTGCGTTTGCAAGTGTTGTAGTACCGTTTACTGCGGGTACGTTAGCCGGGTTGCGGTTAGCACCTGAGAAGATAAGTTCCTGCTTCTCGAGGTATGCCTTCTGGATGGCTACGTCAGATGTACCGTAGTCGGTAGCACTCTGATGGATAAGGCCCTGTGAGTGAGCGCCCCAGAAACCGATGGATGCCTTTACGCCCTCGAGGTTACGCCAGTCGGCGTTGTAGAAGTTTGAAAGGTCGCGGCCCTGGATGTCGAAGCCCTTATAGTAGTCGTACGGGTCGCGACCCATCGACTCTGCGTAAGAGGCAGAGCTAATAAGATCACTCTTATCGGTGTTGTAGTTAGAGAACATCATGTCAGTAACCACATGACCTGCCTTACCGAACATACCCTTGTTGTGATAGCCGAGACCCTGGTCGAAGGTGATACCGCCGTTGTCGTTGGTACCGTCATACCAGTGGAGTTGGAATGCCCAGCCTAATTCCTCAGCCTTCTTGTGACATTCAGCGATGAACTCCTGGAACTCAGACATTGTGTCGTAGTCAGAACCGAACTCTGAGTTTACGCCGATGCCGTCAATGCCGTAGTACTTGAGCAGACGAACAAAACGGTCAACGTTCTTGAAGTTGTCATTATCGTCACGCTCTGTCAGCTTTGTGAAAATCTTTGAATAGATGTTGGTACCGTCAAGATAAACGGGAGCTCCATAAGGAATTGAGAGCACACAACCCACCTTTACACCGTTCTTGTGAGCAACGTCAGACAGACCTGCAGTCACGCGGAACCAAGGAGCTGTCCAGTTGCCGTGGATGTCGAGGTAAGACCACATTGAGAAGTTGTCGCCCTCGAAGCAGTAGCGGGGAAGAGCCTTCCAAGAAGAGGTAGGATCGTCCAGCGGAGTCCAGAGACAGAACTTACGCTTCGGGTCAGCCACGTTGTTGGCCTGATAAACGTTGTCAGTGATGCGCTTCAAAGGACGTACACGAGAGATATAGAACTCGTCGTCGATACGGCTTACACCAATGGGCTGATTGCCCGGTTCCCAAGTCTCCAGGTTTGCGAGAATGTCGCTGAAGTTGGTGTCCTTGATATCGAGCGGATGAGTCGGTGTACGCTGGGCATAACCCATGGCTACACAGAGCATTGCTGACGCAAGGAGCAAATTTCTCTTATTCGTCATAAATAATACAGATAGAGGTTTTAGATAAAAAAAATAGTTAGATGATTTCTGAGTAGTTGATGGAAAGCAGAATGCGGTAAGCCATGCCGGCTACAGAGAGCCGGCTGGCGTACCTCATTCTGCATTTATATGACAAATTGTCAATAGTGATGCCTATTTTTACTTTCTTATAAGCTTCATAGTGCGAACCACCTTGCCGTCCTTCTTGACGGTGAGGATGTAAGCACCTGCATTAGCGAGGCGAACCTGCATGTTGCCGCCAGCTGCGATTGCAGCAGCCTTGCGAGCCTGAGCCTGTCCAGCCACGTTAACAATCTGAACGTCGTAGTCACCTGCCTCAGCAAACTCTACGATAACGTCCTCGCCTACTGTGTAAGCCTTCAGCTCTCCGTTGCCGAGCTGGTCGATGCCAGTGCCGCTGCCGATTGTGATGGCAGAGAATACGCGCTGGTCCTTACCGAGTGAGTTGGCAAGTGTCAGAGTTACGTTGCGAACGCCTTCCTTCTCGTAAGAGAGAACTGCCTGACCCTCTGTGTCGTTACCTGACTGAGAGATGATGTCAGCCTTAGGAGCGCTCCATGTCGGAACTGTCTCCACCTGGTAAGCAGTACCAGAGATGAACGGACAGCCTGAGGTGTACTTAGGAGCAACCCATACGAATTCGCCCTGACCCTCGTCACCTGTCGGAGTGTAAGCGTGGAGACCAGCCTGAACACCCTTCTTCTGACCTACAGAAGCGAATGTAAAGTCGTCGTTGGCAGCCTTCTCGTTGTCCCAGAATGCGATGATGCCTGCAGGAACGTTGTTAGAGTCGATAGTACCCATAGTGGTCTGTACCTCGTCAGCTGTAAGAGCGTGATCCCAAATCTGGAGGTTGTCAATAGCACCCTTGATACCGCTACGGAATGCAGCGTCACCACCTACTGCAAGAACCTGCATATCTGTGATGTTGTAAGGATTAGCCTGGTAGCCCGGGTCGCCTGTCTTGTCACCAGTGTTAGTACGCTTCCAAGAAACAATCTCCTGCTTCTTGCCGTTAACGTAGAAGTCACCGCGAAGACCACCTTCAGCATTGTAGTCGAATACGTGAGTAATGTGTACCCATGTACCTACCGGCAGTTTGGTGTTACCATAATTATACTGGATCTCGTTGTTGCTTGTGCGGTCAGCACCACGCCATGTGTATGAGTTGACAACACCCTCCTGGTTGATGTTTACCCAAATCCAACCCCAGTCAGTCTTAGGCCATGCATCAGTCTTGTTTGCTACAGAGAAGAGCTGTGTATCACCCTCTGCAAGCTCGTTGATCTTCAGCCAGTAAGATACAGAGAACGACTTAGCGCCTGTGATTCCAAGATCAGCACACTTGGCACCGTAACGATACTCCTGGAGGTCAACACCCTGTGAACTTGCACCGTTAGCCTCGCGAGCGGTGTACTTCATTGTCACCTGATCGCCAACCTTGATAGAGATAGGCTCCTCGCTGTCGTTAGCTGTAAGAGTGTAGATCTCAGGCAGAGCACCCACGCTATTGTCTGTAATCTGAACGTATCCCGGATACTCACGAACCTTATCAAGACCTGCTACAGTGCCGGTGAGCTTCAGTGTGTAAGAACCAATCTTCTCAAGGCCGTTCTCCACAGTAACGGTCTTGCCGTTGCCAGAGTATACTGAGTTGCCTTCCTCGTCGATGAGCTCCCATGCACCGTCCTTGTGCTCAGGATCCACATAGCCCATAGTGAACTTCTCACCCGGCTTGATTGTGGTCTTGTCAATCTGGATGTCGTCGCTGAGTGTGTATGAAGTCGGAGTTTTATACTCTGTCCAAGAGATCTGCGACTCTGACTTCTGGTCGAGAGATACGGCAGAAACACCGAGGCGAACCTTAGCAGCCTTATTTGTTACAGGGATAGAGAAGAACATGCCAGCCCATGAAGTTGTTGTTCCGCAGAGAACCGGCTCCTGACCCTCTTCCTGAGCATAGAGCTTGAAGTAAGAGGTCTTTACGTCGATGTTGTAGCAAGGCTCGTCAATGGCCTTGTTGTTCTCCATGTTCCAGATGAGCTTGGCGTCCATACCGGCATAGCTGTTGTAGAGCATATCGCTGCTTGTGATGACAGGAGCAGCAGGAGCAGCTGAAGTGCCACGAACGATAGAGAACTCACCGAGGAGGAGACTCAGGTTCTTGGCGTTCTTGAAGTGGAGAGCTACGAGAGCGAGGTCCTTGCCGTCGAAGTCAGTGCCAACGACAAACTTCTTCTCAATCCACTCCTCGTCGTCTGCCTTCTGAGAAGTCTCAAGGACGTTGTATGCTGTTGCAGATGTCTCGCTGCCCTTTGCAGAGAGCAAGAGGTCGATGTCCGAAGTACCACCTGCGAGCTTATACTTGAATGTGATGACGTCACCAGCCTTGAGAGCATACTCTGTCTTGAAGAGGTGGAGATACTCGTCAGCTGTAGAACCGGTAAGACGGATGGTAGAGCCACCGAAGTAAGCGTCGTCCCATGTAAAGTTAGCGTCAAGTCCGTTCTCAGGAACGTCAGTAGCCTTGTTGCCGAGCAGCTTGCTTGCGAACCACCAGCGCCAAGTCGGGAGGTAGTCCTGCATACCTACGTTATACCATGAGTTGTTGTTCTGACGCTTACCCTCGAGGTTGAAGTACTTACCGTTACCGAGGTTGAAGTATGTGATGAACGGCTCCTCAGAGAGGTTCCAGCTGAGGGCTGAACGTGCTGTCATGAACGTAGACATACCGTGCCAAGCGAAGTTGTCGGCGTTGCAAGCGTGACGGTCTACGATAGACGGGCAGTTAGCCGGGTTGCGGGTACCGCCGGTGAAGTAGCGCTCGATACGCTGGAGGTATGTGTTCTGCTTAACGTCGGGGTTAGAACCCTTCTCGCCACGGCTCTCCCAGAACATGTTGTTGGAGTGAGCGCCCCAGAGACCGATAGAGAGACGGCGTGAAGGAAGCAGTGACCAGCTTGTGTATCTCGGCTCGCCACCCTGCATGTTTACACCGCAGTAGAGGTCGAGCGGATCACGTCCCATATCCTCAGCCTTTTTCACAGACTGATCCATGAGCCAAGCCTTGTTCCAGTTATAGTTGAAGAAGAGTGATGTACGGCGATGCTTGCCGTCACCGAATGTCTCCTTATTATGTGAGCCAAGACCCTGGTCGAAGGTAATGCTACCACCGTCGTTGGTGCCGTCATACCAGAAGTTCTCGAAGAGCGGGTCATTCTTCTCAGCAGCCTTTACGAGGTCAGCATGGAAATCACGGAGATCCTCAGTTACACCCTCGCTGTCATAGAACTCAGAGTTGTAGCCCATACCGTTGATGCCATAGTAACGGAAGAACTTGGCTGCGTTCTCTGCGTCAGCAGATCCCATAGCTGTAATCATCTTAAGCCAGTCGCCACCAAGACCTGCGTTTGGAATAGAAGCCACACCCGATACGCCCACACCGTTCTTGTGTGCTGCGTCAAGGAAAGCTGCGGGGATGCGTCCTAAAGGAGCTGTCCAGTCACCGTAGTGTGTCACGTACGACCACATTGAGAACACCTCAGAGTCGAAAATACCATTAGGAAGTGCATTGAAAGTGGGGTCGCTTACCGGAATCCAAGCAATAAGCTTCTTGTCGTTCTCAGCGGTAAGGTCGCGTACCTGAGTAGCGGCGTTACGGAAACGAACATGGGGTTTAACACGTGAGATGTAGAAATTGTCATCCTTAGACAAACGATGGTTGTTCTGCCAGTTCTGAAGTGCAAACTGGAACTTTTCGCTGCTGATATCCTTACCAGCATCGATGTAACCCTCGCGCAGCTGCTGCGCGTTTGAAGACATTACGCTGAGCATCAGTCCTGCTGCGAGCGTAAGGGTCTTGCGAGTAAAATTCGCCATTCTTGATTTGTTTTAAGTTATAGATATTCAGTTTATTGAATTTGTCTTACACGATTAAGTGCTCGACATTGATATAATACTTGATTATTCTATATTGTTATTAAATATATAGTAGAGGCTTCTCGATGTACATTCAGTTTATCCCACTAACTTTTACCTTAGCAGTTTTATTAAAAAGTTTGAAGAAATATCGGTCGGCTTCTTAGGTTTTTATTATCATATCGTTTTCTTTTGCAAAATTAATCAAAAAGCGTGTAACAAAAACAAACGCACGCAATAAATTTAACTTTATTAACATTATTAACATTAGCGCCACTGCGTGCCGAATTTTGAATTAGGAGTTAGGAGTTAGGAATTGTTCCCGGCTTCGTCTACACCAAGGCAGATACTAACATAGGAGGCTACGGCGAGACGCCGTAGCCTCCTATGTTAGTAACGGCTGCTTGCCGTAGCCGCCTATATATATCTTAATGCACGGCAGCAAAGTTGAAGTTGCCATTGTCTGTGCCCTCAAACACAAAGACTGTGGAGGCGGGGAAGCTTAGGGTAAGCTGGTCATCGATATTGATGGGCTTATTCACCTCTATACCCTTCAGTCCTCCTTCTACCGCCACCTTCTGGTCTGCAAACGAACTACTGAGCGTGACGGTGGTCTGAATGTATGCAGGGATGTCGAGCATTTCACGGAGCGTAGTGGTGAACTGACGTTCCTTCACGTCGGGATTGCGAAGTGTGACGGTTGCCTTCTTGCCGTTCCAAGCAGCCCAACCGTAGACGTTCACCTGAGTACCGTCCCATGGGTTGCCACCAACCCAGTGAATATCTGGCAGCACGTCAGCATTACGCTGCTGCCAATCCATACATTCTGCCAAGTCTTTCCACAGAGCGCCAGCCTTGCACTCGTTGTCCTCAATCTGGTCCATCAACTTATAGTCGGTGTATAGCTCCACCATACCCGAGCCACAGCCAAAGGCACAACGCATCTCGCGCAACACACCGTCATAGCTATAGTCGCTCGGAGTGTAAGGCTTGCCGTATTCGCTAAGAATGAGTCCGTGCGTCATCAAAGTGTTGATAGGACAGAGCGGCGAACCTTGCGTGAAGATCTTATAAACCATGTGGTCACGATAGGTAATCCACTGTTCACGGTCTGTTCCCGTATTGCCGATATACGAGCAGTCGGCGTCCTGTCGCCATATAGCATCGCTATAATGGAACCAGAAGGGCGAAGCCCATGTACCCACGGTAGTGTTAAAGAAGATGTCGGGACGCGTCTTGCGCACGGCGCGTTCTATGCTGATGATTCCTTCAGCATTCTCAATGCCGGTGTCACCCTCATCAGGTCCGAAGGCTGTACCTTGTGCGCTGATGCCGTCAAACTTGAAGAAGCGGAAATCGTAATTGCTAATCATGTTGTTGCAGCAGTTGATGAAGTAGTTGTAATATGCCTCATTGCTCAACTGCATACCGCCACGGTTTTCCCAATACTTGCGACGATAAGTGCCGCTACCGCCGTAACCGCCTACCGGACCTAACCATGCACCGATGCCCACACCCATGCTCTTAGCCAGACGGTCTTCATCAGCGAAGCCATTGGGGAAGTTCGGGTTGAAAGTCCAAGTGCCGTAAGCATCCCAACCGTCGTCAAAAACGAAAGCATAGGGTGCCTTGCCATACACATCATAGAACTTGTCCTTCCAGTGCTTCACCACGTCTGCGCACTGTGTGGAAGTCATGTTCTCCGAGTAGTCGCCCTTTGTGTTCTTGAGGTCAGAAGCATCATACACACCGTTATTACCTACGGCATTGTTGCGGTCGATGTTTAGCTCATACCACGAATTGTATAGGGGGAACGCACGCCAAGGCACTGCACGTTCACGCTCGCTATAAGCCAAGAACGAACGACGTGCCTGACCGGGAGCCACCAATCCTACAACGGAGCTGACCTCCCACGGCTGACTCTTCTTAAGCGTAGTATTGCGGCGCCAATAACCCTGAATAGGCACATCGGCTGTAGCAGACATAGTGTCTTCCACCTCAACGGAGTTTACGCCCATAGGAGTTTCAAGACCTGCGAATATCTTATTGCTGGCAATAAGCGCGCCGCGTGTATTGCCAACCACCTCCGGCACACTCTGCGCCTTATACCCGTCCACATTGTAGATCATAGGTGTTATGGACTGCATGGCAATATCTTTATCGGCAGACACGTCAAGGGTGGTGCGCAGATAGTGGCTACCGTCGCGCAACACTGCATGCCAGACGATATTGAGATCTCCCTTCTTAAACACGGCTTTAATGGCTTTACCGTTAAAGCGATCCGACCCCTTCACGGCATTTTTGTCGCCAACAAGATTTTCGGTGCCGACGCTTACCAACTCCATCTCTGAGGATGTGAAGGTGCTACCGTCACCCAATACCACTTTAAACAGTTCTGTGCCTGGTTTAAGGTTCATCTCTTCGCAGCCATTAAAGATCAGCTTGCCTTTAACTTTGGCAAACTTGGCTGTCAGCAATGCGTTCTTCAGTGTCCACTCCTTAGAGCGGCTTACCAGCTGTGCTTTGTCGGCTTGCACTTCCTGCGGAAAAATCACCTGCTGTGCCACGACGTTCTGTCCGCTGCCAATGACAAGGCAGAGAACAGAAGCTCCTAACCAACGCTTCATTCTATTATTCATTATCTTGTTCATTATATTATTAGGTACCTTGATTTAGTAGACTTATACATTTATATAGGGGGGGTATAGACATCCCATGCTTGCATATCTCAGAAGATTCAGTATTGATAAAGAAACATCTGACAAAGGTAAGGATTAAATGAGTACTAAAGAGCACTCTTAATGATATTGGCAATTTCTTCAGCGCAGCGCTTATCATTAAACGTCTGCTCGGCTATCTGTCTGCCTTTCTCTCCCATGCGACGCGCCTCCTCTGGATGCGTGGCGATGTAGTCGACGGCACGCTGCCAGCCTTCCACGTCGCCGTAGGGAACGGAGATGCCGCAGCCGTCGCGGGAGAAGTCCACCGGGATTTGGGGGTTGCGGCTGCAGATGATGGGCAATCCCAATGCCAATGCCTCCACCACTGTGGTCAAGCCGGCGGTGTAACGGGTCTCCTTGCAGCAAATCACCACGCACGATGCCTTTGCCACCTCGCACGCTATCTCGTAAGGCAACAAGCCACATATCTCCACCACCTTCACGTTGGCGGAGGGATGGCAGCGGCGCACGGCGTCGAGGTTGGGATTGGGGATGGAGGGGTCGGCATTGATGCCTATATATAATATAAGGTGGTGAGGAGTGTTGCGGAACGCCTCGATGAGCGTGGGCTGGTCGCGCTGCTCCTTACCCGTGGCAATGAAGACGGGAGCCTCTGCCCCACCCTCATGAGCAGACGCTTGGCGAGCCTCAGCCACCGAACGCGAGATGCGGTCGTAGAAGTCGAGGTCGGCACCCCAGTGTCCCACAACCATACGGCGCGGGTCTGCCTTGCGCGACTTAAGAGAATCGTCAACGAGCTTCTGCGAAAAGAAAATCATGCGGTCGAAGCCACGATAGAAGAGTCGTCCTCCCAACTCACGCAACCGGCTCTTAGAGGTGACAATGGGCTGGTGATGCCATACGATGATGGGCTTGCGGAAGAGACGGAGGGCACGAAGGAGCACCATGAGTTCCAGCCCCTTGTAATGCGTGGCATACACGGCGTCATACTTCTCACGGCAGGTGAGCACACGCCACGCCGTACTAATGGCGGTGGCTATACGGGAGAGCGTCTTCTTCGGCGAACGGTGCCAGACAACGCCGATGCCGTTGTCCTTGAGGTGGCAGGCGCCATAGAGGAAGTGCGAGGGAAACTCGCCGTCCTTCATTCTGTCAAGACAATACTGGATGTTCTGCGTGTGGTAGAAGTAGACGTGCATCAGTTATTACTTATTACTTATTATTTATTATTTATTATTTTTTACTTATTACTTTTTGTGGGACGAGATACCTGTAGTTATATACCTGCATGAAAGGGTGCATCAGGGCACGCAGGAGGGCTACGGGGTCTTTCTCGTACGTGTAGAAGATGACGTGACGATACTTTACGTACATGCGCATCAGGGAGAGGAGGGAGAAGGGCGACGTGCCACACTCGGCATGCAGGAGCTTCAGCGCGTCGGCATAGATGGGGTTGTTGGTGGTTACGCCGTCACGAACGTCCAGCTTGCCGGCCTTCTCATGTCGCCACACCCACTCGATGAACGTCAGGCGGGCGGCGAAGTGCTGGCGCATCCACGGCTTCACCTTATGCCAATGACACATACCGTACCACACCATGTAGAGGGCGTTGTCTGCCTGACGGACACGATGGGCGTCCACTCCCACATACGTGGCAGCCTCAGCATAACGGCGCTGGCGCACAAGCACACGGTCGATAAGGCAGATGGCGTCAAGGGCAGCCGCTGCCGTGGCTGTCATCACGTCGTAGCACGTGCGGCGATAGATGTCGGGATGTTCTGTTTCGGAGGGAATATAGTCGAGCAGCGTGCGGCGCAGCATCTGGCAATGTCCCATCATCGAAGCATAGAAGAGGCGGATGAGGTTGCAGTTAGGGCGGCGCGGATCGTAGCGCACCTCGGCACCGCTCTCCGAGAAGGGCACGGACCGGCATACGCACATCATCATGTGCGGATCAGCCATCGCTGCCACCTGCTCCTCTAATTTCGTCGGCATCCAGATATCGTCCTGGTCGCTGACGGCTATGAGGTCGCCCTTGGCACGGCGCATGGCAGAGAAGAAGTTGGCGTTGATGCCCATCTGCTTCTCGTTGCGGAATATCCGCATCTCCATTCCTTCGGGCGCCTTGGCTGCATAGTCATGGAGGAGGTCCATGGTGTTGTCCGTCGACCCGTCGTCCTGAACGATGAGTTCGGCGGGGAGCAGCGTCTGCGAGAAGATGGAGTCGAGCTGTTCTGCAAGATGGCGTGATGCACCGTTGTATGTGCACATCACTACGGAGAGCGACATATTATGTTTCATAAAAACTATTGATTACCAGTGGCGGTCGCGACCGAAGATTTTCCTTATTCTTCGCGACACAGCCTTGAAGATATAGCCGAAATTGCCGTAGCGGATGTTGAGCCACAGCTCTTCCATTGAGCGTCCTGCCTTGATGAGCGGATGACCGTAGGCGTAGGTGCGATAGACCTGCTCCTTGAAGTCGACGTCCTCTATGACGTAGCGCGGATGGCGGACGGGGGCGTCCAGCTCGAAGCGCTGCATGGTGAAGAGGCGGCGGAGGCGGCGCGGCATGGTCTGCAGCGAACCCGTATAGTGGGTGGAACCGTCGGTGGCTCCGAGATTGTTTATCATGTTGCGCGTCGGCATGATGGCAAGACCGGAGTTCATAACCATCGACGTCCAGAAGATGGTCTCGTAATACTCCTTGCCCGACGCACGATGGTCATAGCATGCGCGGAGCGTGTCGAGGCAGTAGCGGCGCTGGCGCATCACGGCGTCCAGCTGGCGCTTGGCATCGGGGTCGTCCAGACAGGCGTACGTGGGGTCCCATGTGTCGATGACGCGGCGCCATGAAGCCCATCCCCAGATGGAGAATACGGAGGTGAAGAGATAGTCGTAAGGACTATTGACCTGCTCCTCGGGATTGAATCCGGCAATCATCCACACCCTCTCGTCGTCGGCATAACGGTCGAGCATCTCCTTGCAGAAGGGGAAGAACGACTGCGACGGCACGTCGTCGTCCTCGAGGACGATGCAACGGTCCACAATGGAGAATGCCCATTTCTGCGAGATATATTCCGACGGGTCGCAACCAAAGTTGCGCTCCTGATACTTGCGGTGAACCTCGCACTGCCAGTCGATGTCTTCCACGACGCGGCGGCAAGCCTCTATGCCCGGCATATCGCGTTCGCCACGCGGTCCGTCCTGATAGAGGAACAGCTTTGAGGGACGCGCCTTGCGCACCTCGTCGAACACGCGGCGCAGATGGTCAGGGCGGTTAAAGAAGAGTATGAGGACGGCTACGTCCGTCTTGTAAGGTTGTGGATTCATAAGCATTAAGGGGTTTAGGGGTTATGTCGTTTTTATGGTTGTCAATACTTCAGCCTTCTTGTCGCCCACATCAGGACGACGAAGAGGAGTGTGCCGCTTACCAGACCAGCCAAAGCGTCGATGGCGTAGTGTGCCTGGATGTACACCGTGGAGAAGCAGAGCAGCACATAGAAGGGTGCCATGACGTAGAGCAGACGACGGTTGCGGGTGTGCCAGGCGAGCAGCATACACACGGTGGCGATGCCTACGTGTGATGAGGGGAAGGCTGCCGTGGGGCGCTCTCCAGCTGCCTTGGCGTCCTCCACGAGGTCGTAGAAGAAGCCCTGCGTATATCCGGGTGTGGGCAGACATTCCTGATGGGTGTTGAAGTAGTCGCCGACGGCAGGGAACACGCCTGACATGATGTTCTCCATGCCCACTGCCTTATAGTAGAACGTAGGTCCTGCGACGGGCACGAAGATGAACACCACATAGAAGATGAAGAACGACGCCAGCACCACGAACGAAGCTCTCTCAAACTCGTTGTAACGGCAGACGAAATAGAAGAACGTCGTAAGGGCTATCATCGGATAATAGCTCGTATAGCCAAGGCTCATCAGTTCCGAGAAGACGGGCCACGAGAATGTGGAGACGAAGCTTATGGCTGGCTGGAATCCGAAGAGCTGCTGCTCACAATGACAGAACACGTGGTCCAGGTTGGGGAACATACGATTGATCTCGTACGTGTCGGGATACCACCATGCAAGGAGCGACATCTGCGCCACGACGCGCACACAGCGGGTCAGGCGGCAGGGCACGAGCCTGTAGACAAGCCACAATGCCAAGGTCATGGCCACGGCACGCACGCGTCCCCATATCATCGCTTCGGGATTGGGCAGTGTCGTGAAAGTGAAGAGGGTGATGAGAAGCGTGAACGTGGCGTATGCCAGCACCAGCCACTCAAGTGCCATCAGCCCACGCTTGGGATTCGCCTCGATGGCGAAGAGTTGTTTTATGAATTTCATTATTTTTCTCTGGGTTATCAGTATGGTCTCCTCTTACAACCATCCGTTCTCCTTATACCACTTCACCGCCAGACGCACGCCGTCCTTCAGCTTGTAGTGGGGATGGTAGCCGAGCTCGTCCATTGTCGGCTCGATGTCGCAGCGCCAGTTGCGCTGACGGAGTATGTTAAACTTGTCGTCGTTCAGTGCTATGGGCTTCTTCGTGATGCGTGCTATGCGCTCGCCGAAGAAGGTGATGACGCGCAGCACCCACACCGGTGCCACAATGCGGAGCATCCACTTCACGCCCATCTCTTTCTTCAGCAGATCGGAGAATTCAGTCGACTGATAGACGTCGCCGTCCGAAAGGAAATACTTGCGTCCGCTCATGCCGCGGTCGAGGGCGAGAAACACTGCCTGCACCACGTCCAGCACATACACGAAGGTGATGTCCTGACGACGGAAGCCCACGGCAAAGTCGACGTGCTTCTTGATGCTCTCCGCCATGAGGAGATAGTCTTTCTCACGCGGTCCGTACACTCCCGTGGGGCGGAGGATGATGTACGGGAAGTCGTTGCCGATGGAGTCGAGATAGCGTTCTGCCTCCAGCTTGCTCTTGCCGTACGCCGTGTTAGGGTGCGGACAGTCGTTCTCGGCGATGTCCTGATAAGGCTGCCGTTCGTGTATGGCTCCGTAGACGCTGAGCGAACTGAGGAAGACAAATCGCTTTATGGGCATGCCAAGCTCGATTATGGCATCCACGAAATGCTTTGTTCCCTCGGTGTTCATGCGTCGGAAGTCGGCCTTGTCTATGCACTTAGTCACTCCAGCAGCATGCACTATGTAGTCAAACTGATGGTCTGCAAGTTGTCGCTTCAGCTCATCCTTGGAGTTGAAGTCGAGTTCGATGAAATTTATTCGCTTGTCCTTGAGGTAACGCCGTGAGGTGGTTTTTCTCACCGCCGCCCATACCTCCATATCACGGTTCAGGGCTTCCTCAACAATAAAACTGCCAATGAAACCGCTGGCACCGGTTATAAGTATCTTGTTAGTCATTATGATAATTGGTACATAATCGCTTGCAAAGATAGCAAGATTTGGACGAATAGACGATTTTATTGAAGATTAATTCGTTTGTAACATAAATTTAGCGCTCTGGGACATTGATATCTCAAAACTTTTTTGTTTATTTGCATAGTATATACTAAAAAGATAAAACCATGGGAAAAGGAAAGAAAGGAGGCAAACGCCTGACAAAGAAACAGCTCGTACCGAAGCTGGAGGAGCTCTTCTCCTCGAATCCCGGCAAGACGATGTCCTTTAAGGAGATATTCAGAAGTCTGCATCTCGACACACACCCGCTGAAGATGCTTGCCATTGACATTATGGAAGAGATGGCATGGGACGACTTCATCACGAAGGTGTCGGACAACTCATACCAGCTCAACCAGAAGGGACAGGTGCAGGAGGGTGTCTTCCTGCGCAAGACCAACGGCAAGAACACCATTACGCCGGACGGCAGCGACAAGCCGATTTTCGTGGCAGAGCGCAACTCGATGTGGGCGCTCAGCGGCGACCGCGTGCGCTTCTCGTGCATGGCGCGTCGCAAGAACCATATAAAGGAGGCGCAGGTCATCGAGATTCTGCATAGAGCGAAGGAGACGTTCGTAGGAAGAATCTCCATCGACCACGACCTCGCGACGCTCATCTCGCCGTCTAACGTACTCGCCAACAGCATCATCATTCCGCGACGCAAGCTGAAGGGTGCCAAGGAGGGCGACAACGTGGTGGTGAAGATAATGGAATGGCCGGACGCTGACCACCGAAACATGATCGGTGAGGTGACGGACGTGCTGGGCAAGTCGGGAGACAACGACGTGGAGATGAACACCATCCTCGCGCAGTACGGCCTGCCGTATAAGTATCCGAAGAACGTGGAGGAGGCTGCGGAGAAGATTTCAGCAGAGATAACGCCGGAGGACTATGCCGAGCGCGAGGACTTCCGCGACACGTTCACGTGCACCATCGACCCGAAGGACGCCAAGGACTTCGACGACGCGCTGTCCATCAAGAAGCTGAAGGACGGCCTCTGGGAGGTGGGCGTGCATATCGCCGACGTGAGCCATTACGTCAAGGAGGGCTCGGTCATTGACAAGGAGGCGGTGAAGCGTGCCACAAGCGTGTATCTCGTCGACCGTACCATACCGATGCTGCCCGAACGTCTCTGCAACTTCATCTGCTCGCTCCGTCCTGACGAGGAGAAGTTAGCGTTCTCCGTGATATTCACTCTCAACGACGACGCGGAGGTGAAGGACTATCGCATCGTACACACGGTCATCAAGTCGGACCGCCGCTATGCCTACGAGGAGGTGCAGCAGCTGTTGGAGGACAACGGCGTGGTGGACGGAACGGGCGAACCGGCGCCGAAGGCTCCCAAGGGAGGATATAAGGGTGAGAACGCTGACCAGCTGATCACACTGGACCGCCTGGCGAAGAAGTTGCGTGCAGCACGATTCAAGAACGGTTCGGTAAAGTTCGACCGCGAGGAGCTTCACTTCGACGTGGACGAGAAGGGCAAGCCCATCCGCTGCTACTTCAAGCGCTCGAAGGACGCCAACAAGCTCATAGAGGAGTTTATGCTGCTTGCCAACCGCACCGTGGCGGAGAGCGTGGGCAAGGTGGCGAAGGGCAAAAAGCCGAAGACCCTACCCTATCGTGTGCATGACAATCCCGACCCCACAAAATTAGAGACGCTGCGCGAGTTCGTGGTGAAGTTCGGATATAAGGTGAAGACGGACGGCACGAAGGGTGCGATGGCGCGTTCGCTGAACGCTCTTATGGACGCCTGTGAGGGCAAGCGTGAGCAGAACCTCATTCAGACGGTGGCGCTGCGTGCGATGATGAAGGCTAAATACTCCATCCACAACACGGGTCACTTCGGTCTGGCATTCGACTATTACACGCACTTCACATCGCCTATCCGCCGCTATCCTGACACAATGGTTCACCGTCTGCTGACGCGTTATCAGCAGGGCGGACGCTCTGCCAACAAGGAGCATTACGAGGAGCTGTGCGAGCACTCGAGCGAGATGGAGCAGATTGCTGCCAACGCGGAGCGCGACTCCATCAAGTATAAGGCTGTGGAGTTTATGTCGGAGCGCATAGGCAACGTGTACGACGCCCATATCTCCGGCATCCAGTCGTACGGCATCTACTGCGAGATTGACGAGAACCACTGCGAGGGTCTGGTACCCATGCGCGACCTCGACGACGACTACTACGACTTCGACGAGCGCAACTACTGTCTCGTTGGCCGTCGCCATCACCACAAGTACCAGCTGGGGGATGCGATACGCATCCAAGTGGCAAGTGCCAACCTCGAAAAGAAACAGCTCGACTTTACGCTGGCGGAATAGGCAGGGCTTTGACAAAAACATTCATCCACAATCCGTTTACGGGCGCAAACCCTAAACGGGTTTAAACAAAAGGCTTTACGTCTGGTCTTACGAGAACAAGTTCTCGACAACCTGACGTAAAGCCTTTTGTTTGTGCACAGCACGCGCCCATAAGCGGAAAAACAAATAAAAACACAAGAATATGGGTGTCTTCACACGTTTGTGTTTTTTACATCTGAAAAGGTTATCTATCCTAATACCAAAGAAAAGCGTAGGCCAAGGGCATCGGCAATGCGTAAGAACGTAGAGAGCTGCATATCCGTCTGTCCCTTTTCAAGTGAAGATATGTACTCGCGTTTCTTACCGATCTTTTCAGCCAACATTTTCTGTGTTACATTTTGGCGCTTGCGTTCATCCTTAAGAAGTTCCGCATAGTACCAAGCTTTAGCCTTTGCTTCAAACTCCTTGCGCTCCGGACTATTTACGTCACCGTATCTTTCTTGCAGATGGTCGTCAAATGTTTTAAGACCAGCAAGTTTGTTTTTGTCAAGTTTCAACATATTCAATCCTCCAAATAACGTTTAACAATGTTTTCGGCTTTTTTGATAATGTGTCTTATCAAAGTCTCTTCAATGCTGCAAAATTAATCTATTTATTACATAATACATATTAAAAGTAACATATTTATTACATATTAACCTTAAATGCAAATATCGTACAAAGAGTAAAAACATGTTACAAAATAAAAATCGCTTTTAGAGATTTAGGACGTCGTTTTCGTGGGCTTTTGACATGATAAAGCCACGCGTCTGTTGCAAAACAGCCACTCTTACACTCCAACAGTAACTGTATTGGAGAGCAAGAGTGGCTATATTGTATGCAGAAAGTTGATGTACGAGACCGCTAAAGTGGCTCTTTAGCAGCATCAAACAGCCAGTCCGTGCCACCAATTCATTGCACAAACCGACACAAAACCGTGTAACTGTCTGAGGACAAATGTCATAACGCTGCGCGCTCAAAACTCAAGAATTTCGCACCTAAGATTTCTACGTGCGCTCAACTCATAGTATTGAGCATCAGAAATGCAAATATTGTCTTCGGCGGAACCGCCGAAGAGTTAGGAATTCGATCGGACTACATGTCGCCCGCAACCTTGTGTTTTGACAGGTTTTCTCCGCTTATGGGCGCGTGCTGTGCACAAATAAAAGGCTTTACATTAGGTTGTCGAGAACTGGTTCTCGTAAGACCTGATGTAAAGCCTTTTATTTAAATCCGATAGGATTTGCGCCCATAAGCGGACTGTGGAGAAAGGTTTTTGTTAAAGCCCTGCCTACCGCAGCAAACCCACAGATAAACTGACATTTTATTTATTAACGCTGATCTTCATAGCCTGACGCTTGCCGTCCACCTTGTAGCTAACTACGTAGACGCCGCGCTGGAGACCGCTTGTGTTGACAGTGCCCTGCTCTGAGAAGACGCCAGTTGCCACTACTCTGCCAGCCACGTCAGATACGGTGTAAGCGGTGCCGGCAACGGCTGCGGTGTTGGCAGAAGTAATGCCATTGGTCTGGGCATCAGTCATGTAAATCATGATGCTTGCAGTGCGTGAGTAGTAGTTTTGATGACCAACCTGTGTGAAGTCGAACCACTGCTTAGCGTAATAGCTGCCCCACTCATAAGCGGCATTGCCCTCGAGCGGACTGATGTACTGTCTGAAGCTTACGTAAGGACAATAAGTGTCGCAGTTAACTGCTGTGAGGACAGCGAGGTTCTTGCCAGCCTCATACTTGAACGGCTCATCAAGAGCGATGGTCATATCGCCGCCAGTGGTCTTCTGTGCGATGCTTGTGATGCCGTCGTAAACGAGAGTGAGCTGTTCCTCAGGAATCCAACCGTCCTTAGTGTTGGTAAGATCAGTGTTGGCGAGATAGATGCGTACGGGGATTGTCTCCACGTCGCTGTACTGATATAATGCGTCGTAGGTCCAAGCCAACTTCTGGATGAGCATATCCTTATTTTCACCGATTTCGTCAGCAGAATAGATGTTGAGGGCTGCTGCATACTGGTTAGAGAGGTCGAACGGAGAAGAACTGGCTGTTGCAGAAGACTCGAGGCCGATAGCTACAACGTCACCATCAAATGCCTCGCGTACGATGACAGTCATATAGTCTGTAGTGTTGTCGTCTGCATACTCGTCGTCTGGCCATGTGCGAACCACGCCACAAACGGCTGTAGTGTCGGCCACCTGCGGTGTCCATGCCACCTCAACGTCTGCGTATTCGCCGCTGTTAAGAGTAACGGCAACGTCCTTGTGATTGAGTTCCTCACCGTTCTTGTCGACGAGAGTGACGCGATAAGCGTAAGCCTTATCAGTACCACGGTTCTCTACGCGAACTGTATAGACGCTTTCCTTCTTTGCCATCGGCTTCTCAGGACCGCTGATTGAAACGGCAGCGAGATTAGACTTCTCCGCCTTCTTCACACTAAGATTGAACACCTCGAGCCAGTCGGCACGCATCGGAGAGAGAGCGTGGATGCCAAGGTTCTTGTAGCCGTCAGACTCTGCCTTGAAGACAACGCCGATACGCTGCTTGTCGCGGTTGCCCTTGATGGTAACGGTGTCGAGAACCTGAGCAGGCTTTACTGTATACATCTCGTCAAGGAGAGCAAACTCAAGCTTGTCAGCGCTGTAAGCGTGAAGCTCCATCTCTGCGCGGTATGTGGCGTCCTTCTCGAAAGGCATGTAATAGCTGATGAGCCAGTCGTCAGAAACGGCTGTGCTGGAAGCCTGGTGTCCCATGACACGGTCGCCGGAAGAAACCTTGGTCCACATCCATGCGTAACCATCCTTATTGGCATCCATAACTGTCCAAGAGTTGTCAGCATCGAAAGCCGTGAAATCGAATGTCACGGGCATTGAGTAAGCAGGACCGAAGACGCGGGTCTCGGTCTCCACAGCATTGCTCTCGCCGTCGGCGTTGGAAGCCACAACAGAATAAGAATACTGACCTACGGGCGAGATGTTCTCGTCAGATACGGTGGTCTGCTTCAGGCCATCGGCGATAACTCGACCGTCGGGCTTGCGCACTACCTTATAAGAAAGAGAAGAAGCGTCAACGTAACCTCCGTTAGGACCTAACTCGGGCTGATTCCAAGAGATGACAGCCTTGTCATAACCGTCATGCTGGAGAGTAAGAGTGGTGATGTCAGCAGGAATGTCGCGACCCACGAAGATGCGTACCTTCTCCTCGGCACCCTCGCCTACAGAGTTGGAAGCCACTACAGAATAGAAATGATAGCCACCCTTCACGTCGCCGAGGTCGTCAGTGTAAGACATCTCCTCGCCCATTTCGGGATTCTCGAATGTCTTGATGAGTTCGCGGTCACGATAAACCTTGATGTCGGTAAGAGAAGAAAGCTCCTTGCCGTCGAAGGTCTGTGTGGGGTTCATCCAATAGAGCGCGACGGTGGTAGCGCCGTTCGCACCGGGAACACACTCGAAGTCGCTGACTGCGGACGGCGTGCCCTTTGCAGAAGCAGCAAACGGAACGTAGAGACCGGCAATCTGCGGGCTGTTGCCAACGGCAGCCACCTTCTGTGCAGCACCTGTATTGACGTCGACAGTAGCGATGCAGTCGTCGAAGTCGGTTCCGCCCATGAGGTTGGCAGCCCAGTAGAGAGTTTCGTCAGAATGGTCGAACTCCATACTCTGATAGAATGTGGGATGCCATCCTGTAGCTCCCACTACAGTGACGTTGCCATTGGTCTTGTCAATCTTGCATAAATCTCCCTCAAAAGAGATGCCGTAAAGCTGTCCTTCATAGGTGCAGGCAAGCGTGAAGAAGCGACGGTCAAGGTCGGCAACGAGCTTGCTCTCGGCAGTGTTGAGGTCGATGGTGAAGAGCTGTGTGTATGCGTCGTTGAGAACAGAAATGGCATACATAGTCTTCGTGCTATAGTCATACGACATATCGTTGATGTGGCTGGTGTAGCCCGAAAGCTCGCCTACCGACTCAGTAACATCCTTCTCGATGTCGTAACGAATCAGTTCCACGGGAATCATCTTCTGCGTGGTAAGGTCGGTCTGCGTAAGCTCTGCATAGTAGTAGCGCTCAGCGTATGCACCGGCTGTGACATCATGGTTGGCATCGCCAAAATACTTTACCAGACTGAAGCGGGCACCCTCTGTGAAGGGGAAGCTGACGAGTCCGTTAAGCATATTGCCGTCGGTCAGGTCGAATCCGAGCACACCGTAAGCGGTCTTCGTGGTGCCGTTAGCCTTCTTGATGACGAGGGGCGCCTGACGATTTGGAGCCGAAGCGCTGGACGCTGGCTTACGTGTGTTCAACTGAGCGAGACACTGCATAGCAGGCATCACTAACAAAGCGAGCAACAGACTTGCAGCCTTGTGGAGAGTTGAAGATCTTTTTCCCATAAAATACTGAATTTTGTTAGAAATGTTTAAAAGCACGACGACAAATTTAGGAAAATTAAACGATACCACCAACAAAATATCAACATTTCACAGAACAAAACATACATTTTGTTAGAATTATATTATAGATATTGACAAATGTATAGCAACAAAGTAAGGTTGTTAAAAATTGGATATCAATATATTAAATAATATTATTCAACAAGAAGATGGTAAATAAGTTTTTTCGGATATATCTCTCACAATCGTTTTTCCACTAATATGGCATGATTATATGAGGGGGAAAGCGGCAAAAATTCCAGTTTGTGTTTTTATATGTTTTTCCGATTATGGGCGCGTGCTGTGCACAAACAAAAGGCTTTACGTTAGGTTGTCGAGAACTTGTTCTCGTAAGACCTAATGTAAAGCCTTTTGTTTAAACCCGTATAGGGTTTGCGCCCATAAGCGGATTGTGGATAGATGTTTTTGTCAAAGCCCTGCCTCCCATAACCAATTATTATTTTTTAATTAGTAGTTATTAATTGGCGGCGCTTCGCCGCACGCCATATCTGCCAGCTATTGATGATGTTCTGCCAAAGAATGTAGCAGCCGGGACCTACAGAGGAGAGTGGCGAGAGATAGGTGCAGGCTATCCAGATGGCGAAGGCAGTGTTCTTCTGACCCAATCCCTGACCAGCATTGACCGTAACACCGAAGCGTCTGCCTATGGCACGACCGCAACCGAACTGGAAGAGGCAGAGCATGAGGGAGAGGAGAGCTATGAGGAGAAGGAAGGAGACGGAGGTCTGGGCGTGCAGGATGTTCTTCATAGTGGTGCCCGAGACGATAAGTAGCGAGCAGCCCCAGAGATAATAAGAAAGATCCTTTACGGAGACGATGCGACGGCAGAGGCCGTGCATGTAATGCTTGACGATGTAGGCAAGCAACATCGGGATGACCAGCACCGTGAACACCTTATATAATATAAGGGAGAAAGCGGTGATGAATCCGATGTCGGCTCCCTCGTCGAGCATCGGGAAGCAAATGGGGATGAGAAGGGCGGTGATGAAGTTGGAGAGGAACGTGTAAGTGGTCATCTCCTCAAGGTTGCCGCCAAGCTTCTGCGTCACAACGGGGGCGGCAGAAGCACACGGACTGATGATGCACGTCAGCAATGCCTCGGCAAGAACTAAAGTGCGACCATGCAGACCCAAGGCAAGGATGGCAGCCATCACTGCCACCACGCAGAGCATCTGAAAGACAGCCACCCACCAATGCCATGCCACGGGGCGCATCTTGCGGAAGTCCACCTTGCAGAACGTCACGAAGAGCACGCAGAACATAAACACGGGGAGGAGCGTGGCGAAGACGGGAGAGGCTTTGGTGGCGAATCCGTCAAGGGCAGGGATGAGGGCAAAAATGAGATAGACCCCTATTCCCGTGCCGATAGACACGGGAAGGGTCCAGTTCTTTATGAAGTTAACGATGTTCATGGCTGAATGAATTACGTCCGGGGGTTAGTAGCTGGTCGGAGGTTATTGTCCTCCAAGTCGGTCGAAGAAGACGATTATCTCCTCCCATGTCTTGAAGTCGTCGCTGCCCCACTCTATCGTGGTGCCCATAAACTCGGGTTGCGGTGTGGGAGCAACGAGGTAGTCGCCATAGATAAGTTGGCGTTCATTGGTGAAGAGTACGTGTCCCCAAGCCGGAGCACTCAGATATTCCTCCACCCATGCCATGTCTGCCACCATCTGCTCTGGAGAATTTGAAGGCGACGGGGCAAGGATATAGACATTGTAATGTTCGAGCAATGCCTCATAAGCCTTGTGCATGGAAGCGGTGGCGTGTCCGTAGCTGTCGCGAAGAGTCTGGATGTCGATGTAGACAACGGGACGCTCACGCTTCTCCTGGCGGTCGTCGATGTAGCGGATGAGCGGCAGCAGATAGTGCATGGCTATCTTGTCGGTCAGACGATGTTCGCCGTGGAAGGTGATGGCGTTGGGATAATGGCTGCGGAAGAGGTCGAAGGTGTGGACCACGGGATCGGCATCGCCGAAAAGACCGTATACGCGGTCAGGTTCTGCCAACGACTCGGGAGAGAAGCAATGTGTGGTGGCTTCTGTGTATTCCTTTATCAGACCCTTGGTGACCATGAACTCCTGCACGCCGTCAAGACGGGGATTCTGGAAAATCTGCTTGCCGGTGAACTTCGACATCGTCTCGCCCATCTCGAAAGCGGGATTGACAAGGATGCGGTCGAAGCCGTGGAGCTGTTCGGTATACATACCGCCCATCGACGTGCCGATGATAAGGTCGGGCTGCTCCTCGTCCGCCATGGAGCGGAGCATAGCCATCGCCTCGTCGGGATGGATGGGGATGTCGCGTGCCACAACGGTGGCGTTAGGCATGAGATGGCGAAGCATCTCTACTGTGCCGGACTGTGCCGAAGAGGCAAATCCGTGAACGTACATAATCTTCTTGCCCGACATAAGGTCGGGATATTGCTTTTCCATAATGATTTTATATTAGCCTATTAATCCTAACTGATTGAGGAAGATCAGCATGATACATATTGGGCATACGAAACGGACCAACAGCAGATAGAGGCTGAAGAAGCGTCCGGAGAGGGTGCCCCAGTTAGTAAATTCGTCGCGAACAATCTTTCTTGGCGCAAACCATCCGAGATAGATGCAGGTAAGGAAGCCGCCGAAGGGAAGCAGGAGCTGACCCGTCACGAAGTCGAAGACATCGAAGAGCGACTTTCCGCAGACCACAAGCCAGTCTCTGCCGCCGATGGAGAGGGAGCAGAAGGCGCCGATGACGCTGCACACTACGGTGATGACGAGGGCGGCGCGGGGACGAGGCAAGCGAAACTCCTCACTGAGGAAAGCGGTGCTGACCTCGTGCAGGGAGATGAGCGACGTGAGGGCTGCAAGCGACAAAAGTATATAGAACAGCACAGCAACAAGCGTGCCGATGAGGGGCATTGAGGCGAATGCCTGCTGGAAAACATTAGGCAGGGTGATGAAGATGAGCGACGGACCGCTGTCGGGGTTGATGCCAACGGAGAATGCGGCAGGGAAAATCATAAGGCCGGCAAGGATGGCGATGAAGGTGTCGATGGCGATGATGTTGGCAGCGGAGCGCACCAGATTGGTCTGGCGCGAGAAGTAAGAAGCGAAGGTGCAGAGACAGCCCATACCGATGGACAGCGAATAGAACGACTGACCCATGGCGGCGAGGAGCATGCTGCCGTTCATCTTGGAGAAGTCGGGACGGAAAAGAAACTCTACGCCTTTGGACGCACCGGGCAACATACACGAGCTGACTACGACGATGAGGAGGAGGATGAAGAGCGTTGGCATCATAGCCTTTGACGCACGCTCAATGCCTTGACGCACGCCACGGATAATGATGAAGTGGGTGGCGGCAAGGATGGCTACGGTCCACAAGACGGGACGTAGCGGGGAGGAGGAGAAGTCGGCGAAGTAACGCGATATGTATGCAGGGTCGCCATTGAGTTCGCCCATAAACGAGGCGAAGATATACTGTAGGCACCATCCCGACACTACGGCATAATAGCCCGTGATGAGGAAACCGGTGAGCACGCCCATATAGCCGACGAAGCGCCAGGGGCTGCCGCCGGAGATGCGCGAATAGGCACGGGCTGTGTTGGCAGCGCCGTGTCTGCCGATGATGAACTCGCCGAGTATGCAGGGCAAGCCAAGCAGGAGGACGCAGAAAATATAGATGATGATGAACGTGGCACCACCGTTCTGACCTGCCATATAAGGGAAGCGCCACACATTACCCAATCCTACTGCTGAGCCGGCGGTGGCGAGCACCATGCCCAGCTTACTTCCAAAATTTACTCTTTGTTCAGACATAATAACTTGATTTTCGATGCAAATGTATGAATTTTTATTTACTTTTGCATCATAATCGAAAGTAAATATGGAATATCTGAAACATTTAGTAAAACACTACCCCGTTTCTTCTTTCTACATTCTGATAATATGGGTGCTCTGCTTCGCAACCGTACCTTCCACGCCGCTTGACGATGTCACGATGATAGACAAGTGGGTGCACATAGCGATGTATGGCGGCACATGCGCCACGATATGGCTGGAGTATATCCGCCGCCACGACCCGCACCGTTTCTCGCAGAAGGTGGTGAGCATCGAGGAGGGCGTGACAAGCAAGCCCCCAACCTCCAGACTAAAACTCTTCCTCCTCGCATGGTTGGCGCCGGTGGTGATGAGTGGAACGATAGAGATTCTGCAAGCGAACTGCACGGGGGGCAGACGCAGCGGCGACTGGATGGACTTCGCCGCCAACAGCCTCGGAGCAACATTAGGCGCAGTAGTGGGAATCGGGGTGATGGTATGGCGTGCGACGAAGCGTGGCAAGAATTGATTCCAACAAAAAAGGAGAATGGGCTGTGAGAGTTGTGTCTCTCATGCAGCCCATTCTCCTTTTATTATAATATATCCTTTGTGATATTACTTCACAACCTTCTTGCCATTAACGACGTAAACGCCCTGTGGGAGAACGTCGAAGTCTGTGCCAACGTATACACCAGAGGTGGTGTAGATGCGGCCCTTGAGATTCGGCTTGTCAACAGTAACACCGCTGATTCCGGTAGTGCCCTTAACAACGAGAATCTCGTCGAGGAAGTAACGCTTCTCGCCCTGGATGACGAGACGAACCTTACCCTTACCCTTCAGAGTGGTCTTGAAGTTGGTCCACTGGTTGTAAGTCATCTGGAAATCGTTCTGACCGAGCGTTGCCTCACCACCATCGACACCCACAACAGTGATATTCAGCTTGGTGCCGTCATCACCGTAAGGAGCACCCTTGAAGGTCAGGACAGCTTCGCCACCATCCTCAAGGTTGATGATAGGAGACTTCACAAGAGCCTGTGTGGAAGAGCTGTAACCAAAGCGTGCACACATGTAAGCACCTTTCATGAATGTACCCTCCCAACCTGGAGTTGTCGGCTGGAAATCACCATTAGCAAACTTAATCGCCAACTTCGGCGGGATGAAGCCCTTATCGTCGTTACCGCCAATGCCGGCGCAACGGTCGAAGGTCTCGTTGAGCAGAGTTCCCTCAACGATTTCACCACCCTTATTATAGTTAGAGAACCTGAAAGAAGCAACGCCATTCTCAACAGCCATATCGGTGATACCGATGTTCATCCTATTGGTGCCTTTGTTATCGTTGAAAGCCTCGCAATAAGGAGAAGTGGCGTTGGTAAGCATCTTCTTGCTACCATAAGGCCAAGCATCACCAGCCTCAGAGCTTGAAGAGCGGTTGTTGTCGGCAGGAATAATGACAACACGTTCATGGTCGTTGACACCGCTAACGATAGTGTTAGGACAGTTGTTTGCCCATACCTCCGGAGAATAGTCGATGTGATTGATGATAATACCAGTGGAGGCGATAGTGGCATCCCATCCTGTCTGCTGACGGTTCTCGATGAGATAATACTCGTCTTCCCATTTGGGGTTGTGGAAGATGTAAGCATTGCCACCATCGTTAAGCGACTTCATGTCCTTAACATCACAGTCATTGTCGAGGACAATGGGGTCAATCCATCCTGCAACGTAACGCTCGTAAGCGGTGTAGCCTACGGGCTGGAAGCCGTCGCCATTATAGTTGCCTGAGCACATAAGGTCCCAAGTTCCCATACCGTACTTGCCACCATAGTTGATGTCGTAGAGGTCAGGATAGCCAAGGCAGTGAGAGAACTCATGGCAGATGGTGCCGATACCAGCCACATTACCCTTGTCGTCCTTCAACTCATTTGAGCAAGCATATACGTAAACTGTGGTGCCGTCCTTGCCAAAAGCTGTGGGCTTGGAGAGCTGAGACTTGTGAGGCCAGATGGTATCGGTGCTACCGCCAGTGGCCTGTCCCTCGCCGGCATAGATGACATAAACCTCCTCTACCTGACCGTCGCCGTCCCAGTCGTACTGGCTGAAGTCTACTCCATCAGAGGCTGCCTTACCACAAGCTGCAGAAATCATACCTTGGGGGTTGGTATCATAGCGCTGACCATTATGGTTCTCATCCTTTCCGTAAGAAGCTACCGTACCAAGTGTGTAAGGACCTACTACGTCGAAGGTGATATTGAGCTTGCCAAGACTCTGGGCAGAGAAGTAGTCGCTGACAGATCCCTTGAAGCTGCCCTCGCTAAAATTCTTCTCATTTGCAACACGATTATAGAAAGCCTTGGGGTCTGACATTGAGAAGCTCTGATCAGAGAACTGAACGAGGATGATAAGACAGCGCTTATTGCCCTCATAATTGTTAATGGAGCGTCTCTTTGCCATAGCACGGCGAGCATCGGTGACAGTAGCGCCTGCCTGACTGCGAAGCTGGACAGCTGCCTGCTTAAGAGCGGGGAAATTAGCGGGAACAATGTAGTCGTCCTGCTGTACATAACGATTGCCGTTGGCGTCCTGCCAATAGCTCAAGAACTCGTCGCCCTGAAGCTCCACCATAAGTGTGGTGCCATCCTGAAGCTTGAGTTGCTTCCAGATGCCTTTCTTGGCTGGAGCAGCAACGGCGCTGACACCGGCAAGAGCACAGAAGCAGAGAGTAAGTAATCCTTTCTTCATTTTGTTATAGTTATTATTGTAAAGTTGTCTAAAAATAATTTAAGAACTCTTTATGCCACTCTTTAAAACACGAAAAAGGAGAGAGGCAGTCCTACCGCTATGGCAGGACAACCTTGCTCTCCTTTATGCGTAGTTATCTCAAAATGAGAATCAGTGGCATTGTGCCTTCTTTTTTTTCAATGTTAGTTAATTACTTAATCTGTGTAAGAACAATGTCAGTATATTTGCCTGCAAAACCTGCTAACGCACCAGTTGACTTCGGGAATACCGACAACAAAATACCAGATCCGGGAGTGAAAGTCACAGTCGTGAAATCGCTATCCCAGTAACCGAACAATGGTGAGTTGCTCTGATCAGCATTTCTAATCTTCACATCAGACTCACCGATTTCGTTAAATGTGTTAGTGAACCATGTGTAATCCTCAAGACAGTCGAAAGCCACGTAACCCTGCTTGGTCTTCTCGCTATAAGAGAAGTCGAGCTTAATCTTATTGATACCTGTTCCGGAGAGACCCATAAAACCATCCATGTAAAGAACATAGCCATAATCATATTCATAATTCGGGTTATCGGTACCATCGTCAAGCTTCTTCTGAGGCTCAGAAATCTTCACCTTATAACTTACTTCAGTACCGTTACCATCCTTAGCAGTGAGCTTCCACTCACCCTGGAGACGGTCATAGGGCTGATCATCGTTATCAACGATTGTTACAGTAGTGGCATTCTGAGTGCCAATCTTGGCGCCCTTAGCCTCCTTAATGACAAACTGGAATGTGCGGTCATCGTTGATTACCCTATCATCAACAGCTCTGTACTCAACATAGCCAATCTCATCAGAGATGGTGATGGTCTTGTCAGCTACGTAGTAGTGAACGTCCTCCTTAGCAGGATTTTTGCCACACTCTTTAACTTCCATTGTGACGTACACCTTGCCATTGGTCTTTCCTGTAACCTTGATAGGTACCCTTACAGAACCAGCACTTTCCTTGGCAGAGAATGTGGGGCTTTCCATTTCAACCACCACGTCGCTGTTTGTGTTCTGCGTCTCTTTGTCATCACTGCAAGAGCCGAAGAAGGCAATGGCAGCTACGAGCAAAAATAACTTGAAATATTTCATATCTGTTTATTTGCTAATTGTTATTTATGAACTTTTATTAATAGCCAGGATTCTGCTGACCCTTAAGGTTCGGGTTGGCATCAAGCTCTCCCTTAGGAATCGGCCATGTAAGACGGTGGTCGCCAGCACCGTAGGAAAGACCATCGGCAGCCTTCACAACATACTTGTAGATGTCGTAGCCATCCTCATCCGGGTTAGACTTATAACGATCGAAACCGATGTTGAGACGACGGAGATCGCTCCAACGCATACCCTCGCCAATAAACTCCTTGTCACGCTCTACCAATACTTCATCCAAAAGTTTCTGGGCATTGTCGTATGTCTGAGTCTCATAACCGCTGTAACGGTTAGCACAGAACTCATTCAGACGGGCAGGATTGTTATTGCCCATACGCGCATCTGCCTCGGCAGAAATGAGGTACATCTCAGAGAGACGAAGCGGCTTCACAAAGTTGACGAAGTTCTTCTTGTCACCAGTCTTCAAATCCATATTGCCAGGATACTTATTGAATACGTATGCTTCATAACCTACACCATGGATTGTAAGATTATCATAAGTGGTGAAGAATGCGTCAAAGCGTACGTCACTACCCTTTTCAGATTGAGCATAGTTAAGCATGGTGCCGAAGGTCGGGATGTAGGCAGCAGACAACTCATTATCACTGAGGAATACACCACCGATGGAACCACCAAGCTCAGAAGGCTTGTCCATGAAAGGACGGAAGATTGCCTCTGTGCAATCAGAAGGCTTATCGTAATCATCTGTCCACATGTCCATATAATTAGAGAGATTGGCGAGAGAGTAGTTACCGTTTTCGATAACGTCCTCTGCCTTTGCCTTAGCAGTAGCCCAGTCGCCAGCAAGAAGAGCCACACGAGCCTGAAGTGCCTCCACAGCATAGCTTGAGAGGTAAGCAGCGCCCGGCTGGAGCAAAGCTGCAACGTCCTTGTTGTTTGTAGCCTCGTATGCCTTGAGGGCTGTGTAAGCCTCAGAGAGGTCCTTATTGATGAAGTCGAATGTCTCCTTCAATGTAGAACGGCTCGGATACTTGGTTACGTCACTTGTGGGATCGAATGTGGTTACGATAGGCAGACCAGTGGCCTTAGCCTCGGGACCACCCTTAACCTGTGTGTATGACTGGCAGAAGTGGTCAGCAAGCCAAAGGTACATATAGGCACGAGTGAACTTTGCCTCGCCCTTATAACGCTCAGTCAGCAGCTTTTCTGCATCTGTGATTTCGGGCTTTGCTGCAAACTCATCAGACTTTGCAATAATGTCATTACATACAGCGATAGAGGCGTACGAACTTGCCCAGAAGCTTTCAATGTCTCCATCGCTCGGCAGAATGTCTCCCTTTGAGAACATACCAAGCTGATTACCATTGGAGATAAGACCAATGAAGTGGTCTAACTGAATGTCAGTGGTATAAATCCACGAGCCAGATGTTACACCTCGAAGTGTTCCGTAAAGCTGGGTACGGAGCATGGTAAGGTCATGCATCTTTGAAATAGCGGTGGTCTCGTCGAGTGAGCCATACGGGACCTTGTCCATGTCGCATGACGTAAAGGTCACAGCGCCGAGAAGCATCAATGATAAATATATCTTCTTCATTATTTTATCCTTTTTATAATTTGAGTGAAATTAGAATGTCAGCTCAGCACCGAACATGAACTGGCGAGTATTAGGATAGTTGAACTGAACTATGTTGATATCTGGCTCCGGATCGTATCCCTCGAACGAAGTGATGGTGAAGAGGTTTCGTGCGATACCGAATACCTTCACGCCCTTGATGTAGCGAGTAGGAGCAAGCCACTTCTTAGGCAGGTCGTACTGGAGGGTGAGAGTCTTCATACGGAGGAACGAAGCGTTCTGAATCATCTTGTCGTCGAATTGAATGTCATATCCATAAGCAGGGATGTCTGTCACCTGACCCGGTGTGGTCCAAATGTTGAGCATCTCTACTCGCTGGTTCCATGTGGTAGCGAAGTTAGCGTTCTTGATGAAGTAGTCGTCGTTCTGCATCATCCATTTGTCTGCAGCCCATGCGAAATCAGCGATAACGCTCAAGCCCTTCCATGTAAAGTTTGTGCCGAAACCACCAATCCAAGGTGCATAGCGGTTCTTGCCTGTAAATACGGCGTCGCGCTCCTCGTTAAAGATCTTAGTGATGTTGCCGTCCTTGTCATACCACTGAGGCTCACCAGTACGTGGGTCTACACCAGCATTGCGTACAGAACTGAACTCACCATAAGCATGGCCAATCTTGAGCTTAAGACCTGTGTTAGCAAGCGTATACTCGTCACGGCCCTGGAAAAGCTGTGTAATCTTGTTCTTGTTATAGCCTACGTTAGCTGTGAATGTCCAGTTGATGTCCTTTGTAGCAATAATCTGAACGTTAGCAGAAACCTCGAAACCTGTATTGGTCATAGCACCGATATTACCCTTACCAGAACTCAAACCAGTGGTGTATGAGTAAGGAATAGACATAAGCATGTCGCTTGTCTTGTTGCGGTAGAAGTTGAAGTCGAGATCGAGACGACGGAAGAGGCTTACGTTAAGACCGACATTAAGCTTGCTAACGGTCTCCCATGTGAGCTGATAGTTGGAAGCCTGAGCAATACCAATAGATTTCTGACCGTCGTACATGCCACCCAGACCATAGAGACCGAAGTAGCCGTATGTACCAGCGCCTGAGTCGTTACCAGTGGTACCGTAGTTGACACTCAGAGTAAGATTGTCAAGCCACTTAACGGGAGCGAGGAAGCTTTCCTTCTTAGCGTTCCACTTAGCACCTGCTGACCAGAATGTACCCCAACGATGGTCGGGAGCGAACTTAGAGCTACCGTCGCGACGGAGTGAACCGTAAACATAGTACTTCTCCTTGAAGTTGTACTCCAAGTTACCGAAGATAGAATTAGCGACAGCCTCTGAACGAGAGTCGCCCATGCTTTCGGGGTCTGCAAGAGTACCTGCAGAAAGGAGCATAAGACGTGAGTCAGTCTGACCACTTGTAGAAGCGCTGAATGAGCGTGAACGCTGGATGCGTGTCTCCTCACCAACGAGGAGGTTTACGTAGTGGTCACCAAAGTTCTTCTTCCACTCACCAGTGTGTGTAAGAGTGTAAGCATAGTCGCGTGAGAAGCCGTCAGCAAGCGAACCGTCTTGACTGTCGAGCTTCTGACCCATAGGAGTTATGATTTCTTCACGAGGAATATTGCCGACCTCTTGTGTTGTGTCGTATCCATAAAGTGACTGCTGTGCTGAGAAGGTAAGACCATCCATCGGAGTGAACACCTCATTGATACCGATATTGAGAGTTACCTGCTCTGCATCCTGCTTACGATACATGTCATAGAATTCAGGAGTAGGCATGTTTGTATAAAGCAAGCCATAAGCCTTACCGTCCTTAACGATATTGCCGTTCTCGTCGTAGTGATAATAGTAAGGAGCATCGAAAGGCATTGCCTGACGTGCGAATACGAGCGGGTTGGCAGAATAGATCTGACCGGAAGCATTCCACTCACGGTTAACCTTATAACGTTGGTCACCGAAGTTTGAGTTGAAAGCTACCTTGAAGAAACGGTTCAGACGAGCATTGATACGTGCTGCGAGAGTGTTACGCTGCATGCCTGAGCTTTGGATAAGACCCTCCTGCTCGTGGTGGTTGAATGAAAGATAGTAGTTAACGGAGTTACCACCACCCTGCATCGTAGCGTTGATGTCTGATGTAGGAGCAGAGCTTGAGAGCATCTCGTCACGCCAGTTAGTGTTGATATGCTGAGCAGCCTTGCGGATTTCGTCGTTCACGGGCTGACCGATCATATCGCGGAACTTAACATACTGCTGTGAGTTCATCATGGTAACACCGTCAGAAGTCGGTGTAGAGATACCATACTGAGCCTTTACAACCACCTGTGCTGATTCATTGTACTTACCATTGCGAGATGTAATAACAATTACACCGTTGGCAGCACGCGAACCATAGATGGCTGTAGAAGCGGCGTCCTTGAGGACTGTGATGTTCGCAATGTCAGACGGGTTGAGAGTCTGGAAGAAGCTTGAGCTGATTGGAGCACCGTCGAGGATGAACAAAGGCTCATTGGAAGAGCTCATTGAGTTGACACCACGAAGACGGATGTTTGCAGAAGCAGAAGGATCACCGGCTGAAGTCAAAACCGAAAGACCAGACACCTGACCTGCAAGAGCGTCGGTAAAGTTAGGAGTAGCAACTGTCTTCATCTTCTCGCCGCTCACTGTAGACACAGCGCCGACAACCGATCCGAGCTTCTTGGCCGAACCGTAACCGGTGATGATGACGTTCTCGAGCATGTGGCTGTCAGCATCGAGGATGACGGTCATCTTCGCAGAAGCCTTCACCTTCTTAGTTGTCATACCAATGTAAGAGAACTCCAATTCTGCATTGGCGTTCTTCAATTCAAGTGAGAAGTTACCGTCGATGTCAGTGATTGTACCGACTGCGTTGTTACCAACAACCTTGACAGTCGCACCCATGATGGGTTCGCCGTCTTCAGAAGAGGTGACCGTACCAGTAACTCTTGTCTGTGCCATCGCCAGTCCTATACTTAGGAAAAGGCAGGCAAGAAAGGTCATGAGTCTTTTTTTCATAGAATCTCTCTCTTAATTAATGAAAATAATATTAATGTTTATTTTTGTTTCTGATTCAGCCATAACTACCATGGACGAACCGAATGGCTCATTTTAAATCTATGTATGAATGGATTTTGTAGCCAAACGATAGCATAAACGCACCACACCCAACAAGGGCGAGGTCGTCGGTCGTCATTGTGTGATTTGTCCAGCGAGTTGCGATTTACGCATTATCCTGAGTAGTTATTATTTTGTGTCTTTAATGATCCTTCATTTATTCACATCTTTTACGAAACCGTGCAAAATGTTATACAATTTGAATATTGTTTTGCAAATTTAGATGTTTTTTAGAAGTTGGCAAAATATTTATATATAAAAAATTAGCTGTTTTGTCATTTTTCTTCTAAATCGTATGAATATGAATAATTTTTACTGAATTTTGCAATTATTCTTCTCTATTTGTATATAAACTGTAGTTTTTAGTTTGTTAACGTTCACAATATGTTGTGTGCCCACACTAACAAATAGCATCAGTATTGTAAGGAATAACTTTGTCACAAAACACGCCCTCATTAGTCGATAATTCGCTTCAGGTCAACAATAAAATGCAGCATTTATTTTGTGTTCTGACGTTTTTAATGTATTTTTGCAAAAAATAGAGATTTACCGCTAATGTGTATACCAATCAGACTAACACCTTAATATATACATATACATCAGCACTGTCTCAGAAAATCTAAAGTTATGCAAACAAGATGTCACTTGTCAGTTCTCGCCCTTAAGCAGGCAGAGAAGTATGGAGAGCGCGAAGCCTTCACGTATAAGGATTTCGGCGGTTCGGTATGGAAGACCATGAGCTATAGTCGCTTCGCCACTCTTGTGAAGGAGGCCAGCAATGCCCTCCTTAATCTCGGCGCCAAGCCTCAGGACGCCATCGGCGTATTCTCGCAGAACTGCATCCAATACCTCATCACCGACTTCGGTGCCTACGGCGTGCGTGTCATGTCCGTACCGTTCTACGCGACCTCTTCCGAACAGCAGATACAATATATGATTAACGATGCGCAGATTCGCTTCCTCTTTGTCGGCGAGCAGGAGCAGTACGACAAGGCACACCGCATATTCCCACTCTGCCATTCATTAGAGCGCATCATCGTATTCGACCGCAGCGTGCGTATCAGCTCGCACGACCCTGCAGCCCTCTACTTTGACGACTTCCTTAAGCTCGGTCAGGGACTGCCGCGCCAGACAGAAGTGGAGGCGCTTTACAAACAAGCCAACAATGAAGATATATGCAACATCCTCTACACGTCCGGCACAACCGGCGAGTCGAAGGGCGTGGTGCTGACATACGGACAGTATGACGCAGCCTTGATTGCAAACGACGAGGCTGTGCCCATTCGCGACAAGGACCGCGCCATACAGTTCCTGCCCGTTACGCACATTTTCGAACGCGGATGGTCATACCTTTGTTTCTCGGAAGGATCGCACATCATCATCAATACCGACCCGCACGAGATACAGCAGTCAATGCGTGAGACCCATCCCACCAGCATGTCGTCAGTGCCACGCTTCTGGGAGAAGGTTTATCAAGCAGTGAAGGACAAGATAGACCGTTCGAGCTCCATGCAGCAGAAGCTCTTCCGCCACGCCCTTGAGGTGGGCCGCCGCTACAATGTGGACTGCAAGAGCCAGTGCCGCCGCCCGTCTCCGATATTAGCGATGGAATACAAGCTCATGGACAAGCTTGTCCTTCGTCTCGTCCGCAAGCAGATTGGCCTTGAGACCTCGCACATTTTCCCGACAGCAGGAGCGACAGTATCGCCTGAAGTGGAACGCTTCGTACATTCTGTAGGTATCAATATGGTTGTGGGCTACGGTCTGACGGAGAGTCTTGCCACCGTATCGTGCGACCGCGATAACATGCCTTACACCATCGGTTCGGTGGGTCGCCCCATCAAGGGCATCGAGGTGAAGATCGACGACAACGACGAAATCCTGCTCAAGGGTCCGACCATCACACGTGGCTACTACAAGCGCGACGCTGCAAACGCAGCCGCCTTCACCGAGGACGGATTCTTCCGCACGGGAGACGCCGGCTACATGAAGAACGGCGAGCTGTTCCTCACGGACCGCATCAAGGACCTCTTCAAGACCAGCAACGGCAAGTATATCGCTCCGCAAATGATTGAGTCGCTCGTCCTCGTGGATAAGTTCGTTGACCAAATAGCCATCATCGCCAACGAGCGCAAGTTTGTTTCGGCACTCATCGTACCGGAGTTCCGCCTGCTCGAAGACTGGGCGAAGGACAACGGTGTAGAAGTGGAATCAAGAGAGCAGCTTTGCCAGAATCCGAAGATAATAAAGATGATGACAGAGCGCATACACACACTGCAGCAGCAGCTTGCTCCCTACGAGCAGATAAAGCGCTTCACGCTCATTGCACACCACTTCTCTATGGAGAGCGGCGAGCTTACCAATACGCTCAAGATTCGCCGACCCGTAATCTACAAGAACTTCAAGGAAGTGATTGACAAGATGTATGAGTGTTAGGCGGCATTCTGCCGCAATTAGGAATTAGGAGTTAGGAATTAGGAATTGATAGATAATTCAAAAATCAAAACTCAGAAATGATAACAGCCGATCAGCTAAAGGATGTGATGGAGCGCACTGAAGCACTCCATCATTATCTTAATATCGACAAGAAACGCGTGGAGTTCGAGGAAGAACAGCTCCGCACACAGGCTCCAGACTTCTGGGAGGACCAGAAGTACGCAGAGGAGCAGATGAAGAAAGTGAAGACGCTCGAGAAATGGATAAAGGGATACGAGAACGTGAAGCGTCTTGCAGACGAACTGCAGCTCGCCTTCGACTTCCATAAGGACGAACTCGTCACGGAAGAGGAAGTAGACGACGATTACGCCAAGGCGGTGAGCGCCATCGAAGACCTCGAGCTTATGAATATGCTCCGACAGAAGGAGGACCCCATGGACTGCGTCATGAAGATCAACTCAGGTGCCGGCGGCACGGAGAGCCAGGACTGGGCGCAGATGCTTATGCGTATGTATATGCGCTGGGCGGAGGCTCACGGATATAAGGTGACCATCAGCAACATTCAGGAAGGCGACGAGGCTGGCATCAAGAGCGTCACTATGGAGATAGAGGGCGGCGAGTATGCCTACGGATTCCTCAAGAGCGAGAACGGCGTACACCGTCTCGTCCGCGTATCGCCATTCAATGCCCAGGGCAAGCGAATGACTTCCTTCGCATCCGTATTCGTATCGCCACTCGTAGACGACACCATCGAAGTGTATGTCGACCCGTCCAAGATATCTTGGGACCTCTTCCGCTCAGGCGGAGCCGGTGGTCAGAACGTCAACAAGGTTGAGACGGGCGTACGTCTCCGTTATCAGTATGTCGACCCCGACACTGGCGAGGAGGAGGAAATCCTCATCGAGAACACGGAGAGCCGCAAGCAGCTCGAAAACCGTAACAACGCCATGCGACTTCTCAAATCACAACTCTACGACCGCGCCATGAAGAAACGCCTCGAGGCGCAGGCTAAGATTGAGGCAGGCAAGAAGAAGATTGAATGGGGCAGCCAGATACGCTCCTACGTCTTTGACGACCGCCGCGTAAAGGACCACCGCACCAACTATCAGACCACGGACGTGGACGCTGTGATGGACGGCAAGATTGACGGATTCATAAAGGCATACCTCATGGAATTCCCGACAGTGGAAGACGCATAAGTCAGATATGTAAAAATCAAATCTTAAAAATCATACAACTATGAGCCAGCAAAGCAAAATCAAGCGTGAGAAATACGCTAAGGAACAGGAGAAGAAGGGAAAGAAAATCGTGGAAAGCATTTTCTGGTTGCTCGTCCTCGGAGGAGCGGCTTTCGCCATCTGGACCTGCATGAACGCATAACAAAAAATGCAAGTAAACAAATAAAACATTAGGTAAGAAAATGAGCGGATTTGAAATAGAACGTAAATTCCTCATTCGGGAAGGCGGCAACTATAAGGATGCCGCCTTTTCGTGTAGTCGGATAAAGCAGGGATATATGCCCTGCGAAACTGCCACCGTACGTGTCCGTACCCGCGACGACAGCGCATGGCTGACCATCAAGAGCCACAGCGACGCAGCCGGACTCTCGCGCTACGAGTTTGAGAAAGAGATAACCATCGACGAAGCCGAGCACCTCTACCAGCTCTGCCGCGGAGGAGTGATCGACAAGAAGCGATGGCTGGTGAAGAGTGCGGACGGACGACACACCTTCGAGATTGACGAGTTCTTCGGCGACAACGAAGGACTGACAGTTGCAGAGGTGGAGCTTGGCGCGGAGGACGAAACCTTCGAGCGTCCCGACTTCCTCGGCGAGGAGGTGACGGGCGACCGCCGCTACTATAATTCAGAACTTATAAAATCGCCATACAGTACATGGGCTCATAATAAACAAAAGTAAGAAGATTATGGATAATAACACAACACCGGTGCTTCTGCTCACCGGATATCTTGGAAGCGGAAAGACAACACTCCTCAATCGTATACTTGCCAACAAGCAAGGCATCAAGTTCGCCGTCATCGTCAATGACATCGGCGAAGTGAACATCGACGCCACACTCATCGAGAAGGGTGGCATTGTGGGAGAGCAGGACGACAATCTCGTGGCTCTCCAGAACGGATGCATCTGCTGCACACTGAAGATGGACCTCGTACAGCAGCTCAGCGACATCGTGTCGCAGCAGCACTTCGACTATATTGTCATCGAAGCAAGCGGCATCTGCGAGCCGGCTCCAATCGCACAGACCATCAGCGCCTATCCGCGCATCTATCCCAACCTCGCCACTAAAGGCATTGCCAAACTCGACTCCATCGTCACCGTCGTTGACGCACTGCGCCTCAAGGACGAGTTTGCCGGAGGCGACGACCTCACAAAGGACAACATCGGTGAGGAAGACCTCGCCAGCCTCGTCATACAGCAGGTGGAGTTCTGCAACAAGATTCTCCTCAACAAGGCTTCGGAGGTCACTCCCGAAGAGCTGGCCCGCATAAAGGCTATACTGCGCGAGCTGCAGCCGCACGCAGACATCATCACATGCGACTATTGCGACGTCAATCTTGACAAGTTGCTCAACACCGACGAATTCAACTTCCAGAAGGTTGCCACATCAGCAAGATGGATTGAGGGCATCGAAAGCCAAGAAGAGGAGGAAGAGCATCACCACCATCATCACCATGACCACGACGATGACCACGAGGAGCATGACCACGAGGAAGGACATTGCCACCACCATCACCATCACGGGCTGGAGAACGAGGAAGAGGGCGAAGCTCTCGAATACGGCATCGGCACCTTCGTCTACAAGCGCCGCCGTCCGCTGGACATGAACAAGTTCGACTACGTTGTCACAAAGAAATGGCCTAAGAGCGTCATCCGCTGCAAAGGTCTCTGCTACTTCAAGGGCGAGGAGAACATCTGCTACGTATTCGAGCAGGCTGGCAAGCAGATTGAGATGCGCAACGCCGGACAGTGGTATGCCACAATGCCTGAGGAAGAGCTTCGCGAGGTGATGAAGCAGAATCCGGGACTGGCACGCGACTGGGACGACACTTACGGCGACCGCATGCAGAAGATTGTGTTCATCGGACAGAACATGAACCGTGAGGAGATAGAGAAAGAACTCGACTTCTGCCTCACCGACTAACATACACGAATAAAGACATTACATTTATATATATAAGGTAACCAGATGAGACTCATCATTCGCATCACACGGACCACCATATCCTTCACGGCGCCCAACACCGTAATAGAGGGACAGACCGACTTCGAGCAGTACAGCATGAAGACGGGCATCTCCGTGGCTGCAAACATGAGGCAGGCGCTTGCCGACTGCCGACTGCTGCAGGTCCACACCTCGCCTACACAGAACGGACAGACCATGCCGTCGCAGTATCATCCCGTGTTCAGTCAGGTAAGGGTCTACGTCGATACGCCGCTCCTCCTCATACCAGCGGAGGAGTTCGACGCTGACGCCGCTCCCCTACTCTATCATCACGTCAACACCACCTGCGAGAACGACGACGTCGACACCGTACAGATTCCTGCCGCCAACGTCGTGGCAGCCTTCGCCGTGGGCAAGGACCTGCGCTTCGTGCTCACGGAGCGTTTCCTGCACGTCGAGTTCCTCCATCTGCTCGGTCCCGTCATAACGGAGTTCAGCCGCTTCGCTTCGGGAGGATTCCAGGAGAAGATGTTCTGCTACTTCCATGACCGCCGCGTCGACATCTTCTCGTTCCGCAAGGGCCGTCTGCGCATAAGCACCTCCTTCGAGACCTCCACAACTGAAGATTCAGCCTACTACATCCTCAACACATGGCAACAGTTGGGCATGCGCAAGACGGACGTACTCTGTCTGTCGGGCAACATCACCGGACACGAGGCGCTGCTCAACATGCTGAAGCAGTTCGTGCGAAACATCAAGCACGTCAACATCTGATTACACATTATAATATATATAGAAAAGAAGAACTATATGCGAATAATAACAGGAATATACAAGGGTCGCCACTTCGACATTCCCCGATCCTTCAAGGCACGACCCACCACCGACTTCGCCAAGGAGAACATCTTCAACGTCATCGGCGGATACGTCGACCTTGACGGTGCCAACGCTCTCGACCTCTTTGCAGGCACGGGCAGCATATCGCTCGAGATGCTGTCGCGCGGTTGCTCGCCGGTGATAAGCGTGGAGGCAGACCGCGACCACGCCTCGTTCATCCGCGAGTGTATGAAGAAGATATCTGCCGACCGCGACAACATCCTCATCCGCGGCGACGTCTTCCGCTTCATCCGCACCTGCAAGCAGCAGTTCGACCTCATCTTCGCCGACCCACCCTACGCCCTGCCCGAACTGCCCACCATCCCCGGCCTCATCCTCGAAAAGAAGATGCTCAAGCCCGGCGGTCTCCTGGTCTTCGAGCATGGCAAGAAGAACGACTTCAGCTCCGTACCCGGCTTCATCGAACACAGAGCATACGGCAGCGTCAACTTCTCGCTGTTCAGAACACCAGAAGAAGAGTTTTGAATTAGGAGTTTTGAATTTTGAATTGCTCTTGGCTTCGCCTACGATTTTGAATTTTACAGTAGCGGAGGTCTATGGTCTCCGCAGCATACAATCATACTAATACAATAAATATTTATAATGAGTATTAGGCTTGGTGCTGCGGAGACTATAGACCTCCGCTACTTGTTTATCAATATCTCCTTTTTTGTATTCTTCATAAACTAATTCGTTGATTTAATTTGTTGTTTTGCTGAGATTTATGTAATTTTGCCAATGTTACTTGCAAATCACAAAAATCAATATAATTATATGAAGAAAATCATCGCAATGCTCTCTTTGGCTCTTGCTGCAAGCACCACATTCGCTGTGCCCGCAAAGCAAGCCAAGAAAACACTGACGCTCGCTGACGGCACACAGGTAGTGGCCACGCTGATGGGCGACGAGTACATGAACTGGTGGCAGGCCGACAACGGAATGCGCTATGTGGAAAGCCAGGAAAACGAAGGCGTTTACGTGGCTGCCAACATGGACATAATGACTGCCACAGCCGAAATGCGCCGCGCTCAGGTGGGCGAAAAGCGCGCAAAGCGCCTCAACTCTGTAAGAAAAGCCACCGACCTGTCAAGCTTTGGCGGACAGCAGAGAGTGCAGATTGGCGACGAGCACGTCACCTATGAAGGAAAGAAGAAGGGCATCATCATCCTCGTACAGTTCCCCAACCAGAAGTTCGAGGAAGGTCATGACAACGCATACTATAATATGGTGGCAAACGAGAAGGGGCTCAAACACGAAGACGGATACGTAGGATCTGTTAGCGACTACTTCCTCTCGCAGAGCAACGGCAAGTTTGAGCTCGACTTCGACATCGCCGGTCCGTACACACTCTCACATACCTCATCATACTACGGCAAGAATGACGGTGCCAACATCGATGTCAAAGTGGGATATATGATTCAGGAAGGCTGCGACGCTGCCGTGGCTGACGGATTCAACTTCAACGACTACGACTGGGACGGCGACGGCTATGCCGATCAGGTGTTCGTGCTCTACGCCGGTCTCGGCGAGGCTTCAGGCGGTGATGCCAAGACTGTATGGCCGCACGAGTATCAGATCAGATACACATGCGTTGGCAAGGTGCTCAACTACACGGCAGAGGGCAAGGGCAAGGTGGACACTTACGCTTGCGCCAACGAAATGGAGCGTGTCATCAACGAATACACCGGCCAGTACACCAGCGACCAGAAGCTCGCAGGTATCGGAACCATCTGCCATGAGTTCTCACACTGCCTCGGATTCGCCGACATGTATGACACCACTGCAAACGGCGGCAACTATGGTATGGGCTTCTTTGACGTGATGAGCAGCGGATCATACAACGGAGGCGGCTTCATTCCCTGCAACTACAATGCTTACGAGCGTATCTATGCAGGATGGACAGAGCCTATCGTCCTCAAAGATCCTGCTTCTGTAGAGAAAATGATGAGTACAGAAGACTACGGCAGACCATTCATTATCTATAACGACAAGCATCCTGAGGAATTCTTCACTCTCGAGAACCGTGAGAAGAAGGGTTGGGACGCAGCTCTCTACGGAAGCGGCATGATGATTACACACGTAGACTATGACCAGAGTGTATGGGGCGTAAACCAGGTGAACGCTTCTGCATCTGACCACCAGCGCTGCACCATCTTCCACGCTGACAACGACGATAACGGACAAGATCTGGGAAGCATTCAGAACGACCTCTATCCCTACATGGTAAGCGGCGCGGTGATGAACGACGAGCTGACAGACGACTCACGCCCTGCAGCAAAGCTCTACAACAAGAACTCTGACGGCACAAAGTATATGGGCAAGCCTGTCACCGCCATCAGAAAGAACGCTGACGGCACCATGTCATTCGACTTTATGGGAGGCAGCGAGGAGAACATCCTTGACAACACCACTAAAAAGGAGGAAACTGCCATCAAGGACATCAAGGCTGACACACGCAAGGCAGACAACCGCGTATACAGCATCGACGGACGCTACCTCGGCGACGACATCAACGCTCTCGGAAAGGGCCTCTACATCGTAGGCGGCAAGAAGGAGCTCAAGACAAAGTAAGAAGCAACATTTAATATAAAGCAAGTCGGAAGCAATCGGAAAACCATCCCTTTGCTTCCGACTTTTTTTATGCTGCATAAATTGCAGAATGCACACCATCACTCAGCCTAAAGGTTCATGCGTCGCAACCTCGGGAATGTATAAAACAAAAAAAAGAGTCACTCTATTGAGTAACTCTTTCTTTTGTGGTGCCACCAGGAATCGAACCGGGGACACAAGGATTTTCAGTCCTTTGCTCTACCATCTGAGCTATGGCACCAACTGTTTAAGAAGCTTGATTTCTTCTTAGCGAGTGCAAAGGTAGTACTATTATTTCGTTCCACCAAACATTTCGCCAACTTTTTTAAAAATATTTCTTTTTGATAATTTTTTTGCTTAAACATTATTATATATCAGAAAAAACTCGTACCTTTGCACTCGCTTTTGAGACATAACACGTTTCGTCAAGCAATCGGGATGTAGCGCAGTTGGTAGCGCACTACGTTCGGGACGTAGGGGTCGCAAGTTCGAATCTTGTCATCCCGACAGTTAAGGGGTTAAGATGCTGGATGACAGTGTTTTAACCCCTTTGTCGTTAATATACCCGGCGAAAAACCGGCATCAATCATAAGACTAAATCTAAAGAATAAGATATGGGAAAAGTAATCCTTACGGGCGACCGTCCTACCGGTAAGCTCCATCTTGGCCACTATGTTGGCTCATTGCGCCGCCGCGTGGAACTTCAGAACGCTGGCGACTTCGACCGTATGTTTGTGTTCATGGCTGACGTTCAGGCCCTGACCGACAATGCGGACAATCCTGAGAAAATCCGTCAGAACATCATTGAGGTGGCTCTCGACTATCTCTCTGCAGGTCTCGACCCTTCGAAGTGTACGCTCTTCATCCAGAGCCAGATTCCTGAGCTCGCCGAACTCACCACATACCTCATGAACCTCATCACCGTGTCGCGTGTGCAGCGCAACCCGACCGTGAAGACCGAGATAAAGATGCGCAACTTTGAGGCCAACATTCCGCTTGGCTTCTTCTGCTATCCCGTCAGCCAGGCTGCCGACATCACGCTCTTCAAGGCCACTACGGTGCCCGCAGGAGAGGATCAGGAGCCGATGATTGAGGTGGCACGCGAGCTGGTGCGCCGCTTCAACACCGTATACGGCGAGGTGCTCGTCGAGCCTAACATCATGCTGCCGGAGAATGCCACGGCACGCCGCCTTCCGGGAACGGACGGCAAGGAGAAGATGTCAAAGTCGCTCGGCAACTGCATATATCTCTCTGACTCGGCTGCAGACGTATGGAAGAAGGTGAAGAAGATGTCGAACGGTGCGCCGCGTATGAGCATGGACGAGCCGGGCAATCTCGAGGGCAACGCCGTCTTTACATATCTGGACGCGTTCAGCACACCGCAGGACTTCGCCGACTTCTGGCCGGAGTTCCACTCTCTCGACGAGCTGAAGGAGCATTACGTGCATGGCGGCATCGGTGACGGCACATGCAAGAAGTTCCTCAACAACGTCCTCAACCGCTTCATGGAGCCGATGCGTCAGCGTCGTCAGGAGTTTGAGAAGGACATCCCCGAGATCTTCAACATCCTGCGCAAGGGTACTGAGGAAGCTCGCGCTACAGCCGCTCAGACCATGGACGAAGTGCGCAAGGCAATGCGCATCGACTACTTCAACGACACAGCGCTCATCGAGCAGCTTTCTGAGAAGTTCAAGAAATAATGCAAATATCGTCCAGGCGGTAAAAACCTGTTACAAAATAAAAATCTGTTTTAGAGAATTACGAAGCGTTTTTCATAGGTTTTTGCTGCCAACAAGGTACAGTAATTTTTCAATAAAGCCTCTTTTGCACTCCAATAGTGTTACTGTTGGAAGGCAAAAGAGGCTTTATTGTGTCATAGGGGTAGCTGTATTAGAGTGTAAAAGTGGCTCTTTAACGATGTCAAGTGGCTTGTTTTTGCAGCTGATTCTTTACATCATCTCTCGCAAAAGAGCATAATCCACTGAAAAGCAAGCCATTAATACCAATCGCTCAAAACTCGAAAATTTCGCACCAAGGATTTCCTTGTGCGCTGAACGAGGAGTATTGAGCATTAGAAATGCAAATATTGTGACGGATGACATCATTGCTAATAAGCAAACAGGAATTTATCACTTCAAATCTCGTAAGGACCAAAAAAAAGCGGAGACCGTGAAAGTCTCCGCTTATTATATAAGTAGTATGTTTCCTTCTGAAAAAAACTATCGGATGAAGAGCAGTTCGCGATACTTAGGCAGTGTCCAGAGTTCGTCAGAGACGATAAGCTCTAACTTGTCAATCTGGTAACGGATTTCGTCCATCTTCGGTGCCACGGTGTCGTGGTAAGCAATGGCCTTGAGATGCTCGTCCTCGATGCGGTTAGCCACCTTACGAGCCTCAACCAGTTCCTCTACGCCCGACTCGATGAGCTGTGTGCGCTCTGCTATCTCCTCAATAATCTTCTTGTTACGTGAGGTGAGCTTGTCAGCCTGATCCTTGGGGAAGATGTCGTACATGCTCTGTACGTTCTTGGCGAGCTGGCTCTGATAGTGAGTGCAGACAGGGATGATATGGTTCATTGAGAGGTCGCCGAATACGCGTGCTTCAATCTGAATCTTCTTGGTGTATGTCTCCCACTTCACCTCGTTACGGGCCTCAAGTTCCTTGCGTGTCATGACGTTCTGGCTCTCGAACATGCGGATTGAGTCCTCGTCGAGGTAGCGTTCGAACACCTTCGGGCAAGATGTCTCGCAGTCGAGACCGCGGCGCTTTGCCTCTTCCACCCACTCCTCTGAGTAGCCGTTGCCCTCGAAGTGGATAGGCTTGCAGTACTTGACGTCATCACGAACCACCTCGATGATGGCGCTTATCTTGTCAAGACCGTTGGCGATGAGAGCGTCCACACGAGTCTTGAAGCTCTGGAGAGCCTCAGCCACGGCAGTGTTGAGGACAATCATGGCGCTGGCGCTGTTTGCCTCAGAACCTACGGCACGGAACTCGAAGCGGTTACCGGTGAAGGCGAAAGGCGAAGTACGGTTGCGGTCGGTGTTGTCGATGAGCAGCTCAGGAATCTCAGGTATGTCGAGCTTCATGCCCTGCTTGCCAGCCACGTTGAAGAGTTCGTCCTTGTCAGAGGTCTCGATGTGCTGGAGAATCTCCGAGAGCTGATGGCCGAGGAACGAAGAAATGATGGCTGGAGGAGCCTCGTTGGCGCCAAGACGATGGGCGTTGGTGGCACTCATGATGGAAGCCTTGAGCAGGCCGTTGTGCTTATATACAGCCACGAGGGTCTCAACGATGAAGACGATGAAGCGGAGGCTGTCCTCAGGTGTCTTGCCGGGTCCGTGGAGCAGGATGCCGGTGTCGGTGGAAAGACTCCAGTTGTTGTGCTTGCCCGAACCGTTTACGCCAGCGAACGGCTTCTCATGAAGCAGCACGCGGAAGCCGTGGCGGCGTGCCACCTTCTTCATGAGCGACATGAGCAGCATGTTATGGTCAATGGCAATGTTCATCTCCTCGAAGATCGGAGCCAACTCGAACTGGTTGGGCGCAACCTCGTTGTGACGGGTCTTGCAGGGAATGCCAAGCTCGAGAGCCTGAATCTCAAGATCCTTCATGAAAGCCTGCACGCGCTCAGGGATGGCGCCGAAGTAATGGTCGTCCATCTGCTGGTTCTTTGCAGAATCGTGTCCCATAAGCGTACGACCGGTGAGCATGAGGTCAGGACGAGCCGAATAGAGTCCCTCGTCAACGAGGAAATACTCCTGCTCCCATCCAAGGTTGGCCACCACCTTCTTCACATCAGGATAGAAGTAATGGCATACCTCTGTGGCTGCCTCGCTGACAGCGTGGATGGAACGGAGAAGCGGAGCCTTATAGTCGAGAGCCTCGCCGGTGTAAGAGATGAAGATGGTGGGGATACAGAGCGTGTCGTCGATGATGAAGACGGGCGATGTGGGGTCCCAAGCCGAATAGCCGCGTGCCTCGAAGGTATTGCGGATGCCACCGTTCGGGAACGAGCTGGCGTCAGGCTCCTGCTGTACGAGCAGCTTGCCGGAGAACTCCTCTATCATGCCTCCCTTGCCGTCGTGCTCCACGAAGGCGTCATGCTTCTCGGCTGTACCCTCGGTAAGAGGCTGGAACCAGTGTGTGTAGTGTGTCACGCCGTTCTCGTCAGCCCACTGCTTGATGCCTTTGGCGACAGCGTCAGCAATAGAGCGGTCGAGACGTGCTCCGTTGTCGATTACGTCGATAAGCTTTTCATAGACGTCGCGCGAGAGATACTTATACATCTTCGCACGGTTGAAAACGTTCTTGCCGAAGAACTCAGAGGGTCGTTCTATCGGTGCAAGCACTTCAAGGGGTTTCTTCTTGAAAGCTTCTGCTACAACCTCAAATCGTAAATTTGCCATTGTTATTCTCTTATTTTATTGTTGTTATTCTTTTTATTGTCTTGTTTGTCTTGTCTTATTTCTTTGCCATCCATTCACGGATGCGGCTCATCGCCTCCTCGCAGTCCTCGCGGTTGCCGAACGCTGTGAGGCGTACATAGCCCTCGCCGCTCGGTCCGAAGCCAACGCCCGGTGTGCAGACCACGCCTACGGCATAGAGCATCTGCTCGAAGAACTTCCACGAACCGATGCCGTCCGGCGTCTTCACCCAGAGATACGGGGCATTGCGTCCGCCGAACACCTCGAAGCCCATATCGGTGAGCGCCTTGTGCATGAGGTGGGCATTGTCCATATAGTAGTCGATGGTGGCACGTATCTGACGCTTGCCTTCCGGCGTGTAGATGGCTGCGGCGGCACGCTGCGAAATGTAGGACGTGCCGTTGAACTTGGTGGACTGCCGACGGTCCCAGAGATGATTTAGCTCTACGCGGCGGGTGCCGTCAAGCGTGACAGCGGTAAGCTCCTTCGGTATGACGGTGTAGCCGCAACGCACGCCGGTGAATCCGGCTGTCTTCGAGTAGCTATGGAACTCGATGGCGCACTTGCGTGCTCCCTTTATCTCGTATATGGAGTGAGGAATGTCCTCGTCGCGGATATACGCTTCGTAGGCAGCATCGTAGAAGATGATGGTGTCGTTGTCGAGCGCATAGCGCACCCACTTCTTCAGTTCCTCCTTCGGGAGCACTGTTCCCGTGGGGTTATTGGGATAGCAGAGATATATCATGTCAACACGATGGTCTGGTATCTGCGGCACGAAATTGTTCTCCGCCGTGCATGGCAGGTAGTTGACGTTGCTCCAGCGTCCGTTCTCCAGCACTCCGGCACGACCGCACATCACGTTAGAGTCGATATATACGGGATAGATAGGGTCGGTCACGCCGATGGAATTGTCCCAACGTACTATCTCGCCGATGTTGCCCGTATCGCTCTTAGCTCCGTCATTGACGAACACTTCGGAAGGGTCAATCTTGACGCCGCGCGGCGCGAAGTCGTTCTTGACTATAGCTTCGCGAAGGAAGTCGTAGCCACACTCGGGGCCGTAACCGTGGAAAGAAGCTTTCGTAGCCATCTCGTCCACAGCCTTGTGCATCGCCTCGATGACAGCGGGGCAGAGCGGCTGCGTTACGTCACCTATGCCAAGACTGATGACACGCACCTGAGGGTGCGACACCTTGAAGGCATTAACCTTCTTGGCGATGTCGGCAAACAGATAATTGTCGGACAATTTCAGAAAATGCTCGTTTACTAATGCCATATCGTTAGATTATTTTTTTTATCATGGGGAAAGCCTTATATTCAAGGCAATGCGATTTCTCCTTCAAACACAAAAGCCGCCGGACCTGTCATATAGACATGCCCGTCGGCTTCATTCCATTCAATGTTTAGTGTGCCGCCATCCATGATGATGGCAGAACGACGTGACGACCTTTCCTCAATGAAGGCAGCCACTGCTGTAGCGCAAGCGCCGGTTCCGCATGCCATAGTGATGCCGCTGCCACGCTCCCATACTCTTGTACGGATGGAGCCGTCAGGCATAACCTGGGCAAACTCGATGTTGCATCTCTGCGGAAAAGCCGCATCATTCTCCAAAATGGAGCCGAAACGAGCGATGTCGAGCGACTTGATGTCGTCAACAAAGCAGACAAAGTGAGGATTGCCCATAGACACGAAAGTGCCACGGAAGGTGCGGAAAGCTGCCGTAAGCGTATCGCCGGCAGTCTCGTCGTACTGTTCGGGAACGTGAAAGGCGGGCTTGAGCATGTCCACAGTGACACTCTCCACACTACCGTCCGTTCCTAAATGAAGATGAAGCGTCTTAACACCTGACAATGTCTGGAGGCGCACTGACGTCTTCGTGGTAAGTCCTTTCTCATAGATATACTTGCCAATGCAGCGCGACGCATTGCCGCACATCATGGCTTCAGATCCGTCAGCGTTGAAGATGCGCATGGAGAAGTCGGCGTCAACGCCCTCATCAGGATTACCAATCAGAACAAGTCCGTCGCTGCCGATACCTGTATGGTAACGACTCCACGCAATGGATGCAGCAGAAGGGTTCGGGATATCATAGCGAGTGGTGTCAACATATATATAGTCGTTGCCTGCGCCATGCATCTTCGTGAATCTGACCATCTTGTCCATTGTCTTCATAATAATATAATATTGTGTTCTGAAGTTTATCCTTAAATCATGTTTTGTAAGACATTATGCAACGCCCGGAATGCGGACAAAAGCATAACGTAAGGCTCCTGATTTTCAGTCTTCTTTTTACCTTTTGACCTTAATTAGCCTTTTACGATTGCAAAATTACAACTATTTAAGCAACTCCCAATCATAAGAGGATTGAATTTTCAGTTATTTTATAATAATATTACAGATTGTAAGCATATTTTAAAATTATGCTTACAGATTGGAATAAAAACATACAATAAAACCAGCACTATGAAAGCATCATAAATATTCATAATTTATTATGCTATGTTTTTCTTGGTTTTATTAACTTTTTGTTGTACTTTTGCAATACCGATATGACAAAACGACACAAAATAGGAAAGACAGTCATAAAATAGTTATACAACTCTGACCTATCTACAATCATTCTTTTTTTGACCATCGTCCTCCTCTTCGTCAAGGTGACGGAGAGGAAGGAACGATGAACAAATAATAATAATAATGAAAAACACAAAGAAAGGGCTGACACGCCATGCATCATAATGATGCTAACGTGTCAGCCCTTCGTATTATGCAAGACGACCCTCGAGGCGCTCGCGGATAGCTGCGATGAAGCCTGCAGAGTTCATTGTCTTAGGCTCAACGCCCTCCATAAGACCGGCGAGGTCCTTTGTTACGATGCCCTCGTTGAGAGTGTCGAAGCAAGCTGCCTCAAGCTGGTTGCCGAAGTTAACGAGTTCGGGCAGGTTGTCAAGCTCACCGCGCTTGCGCAATGCGCCGCTCCATGCGAAGATAGTAGCCATCGGGTTGGTAGATGTCTCCTCACCCTTCAGATACTTGTAGTAGTGGCGTGTAACGGTGCCGTGAGCAGCCTCATACTCGTACTTGCCATCAGGAGAAACGAGCACTGAAGTCATCATAGCGAGTGAACCGAAAGCTGTAGAAACCATGTCAGACATAACGTCGCCGTCATAGTTCTTGCAAGCCCAGATGAAGCCACCCTTAGAGCGGATAACGCGAGCTACAGCGTCGTCGATGAGAGTGTAGAAGAACTCCAGACCGCGCTTCTCAAACTCTTCCTTATACTCCTCGAATACCTCGTAGAAGATAATCTTGAACTGTGCGTCATACTTCTTAGAGATGGTATCCTTGGTAGAGAACCAGATGCTCTGGTTGGTGTCAAGAGCGAACTTGAAGCAAGAGTGAGCGAACGAACGGATTGACTTGTCGGTGTTGTGCATAGCCTGAAGAACGCCAGCGCCCTTGAAGGTGTGAACAACAATCTCCTCGTGCTTGCCGCTCTCACCGTCGAATACGAGCTTAGCAACGCCCGGCTCCTCAGCACGGATCTCAACGCTCTTGTAAACGTCGCCGTAAGCGTGACGTGCGATAGTGATAGGCTTCTCCCAGTTCTTCACTGCGGGATGGATGCTGGGGATGGTGATAGGTGTGCGGAACACTGTACCGTCGAGGATAGAACGGATTGTGCCGTTCGGGCTCTTCCACATCTGATGGAGCTTATACTCGTCCATACGCTGGTGGTTAGGTGTGATGGTAGCACACTTAACAGCCACACCAAGGCGCTTTGTAGCCTCAGCAGCGTCCTTTGTGATCTGGTCCGAAGTCTCGTCGCGCTTAACAAGACCGAGGTCGTAATATTCTGACTTGAGGTCAACGAACGGAGTGATGAGCTCATCCTTGATCATCTTCCACAAGATTCTGGTCATCTCGTCGCCATCCATCTCTACGAGAGGAGTGGTCATCTGAATTTTCTTTTCCATAGTTTTTATAAGGATTATTAGTTTTTAATTTTGGCTTTAGGGTTGATTTGTATTATTTCTTAGCTGCTGCGTAGAAGTTCATCAAGCAGCCGTCTGCCAGGATCTGACGCTCATTAGCTGTGAGGTTCTGGAAGAAGAGGTGAAGCGGATGAACGCCGTCCTTAGCGATTACCTGTGCGTCAATCTCCTCCTTACCTGAGAGGATAGCCTCACGGATGCCGGGAACGAAGATCTTGTCGCCCTGCTCGAACTTGAACTCTACGTCCTTAGCGATGGTGAACGGAACGATACCCCAGTTGATACAGTTAGAGCGATAACGCTTTGTAGCGTACTCGTAGCAAACATTAGCGTCGCCACCAAGCACCTTCTGGCAAGAAGCAGCCTGCTCACGAGCCGAACCGTCACCAGGACGATTAGCGAATACGCAAGAACCGAATGATGTGTTCTCTGCAGAAGCGCCTACAGCCTTGAGGGCTGCAGCTATGTTCTCAGACACATTTCCCTCACGGCGTGCGAGGTCCTGCTTCTGGATTTCCTTGCTCAGACCAACATACTCAGGTACGCGGCGTGAGAGAGCGAACTCAGAAAGCTTCAACGGGTTAGAGCGGTATGAGCTGGTCTCGCCTGACGGGATAAGCTCGTCAGTTGTGGTAACTGGGTCGTGGATAACGGCAGCAAGCTCGAGCATCATGTTCTCCTGCATCGGATACATCTTAGGCCAGTCCTTGATGTTCGGACCGTAGCGAAGCTCTGTCTCAGGACGAGCCTTGCCGAAGCCGTTGTATACGCGACACTTGTAGATCTTGTCGTCGTAAGCGTAAGGCTTGTGTGTGTTCTCATACTCAACGTCTGTAGCTGCGGTGATAACGCCACCGTTAGCAGCTGTAGCAGCGATAGAGCGTGCGTCCATAAGAGCCACGAGTGAGAGCTGTCCCTGACCCGGCTTTGAGCCTTCACGGTTGGGGAAGTTACGTGTGGTGTGGCGGATAGACAGACCGTTGTTAGAAGGAACGTCACCAGCACCGAAGCAAGGACCGCAGAATGCGGGCTTCATTACGACGCCTGCCTCGATGAGGTCAGCTGTGATGCCTTCGCGAGTAACAGCCATAGATACCGGTGTTGACTGAGGATATGCAGAAGCTGTGAAGTAGTCGTTACCGATGCTCTTTCCCTTAAGGATAGCGCCAGCCTCAGCGAGGTTGTCGTATGTACCGCCTGAGCAACCAGCGATGATGCCCTGGTCTGCGTAAACCTTACCGTCAACAATCTTGTCAACGAGGTGTACGTCCACCTTGTCGCCGAAACGCTTCTTAGCGTCTTCCTCGATGCGTGTGAGGATACCAACCGGATCAGCCTGAAGCTCGTGGATGGTAACTGCATTAGACGGGTGGAAAGGCAGAGCGATCATAGCCTCCTGTGTAGAGAGGTCGATGCGGATCATCATATCGTAGTAAGCTACGTTGCCCGGCTTCAGTTCCTTGAAGTCCTGCGGACGCTCATGTATTTCGTAGTGGTGCTTAACCTCTTCGTCTGTTACCCAGATAGAGCTCAAGCAAGTGGTTTCAGTGGTCATGATATCGATGCCGTTACGGAAGTCGATAGGCAGTTCCTTAACGCCAGGGCCTGCAAACTCGAGCACCTTGTTCTTAACAACGCCGCTCTCGAATGTAGCCTTTACGAGAGAGATGGCAACATCGTGAGGACCAACACCCTTCTTGGGCTTGCCTTCGAGCCATACGAGAACCACCTCAGGAGCGTTGATATCCCAAGTGTTCTTGAGGAGCTGCTTAACGAGCTCGCCACCACCTTCGCCAACACCCATGTTGCCGAGTGAGCCGTAACGAGTGTGCGAGTCAGATCCGAGGATCATGTTGCCGCACTTAACCATCATCTCACGAGCATACTGGTGGATGACAGCCTGGTTGGCAGGAACATAGATACCGCCGTACTTCTTAGCTGCAGAGAGACCGAAAACGTGGTCATCCTCGTTGATTGTACCGCCAACAGCACAGAGTGAGTTGTGGCAGTTGGTCATGGCATAAGGAAGCGGGAACTCCTCGAGACCGCTGGCGCGTGCTGTCTGGATGATACCAACGTATGTGATATCGTGTGACATCATAGCGTCGAAGCGGATGCGCATCTTGTTGCCCTTCGATCCATCAACATCGTGTGAACGGAGGATGCCGTAAGTGATAGTGTTCTCGCGAGCCTCGTCCGGGGTAAGGGTCTGACACTCGTTTACGATTTCATTGCCGTTAAGGAGGTAAACTCCATGATTGATTACTTCTACCATAAAGTTAGATTGTTTATAGTTTTATAGAGTTAAAGGTTTTATTAATTCTTTGAGACAGCCAAAACTGCCAGAGGTTTGGGGTGATAAAATATAGTTTATCGTTTTATTCCATATCAGTATATATAGAAATGTGTATTGGAGATGTGGTGTAAGATTATTGTTTTAGTAAAAACACGTAAATACGACAACACTCCTGTTCTAAAAACACTGAATAGGACTGCTTCAATACTTACGCTCGCGCGAGTAGTAATGGATAAAAAATTCTCATTGTGTCCGCACATAACATCATCGTTCTGCGAACTGTCATTTCACGCGGTAAAGATACATATTTTAAATCAACCCACCAAAGATTTGGGGCTGATTTTTCGTTTTCGGGCTTTCTTTTAAGCTATTCTCACCCTTCTATTAAGCGTTTGCTATTTCGAGTTTTCAAATTGGCATTCTCAACTGAGAACGCCACTTATGAAGACCACGAGTGACAACATATCGGCACTTCCGCCCGGCGAAACATTGCGCTGAACGAAGCTATTGTTCATGTCACTGAGGATGGTGTCGAGGTCAGGACGAGCGGATGCCTCCGCCCCACTCCACTTACGGATTACATCGCGCGATTCTTCCTTCACCTGTCTCATCATGTCGAGCGACGTGCGATAAACGATATTGGTGTCGTCAAGGTCGCACATTATGCAGAGAAGTGTAAGGTGAAGGGCGTGCGGTTCGCCGTTCTTGCGGAGATTGTCATAGAAGGGGAGCCAGTCTGCGAAGAGCATGGGATAACCTTCACGGGCATTGTCGAGCGCTCCCTTGAACGTCCCCGTTTCGGAAGAGGCTGTCTGCTTTGCCTTGCTGCCGTGCGTACCGTTTGTGTCGGGGAATGCGTAGGCAAGTTTCATGATGGCGGCAGAGAGATTCTGCGGCGTCACTTCGGCTTCTTGCCATGCCTTTCCTGCTGCGGCGACAACGGCAAGTCCCATCGAGAACAGCGCTCCCTTGTATGTATTCACGCCGTTGGTGGATTCGTACATGGCACGCTCCGCCTCAATGCCTATCTTTACGATATCCTCATGGCACGGCATTTCTTCAGCGAAACCGAGGAGAGCCAGTCTGACAAAATAGGGATGGAGGGCACGTATGCTGCGCGACATCAGCGCATGGTCCATATCGTGGTGCGCTCCACAGTCATGCTTGTCCACGAGTCCCGGCTTGGGAGTGGTGTCGAGTTCGGCATGAAGGGCACGTGTTGCGAGATGCGCTATTATATAAGGTATGGTGGTGTGCGGCACGAGCTGTGCAGCCTCCTTCAGACAGTTGCGGTCCATTGCTCCACGAACGCGTGAGGCGCTGACCGCCGTTCCGCCGTTCTCGAGACGCTGTATCTGAACCACGTGGTCCTCGCCGAGGCTCTGCATCATCAATTCGTTATATCTTCGTGTGAGTTCGTCGGTGGGTTCGGTGCCGACAAAGCGAACCTCAGCACCAAGTGCCGGGGCTATATGACGACGGAAAAGATCAAGGTCGAGGAGTATCTGCGTGTCGGTGGCATCCGACAGACGCTTCAGAAAATAAGTGGGGAACGTGGTGTCGCTGATGGCATATTCGCTGCCGGCGCAGACCGTCACGTTCTTCAGGTCGGCTGTTCCAGCCACGACCATCGCCTTGCGCTCCTTGTAAGAGAAGACAGAACGGTCTTCCTTGACAACGATGACGAAGAGACTCTCCACCATACGCGCTGCGCTCTCCACAAGATAACGATGACCGAGAGTGAAGGGATTGCAGTTCATGACGATGCAACCCACATGCTTCTTGTCGGAAGACAAAGCCTCTGCTGCCCCTACAGAACCAGCCTCAGCCTGTGCTGCCTCAGCCTTCTCGCGAGCTGTCCGCTTGAGCATCTTCAGATAATCGGCTATTCCGCCTATACCCGTCTCCATGAGTATAGCCTCCGGCGCTTCGGCAAGCATACGGAAGGACAGACTCTCGAAGAGCTGGCGGTTACGTGGTTTGGTGAAGAGTTTCACACACTGGAAACCCTCTGCGTTTGCCTTGGCTATGAGGTACGAGACAATCATATTGGCAACCGCCTCTCCCTTGTGTCCGTCCGACACAGCCACGCATTTTATGACACCACCCTTTAGTCCGCCGCCAGCCACTATTTCGTCCGTCGACTCATCCACGACAAAAGCGTAATAGTCCATATCGTCATACCTCAGTCCGTTAGATTGAAGGAACGACTCAATACGACGGCGTTGGCGGGGGATGGAGGGGGAGATGGTCTGAATTTCCATAGGTAAAGTAGTTAGTAGTGTTAAGGAAGCTATATTTTTTATGATTTATGGATGGTCTTGTTCGTAGTCTGCCACCATCTGGTTTATCTTAGCCCAGATTTCGTCCTGCGTATGCCATCTTTTTCGCATGCAGAAGCGGGCTTCATGGTCACAGACGAGACAGCGGCGCGGCTGTCCTCCCACTCTGTCGCGCGACACCGGCACACCGTTCTCGTCGATGATGTCGATATCAAAGAGGCGTCCGAGCGGATGCGTGTCCTCTATTCTTGTGGCAGTGAGCTTGGCGTCAAGGAGTGGCATCGGCGTTATGAGATACGCCTCGTAGCCGGTCTGCAGGTCACGTTCTATAAGGCAGCCTTCCTCGGGTCTGAAGGCATCGCGCATAGCGTCCACAGCGGCGTGCGCCACAACGAGCGACTGATGGTTACGTTTCACGCTTCCTGGCACGACAACAGTCAGACACACCAGTGTTTTTCCCGAATGATCAGCCAGCAGCTGTTGCTGCATAGCATGGCGTGCGTCGCGGCTCGCCAGAAGTTCGTTAAGCGTAACCATATACTGAATTTTGAATTTGGAGTTTTGAATAGAGGCTTATTAGGATTTTTAGTTTCACGCCGTAAAGTTACATATTAATAATGATACGTACAAACTTTTTTATACATTCATTATCAATAATGTCAAACCTCTCAGAAACAGTCGCTCACTACATTCTCCGGCAAGAACACATTGGAGGTCATTCCGTCCTTGGGAGGATATTTCAGGAACAGACAGTACACCACCTCCTTACCTTTAATTAACGGACATCCTTCCGTCCTTGCCTTCAAGTCAGCAAAGAGACGTTCGGCATAGTCGGGCTCGGTCCATTTACATTCGCCTATGAGTATTTTCTTGCGATCTAAAGATTCTGCCACGACATCGAGTTCTACTGACTTGTCCTTCGACACGCTGCCCCACCATCGTCCAGCCACATTCCACATAGTGCCGTCAACGACGTTACCACTTACAGCGTTCCTGCAAAGTATTTCCCAACGGCTTGCCACATACTCGTTCATGGTACGGGCGATAAGCTGTTCCACCACGTTGACACGTCCAAGGGCAATGAGCGAACGATTAGGCACCACATAGCGATAAAAGAAGCACATAAACGGATCTGCAATGCGATATACGCCACGCTTGCTACTGCGCGGACTCTCGCCGAAAGGAATCTCACGCTCCACAAAACCGAGGCTTATCAGCTTCTGCAACGGACGACTAAGTTCGGTTGCCGGCTTACCTATCTTTGCAGCTATCTCTGATATCTTGTTAACACCATTGCCGATAAGCGACAGCAGTGTTGAGGAGAGCGTGGTCTGCTGAAAGTCATCCATAAACAGCCGCGTGGGCTCTTCATAAAGAGTGCCGTTGACGTTCACTATATTATATCTTACGGCATCCTCCATACTTTGCTCTTTTTCACGCAACTCCCAATAACGGGGCACACCGCCCCATACGGCATATTCCTCAACGGTCTGAAGCGCATCCGTCTGAAGGATTTCCTGAAGAAAACGTATGTGTATTGGTGTCAGCTTGATGATGTTATCGGCACGACCGTACAGCGGCTCGGCAGCGTCAAGCACAAGTCCCTGCATCATCTGCTGAGACGATCCACAGAGCACGATATTATAACGCAGTTGTTTGGAATCGATAAGCTTCTGAAGTATTGAAGGTAAGGTTCGGTCACTCTTTACGAGAAGCGGAAATTCGTCCATACAGATGCAGAAACGGTCCTTTGTACGATAGTTAACTTGCAGGAACAGCGATTCCCAGTCTGGATATTCCACCTTATCGAACCCTTCAAACTTCACAGCAATCAGCTTAGCGAACAATCGTCGCTGCTGTCCGCTCTCCGAATTGTCCGCCATAAAATACACATCATCGTCATTGAACACGCGCTTTATCAGCGTAGACTTGCCCAACCGACGTCGTCCGTAAATAACGCTAAGACTGGTGCCTTCCGCTTCATGCAGGCACTTATGTAATCTCTTCTGTTCTTCAATTCTGTCTACAAACTTCATAGCTGTAAATATTATGTTTTGCAAAAATAATGTTTTTAAAACATAATTCCAAGAATGCGGCGTTAAATAAATGATGCGTGGAACGAAAAAAGAGGTTGCAGCAATGATTCGCCACAACCTCTTTCCAACTGTATTTTAACCCTTTAATGAGTCTGGGATTATCCCTTGATGTTCTTGATAACGTCCATTACGCTGCCGTCGCGGTTCATCACTACGCCGACCACCTTGTCGCCGAACGGCAGAGGTGCGGGGTTGCCGATGACTGAGAGGGCACGGTCGCGGAGTTCCTCGAGAGTAACGAGGTGGAGACCAGCCTGACGCATGCGCTCTGCGATGTCAGGACGAGCAGGATTGACAGCGATGCCGTATTCTGTAACGACAACGTCAACGGTGCGACCCGGAGTGATGAGCGTCGTAACCTCGTCAACGATGCACGGGATGCGTCCACGGAGCATCGGGCAGACGATGATGCTGAGAGCTGAGTCTTCTGCTGTGTCAGGGTGACCGCCGACAGCACCACGGATGATACCGTCGCTACCAACGAGCACGTTCACATTGAAGTTGACGTCCACTTCGAGAGCCGAGAGGATAACGATGTCGAGGCAGTGTGTTGCAGAGCCTTGCTCGTGCATACTGGCATACTCGTAAGCAGCCACTTCCTTGTGTGTGGGGTCGTTCTTGAGCGACTCAGCAGCCACCTTGTCAAACGACTGTACGTCGATAAGGCGCTCGATGAGGCCTTCCTCGTGCATCTTCACCATATGAGCTGTGATGCCACCGAGAGCGAACGAAGCCTTGATGTTCTGGTCAATCATGCTCTGGCGGATGTACTTGACAGCAGCCAATGAAGCACCGCCCGAACCGGTCTGGATAGAGAATCCGTCCTTGAAGTAGCCACTGTTGATGATAACCTTGGCAGCCTGTTTAGCGAGGAGGATGTCGCGCGGGTTCTTGGTATCGCGGATAGCACCAGAAGCAATCTTTGAAGAGTCGCCTACGCTGTCCACCTCAACAACGAAGTCGACGTCGTGCTCTGAAATCGAGTTAGGAGTATTGGGATATGCAACGAGGTCGTCAGTAAGAATAACCACCTTGTCAGCATAGTGAGCGTCGGGAAGAGCGTAACCCAGTGATCCACAAATGCTCTTTGCATTCTCCGAACGTGAGTAACCGCAAGCGTTTCCGAGGGGATCCGAAGAAGATGCGCCGAGGAAAGCCACGTCAATGTGGAGGTCGCCGTTAGCGATGGCCTCGCCACGACCGCCGTGTGAGCGGAACACTACGGGCTTCTCCATCAGACCGCGCGAAATCTCGTTGGCAAGTTCGCCGCGCAGACCGGAAGTAGAAATCTCTGTGATGACGCCGTTCTTGACGTGCTCGATAAGCGGAGCGTGAACGTCCTGAAGGCTGGAAGCAGCGAGGTGGAGGTTCTTGAAGCCCATTTCAGCGAGCTTGTCCACTACCATGTTCACAACCTTGTCGCCTCCACGGAAGTGGTGGTGGAACGAGATGGTCATGCCGTCACGCAGACCCGAGCGGCGGATAGCCTCCTCCAGAGTGACGAGCTTGGGGCTCTTGCTCTGCAGCTCCAGACGCGGTGTCACGTCCTTATGCTTTCCTTCTGCGTCGTTATATACACTCTTGCCCATAGCCTGGGCCATCTGACCGATGAGAGCTTGTCTTTCTTTCAGTGTGCTCATGCCAAATCCTCCTCTTTAATTACGCCTGAAGCCAATGCCAGGTCAATTACACGTTGTGCGCGGATGACCACAGGACGGTCAACCATCTTTCCGTTCACGGCGATAACGCCCGAACCCTTCTTCTCTGCCTCCTTGATGGCGGCGATAACGGCGAGTGCCTTGTCGATAGCCTTCTGTGTAGGTGTGAACACCTCGTTGATGATGTCTATCTGACGCGGGTTGATAATAGACTTGCCGTCGAAGCCCAACTGATGGATAAGCTCCACTTCCTTGCGGAATGTCTCCATGTCGTTGAGGTTTGAATATACTGTATCGAGAGCGTCAATGCCTGCTGCACGAGCTGCCACAACGATGGTCTGGCGAGCCATGAGAAGCTCCATACCCTCGGGTGAGCGCTGTGTCTTGAGGTTAGCGCAATAGTCCTCTGCACCAAGTGCGATACCCATCATACGCTTAGAAGCCGTGGCGATGGAGTAAGCGTTTACAACGCCGAGTGTGCTTTCGATGGCAGCCATAATCTGTGTGCGTCCCACGCAACCCAGTTCCTGCTCCACCTTCTCAATCTCGCGCTCCACCTCGATCACTTCCTCAGCGGTCTCGGTCTTCGGCATACGGATAACGTCGACGCCAGCCTTTACGACAGCCTCGATATCCTTCTTTCCGTAAGGTGTGTTAAGTGGGTTGATGCGAACCACCATCTCTGTCTTACCATAGTCGATGGTCTTCAGTGCGTTGTAGACAAGGAGTCGCGCCGCGTCCTTCTCCGCCATTGTCACGGAGTCTTCAAGGTCCAGCATAATCGAGTCGGGACCGTATATGAAGGCGTCCGACATCATGCCAGGATTATTACCGGGCACGAACATCATTGTTCTTCTTAGTCTTTTCATATTGATGAGGATAAAAGATTGTTCTGTTAGTTGTTTCTTATAAAGGTAAAGATGGCGGTGCGTTTAGTCCTTCCAAACGTCCTTGCCAGTAGCACGTACAGCGGCAGCTGTCACACGTGCGCGGATGGTGCAGTCGAGAGCGCCCTTGTCAGTGGCGTGTACGTCAGCCTGAGTAACACCCAGCGAGGTGAGAGTCTCAGTGATAACCTGACGGATCTGGTCACCGAACTGATATTCCACAGAACTTTGCAGTTCAACGTTCAGTCCCGGCCTGTCGGTTGGGGCAATCTGAATCATGATGTCGCCAGACTCCATTGTTCCGGCTGTAGAGGTTTTTAATTCCATAGGTATCTTATTTTAAGAGTTGGTTATTAAATGCTATGCATCCTTGTCAGCCTTAAGGGTATGATACGCGTATGGGGACGTAAATGAATAAGTGATTATCTGTTTCTACGTAAATACGACAACACTCCCTTTCCGAAAAAAATAAGCTGTTCAAGAGATGTTCTCAATACTTACGCTCGCGCGAGTAGTAAGGGGAAAAAGGTAATTTTAGTATTGTGTACGCACAAAACGCTTTGTCTCAGCGTACATCGTTTTCTGCGTGTAAAGGTACATATTTTATGTGTTACCGACAAAGGTTTTAACGAAATTATTTTTCGTTGCGAGTTAATTCAAGCAAAAGTGTGCAAACGATATATAGGCGCACACTTTTGCTTGGAGAGAGGCTAACCGATTTTCATAAACTCGAAATCGTATTTGCTACAGTTGCTCTTCTTGTAGTCGAACTGATACATACGCATATACTGCTCCTGTATCTCTTTTGCCCCATTATAGAAAGGGTCAGATGTGTATGACTGTGTGGTAACTGTAATCTCCATATCAGGAGTCAATACTTGCCCATTTGCTCTTTTGACACGCACGGGTCTTACTCTAAATACATTTCCCATAATCTTAACAGTTTTATGTTTTACTTTATGTTTTTATATGTAATATCCTTTATCAACTCTTTCAACTTTCCTGCGACGGTATTCGCATCAGCCTCTGTGTTAGGTACAAGAGAGTCTATAGTGGCTATTGTCACATAGCAGTTGTCGGTAGTGTCGATAGCGTTTGTCTTATCAGCGTGTCCGATACGTTCCAATGTCCGCTTGAGCATTTCCACGTTATTGGCTCTGTTGCCCAGCTTTACAATCACCTTCGAACTGTCTTTGTCATCAGGCATCGTATCCATATACACTTTGCCCTCCTCGTCGTTCTGCCATTCGCAAGCCAATGTTGACCAATACCATGTGAAGATTTGCCAGTCCTTATGCTCGCCAACGGCTTTCATCCACTGGATAGTGCGGTGTTCCTTCTTGATGACTTCCATCAGGTAGTTCACTTTCTTGATGATGTATTGCTGCAGTTCGGGCGAAGACTTGAATTTATCTATAAAGCCGCCTTGTGGAACATCCATAGACAATGCAGGGAACTCATACCACAAGTCGTATTGTCTTCTGCCACCATTGTCCCATTTCAGGCATTTTGAGAAGTTGCTGTCACCCTCGTATCCTGCCTGTAGACAATAATGACCGTTGTGGAATCCCATATCTATCTTGCCAGGATTGCCATCGTTGCGAGTTATCTCCAGAGGACAGTCTTCGCTTTCCAATGCTTTCACCTCCCAACCTTGGCTCTGCCACTTCTTAATGGCTTGCGACCATGTATCTTTAGATTCTGCATCTTCTTCGTCTGCCGTTTCTACATAGGCTTTTTGGAAATTGTTTATAGTATTGGTTTTGATGGCAGAACTGAACAGCATCTTGTCCAAATCATTATCATCCATGTTGCCATCATTTTCCACGTCAACATTGTAAAGGTCTATTTTCAATGCTTCCACCACCCCCAACAAACTTTCCAATAGTGGGATGTTACCTTGACTTTTTTGTTTCTTCGCTTCGTCAGACGGACAGACGGAGGATATCACATTACGTACTGCTGCACTTACAGAATCTAAGTTTTTAGGTTTACAGTGCATGGCTACTAATGAAGTTTTATACTCAAGCAGAAGTTTTTCGTCTTCTGTCAGTTTCCTGTCTTTGACAACATCATACAGAGTTGTAAGGAAATCTTGATAGATTTTCAACTTTTCCTCAAATACCTTGGAGTTACGTTTTGCGGTCTGCTCCTTCTTCGATTGTCCGTCAAGCAAGACAACGGTTATGGTAGCTGTGATTACTACGCCAAGTATCGCAGCCATCAGGCGTGCAGGGAAATCCTGGTAAGTAAAGACAATGAGGGCACACACCATGACAAGCAGCATGCAGCCAACAATCTTCAATACATATTGCTTTGACTTTTTCATATTTCGTTCTTGTTATTGCAGTTGATTCCAAACATGATTTGCACCATAACGGCATGCACCCATTTGCGGAACATCATTCGTCTTGACTTGTACACCGCAGTCTTGACACTGATAGGTATGTAGGGAGCCAGCTTTGCACAGGCGCACCCAACTATGGACTGTCCAATGTCCCGATATAAAATTGGACTCGCAGAATCCACTCTCAGGCTTGCTTTCTGACTTCACCACCTTATAGCAGTTCTGGCAGTTCCAGTAATAGGTTGGATGCAATTCTTCTATGACTTTTTGGTAGTAGGAGTCAATTTCCGGTGTACCAAAGGCTGTTACAGGAATCTCTACTCCAGAGACGTTTACAATATTTGATTTGCTGGTGATTTTTCCATGAAAATCCATTCTTGCGTTATACGAACAGACTTCAAAAACTAAATCAGCAGGTAAACCTCCTGGCATACCGCTCAAATAATCGCGACATTGCCCTACATAATCCAAAGCAAAACCTCGCTCGTCCTCTCGAATATCTACGGGATTGCCCGTATAAACTTCCATTTTCTTGTTCAAAAAAGCAATGAGAGTTTGCTGAGTTGTAGGAATAAGAACATAGTCTCTTTTGTAAGCTTTCAATTCGGAGAATTTTACAATTTCCCCTTTAGGATAAAAAGTGTCATCGCTAACCATTATTTGTTTTTTTGCAGTATCTGCTTTTATAGTACAATCTGTACTATTATAACGTTCCAGACTGAACTTACCATCATTAAAATCCACATTAGGCAAATACTGATATGTTTCCACTTTGCCCAATGGATACACCTGCAACGAGTCGCCCAAAGTATCGACAACAATCTTGTCTACATCAATATAAACGATGTAGTGTTCTTTACCAACAGAGTCGTTATACTGGTTAAGGATGTACTTGCCTTCCTTGTTCAACTCCGTAATACGCTCTTGGAACAAAGCGTTATAATCCTTTCCACATGATACGGTCAGTACCATAGAAAGGAACATTAGAAATGTTAGCCATTTACTTTTCATATCTTAATCTTTTATTAATTTAAACGAAATGCCACAGGTACATAATAATACGCCCTAACTTCTGTCCCGTTTTGTTTAGCAGGATTCCATTTCGGCATGTTCTTTATTACCCGCAATGCCTCATTGTCCAAATCCGGATCAACAGATCGGTTTACCTCAACGTTACTTATGCTGCCGTCTTTTTCTACGATGAACTTTATAAATACCCTTCCTTGGATTCCATTCTTTTGTGCCTTTTCGGGATATTGTAGGTTGTTGCTAATATAGGAAAACATAGCACCATCTCCACCAGGGAAAGAAGGATATTGTTCGACAGCATCAAAAACCTTATCTTCTACTTTTTTCTCTGCTTCCACATTAGAAGTCTGCTCTTCTGGCAGTAAAGATTTATTGCCATCATACCAAAAATTCCATTTGCACTTGACGGTGAGTCCTTTATATATGGCAGGCTTGTACTTCAGCATACCCAAACATCGTTCCAGTTCTTTTGCTACTGCTGGGTCTTTTGGCGTTTGTTTGAACTCAAAGTCCGTAACGTTGCCTTGCTCGTCTATTACACAATCTACATTTGTTCCGTTCAACTTATATAATATATTAGGAATCGTACTTTTTGCTTGTATGAACTCCTCATCATTAGAGAAACCGTCAAAATTCGTTTTTGGTTGTTGATACACTTCATCAGAATCTATAACTTTTGTTCTTATCTCATCGGCACTTCTTTTATCTAAAATCACTCCATCCCAAGCGTCACAACCTCTCTTTATCCAATATTCCATGTAACGAGGGCTGTTGTTTATCATTGCTGAGATTTCAGAACAAATACAAGACGAATTTCCACCTATATATTTATCACCAGTGGAATTTTCAATACAGTAAGACTCTTCTAATACTCCATGTTTCCATTTTTCATTATACACATAGTATTTGGAAGTAAATTTCCATGTTCCGTTTGGCAATCCTTCTTCATCGGTTTGACCTGTAAACACTCCATCACCCATTCCGATGCGCTGATCTTTTCCCTCAAAAAATGCTGAGATTAGTTTTCCCGAAATAGGTCCTATCGGAACACCATTTTTTATTACCCCTTTAAATGACTTTCGTGTAACATTTTTTTCTACTTTGGAATACTCGTAAATGCCATCGACTATGCCCTCGGAGTAACAAACTCTTAACTGTTCTGTTGTTCCTATAGTCTTTGTCGTATAAGTCCACAAACCATTTTTCAAGTCGTTATGATATTTTCCAACAACTTTGTTGTAGCAAACATTTGGGCGGATAACCCTTGTAAAGCTGAAATTGCCCTCGTATATACGAGTACCGTCATCTGCATTTTTATAGGTGTATGTGGCTTTCCCTGGAAAATGGAAACCGCCTGCAACCATGCTAAAGTCGCCCGAATAAGTTTTCAGTCCCTGCGCATTCATAGTCATGCACATACAGAAGAGCATGGCTATACAAAACAAAAATCTTTTCATACTTAATAGTTTTAGGTTAGAAATTAAAGTAATTCATTTACCGCTTTTATAATAGCATCCACATAATTACCCCTTGCCACAACTCGCTGTGCAGGATGGTATGTGTCAAGGCATAGTCTGCCGTCCTTACGATAGACAAACATGTACTTGTCGTTGCCTAACGGAATGGCCTCATGCTTCGTGTGCTCATCAATGCCCCAGTCTTTCTTGAAAAGCCACATGGTATTGGCAAAGCAGATTACTTGCGGGTCGTACAGTCGGATTTGTTCTTCAACAATGTCCTTCCATTGATCATAGGCTTCAGCCAATTCCGCATCGGAAGTAGTTCTATAACCAGGCATCTTGTCGATATTGATATAGGCTATATCTTTCAATAAATCAACCATAGACTTATCATCATGGATATATGGCACATCACTATCACCATATAGTTTATGATTACGTATGCCAAACAGACTATAGATAATGGGTTGCCAAGTTGTATTCTTGAAAGCATCATCATTCTTGAAAGCACCACACACTTCCCAACCGCCACCAAACGGTTTGCCATCTTTCATGTCATCATAAGGCTGCTTGAGAATCCACATAATGCGTGGAGAAGACTTGCAATAGCCTTCTATGTCAGCCACACCGTCGGGTAAAGGTTCAAGGCCATCGTTAGAAAGTTCCAACTTTTCAGCCCGCTCGAAAATTTTGCTTTTGATTAGTTCCTGCCCACTACGTATTTTGTCAGGAGAGAGAGGTTCCGACTTTTCCATAGGTTTAGTTATATTTTGTCCTATGGCTCCTGTTCGGACGGTTAATAGTTTTTTGCTTATATATACGAAAAAGCGTGGAGTCTATCCTGTCACTCGTTCCACGCCATAAAGGCCTTCGCATTGCCCTGATTGTCGAAACGAGCAACGCCGAAAGCCCCACGCCAGTGTAAATATATAGAAAGCACTATTGACAACGAACGACAAAATCGCTCGAAGCCAATGAGGGCTGTATATAATACACCTCATGAGACGTTCCCGTTGCTTTGTTTTTGACAATCAGTTTGAAGTTGCGAAGTTCTTATGGCGTCAAAACCAAAGCGTACAGTTACGCCTTATACCGTATGTATGTCTGCCCAACCTCTGCCCATTAGGGCTTCCGGTATGGATTTAGATGATACAAAAGTAATACTTTTACCTTGAAAACCACTTTGTTTGGCTGGCAAAGTACGATTTTAAGGCTTGAATTAACATTGTTAAACATAATGTCCGCCATGCAATCATCTTCTTAGCAGCATAATCTGCTGTATATCAGCACACTATCGCTGCACGCTCAAAACTCAAGAATTTCGCACTAAGGATTTCTTTGTGCGCTGAACGAGTAGTATCGAGCGTTAGAAATGCAAATATAGTCTTCGGGGAAACCGCCGCCGAAGATTTAGGAATTTTGAGTTTTGGATTATGTGCCAAGGCGCATTGTGAATTGTTCAGTTCTGAATTAATAGAACGAAATCTTCCAATTCAAAGACTGAATAATTCAAAATCGCAGGCGAAGCCGAGAACAACTCCTAAATCAAAATTCAAAACTCAAAATTCCAGATATGGCGCCAGGCGCTGTAGGTCGGCGGGCTTAAATTCCTTCATCCTGCCTAACTGGTCAATGGAGCTGATTTCGCCGTGCAGACGGCGGTAGTCGGTGATGGCGCGTGCCTGATAATAATTAATGTAGGGATGGCGCTTTAGCTGCTGCAGCGTCAGGCGGTTGACGTTCAGGCGACGGACATTGCTGCCGTCGATATGGATATACTGGAGCGCTTCTTTCGGGAAGTTCTCTATCTCGAGGAGCTGCGAGGTGGAAGCGATGCCACCAAGACGTTCGCGCAACCTTACCACCTGACGGGCAAAATAGCTGCCGATGCCGGGGACACGCTTCAGTGCTGTCGTGTCCGAAACATTGATGCTTATGTGCTCGCCCTTGCTCAGTTTATGACCGTAACGCGACTCGTCGTATGCAGCAGCCTCAGCCGAACCTGCTCCTCCATGCGATGAGTCGGCATAATATCTGCGCTGCACCTCCTCCAGTTCGGCGGCGGGACGAAATTCGGGGGCTATGCGGATGTAGGGCGCAAGACGATGATATTGTCCTGCGGTCAGTCCGTAGACGCGACCGAAGTCCTCCTTACGCTGAAACACTCCACCCCGCGCCCTATAGCGCAAGATGTTGCGAACCTGCCAGCGTTGGAGTCCGAGGCGGAAGAAAGTCAATGAGTCGGCTGTGTTGGGGTCGAAGAAGAATGTCTCGACCTTACGTTCGGTGATATTGTCGTCTGTACGACGGTCTGCATTGGGAGTGAAAGAAGAAACGGCGCCTTGCTCCACATTCGCTATAGAGTCGCCCTTGTCCGCCTTTGCCACGTCGTTAGAACCGGAAGGGCATGACAAGATCATCATGCTCACTGCGACAACAAGCAGGAGAACAGCCAGACACATAAACGAGCGTCTGTCGGTTCGAGGCATGTAGAAGAATTCTTTCAGCTTCATACAGGTTGGGGTGTTTAAGGTTTTTACTTAATGGGCAGCGATTTCCTTACTGTTCCATTATAAGTATTAAAGGTTATGTCTATCTCGTCCACATCGCTGAATTCAGCCATGGGAATGCTGACATACACTCGGGATGTGTAATATTGGGGCACGCCGCCTTGGTCGTGAACGAAGCGCAGTTCTGCCACCTTTCGTCCGTCCTCGGTGTCAGAGAAGCTGTCGCAGACGAGAGCAATGGTCTGTCCTTGCGACGAATCGTCCATCTTGCCCGTCTTCAGCAACAGCGCCACATTGACATACTTGCCGTTCTTCGCCTTCCACACGCTCTCCACTCCGAGCGGAGCGTCGGTCATGTCCTTCACGTCCTCCGGCTTGTGCACAGCCATTACGGGTATCTGCGTCACGGCACGCAGCGCCACCTTCTCCGTCGGCTTCTTGTCATAATAGACCAGGGCACGATATACGGTGTCGGGCTTAGCTGTCCATCCTGCCTTATAGGGACGGTCAAAGCTAAGCGATGCGCCGTCGTCTGTGCTGGCGGCTACAAGCGCAGCCGAAGTGTCTGTCGTGACAAGGGCGAAGTCGGCGGTCAGGTACGAGTAATTGCCGTCGCCCGTGTCGTACGAGTCGGAGGAACATCCTGCCGACATCAGACCGACAAAGGCGGCGGCAACCGTAAATAGCCGTATGCGATATGGCGTTTTGGGCATAATCAATACATTAAATGTTAAAGGCTCATCTTGTTGATGGCGGGGTTGGCGTACATCTCGAGGATGCGTTCGCGGAGGAACGGCATGTCGGGATTGGGGATGCTTATCTTTGCCAGCTGTGCAGACAGATAAGCCTCAAACTGTGCCTTGTCGGCATCAGTGTAGTTGGCTTTCTGTTCGTCGTTGCCACGGAGGAGGTCAAGAGCCACGTAGTTGGAAGGATAGAGCGTGTAGCCGCTCCATATCTGCTCGTCGAGGTGACGTGCCACGGCAGCGAAGAAGTCGGTCTTGGGCATGTCGTCAGCCAGCGTCTCCAGCCATTCGTCTATGCACGGAGCACAGCAGTAAGCGATGTGTCCCTTATAGCCCATGATGCCGGTCTGCATGCTTATCACGTCGTCCATCGGTCCCTTCTTCCATCCCTCCACGTCGCGACGCTGCTGCATCTCGGCAGCCTTGAGGAAGTCGCAGGGGTCATACTCGTAGCTGATTGCCAACGGTACGATATGGAGCGAGAGCAGGCGCTGCTTCACCGATCCTTCGCCTCCCATCGCCATCATCTTGAGGATGGCTTCCTGTGTGCGGTCGTCGGAGTTCTTGGCGCGTCCCTCACGCTGTGCTATCCAGATATTGTCGTTCTTCTCGCTGATGACGAAGTGCATGTAGTCTGCCATGCGCTTTGACGATACGAGCATATGCCTCATTGAGAGGCTGCGCTCCACGATGAACGACTTGTTGATGCGCACGAGGTCCTTCACCCACGGCAGCTTCAGGAGGTTGTCGCCGATGGCTATCTCCGTGGTGGTGTCGCAACCTGCGTCGAAGAGCAAGAAATGCAGCAGGGCTGAGTCGAGCACGATGTCGCGGTGGTTGCTTACAAAGGTATAGCGTTTCTTGAGGTCGATGGCGTCATGACGGAAAGACATTCCTAAGCTTGCCTTTGCCAGAAGCTTCTTCAGGAAGTCGTAGCAGAACGTCTTCTGGAAGTCGAGGTTGGTTTTGCAGGCATGCATTTTCTGGCTCAGCATCTCCATGGGCACGCCGGGATAGAGATAAGCCATCACCTGCTGTACCTGCGGATCTTTCAAGAGGCGGTCATACACCTCAGGCAGCTCGTCCGGCTCAAAGGGTCGGATGGCGTCATATTGCTTGCGTTGTTCAGGGGTCATCATATCTGATAAGTTGATAGTTAGGAGTTGAGAATTGAAAGTTCTTGCAAAAGCCGAGCGATGACATATTTTTAGATTACATTATATATAGTAATCATAAAAAGTAATCATAACTATCAACTTTCAATTCTCAATTCTAAAATTAAATGATTATACAAACTGATTCTCCACTATATCTGAGAGCACCTCCTTGATGTCCAGTCCTGCGGCTCTTACCTGCTGCGGTATGAAGCTGGTGGCTGTCATTCCCGGTGTGGTGTTTATCTCGAGCATGTTGATGACGTCATTGCCCTCAGCGTCCTTCGAGATGATATAGTCAATGCGGATGATGCCGTTGCAGTGGAGGATGTCGTAGATGCGGCTTGTCTCCTCAGCCACGCGGCGAGCTGTCTCGGGATCAATACGAGCCGGCGTAATCTCCTGCACCTGTCCGTTATACTTGGCGTCATAGTCGAAGAACTCGTTGCTGGTGACCACCTCTGTAGCGGGGAACACCACCGACTTCTTCTTTGTCTTGTAGCAACCGATGGAGATTTCGGTACCCTCGAGCAGCGACTCAATCATCACCTCGTCGCTCTCCATGAAAGCCACGCGGAGCGCCGGAGCGAGCTGGTCTGCGTTCTTCACCTTCGATACGCCGAAGCTCGAACCGTCTGCAGCCGGCTTAACGAAGCAAGGCATGCCAATCTCTTTCTCAATGTATTCTTCGGTGTACTTCGATTCCTCGCCGCGTCTTATGAGCAGGCTCTTGGCCACGTTCACACCCCATCCGCGGAGATAGTGGTTGAGGACATACTTGTCGAAGGTCATTGCCTCCACCAGTACGTCTGATGTGCTGTACGGGATGTGGAGCAGTTCAAAGTAGCCCTGCATCACACCATTCTCGCCGGGGGTGCCGTGAATGGTGATGTACGCATAGTCGAACACGACCAGCTTGCCGTCTATCATGCAAGAGAAGTCGCTACGGTCCACGCTGACCGTATTGCCGTCAGGAAGGTTTACCTTCCAGTCACGTCCCTTCACGTCCACTACATATACGTTGTAACGCTCCTTGTCGAAGAAGGAGTAGATTCCCTGTGCAGAGCGCATGGACACGTCGTGTTCTGATGAGTCACCGCCACATACGATGGCGATGTTGCGTTTAAGTGTTTCCATATTATGATTGTTATTCTATACCTATTTTATATATGTCTGTTACTATCGCTCCTCGAAGGTGTCGCGTGTGGTGCCCTTGATGTATCCTCTCCACTTCTGGATGAGCTGTTCCAGATCCTGCGGCAGGTCTGAGGTGAAGTCCATCTGCTGCTTGGTCTTGGGATGGACGAAGCCGAGGGTGCGGGCGTGGAGCGCCTGACGCGGGCAGGTCTTGAAGCAGTTCTGGATGAACGCCTTGTACGTGGCAGAGCGTTCGCCACGGAGAATCTCCATGCCGCCGTAGCGTTCGTCGCCGAAGAGCGGATGTCCGATGTGCTTCATGTGGGCACGTATCTGATGTGTGCGTCCCGTCTCAAGACGACACTCGATGAGCGTCACGTATCCGAAGCGCTCTATGACGCGCCAGTGTGTCACGGCTTCCTTGCCGATGCCTGAGTCGGGCGACATGACGGTCATGCGCAGACGGTCCTTGGGGTCGCGTGCGATGTTGCCTTCGATGCGTCCTTCGTCCTCAACGAGGTTGCCCCACACCAAGGCATTGTAAGAGCGGTGTGTGGTCTTGTTGAAGAACTGCACGCCGAGCGAGGTCTTTGCCTGCGGCGTCTTTGCCACTACCAGCAGTCCTGACGTGTCCTTGTCAATGCGATGCACCAGTCCCACCTCGGGGTCGTTGGGGTCGTAGCTCTTCAGGTCGCGCAGATGCCATGCAATGGCGTTGACCAGCGTACCGGTGAAGTTGCCTGCACCGGGATGAACCACCATGCCAGCCGCCTTGTTCACCACCATGATGTCCTGGTCTTCGTAAACTACGTTGATGGGCAGGTCCTCAGCCACGATGCTTGTGTCGTGACGGGGACGGTCCAGCATGAGCGTCACCACGTCGCCGGGGCGTACCTTGTAGTTGCTCTTCACGGGGCGGTCGTTGACATGCACGAAGCCTGAGTCGGCGGCGTTCTGTATGCGGTTGCGCGACGAGTGGGGCAGCTTCTCCGACATAAACTTGTCTACGCGCAGCGGTGCCATGCCCGGGTCAGCCACGAAGCGGAAGTGCTCGTACAGCTGTCCTGTCTCGTCATCGTCCTCAGCAGGGGTAAGCAGGGTTTCGTCCTCAATGGGATTGAGTAGTGTGTCGTCTTCTATTTGCATTTAATTCTGTTGTATATATTTTTCTATCTGTTTACTGCTCCGGTCCGGTCACCTCGTGAAATTCGTCCACGTCGCCCGACTCTTCCTCCTGTTCCATGTCATATTCGGGTTCGGGAGCGTCGGTGTAGTTCACCATTTCGGTGGAGTCGCGCTGTCCGTTGCCCACCTGTATGGTGATATAGTCATTCACTGACACCTTGTCGCCGGCGCTCACATGTCGTCCTTTTACGGTGATGCCGTACACCCACTCACGCTCGCCGTCTATGTATTGCGGCTGCGTCAGCTTGAATCCCATGGCAGACAACTTTGCCATCGCCTCACGCAGCGAGCTGTTGTCGATGACATCGGGAACGGTTAGCGTCGGTGTGGACGTGGCGTTTACGACAAGATAAACAATGTGGCCCGACTTGACGTACTCGCCTGAGGCGGGTGTCTGCTCAAGGATGCAGTCGGGCGGCAGACCGGGCACGTAGCCCGTGTCGCTGACCACCACCTTCAGCTTGGCGTCTTCAAGGAGGTAGCTGGCATCGGAAAACGACTTGCGGCGCACATCTGGTATCATTATCTTCTCGCCGTGGTGCGTATAGATGTCAAGTCCGTATCTCACGCCGAGGCATACTGCCACGACCACAAGCGCCATGGCAATGAGATTGCCAAGGAGATAGCGGCTTGCGAGTTTGCGGAGGAATTCGAATGGCTTCATACTTCGTCTTTTCTTCGTTTTGTAAGTATGCAAAGATACGACTAACCGCGGAATATACAAAATATATGACTAAAAAACCTGAAAACTATTCCGTTTTTAATGTACGACATAAAGATATTATTTGTAATTTCGCCGTCAGTTACACTTATCCGCTTACATATTATATAAAGGACAGCATAGTTATGAAAGACATAAGATTATCAAGGAAAAAAATCATCCTCTCGGTGCTCTTGCTCGTGGTGGCGGCTTTGGCTGGCGTGGTGGGATGGCAGCTCAAGCCTGCCTCTGCCGACGAGATGAAGCGCTGCATGCTCGTCGTGGAGCGCACGTCGTGGCAAGCCATCTGCGCCGACGGACGCCCCATTCTCTTCTTCGACAGCCTCAGCACGGACAACAAGCCGCACGGCGTGACCGCATACCGCGACTCGGCGCTGCACCGTCATCACATGGCGGGCTGCTGGATTAACACGCTGCCTCTGCTGCCTTCTTGCAAGGGTCGCGTGGCGTGCGTTGACGTCACGCCGAAGAAGCACGGACGCTTAACCGCCGACTCGCTCCTCGTCTTCTGCCAACGCTCCGTGAAGGACCAGCTCCGCACGCTGCAGCAACAGCATGACGAGCTGGCTTACTATCTGCGCGTGCATGGCGTGCAGGACAACGGCTATCAGCATATTGCGGGTATGGCTCAGTGGGTGAACAAGGAGTATGACGGCGTGAAGGCGGCGGAACGCATCATTGACAGCCTCATCGCCAAGAAGAACGTCAGGCTGACCATGAAGGACCAGAACCTTTACGTGGCTGTATATCGGGACGAGACGGGCAAGCTAACCCGTCAGCCGATGACCGTCGTCAGCAACGGCAACGCCTCCTCACCCACCGTTCTTCAGACGAAGGACCAGCAGACGCCGGACGGCGTATCGGCGATGACACGGATGCCGTGGAACCTCTCGCAGACAAGGAACGTCAGGGCTGTGGGATTCGGCGGACTGGGCGAGAACGGTCTGACGTGCGACACGGTGTCGCCGCAGATTATCCCCGGAAGCATCCGCAAGGGACAGCACAATCTGCCACGCATCCTCGCCAGCGACGGCAGTGCTGTGTTTACGGCGAAGGGATGGCCGCTCGGTCTGGTAAAGGGCAACCGCATAGTCCGCATTGACAGATAGTTGTTAGTATGGAGATATAGAAAAAGACAACAAGCAATCATGAATACCAAACACTCACACATATTCTTTTCACCCCTCATAGCATTGCTCCTCACGCTGCTCCTCGCTGCATGCCGCGACGTGCCTTACGACGGTCAGACGGTCCTGACCCGTGGCGGCATGACTTACCGTGGCGGCATCAGCAACGGCAAGTATGAGGGTTACGGACAGCTGAGCATCGGCGACAGCGTCATCTATGCAGGACAATGGCACATGGGCAAGCGATCGGGCAAGGGTGTCTGCCACGACTCTTTAGGCCACCGCATCGTCGGAACATGGCGGGCGGACACGCTGGTAAGCGGCACGCGCACCGACTCGACGGGCACTTACTCGGGCACGATGAACCGCGACGCCATAGCTGACGGTTACGGCCTGTTCACGAGTCCGGAGAACAGCGTCTATCTCGGCGACTGGGTGGACGGTAAGCGCACAGGCTTCGGCTTTGCGATGGCAAAGAACAAGCGCCTCAGAGTGGGCGAATGGCGGGCTGACCGCTATCTCGGAGAGCGTCTGGAATACACCACAGACCGCATCTACGGCATCGACATCTCGCGCTTCCAGCACGACGTGGGACGACGCCACTACCCCATCGACTGGAGCAAGATTCGCATCACGCACCTCGGCACCATATCGAAGAAGCGCGTGAAGGGCACTGTGGACTACCCCATCTCCTTCTGCTACATCAAGTCTACGGAGGGCACCTCCATACGCAACCGCTACTTCTCCGCCGACTATCTGGCTGCACGTGCGAAGGGCATCCCCTGCGGCGCTTACCACTTCTTCTCCACACGCACGCCGGCAGCGGCGCAAGCCCGCTACTTCATAGCCAACTCGAAGTTTCGCAAGGGCGACTTGCCTCCCGTGCTCGACGTAGAACCGACGCACGCTCAGATAAAGGCGATGGGTGGCGCGCAGGTGATGTTCAAGGCGATAAGGACTTGGCTGCGTATCGTGGGCAAGCACACCGGCACACGCCCCATCCTCTACATTTCGCAAAGCTTCGTCAACAGATATCTCTCCGAAGCTCCCGACCTGAAGCACGACTATAACGTATGGATAGCCCGCTACGGCGAATACAAGCCCGACATCAACCTCGTAATCTGGCAGCTATGTCCCGACGGAAGGGTAAAGGGCATCCGCCCCGAAGTGGATATCAACGTCTTCAACGGTTACCGCCAGGAGTTTGAGGACTTCCTCAGAAAGGAGACTATCGGAGCAAGGTTTACATAGAAAAAGCCCTGTAATGACAAAAGCATTCTGTTCTGTTTAGTTGCTTTTATCATTACAGGGCTTATCTGATATACCTATATATTATCTCTCGTACACTCTGATGACGTTTCCGTCGCATACTTTCTGCTCCGTCAGCTTCAGTCCGTCGGGCAGTTGCGGAGCGCGGGTGCCTCCTCCGACCGTAGCGCAAGCTGTCTCCACGCGTATCTCGTCCCAGCAGTCGGCAGCGATGAAGCGACGCAGCGTCTCGGCTCCACCCTCCACGATGAGCGACTGGCACTTCTCCGCGTGCAGCCATTCCATGAGTTGCGGAATGACGGGACGGTCAAAGTCCATTCCTTCGAAGGCAGGACGGTTGCGGTCGAGGACGATTCGGCGCGGCGACGGACCCGACCAATGGCGCACGTCCAGTCGTGGCTGGTCGCGTTCGGCGGTCACTCTGCCCACCAGTATGGCGTCAGCCTCTGCGCGAAGCTTATGTACGAGCATGCGAGTATAGGACGTAGAGATGGCAAGCGGACGGAAGTGGTCGTCCATATATCCGTCTGCGGTCTGTGCCCATTTGAGAGTGACGAACGGGCGGCGCTTTTCGTTGAAGGTGATGAAGCGGCGGTTCAGCCTTCGGCATTCCTCCTCCAGCACGCCCACCGTCACTTCTATGCCGGCGTCACGCAACTTCTGTATGCCGCGTCCGTGCACCTTGGCGAAGGGATCCACGCATCCCACCACGCAGCGCTTCACGCCCTTTCTGACAATAAGGTCGGCACAGGGTGGCGTCTTGCCGTAATGCGAGCACGGCTCAAGGCTTACGTATATGGTGGCGTCCTTAAGCAGCGGCTCGTCCTCGGGGCGTACGGAGGCGAAAGCGTTCACCTCGGCATGTCCCTCTCCGCAGCGTACATGATAGCCTTCGCCTATAATGCGTCCGTCGGCAGCCACTATCACGGCTCCCACCATCGGATTAGGCTTTGCGTTCTGTCGTCCGTTGCTTGCAAGCTGCAGGCAACGGCGCATATAAAGTTGGTCTGTCGTCATCATTCAGAGTTTTTATATTACGCTTCGATGAGCGTGCTGTCCTCACCGGTCCATGCCTCGAAGTACGGCGGCTCGTCACGCAGCGAGATGTCGTCATAAATGAACGGAGCCACGATGGTCTCCTTGCCGTCGGGCATCACCAGTCCCATCTTGCCGTCGCGCTGTGCGATGACGGGAAGCGAGCGGAGGTCGTCCACGTATACATACGGCGTGCGGAGGAAGTCGTAGTGAGCCGGCACGAGCACGTTGCCCTGATGGTCCTTGATGCCGAACTTGCCGTCCTCCTCATACACCTCATGATACTGCTGATACTTCTCGCGCATGCGGTTCAGATAGAACACCATCTTGCGCTTGTTGTTCACCAGTTCCACGAGATACGAGAACGTGTCTGAATAATTTGCCATGGCTCGTGCCAGGACAATCTTGAAGTCGAGTCCGCTGAGCACCTTTCGGTTCAGGTCGATGTAGCGAGCAATCGCCTTTTCCTTCTCCACTACGGTGAGTGTGGCGAGCTGCTCCTCAAACTTCAGCATAATAGCCTTCGATCCCTTCATCGCCTTGATGTAGCGATGAATCTGGCGTGCCATCTCGTCGCAGACAAACTTGTCGATGCGTTCCATTTCGATGCTGTCGACGTAAGTGTCTTCAAAATTCTCTTGTGTTATCTTCTTTTCCATAGTGTTATCTTGGTTTAATCGGTTCGTATGATTGGGTTTCTGGTTATGATAATGCCAAAAGTACGACAAATAATTGGAATATCAAACAAAATGGAATGATTTTTATTGGTATGTCTTGAAGCCGTATCACTTAGACAGAGTAACAGGCAGGGCTTTGACAAAAACCTGACTCCACAGTCCGCTTGTGCTTTTCCGCTTATGGGCGCGTGCTGTGCACAAATAAAAGGCTTTACGTTAGGGCGTCGAGAACGTCGTTCTCGTAAGACCTAATGTAAAGCCTTTTATTTAAATCCGATAGGATTTGCGCCCATAAGCGGACTGTGGATAAAGTTTTTTGTCAAAGCACAGCCTAACTTAACCAAGCGTTACTTCTGGTCAGTAATCTCTACGATGGGGTTGCCGAGGCATGCGGTCGGCATTTCCACATGGAGCATTGAGCAGACGGTCGGGGCAGCGTCTGTCATGAACGTCTTGCGGTTTGTGTAACCGTGCTTTACGTGCCATCCCATGAACACGAGAGGAATGTGTGTGTCGGCAGGTGTCCATGCTCCGTGCTGTGCGCCGAAGTCGTTCGGTCCTACTTTCCAGTCGAAGAAGCCCGGATGTGTTATTGCCATGATGTCGCCTGTGCGACCATAGTAATATCCGTTGATGATGCGCTCGCGCACCCACTCAGGTATCGGGGCATAGGCAGCCTTCTCGTAGTCCACCACCCACTGCAACGTGTGGTCCTTGCGAAGCTCTTTGATGGCAGCCGCCTTCACCTTCTCATAGCAGAGCTTGTTCTGATTGATGAGTTCGTGGTCCAGATAGAGGCTGGCGCCGATGGCGTCCTTGATGAACTTGCCTTCCACGCCGAACTGTGCGCAGAGAGCCGAGTTGACGTTCTTCAGAGTGGCAGCGCTGTCCCATCCGCCGCCGGGCAGACGATGTGCCTTGGCTGTGTTGGGGTTGTGTGTGCCGCCGTGGTCAGCTGAAAGGAAGAGCAGGTAGTTGCCCTTGCCCACCTCAGCGTCGAGGGTGTTAAGGAAAGCGGTGAGGTCGCGGTCAAGAGTCATAAACACTTCCTCGTTCTCCTTGCCTGGCGAGAACCATGTGCCGGTGCGGTGGCTGATGGCGTCCGTTGACGATACGCTGATGCAGAGCATGTCGCATTCGCCCTCTGTCTTACCCATCTGCTCGTTCTTCAGGGCTGCCTCTGCCATCTTGAATGTCAGCGTCACGCCGTCGGGATGAACCTTAGGGTCGTAACCCGGCTTCGGGCATTCCTTCTTGTCGAACTTCTTCACCCATTCCGGCAGTTCGTTCATATACCATGTGCTGGTGATAAATCCGCCCACTTCCTTGTCATACCAGTAGGCAGCGTTGGCAGAGTGACCTGCGGGCAGGATGGAAGCGCGGTCCTTTAGAGCCACGCCGATAACCTTCGACTTGAAATTGGTGGCAATGCGGAGCTGGTCGCCGATGGTGGTGCTGAGCATGTTCTTGGGCGACATGTTGCCTGCCTTTGATGTTGTGCCTACGCCCTTCACGTTGGGGTCATCGCAGCAGTAGATGCGCTTTCCGTCAAGATAGAAGTCGTTGCTGGCGATGCCGTGTGCAGAGGGAGCCGAACCGGTGTAGAGGCTGGAGTGTCCCACGGCGGTTACGGTGGGCACGTAGTTGATCATCTGGTTCTCGCAAGAGAATCCCTCGCGGAGCAGACGCTTCAGACCGCCGTCACCATACTTGTCCTGATAATAATAGAGATAGTCCCAACGCATCTGGTCGATGACGATTCCGACCACAAGACGCGGACGTTCCACTTGTGCCCATGCTGCAAAAGCCATGAAGCACATAAAGACTGACATTAAGATTTTCTTCATAGTCTTATTCTGATATTTAATGAGTTATGTAAGCAAAAGACGGATTACATGTTGCAAAGGTAAGAATAAAAAAAATCCCAAACAAAAGTCGTTTGGGATTTTAATGCTATTTTCATAAAACAGCGTATTTGAAAACAAATAATTCAAAATCCGGGCAGCGCCCGACGATTTAATAGTTTTCTGCCTTCAGCTCGAAGTATGCCTGCGGGTGCTTGCATACGGGGCACAGTTCGGGAGCCTTCTTGCCCACTACAATATGACCGCAGTTGCGGCACTGCCAGATGCAGTCGCCCTCACGTGAGAACACCACGCCGTCCTCCACGTTCTTGAGCAGCTTGCGATAACGCTCCTCGTGGTGCTTCTCGATTGCACCTACGCCGCGCATGGCAGCGGCAATCTCTGCGAATCCTTCCTCGTCAGCCTCGCGAGCCATGCGCTCGTACATGTCGGTCCACTCGAAGTTCTCGCCCTCGGCAGCTGCCTTGAGGTTAGAGATGGTGTCCTTGATGGCGCCGCCCTCAAGATACTTAAACCACATCTTGGCGTGCTCCTTCTCGTTCTGTGCAGTCTCCTCAAAGAGAGCTGCTATCTGCTCATAACCCTCCTTGCGTGCCTTAGAAGCGAAGAATGTATACTTATTGCGTGCCTGTGACTCACCGGCGAATGCCTCCTGGAGGTTGCGCTCGGTCTTAGTTCCTTTCAGTTCCTTCATAATGTATTGTCTTTTTTAATTGTTATTGCTATGTTTGTTTCTTTACGTTTGCAAAGATACACATAATTTTTGAAACCACCAAACAAAATTGTAATTATTACAAAGTTATTTTACGTACAGGCTTCGAAAAGTACATCAATACAGCTGTCCGCCGATACAATATTTGCATTCCTGACGCTCAATACTCCTCGTTCAGCGCACTAAGAAATCCTTGGTGCGAAATTCGTGAGTTTTGAGCGTGCAGCGATAACATGTTGTCACGCAGTTGATTATACGGCTAAGAAAAGAAGTGTGCAATGAATAAGGGAGCAAAACAAGCACAATAGGCATGCTATAGAGCCTCTTTTCCACTCTAATACAGTCTCTCCTGTCATACAAAACAGCCTCTCTTGTCTACCAATAGCAGCTGTATTGGAAGGCAAAAGAGGCTGTTCTTATATATTATGTGGTTAATATCGAAGCAAAATAGCTCAAAAACGGCAAGCAAAATCTCTAAAACCGATTTTTATTTTGTAACATCTTTTTACCATTTGTGTGATATTTGCATGAGACATGAAGAGCATGTTCTTTAGACAGGAAGACATGATTTATAGATGGTAGGCAGACAAACAGGAATTTATCAGCGAGGTAACTGTGTTAGGCAGGGCTTTGACAAAAACCTTTATCCACATGCCTTTTGTTGTCACACCCTACGGGTTCATGATACCGTTTGGCGAATGGGATTTACGAGAGCGTTGCTCTCGACACCCATCCTCCAAACGATATCATGAGTGATGCCGAAGCATCACTGTGCCAACAAAAGAAAAACAAAAAAAACACAAGGTTACACAGTGGCGGAGATCTCCGGTCTCCGGAGCAAGCAATAAGGTTAGTACAACAATAACATGCTATAGTGCTTATCTTACAATAACTAATGAATTATATCTGATATGATGCAGAATGTGGTCAAAACTAAAAAAATTGCGAGAAAAGACAAATTGTAGGAGCTGCGGGCATTAGCTTTGTCAATCATTGACTTAGCTCAAATACTTACTTTTGACTCCTCTACTATAATCCTGATGTTTTGTATGTTTGATTATATACTATTTCATCAGGATACCCTGTTTGTGTTTTTCTTTGTTTTTTCCGATTATGGGCGCGTGCTGTGCACAAATAAAAGGCTTTACATTAGGTTGTCGAGAACTGGTTCTCGTAAGACCTAATGTAAAGCCTTTTATTTAAATCCGATAGGATTTGCGCCCATAAACGGACTGTGGATAAAGGTTTTTGTTAAAGCCCTGCCTACCGCAGCAAACTCACCGATAAACTGCAATTTATATTCTCTTCGTCTTCTCCTCCAGCCATTTCTTCTCCTCCTCATCCAGCATCGGCGAGAGGCGATCGTAGACCATCTGGTGATAGGCGTTGAGGCACTGGCGTTCCTCGTCTGTCAGCATGGAGGTGATGATTGGGGCTGTGTCGATGGGGCAGAGAGTGAGAGGCTCGAAGCGGAGGAAACGTCCGTACTCGGTGGTGACGTAGGGCACCACGAGGAGCGTGTTCTCTATGCGCACGCCGAACTTACCGGCAAGATAGAGTCCCGGTTCGTCCGTCACCGTCATTCCCTCCACCATCGGAGCCGGACGATATTCCTGACGAATCTGGTGAGGACCCTCATGTACGCTGAGGTACGAACCGACGCCATGCCCCGTGCCGTGCATGAAGTTCATGCCTTCGCGCCACATTGCCGTGCGGGCTACGGCGTCGAGCTGCGTGCCAGAAGCCGAACGGGGGAAGCAGAGGTTCTGAAGGGCGAGATGACCTTTCAGCACGAGAGTGTAGACGCGGCGCTGAAGGTCAGTAACCGGACCGAGCTGAATGGTACGCGTTATGTCCGTTGTGCCGTCCTGATATTGCGCTCCGCTGTCGAGGAGGAGCAGTCCCTCAGGGCGCAGTTCCACGTCGCTCTCCGGCGTAGGCTCGTAATGCACTATTGCGCCGTGCGCCTCATATCCTGCTATGGTGTCAAACGAAATGTCGCGGAAGAGAGGCTGCTCACGACGCAGATTCTCCAACTTGCGGCTGACCGAAAGTTCTGTCTCGCCACCTGCCGGAACCGCCTGCTCCAGCCACTTGAGGAAGCGCACCATTGCCACGCCGTCACGCTCCATGGCATGACGGAATCCATTGCGCTCCGTCTCGTTCTTCACAGCCTTCATGGCAGGAACGGGCGACGGGGCGAAGACGGGATTGAAGTTGCCGCGTGCCTTGGCAAGCGTGCAGTTCACCGTAGCAGGGTCGATGAGGAGCGTGTATGCGTCATAGCTGTTGAGGCCCTCGATGATGTTGTCATAATCGTCCACCATCACACCCTGCTCTCTGAGATACGCCATCACCTCCACGGACAGCTTGTCGTCCTTTACGTAGAGCACCGCCGTTTCCTCGGCGATGATGAGCCAAGCCACGAACACGGGAGTGCAATGCACGTCGGTGCCACGGAGATTAAGAGTCCAGGCGATGTCGTCAAGCTGTGTGAGGAGCATGCCGGACGCGCCCTTGCGGAGCAGTTCGTGACGGATGCGTGAGAGCTTGTCGGCAGCAGTCTCGCCGGCATACTTGAGTGGCTGTATCTCCACGGGATTGAGCGGTACGGAAGGACGGTCGGTCCATATACGCGAGAGTATGTCGAGGTTGGTGCGCAGGCAGATTCCTCCGTTGTGCTTCAGCTCGTCCTTCAGCGCTTCCGCCTCGCCGAGCGAGATGCACATACCGTCGACGCCCACCTCCTTGTCGTCAGCGTCCTCAGTCTGCGAACCTATCCATTCCGCAATGCTCGGCGTGCCCTCCAAGCGCTCACGCATCAGCGTGAACTCGGTGCCGTCAAGCTGTTCCTCGGCAGCGAGGAAGTAGCGTGAGTCGGTCCATAGCGCTGCGCCATGAAGCGTCACCACTGCCGTTCCTGCACTTCCGTCGAAGCCCGAAATCCACTTTCTGCCCTCCCATCTCTCAGGGACGTATTCGCTCATGTGTGGGTCGGCACTGGGAAAGATAAACGCTGAGAGATGCTCGAGGCGCATCTCCTCACGCAACTGCTGGAGTCGCGTCTCTATGGTCTTGTTGTCAGGTCTCATAGTATAATAATGTGTATTAGTCGTACATGTTAACTTCCGAACAAAGGTCGGATGACGCAAATTTACAAAAGATTCCGCTATGAAAGGATAAAAGCGGCAGAAAGTTTCGCTCCAAGAAGGTTTATCCGAGGATTTTGATTGATATTGTGAGGAATAGGTTAGGTAGGGCTTTAACAAAAACATCATTACTACCCAAAGATATTTTCCATAAGGTAATCCAATCATCGGCGTCTTTTTGAGGACGTTGTAGATTAATAAATAGATCACCTAAAGGATTCCTTTCAAAGAGAACTTTACTGATAGCAGACGATAATATATAATTATATATTTCTAACAATGACATGTAGTAGACAGTCTGCATGTGGCTAAGAATTGAGTCCACTTGAAAATGTCAGAGCACTATCAATCTGAAGTTAAATAGCAAAAAGAATCCCCAAATAGCATCTTAAAAGCTATATGTTTAGTACTGAATGGCTCTTCTCATTAAATAGTAAGCATGAGAAATACGCATCTGTTGTTTAAAAGAGTTTAATATAGAAGGCAACAAGTTTAATTCAACTTAAAGAATTTCTACAAAAGTTCAACCTATTTATCTTATTTGTACTTTTATACTTGTAACAAAGAGGCTTATACCTCCGCAACATGTATAACGTATAAAAAAGGAGGAGATTAGGAGTTTTATTAATTATATGCCTTGCCATTAGAATTTCTATTAGGCAAACATCAAACAAATTTAACAAATTCTGCTTTCTCATTTATATGTGAATGAGAAATATTAGAAAACGACAATTAATATGTTTCAATTTATAACAAAATATTCTCCTGACTATGCCCAAAACACCATTGAGGGTTGGTCAATCATTTTGGTCGTTGCTATTGGGTTCAAAGCTTCAACTTTTGCCAATAGTTGGCTGGGAATGATTGGAATGTTTATTATTGGGATTTTATGTGCTCACATCATTGCTTGTACCATAAAATTCTTTATTACCATAAAAAAATCTTAGTAATACGATATACGTTCATACATTATTGCTATTTACTATCCCTATTTTTATATATGTCTTTTTGGCTTTCGGGATAAATTTCACTACGATTATCACAAGTACAGAACGCGAATTTCCTCTCAACAACATTACAAAATGGTTGGCTGTTGCTTTCGTTTTTCCATTAATTACAGAGTCATTCTATGCCATTAACTACTACATGGCTTTAGATACCATTATAATGGACAATGAAGCTTCAGATAATATAGATAAGATAGGAGCATTTACGGTATCAATATATAATTTAGTTAACTATATAGGGTGGTTGTGCGTTTTGTTGTTTATGTGGAGCGTACAGTATTTGAAGTATGGTATTTCATTTATAAGTTCTATGATCAATACATTTATGTTTGTAACTTTTGCATATATATTTTACGCTTTGTTTAAAGTCGTAAGTTGAAAAAATCAAAATAGCACCAAATTCTACTATCTAAGAAAGCTTGCTGACAATGAAATTGATGTCTGTACCATTGTTTTTCTTTGTTTTTTCCGATTATGGGCGCGTGCTGTGCACAAATAAAAGGCTTTACATTAGATTGTCGAGAACTGGTTCTCGTAAGACCTAATGTAAAGTCTTTTATTTAAATCCGATAGGATTTGCGCCCATAAGCGGACTGTGGAGTAAGGTTTTTGTCAACCCCTGCCTGACACCAACCTAAAATAAAGCCAAAAAGGTGCTAACAATGCGTAACGGATTTTGCGTTTTACTGCCGATTGGCTATCTTTGCGTTATGAAAAAGCTGTTCACAACCATATATATATCGCTTCTTTGCCTTGACTGCATGGCACAACGTCAGACTGTCGTGGCGGACATGGACACACGACTGCCCATCGCTGGAGCTGTGGTCAGCACCGCAGGAGGCAAACGCCTTACCACGGACTATACGGGACGCTTCGGTTCGGCGCTGCCCATCAAGAGCGCCACCATCTCGAAGAAGCACTACATGCAGCGCCGCGTGTCGGACACAGAGCTTCGCCAGGACACCATCTTCCTCATCCCGCAGGAGGTGGTGCTCAACGACGTGGTGGTGACGGCGCCCGGATTCAGCTTCAATACGCAGAAGGCGCTGCGGAGCGTAAAGGAGAACGCCGCCCTGCCCAACCCTGCGCAGGGATTCGATCTGCTCGGCATAGTGCAGATGCTCGTGCCTACGAAGAAGGCGAAGAGTGCGGAGAGGTGTGAGAAGATAAAGAAAATACTGGAGAAATACTGAACCTTCTAATGTTCAATAATATATAATCAACAACCAAATAAAAAAATCAACAACCTAAAAGAAAATGATTATCATTAAAGCCCAACCACAACATTGCGAAGACATCGCACGACTTATCATGACCGCCATGACCGACGAATGCTGCCAGAACATTGCTGGCGAAAAACACAACATCGACGATTTCCATAAGATGATGCTCGAGCTGGTCCGCATGGACGACTCGCAGTATAGCTGGCGAAACGCTTTCGTGGCTGTGGACGAGAAAGCCACGGACGGCGACATTGACAAGGCTCCGGTGGCTGGTGCCATCGTGGGATATGACGGCAAGGACCTTCATCGTCTGCGTCTGCGCTTCCAGGAGGCTGCAAAGAAGCACCTCGAGATGGACTATTCGCAGATGGACGACGAGACGCAGGAGGGCGAGTTCTATCTTGACTCACTCGCCGTATACAGCGCATACCGCCGTCAGGGCATCGCCTCGATGCTGTTGGACCGCATGATACGGCATGCCGCCAGCCTTAATCTCCCCGCCGCTCTGCTCGTGGACAAGAACAATCCTAACGCAGAACGCCTCTACACCTCGTTAGGATTCAGATATCAGAACGACGCAATGTGGGGAGGACACGAGATGAAGCACCTTGTAGTTGAGAGTTGAATGAAACTTTCATTCAACTCCCAACTCTCAACTTTATATAAACTCGTTGCCCTTCTTTATCTGTATGTCGTTGACAATACGGCGAATGTCTGCAGACGAGTCTTCCTTCTTTCCGATGAAGAGCACGTTGCCTTCCTCGGCTATTATATAACCGTCCAGATTGCTGATGACAGCCAGTCTGCCCTTCGGCAGCTTTATGATATTGCCGTGCGCATTGTCGAGCACCACGTCCGTGTCGACGGTCACGTTGTCGCCCTCACCCTTGCTCAGTGCCTCGTACATGCTGTGCCATGTGCCGAGGTCTGCCCATCCGAAGTCGCAGCGCATCACGCAGACGTTGTCTGAACGCTCCAGCACGCCGAAGTCGATGGAGAGGTTTGGATAAGACGGGAAGTTCTTCTTTACGTACTTGTTCTCCTCCACGTAGTCGTACTCGGGATGCTCGGCGTCGAAGGTGCGCAGGACGGAGGGCACCAGCTTGTAGAGCGTGTCGAGAGCGCAACGCGCATTGGCGAGGAACATACCGGTGTTCCAGTAGAACTCGCCCATCTCCATGAACATACGTGCAAACTCGCGCTCCGGCTTCTCCGTGAACGACTTCACCTTATGCACACCCTCCTGACATTCCTCGCCAAGCTGTATGTATCCGTATCCCGGTTCGGGACGCGTAGGCTTTACGCCCATGGTGAGCATATAGTCGTTGGCAGCCACAAATTCGAAGGCGCGTTCAAGGCAAGCCTCAAACCGGTCCTCCCCTACAATCGTAAGGTCAGAAGGCGTGACGAGGATGCGTGCGTCACGGCACTTGTTGAAGATGCGGTGTGAAGCCCATATCATGCTCGGCGCCGTGCCACGGTGGATAGGTTCGGAGAGTAACCGCTCGTCCGTCAGTTCGGGCAACTGCTCGCGAACAATGCTCTCGTAGTCCTCATTAGTGACCACATATATATTTTCTTTTGGCAGCAGGCGTGCAAAACGATCATAGGTGTACTGCAGCAATGTACGACCCATTCCGAAGAAGTCGATGAACTGCTTGGGCCACTGATCGCGTGAGCAAGGCCACAGACGACGTCCCTTGCCGCCGGCAAGTATGACGCAGTAGTTAAGGTTTTGTTCTTTCATGCCATTATCATTTAATGTTCTTTCTTTGTGTGCTGTCCGCCATAAAGTCAGAATTAAATAGCGGATGCTATTTATATAACGAGGTTATTGTAAGGTTATTATTTTTTTAAAGCCTATTTATCCTTATTGAACAATTATTATGATTTAAAGGAATAATTTCGTCACTAAATTCTTGCACAACCCAATTATTTGTTATACCTTTGCAGACGCAAAACGCCAATGCCCAGATGGCGGAATCGGTAGACGCGCTGGTCTCAAACACCAGTGGGGCAACCCATCCCGGTTCGAGCCCGGGTCTGGGTACTAAAAAAGGAGAGAAGTTCGCTTCTCTCCTTTTTTATTGCTACAACTCTTGTCAGACGTATTTCGGCTCACCCAAGAAATTCATGGGTGAGTCTTTTACTAATGATTTTATTATTCTTCGACAATCTTTCCGAAATTCTTCCAATATATTGCTGACATATATTTCTCCTTACTGCCTTTAGGAACATACAATGTACTTTTGCTGCGGTCAGCTTCTGTATCTGGATTCAAGATAGGTGGTGTTACTAAAGCTATATGCAGGTTATTTACTCGGAGTCCTTTAAGGGCATTGGATGACAGATAGGCTGTATTCGGAATAAAGAGTCTATTCATGGTGCCACCCGTGTTAAATGCTTCGTCACCTATATAACGAAGCTTGGAATCTGCCGGAATAACAATCTCTTCTATCTTGGAAGAGCATGCGAATGCCTCGTTGCCTATGCGCTCTACACTGGCAGGAAGGACAACTGTCTTGAGATTTTTACAGTCTGCAAAAGCCTCATAGTTAATAGTCTTAATGCCTTTTGGAAGTGATATGCTCGACAAATGGGAGCCGAAGAATAGTCTTGAGTCAATATCGCACTCTTGGTCATAGCTTGAGAAATCGCACGCCGACATAGCCAGCGTATCAAGAGACAGCCGGCTTATTTTAGCTGCATATTCAATGTCTTGTGGTGTTGCGAAGCCTACCAAGGAAAGACTTCTCAACCTTGTTAGATTTTCTTCTTCCTTTCCCAATAAAACATTCAGTCTTTCTGAGAACATTCCGAATTCGATAGTCTCAGATGCATTCAGGGTACGTGGTTCCTGTCTCACCTCGACGATTGACTTTTTATTATGAAGACTGTCACCGCTAATGTCAAGGAAGGCACGTCTTCCCAAACCTGTGTTAAGTTGGGCTATAAAGGGAAATTCAAACGTCTGACCTTCGTTACACGTCACAACCTTATAAATGCTACCCATCCAACTTGTGTCCACGGGTTTGGTGTTGTCTCCAGAACCAGTGACAAACATAGTCTTGTTGATGGTAAATGAAGTATTGGCTTTAACTGGGACAACAAAGCTACCGCCCGTATTCTTAACGTAGACAATACTGTCCTTGAAATATGCCAGTTTGTATGGGTCTTGATTTACCTTTATGATGTAGTTGCCTCGTAATGAGGAAATGTTCACCATAGCTTCTCTGGAGAAAAGAGAAGTGTCGGAAGGAGCACATTGAATGCGGATACCGTCAGCTCCGCTAACAGAGTCGGTACATTCCGTAGCAGAACACCATTTGCCGCTACCGGATGAATAGTTGATGTCAACACCCAAACCGCTATCCTTAAGAAAGACAACAACGGTGTCTACACCGTCCGGTCCGATATTGAGACCGTCGGCAAGGATCTTTTCTGTCGCTGGATTTATCGTCTCTTCCTCATTTTCCTTACATGAGGAAATGGCAAGAACAGCCAAAGCAAAGAATAAAATAAACTTAATCTTCATAATCCGATAATTTTGTTTTCGGTTGCAAATTTACGGTGATTCTTGAGGATGCCCAACTAAAATGGGTCTAATTCGTATTTTGGTATAATGTGGTGTAAGTGTTTGAACTTCAAGATATTCTGTTTCGCTTTGTCTTAATGGCGGGTCTAAAAAGTATTTGAAGTGAAGGTTAATACCTCTCAATAAACTCTTTTGTTGACATTTTACTGTTTTGTAGTCCTAATTTTTTCTTGAAGAGAAACATTCTCTGTTTTACGGATTTCTCTTCAATGTTATATATTAAGGCAATACTCTTGTATGGGAGTTTCAGTTTTACCAACATTAGAAACTGAATGTCCTTTGTTGTTAACTCTGGAAAGTCGTCCTTTATCTTTACAACAAAGTCATTATCCGTACTGTTTAAGAATATTTCTATCTCCTCCCAGTCATCCTTAGAAAGTAATAGCAGTTTATGCTTAGATTGATTTAGTGACTGAAGTCTCTGGATAATACCAATCTTACTTAACAGGAATTTTCTCATGGTGGTTATCTGTATCTCTTTATGTTCGATTTCCATATTGTGTAACTTCACTCCTTTTTCATATTTCTCATTCATCTGTTTCTTTTTCTGAAAGAAGATGAAGCTCATAAGCAGGATGATGATTAATGCTGAGACAGCTATGAGTAAAATTACATACGATTTCCACTTACTCTCACTTAAAGCCTTGGTTCTGGCAATCTCTTTCTGAAGCATAAGTGAATAATATGTATTTCTGGTTTTTAAATTCTCTGAGTTTTTCTTGTCAAGATAGAAATCCGTTGAGTCAGCTAATGATTCTGCATTGGCCAAGTCAGATTCTTTTATAGCAATGTCTCTCTTTAAAGAATAGTAAGCACAACTGTCATTGATGTTTAAGGGTAAGGCTTCAGACAGTTTACGCTTAGCTTGGGTTAAGGAGTCTGCCAAGACATAGAATTGAGATAGAGCAAAGATTTTTGAGAAATCGTCTTTGTTATTATATCTCAGGGATTCTGATGTGGCTTTCAGTGCCAACGTAATATTACCTCCTAACCCATAGAAGGAAGCCAAGTCTTGATATGAGTTAGAGATAGTAATGGAATCATTCGACTGTATAGCATATCTTATCGCCTTTCTTGCAAGTGATATACAGATGTTAGGATTGTCATCTTTATAACTTATACATTCTGCAAGATTCAAAAGATAATATGCCTTATTGGACAACTTTGAACCTTTCAGATTATTATATATAGAATTTGCAGCTTTCGCACATAACATCGCCTTGTCTGGGTCATACTCTCTTAAAATTAACGATTGTTGAAACAGTGATAAGCACTGTGTGTCGTAGTCGTGTTTTCTTTTTGCCATCACTATTGATTTTCTGAAACACTGAAGTGCTTTTTCGCTACTGTCATTGAGTGCATAATATTTCCCCATATAATACTGACTCTTGGCATATAGAGAATCTTCCGGTCTATTATAATAATATGTATAAGCCGTTCTTATAAGAGAATCATTGTCTATATCAATACCGGTTTTGTCTTGTGCCATTGTATAAGCAAGCGAATACATAGCCATGTCCAAATCTGACAACATTGATTGGTCTATTTTGTTAAGTTGTATGAGGGCACTGTCTGGTCTGCCGTTCTCTGCAAGAGAAAGCGCTACAGGGATTCGTTTATCATGATTGCTTTGGCATGATGATATTAATACTGTAACGAATAAAACAAGGTATATAATGTTTCTTTTCATTAATATTGCTTTTAATCATGCAAAGTTACGGCTAAAATTTTATTTTTCTTTTATGATGATGTCTAAATCCTATTCTTGATAAAAACTGGAGAAAACACTAATAGCAAGAAATATTTTGCTATATCAGTAATTTGTTTTATCTTTACACCGTTGGATTATAGAACAAAAGACGCTTATGAAGAACAGGAAATATCCTCTTGGAATACAGACCTTCGAAAACATCATTAAGGGACAGTATGTGTACGTGGACAAGACGGCGCTGGCTTATGAACTGGCGAATGAAAACAAATATTGCTTTCTGAGTCGACCGAGACGATTCGGAAAGTCTTTGCTTGTCACTACGCTTCAGGCTTATTTCGAAGGAAGAAAAGAACTGTTCGGAGGATTGGCAATGGAAAAACTGGAAACGGAATGGAACGAACATCCCGTCATACACCTCGACATAAGTAAAGGCAAGTTCTATGATCTGACATCCTTACATGCCACACTCAATAGTATGCTGGCGGAATACGAGACGAAGTATTCGCTCAATGCGGAATTTTCGAAAGCGTATAACGTCAGACTGCAGAACATCATCGAGGCTGCCTATGCCCAAACAGGCAAAGAGGTGGTGGTGCTCATTGACGAATATGATGCGCCAATGCACGACTCGATGAAAGACAAGGACCTGCAGCGTCAGATAAGGGATATCATGCGCAACTTCATCAGTCCGTTGAAGGGTGAGGAGAAATACTTGCGCTTCGTATTTCTGACGGGCATCTCCAAGTTCAGCCAGCTTAGCATATTCAGCGAACTGAACAACATCACGAACATTAGCATGCAGGACAAGTATAGCGCCATTTGCGGTGTCAGCGAGAACGAACTCCTCAGCTTGTTCAAGGACGATATACGTGATTTGGCTGAAAACAACGATATGACGTATGATGAGGCTCTGGCAGAGCTTAAGCACCATTATGACGGCTATCATTTCAGCGGAAACGGCGAGGACATATACAATCCGTACAGCCTGTTCTGCACTTTAGACAGTAATGACTTCGGCGACTATTGGTTCTCCACCGGCACACCGACCTTCCTCATCGAGCTGTTGCAGGAGAAGCATCTGGACATGCTCGACCTGGACGATATCATAGCCACAGCTGACCGCTTTGACACTCCAACGGAGAACATCACCGACCCCGTGCCTGTGCTCTATCAAAGCGGATATCTCACCATTAAGGGATATAACCGCAAAAGCAAGATATTCAAGCTCGGCTTCCCGAATTCGGAGGTAAAGCAAGGCTTCTCCAACAGTCTGTTCCGCTATTATGCACCGGACAACATGGGGGACAAGGATGCCTTGTATGCTGCTTACTACAATTGCCTTGTAGAGCATGACGATATGGACGCCTTTATCTCTCACTTACAGACTTTCTATAAGAAATTTCCATACACATTGGTAAACAACAACGAGCGCCATTATCAAGCCGTACTCTACACTTGCCTGCTTATGGTTGGTGCGGATGTTCGTGCTGAAGTGCCCACAGCCGATGGCCGTATAGACATGGTGGTCTACACTAAGACCAGTATCTATATTCTGGAACTGAAATACGAGCAAAGCGCTGATGTGGCAATGGAGCAAATCAACAAGAAGGATTATGCCGCAGCCTTTGCCGGGGATGGCAGGAAGATATATAAGGTCGGAATAAACTTCTCGGCAGATAGAAGGAACATAGAGTCGTGGACTACATATCCTTCATCGACAGCCCGATGAGTTTCAAATTTTAATTTAACCGCCATTAATTTAATGGCCATTACAATAGTATAACTCACCGACAACGAAAAGAGCGCCAGCGTTGCTTTCGCAACACTGACGCTCTTGATTGTTATAGCCGGTCCTAGAAGCCGGCTAAGTAAAGGGATGAGCTTATCGCTTCAGGTTCGGGTTACGCTCTGCCTCTGTAGGAGGATAGATGTGATAGACAGACTTGTCGCCTCTCCATGCACCCTTAGCCTGCATGTTCTCAGGAAGAACGAGGTCCTGCTTGAGTTTGTACTCGAACGGATTGCCCTTTGCGTCAACAGAGTGTGTAAGAGTGCCGGCGGGAACGAGGACGTCGCTCTGAGGACCAACGCGGTAATCGAACACTTCCTTCAGACGGTTCATACGGAACTCGTCCTCACGGCAGGTCACCATACCGAGTACGTTACCAGCCACCTCATATCTGTGCTCGTTGTAAGCAGCCTCAGCAAGCTGGTCGTTAGACATACCGTCGATGGCTGTCACGGCAGCAGCGTCGCTGTAAGCACGTGAACGAACCTGCTTGAGAGCCTCCTTAGCCTCAGCGATGTACTTGCCTGAACGTGCCGAAGCCTCAGCAAACCAGCAGAGCACCTCTGCATAGCGGATGAGCTGGTGGCGCTTGCCAAGAGTCATGCCGGCATAGATAGGCTTGGTGCAGTCGAAGTCGATTTTCTGAGCAGCACCCTTGTCGTCAGCATTCACTGAGAAGCCGGTGAACATCGGACGGTAGTCAGAGAATACGGCATTGGTCTTGTCCTTACCGTCTTCACCCTTCACCTTGTAGTAAGGCTCGCCGTCAACAGTTGCCCACCAGTCTACGTTGTTGCCGTTGCTTGTGAGATATGTCTTAGCGTAAACAGCGTCCTTACGGGGACCTGCGGGATACTTAGACCAGAAGTGGCGCTCGGCGAGGAAGTCGCCCCAGCCACCCCAAGGCAGCGAACAGGGAACGTGGCAGCAAGTGAGCTGTGAGTCGTCCCATCCCCAGCTACCGGTGTTAGCATTATAGTAGATGCCGAGGATGCACTCGTTGTGATTGTCCTCACCATAGCTGTAAACCTTGTTCCAGTCTGTGAGCAATGTCTGTACGTTGCGTGCCTTTACAGCATCGACAACTTCCTTGGCCTTGTCAGCAGCGAGAGCATAATACTCTGTCTTGTTGAGCGGATAGCCAGCCATTGACATGTATACTGCAGAGAGCATTGACTTGACAGCCTGAGACGTTACGAAGACGTTGGCATCGCCGATAGCCTTAGGAGCAGAATACTTCTCTGGCAGATTGCACTCCTCAGCTGCCTTGAGGTCCTTCACGATGTAGTTGAAGATTTCCTCTACAGTGGCGCAGGGAATTGCGTCAGTGTTGTTCTTGAGGTCTACAGAGATGACCTCCTCAGGAGAGATGGGCACCTGACCCCATGTACGTACGAGTCCGTAGTAAGCGTAAGCACGCCAGAAGTAAGCCTGACCAAGCTGCTCGCCCAGTTCAGACATATCTGCCTTCATAAACTTGGCGCAGTCGATGACGTAGTTAGATGCCTTGATGATGTTGTAGTACCAGCTCCAGAGGTCGTTGACACCCTTCAGGTCTGTCGGGTCCTCGAAGACGTCTGCAGCAAGATATGCAGCCTTGTTAGAGCCAGTGGTTGACGTTACGTCATCACCCATACACTGTACAATCATAGTGTTGGAGTTGCACTGAAAGCCCTGTATATTCGAATACAATGAGTTAACGGCAAGGTCGAGGTCGGCCTTTGTCTTGAACAGCGTCTCATTGGTCAGCTGTCCCTTGGGGTCCTCTGTGAGGAAGTCGCTACATGATGTAGTGAGCAACATTGAAGCTGCAAGGACGCAGCCTGATAATATATTAATTTTCATGACTTATGTTTCCTTTAATTGGTTAGAAGTTGAATCGTGCACCGAAGGTGAATGTTCTCGGAGTCGGGTAAGTACCGCAGTCGATACCGCCTGTTGCGTCGCCGTCACCATTGTAGCCGGCAGGGTTAGATCCCTTGTAGTTGGTAATGGTGAAGAGGTTCTGGACGCTGAAGCTCAGACGGATGTCTGCAAACTTGGTCATGCTCTTCGGCAACTCATAAGCCAATGTGATGTTCTCGCAGCGGAAGTAGTTGGCGTTCTCCACCCACTTAGACGAAGCACCGATGTAGTTGTTGTTGGCAACTGTCGGATTAGGCATTGTCTTGCCTATCTCGCTGAGGAAGTCAGCATCGGTGAACATACGTGAGTTGCCGATCATTGAGTTCATAGCGAAGCGGAGGGCGTTGAGACGCTGTACGCCGAATGCAGAGTTGAAGAACGCATTGAGGCTCCAGTTCTTGTATGACAAGGTGTTGTTCCATCCGAGTGTGAAGTCTGGTGTAGACTTGCCGAGAACCTTGCGGTCTGATTCCTTCGGGTCTCTTACAGCTACGCGCTCACCAGCCTCGTTAGTTGACCAGTATGTGTCGTAGCCTTCCTTGTCGATGCCAGCCCACTCCTGTCCGAAGAACGAACCGAGTGCCTCGCCTTCCTTGATGATACATGGATCAACCACTACAGACTGGAAGCTACCAGTGTGGATAACCGGCTGTTTTTCAGTAAGCTTCTTCACCTCGTTCTTCAGGTATGTACCGTTGATAGAGGTCTGCCACTGGAAGTCCTTTGTCTCGATGATGCGGGCGTTGAGCGTGATGTCAAGACCATGGTTGGCAACCTTACCGAGGTTAGCCATATAGGTGAAGCCACCGAGTGCGTTAGATGTTGTTGTGGAAAGGAGGGCGTCGCTTGTCTGCTTGTTGAAGTAGTCGACACTCAGCTCCAAGCGGTTGTTGAAGAAACCGAGGTCAACACCAAGGTCAAACTGCTTGGTCTTCTCCCACTTGATGTCAGGAGTGGCAATTCTGTCGAGCTTGTAACCTACTGACGGAGTGTTTGTTCCGTAGTAAGTGTCTGTCGGAGAAAGCAGAGCGAGTGTTGAGTACGGAGCGATGTCCTGATTACCGATAACACCATAGCTTGCACGGATCTTCAAGTTGCTGAGGAGGTCGCGTGTGCTCTCCATGAACTTCTCGTTGGTAACAGTCCATGCACCTGCAATAGAGGGGAAGTAGCCCCACTTGTTGTTGGTGAAGCGGCTTGAGCCGTCGGCACGGAACGTACCGGTAAGCATATACTTATCAGCGAAGTTGTACATTACACGACCTACACCTGAGAGAAGTGCCCACTCAGAGAAGCCGTTGTTGGCCTTCTGTGTACGGGCGTTCTGAACATTCCACCATCCTACGTTCTCTGTAACGAGGTTGAGACCGGTGATGCCCATATTGGTAGAGGTGCTCTTTGTAGCCTCCCATACGCCTGTAGCTGTAAGGTGATGGTCGCCCCAAGAGTTGGTGTATGTAAGGTTGTTGGTAGACTGGAGCAATGTGCGCTGTGAGTTGCTGTTGCCCATGTTCACCTGACCCGTACGCGACACCTTGCCGGAAGAAAGGCTGTAAGATGTATTATTCATATAGTCAACACCGTTGCTTGTGGTGAATGTCAAGCCGGGGAGGATGTTGAACTGGAGGTCGATGTGACCGTTGAATACGTCGTGACGGCGCTCGCTCTGGTTGCCTACGAGCATACCGTATGCGTTAGGCTCGATGGTACAGTACTGGTCCTGAGCATAATTGCCATTCTTGTCGTACATGTTCATCGCGGGAGATGAGTTGAAGGCAATCCACAACGGGTTGCTGGTGGTGCCGGGGAGGCTGGCTACACCCTTGCCTACGCCACGAGAAGCGTTAACGTCAACAGTGACATTAAGCCACTTGTTAAGCTGAGTCTTGACGTTTGCCTTTGCTGAATAACGCTCGTACTGGCTGCCTTCGAGTGTACCCTCGTTCTTCATGTAGTTACCTGAAACGTATGCCTGCATACCGTCGGTACCCTTTGTGAAGACGAGCTTATAGTTCTGTGTCTGACCTGTGCGGAACATTGTGTCCACCCAGTCAACGCCGGGATTTGTGCCGTCAAGGAATTCCTTGACTTCGTTCTCTGTCTTTCCTGCATAGTCGACAAGAGCCTGAGCATAAGCCTTTGTGCTCATCATCTTAGGCAGCTTGGTGGCCTTAGAGAAGCCGTAAGAAGCATCGAAGGTGATGCGGCTCTCGCCCTTGCGACCTGTCTTTGTGGTAACAATAACTACACCGTTGGCACCACGCGAACCGTAGATGGCTGTAGAAGAAGCGTCCTTCAACACCTGCATGCTCTGAATGTCCTCAGGGTTGATGCCGTCAAGACCTGACTCGCGAACCATACCGTCAACGATATACAACGGGTCGTTGCTCTTTGTGATAGAGTTAGATCCACGTACACGGATCTTTACAGAACCGCCGGGAATACCGTCTGACACTACGTTCACACCAGCCATACGGCCGTTGAGAGCGTCAGAAGCCTGTGTGATAGGCTGGTCCTTGAACGCCTTGTTGTCCATTACGGCAACCGAACCGGCAAGGTCTGCCTTCTTTACGGTACCGTAACCGATAACTACGACGTCGTTGAGAAGCTCAGCATCCTCAGAAAGAGTAACCGTAACGGCATTGCGACCGTTGACAGACACTTCCTGCGACTTGTAGCCTACGTATGAAATAAGGAGGGTGGATTTGGGAGAAACGCGGAGGGTAAAGTTACCATCCACATCGGTAACGGCTCCGTTACCTTTGTTGCCCTTCTCTACGACGCTAACGCCGATAAGGGGTTCACCGTTGGAATCGACCACGCGACCAGAGACCTGGTTATTCTGCTGGGTCAGGTTGGTTGAGTAAACAGAACGTGCGAGTTCGTTGGCTGCTGATGCGTTAGTGGCACAAAGCAACAAACCCACAGCAAACGAAGCCACCATGCACTTCGTCAACGGAAGTCTGGGGGGGGCACTTCTTTACATTTTCCATAATCTGTAGTTTTGTTTTAGGTATAATATAGGTTTAAGTATAATCTCTCTTAGGTTGTAATGTATTGGCAACACTTTTTAGATTGCGGTGCAAATGTAATACATTTTTACAAAACTACAAAACTTATATGAATATTTTTAAAAAAAATAAAAACAAAGCGCTCTGAAAAGGCTTTGGCATGCTTTTATGATGCCTTCACCTTTTCAGGGCGCTTCTTTAAGCTATGATATATTATGCGTTATATATCGTGTATGTCATGTGTGAGGGTCTGATTAATCCTCAGACTTGTTCTGCTGTGAGTAGTCAGTGACGTTCTTGCGGTTGGCCTGGATGCGGTCATACTCTTCCTTCGAACCGACAATGATCTTATCCCACTGACGCAGACCTGTACCTGCGGGGATGAGGTGACCGGAGATAACGTTCTCCTTCATTCCCTCGAGGTAGTCTACCTTTCCGCGGATGGCAGCCTCGTTGAGCACCTTTGTGGTCTCCTGGAACGAGGCAGCCGAGATGAAGCTCTTGGTCTGGAGAGCGGCGCGAGTGATACCCTGCAGAATCTGTGTAGATGTTGCGGGGATGGTGTCGCGAACCTGAACCAGACGGAGGTCACGGCGCTTGAGGCTTGAGTTCTCGTCACGAAGCTTGCGGGCTGAGACAATCTGTCCTACCTTGAGGACGTCAGAGTCGCCGGCGTCGGTGACGTACTTCTTGCCCCAGATGCGGTCGTTCTCCTCAGCGAAGTCGAGCTTGTCAACCATCTCCTGCTCGAGGAATGTGGTATCGCCCGGCTCGTCAATCTGAACCTTACGCATCATCTGACGGACGATAATCTCGAAGTGCTTGTCGTTGATCTTCACACCCTGGAGACGGTAAACGTCCTGAACCTCGTTAACGATATACTCCTGTACGGCTGTGGGGCCCTTGATGGCGAGGATGTCGCCCGGAGTGATGCTACCGTCAGAAAGCGGAGTTCCGGCACGAACGGCGTCGTGCTCCTGAACGAGGATCTGCTTAGAGAGCGATACGAGGTACTTGCGCTGGTCGCCAGTCTTAGATGTAACGATAATCTCGCGGTTGCCACGCTTAACCTTACCCATTGTAACCTCACCGTCGATTTCTGAAACGACTGCAGGGTTAGACGGGTTACGAGCCTCGAAGAGCTCTGTTACTCGAGGCAGGCCACCGGTGATATCGCCTGCAGAACCTGCAGCACGCGGAATCTTCACAAGAGTCATACCGGTCTTGACGGTCTGACCGTCCTCGCAGACTACGTGTCCACCCACCGGGAAGTTGTATGTACCGATAACCTCGCCGTTTCTGTCGAGGATGTCGCAGGTCGGAACCTTCGACTTGTCCTTCGAGTCGGTGATGATCTTCTCGGTAAGACCTGTTGCTTCGTCGGTATCGGCACGGAAGGTAACGCCCTCAATAACGTCGTTGAAGCGGAGCGTACCTGCATACTCTGTAACGATGACAGCGTTGAACGGGTCCCACTTGGCAATGAGGTCGCCCTTCTTGACTACGTCGCCCTCCTTGAAGTAGAGTGACGAACCGTAAGGAACGTTGACCGTAGCAAGTGCTATGTCTGTATTCGGGTCGACAAACTGAAGCTCGGTAAGACGGCTGACAACCATGTGGCAGTCGACATCCTTCTCGCCATTGTTCTCGACGAACGGAACAACACGGAGATCCTCGAACTTAAGCTTGCAGTCGTTCTTGGCAACGATGGATGCGTTGGCGGCAGCGTTACCTGCCACACCACCGGCGTGGAACGTACGGAGAGTAAGCTGTGTACCCGGCTCACCGATGGCCTGTGCAGCGATAACGCCGACAGCCTCGCCAAGCTGAACCATGCGCTGTGTGGCAAGGTTGCGACCGTAACACTTCATGCAGACACCCTTCTTGCTCTCGCAGGTGAGCACTGAACGAATCTCGACGCTCTCGATCGGAGAGTCCTCGATGGCCTTTGCCTTAGCCTCTGTGATTTCCTCACCGGCTGAAACAAGTACCTCACCTGTGGTAGGATCAACGACGTCGTGTACTGAAACACGACCGATGATGCGCTCTGAGAGTGAAGAGATAACCTCGTCACCGTTCTTGAGAGCGGTGCAGACAAGACCACGGAGTGTGCCGCAGTCCTCCTCTGAGATGATAACGTCGTGCGATACGTCGACAAGACGACGTGTAAGGTAACCGGCGTCGGCAGTCTTCATAGCGGTATCGGCAAGACCCTTACGGGCACCGTGCGAAGCGATGAAGTACTCAAGCACTGACATACCCTCCTTGAAGTTAGAGATAATCGGGTTCTCGATAATCTGGTGTCCCTCTGCACCTGCCTTCATAGGCTTGGCCATAAGACCACGCATACCTGACAGCTGCTTGATCTGGTCCTTAGAACCACGGGCACCGGAGTCGAGCATCATGAATACGGCGTTGAAGCCCTGGTCTGCCTCGGTCATCTCCTTCATAAGGATGTTGGCGAGGTCGTTGTTGACGTGGGTCCAAGTATCGATCACCTGGTTGTAACGCTCGTTCTCAGTGATGAAGCCCATGTTATAGTTGTCCTGGATGGCGCGAACATCTGCAGCACCGCGCTCCACGATACTCTTCTTTTCTGGCGGGATGATGATGTCGTCAAGGTTGAACGAAAGACCAGCAACGTAAGCCATGTGGTAACCGAGGTTCTTGATTCCGTCGAGGAACTCGCAGGCACGTGCCATACCTACAGCCTTGATAACGTCAGAGATAAGTCCGCGCAGGGTCTTCTTAGAGATGACATCGTTGAAGAAGCCGACCTCCTCAGGGATAATCTGATTGACGATTACACGTCCTACAGATGTCTCGATCATACGCTTCTGGAGCTTGCCGTCAACGAGGTCGTTGACTATAACCTTAACCTGAGCGTGGAGATCACACTTGCCTTCGTTGTGTGCGATGAGTGCTTCCTCGTCGCCGTAGAATGTCAGACCCTCGCCCTTTGCGCCCGGACGGATCTTTGTGATATAGTAAAGACCGAGCACCATATCCTGAGACGGCACGGTGATAGGAGCACCGTTGGCAGGGTTCAGGATGTTGTGGCTCTGGAGCATCAATATCTGTGCCTCAAGTACAGCCTCGTTGCTGAGCGGGAGGTGAACAGCCATCTGGTCACCGTCGAAGTCGGCGTTGAACGCAGTACATGCAAGCGGGTGGAGCTGGATGGCTTTACCCTCGATAAGCTTCGGCTGGAACGCCTGGATACCGAGACGGTGAAGTGTCGGGGCACGGTTGAGCATGACGGGATGACCCTTCATTACGTTCTCGAGGATGTCCCAGATAACCGGCTCACGGCGGTCAACGATCTTCTTGGCGCTCTTTACAGTCTTCACGATGCCGCGCTCAATGAGCTTGCGGATGATGAACGGCTTGTAAAGCTCGGCTGCCATAAGCTTCGGCAGACCGCACTCGCCCATCTTGAGCTCAGGACCAACGACGATAACCGAACGTGCTGAATAGTCGACACGCTTACCAAGAAGGTTCTGACGGAAACGTCCCTGCTTACCCTTGAGCGAGTCAGAGAGCGACTTGAGAGGACGGTTGGCGTCACTCTTTACGGCGCTCGACTTGCGAGAGTTGTCGAAGAGACTGTCCACAGCCTCCTGGAGCATACGCTTCTCGTTACGGAGAATCACCTCAGGAGCCTTGATCTCAACGAGGCGCTTCAAGCGGTTGTTACGTATGATGACACGACGATAGAGGTCGTTGAGGTCGGAAGTGGCGAAACGTCCACCGTCCAAAGGAACGAGAGGACGAAGCTCCGGCGGAGTAACGGGAATGATCTTCATGATCATCCACTCAGGACGGTTGACGTCCTTGCTGCCGCGGAATGCCTCTACCACCTGAAGGCGCTTCAGAGCCTCAGTCTTACGCTGCTGTGACGAGTCGTTGTTGGCACGCTCGCGAAGCTCGTAAGAGAGTGAGTCGAGGTCGAGATTGGCGAGGAGGTCGTAAATGGCCTCCGCACCCATCTTTGCGATGAACTTGTTAGGATCGCTGTCATCGAGAGCATCGTTGGCAGCGCCGAGCTTGTTGTCGATGATGTCGATGTACTCATCCTCTGAGAGGAGGTCCATCTTGTGTGAGCCGAGCAGCTCAATACCATCCTGATCGGTACGTCCCTCAAGAGCACCCGGCTGGATAACTACATACTTCTCGTAGTAGATCACCTGGTCGAGCTTCTTGGTCGGCATTCCGAGAAGGTAGCCGATCTTGTTAGGCAGAGAACGGAAATACCAGATGTGTGCCACCGGCACTACCAGCTCGATATGACCGCTGCGCTCGCGGCGCACCTTCTTCTCTGTTACCTCCACACCACAACGGTCGCAGACGATGCCCTTGTAACGGATGCGCTTGTACTTTCCGCAGGCGCACTCATAGTCGCGTGTCGGACCGAAAATGCGCTCGCAGAAGAGACCGTCGCGCTCCGGCTTGTAGGTGCGGTAGTTGATGGTCTCCGGCTTTGTCACCTCGCCGTACGAGTTCTCCAGAATCTCCTCGGGAGAAGCAAGTCCGATGGTGATCTTCGTGAAATTAGTCTTTACTTTTGTATCTTTCTTGAAAGCCATATGTTTCTTTTATTTAGGGATGTACGGATTAATCGAGTTTGATGCTAAGACCAAGACCGCTTAACTCGTGCAGGAGCACGTTGAGCGACTCAGGGATACCCGGTGTAGGCATCGGGTCACCCTTGACGATGGCCTCGTAAGCCTTAGAGCGTCCCACGGTGTCGTCAGACTTGATGGTGAGGATCTCCTGAAGTACGTGGCTGGCGCCGAATGCCTCGATGGCCCAAACCTCCATCTCTCCGAAACGCTGACCACCGAACTGTGCCTTACCACCGAGCGGCTGCTGAGTGATGAGTGAGTACGGACCGATGGAACGTGCGTGCATCTTGTCCTCGACCATGTGGCCGAGCTTGAGGAAGTAGGTCACGCCGACTGTAGCAGGCTGGTCGAAACGCTCGCCTGTCTCGCCGTCGTAGAGGTGAGTAGAGCAAAGATGCGGCAGTCCTGCCTTGTCTGTCCACTCTGAAAGGTCCTCCAGCTTAGCACCGTCGAAGATAGGTGTTGCGAACTTGACACCGAGCTTGCGGCCTGCAGCACCGAGAATAGCCTCGAAAATCTGTCCAAGGTTCATACGTGAAGGCACACCCAGAGGGTTGAGCACCAAGTCAACGGGACGTCCGTCCTCGAGGAACGGCATATCCTCCATACGTACAATCTTAGATACGATACCCTTGTTACCGTGACGACCGGCAAGCTTATCACCTACACCGATCTTACGCTTCTTGGCTACGTATACCTTAGCCATGCGCAGGATGCCTGAAGGCAGCTCGTCACCGATGGTGATGGCAAACTTCTTACGCTTCAGCTCTGCGTCGAGGAGCTTGTACTTGCGGATGTAGTTCATGATGAGCTTAGAGATGAGCGTATTGGTGTGCTCGTCGTCTGTCCATCCGTTCGACTGGATGCCGTCATACTCAAGGTTCTTGAGCATTGTGGCAGTAACCTTAGCGCCCTTATTGATGATCTCAGCACCTGAGTAGTCCTTGATGCCCATAGAGGTCTTGTCCTCCATAAGGGTAAGGAGCTTGTCAACAAGGATGTCCTTGAGGTCATCGTTCTTTGCCTCATACTCCTCGTCAATCTTGGCAAGTATCACCTTGTCCTGCTTCTTCGACTCGCGTGTCTTGATGGCACGTGCGAAGAGCTTCTTGTCGATGACAACGCCGCTGAGTGACGGGTTGGCCTTGAGAGAAGAATCCTTTACGTCGCCTGCCTTGTCGCCGAAGATGGCGCGGAGCAGCTTCTCCTCCGGTGACGGGTCGCTCTCACCCTTCGGCGAGATCTTACCGATCATGATGTCGCCCGGCTCGATGCGTGCACCGATACGAACAATACCGTTGTCGTCGAGGTCCTTTGTGGCTTCCTCGCTGACGTTGGGGATGTCGCTTGTGAACTCCTCTACGCCACGCTTTGTCTCGCGGACGTCGAGTGAGTACTCGTCGACGTGTACTGATGTGAGGACATCGTCACGAACCATGCGCTCTGAAAGCACGATGGCGTCCTCATAGTTATATCCCTTCCAAGGCATGTATGCCACGAGGAGGTTACGTCCGAGTGCAAGCTCGCCGTTCTCTGTTGCATATCCCTCGGTGAGGATGTCGCCCTTCTTCACTCGCTGTCCCTTGTTGCAGATAGGACGGAGGTCGATGGTCATGTTCTGGTTGGTGCGGCGGAACTTAGGAATGCGATATTCCTTGAGTGCCGGCTCGAAGCTTACAAACTCCTCGTCGTCGGTGCGGTCGTAGAGGATGCGGATGGTCGTTGCATCTACATACTCGATAACACCCTCGCCCTCGGCTGTAACCATAGTGCGTGAGTCCTCGCACACCTGCTTCTCCAGACCGGTGCCCACGATAGGAGCGTCGTTGTGGAGCAAAGGTACTGCCTGGCGCATCATGTTACATCCCATGAGCGCACGGTGACCGTCGTCATGCTCGAGGAATGGGATAAGACCGGCAGATACTGAAGCAATCTGCTGCGGCGATACGTCCATAAGGTCAACTTCTGAAGGCGGCACAACCGGGAACTCAGCGTTCTGGCGGCACTTTACATTGTCGCGGATGAACGAACCGTCCTCGCGGAGCGGAGCGTTACCCTGGCCGATGATGTGGCCTTCCTCCTCCTCAGCGGTGAGGTAGACAACGTTCTTGTTGTCGAGGTCAACCAATGAATCGTGAACCTTACGGTACGGAGTGGCGATGAAGCCAAGCTCATTGATGGTGGCGTATACACAGAGAGAAGAGATAAGACCGATGTTCGGACCCTCAGGGCTCTCAATAGGACAAAGGCGACCATAGTGTGTATAGTGAACGTCTCGAACCTCGAAACCTGCGCGCTCACGAGAGAGACCGCCAGGACCAAGGGCTGAGAGACGACGCTTGTGCGTAACCTCGGCAAGCGGGTTGGTCTGGTCCATGAACTGTGACAGAGGGTTGGTGCCGAAGAACGAGCTAACAACGCTGGAGATGGTCTTAGCGTTGATAAGGTCGGTGGGCTGGAACACCTCATTGTCGCGGACATTCATACGCTCGCGGATGGTGCGGCTCATACGTGCCAGACCGATAGAGAACTGGTTGGAGAGCTGCTCGCCAACTGTGCGGACACGACGGTTGGAAAGGTGGTCGATATCGTCCACAGTGGCGTTCGAGTTAACAAGCTGGATGAGATACTTGATAATCTCTATGATGTCGTCCTTTGTGAGGACGCGAACCTCAGAATCGGTGTCGAGACCGAGCTTCTTGTTGATACGGTAACGTCCAACCTCGCCGAGGTCGTAACGCTTGTCAGAGAAGAAGAGGTTCTGGAACACTTCACGTGCTGAAGCGTCATCGGCAGGATCGGCATTGCGGAGCTGGCGGTAGATATAGAGCACAGCCTCCTTCTCAGAGTTCGACGGGTCCTTGCCGAGAGTGTTGAAGATGATGGAATACTTGGAAGCAGCGTCTGCGTCCTTGTGGAGAAGAACTGATGTGGGCTCTGCCTCGAGGATATCCTCGATGTTGTCCTCAGTAAGCTCTGTCTCACGCTCCATTACCACCTCGTTACGCTCGATAGAAACAACCTCGCCCGTATCCTCATCAACGAAATCCTCGTTCCAAGACTTCAAGACACGTGCAGCGAGCTTGCGGCCGATGCAAGCCTTCAGGTTCTTCTTGTTCACCTTTACCTCCTCGGCAAGGTCGAAGATCTGGAGGATGTCCTTATCCTGCTCGTAGCCCATGGCACGGAGAAGCGTAGTTACCGGCAACTTCTTCTTACGGTCAATGTATGCGTACATGACGTTGTTGATGTCGGTGGCGAACTCAATCCAAGAGCCCTTGAACGGAATGATACGTGCAGAATAGAGCACTGTTCCGTTGGCGTGTACGCCCTGTCCGAAGAATACGCCCGGCGAACGGTGAAGCTGTGATACTACGACGCGCTCAGCACCATTGATAACGAAAGTGCCGTTGCTCGTCATGTAGGGGATTGTGCCAAGGAAGACATCCTGGATGAATGTGCCGAAGTCCTCGTGGTCGGGATCCGTACAGTAGAGTTTCATCTTAGCCTTCAAGGGTACGCTATATGTCAGACCACGCTCAAGGCACTCGTCAATGGAGTAGCGCGGCGGGTCGATATAGTAATCCAAGAACTCAAGAACGAAATTGTTACGTGTGTCGGTGATAGGGAAGTTCTCTGAGAACACCTTATACAAGCCGTCATTCTTGCGTTCTTCAGGCGGAGTGTCTAACTGAAGGAAATCCTTAAAGGACTTTAGCTGCACATCGAGGAAATCCGGATATGGCAACGGATTATGGACGCTGGCAAAATTTACTCTGTTATCAACAATTTTTGAAGCCATCAGAAGTATTTAAAGGGTGAGTAAAAAAATCAGTGAATGTGAAAAGACACAAAAAGGTTAGGACCCGCCTACTTGGAAGATCCTAACCATATAAGTTTTCAAGAAACGTTGTGGTTGATAAATTCAATGTGCGTAAACGCATTACGCGACTCGTCAACCACAGACGTCCGAGTAGTCAACGTAATGTTATATTACTTGAGCTCTACCTTAGCACCAGACTCCTCGATAGCCTTCTTCAAGTTCTCAGCCTCCTCCTTAGAGAGACCTTCCTTGATCTTAGCAGGAGCGCCGTCTACGAGGTCCTTAGCTTCCTTCAAGCCAAGACCGCAAGCTTCCTTAACTGCCTTTACTACCTGGAGCTTAGCGCCACCAACCTCAGCGAGGATAACGTCGAAAGAAGACTTCTCCTCAGCAGCCTCACCGCCTGCAGCGGGACCAGCTGCTACAGCTACAGCTGCAGCTGCGGGCTCAATTCCGTACTCCTCCTTGAGGACTGTTGCCAACTCATTTACTTCCTTTACTGTAAGATTTACCAATTCTTCAGCAATAGCTTTGATATCTGCCATTTTATTTAAATTTTAATTGTTTTTAATGTTAATGTTTTGTGACTTGGAGTTGAATTACTCAGGACGCTCGCCCAAAGTCTTAAGCACACCGTGAATAGTGTTTGCGCCTGACTGAAGAGCAGAGATAACGTTCTTTGCCGGAGACTGCAGCAATGCCACGATGTCGGCAATAACCTCGTTCTTGCTCTTGAGAGCTACAAGTGCCTCGAGCTGGTCAGCACCGAAGATGGTCTCCTCAGCATAAGCAGCCTTGAGTGCGGGAACGCCCTCTTTCTTGTATTCCTTAAGAAGCTTAGCGGGAACGTTGGCTGTATGACAGAACATAACAGCGGTTGTGCCCTTAAGAGCTCCGTATATGGGCTCGAAATCGATCTCGCTTGCCTGGAAAGCCTCACGAAGAAGGTTGTTCTTCACAACCGTCATCTTGATCTGGTTCTTGAAGCACTTGCGACGAAGGTTGCTTGTTGCCTCAGCGTTGAGTCCAGCAAGGTCGACGAGATAGAAGTGAGGATATTCCTTCAGCTTCTCACCGAGCTCAGCAATAATAGTATCTTTGATTTCTTTCTTCATTTTACAAAACTTTTAGAGTTACTCAACTGATTTCGGATCAACCTTGATACCCTTACTCATAGTGCTCGAAATAAAGATACTCTTGATGTATGTACCTTTAGCAGCAGCAGGCTTGAGCTTGATGATTGTAGCGATGAACTCCTTGGCATTCTGATAGATCTGCTCCGGAGTGAAGTTCACCTTACCGATTGACGTGTGGATGATACCAGCCTTGTCAACCTTAAAGTCAATCTTACCCTGCTTTACTTCCTTAACTGCCTTAGCAACGTCCATTGTTACGGTACCGCTCTTGGGGTTAGGCATAAGTCCACGAGGACCGAGGATACGGCCGATAGGACCAATCTTACCCATGCAAGAAGGCATTGTGATGATTACGTCTACGTCAGTCCAACCACCCTTGATCTTCTCAATATACTCGTCAAGACCAACATAGTCGGCACCAGCTTCCTTAGCAGCAGCTTCCTGATCGGGAGTACAGAGAGCGAGCACGCGTGTAACCTTACCAGTTCCGGCAGGCAGCGAAACGACGCCACGAACCATCTGGTTTGCCTTACGCGGGTCAACGCCCAAGCGTACATCAATATCAATAGAAGCGTCGAACTTGGTAGTGGTGATTTCCTTTACCAGCTCTGAAGCCTCTTTCAGTGTGTATGCCTTCCCTGCTTCAACCTTGTCAGCTACTGATTTTTGATTTTTTGTCAGTTTCATTTTTTCGAATTGAAGTTATTAAACATTCTCAGGGAAGTCTCCCTCTACAGTAATACCCATACTTCTTGCTGTTCCAGCAACCAGTCTCATGCCTGATTCAACTGTAAAGCAGTTCAAATCCTTCAGTTTGTCCTCAGCGATTGCTTTTACCTGCTCCCAAGTTACTTTACCAACTTTCTGGCGGTTAGGCTGGGCTGAGCCACTCTTTACCTTGGCTGCCTCCTTGAGCTGTACTGCTGCAGGAGGAGTCTTCAGTTCGAAGCTGAATGATTTATCGGTGTAGTAGGTGATAACAACAGGAATGATCTTGCCTGCCTTATCCTGGGTTCTGGCGTTGAACTCCTTGCAGAATCCCATAATGTTGATACCCTTAGAACCAAGAGCAGGTCCTACTGGAGGTGAAGGATTCGCAGCGCCACCTTTAATCTGTAATTTGATTAATCCAGCAACTTCTTTAGCCATTTTGTCTGTTAATATTTAATTGATTATTATAAAAGAATTCCGATGCGTTCGTAACAATGCATCAGCCTTCCTTTTCGACTTGCATAAAACCGAGTTCCAACGGAGTCTTACGTCCGAAGATTTTGACCATCACCTTAAGTTTGCGCTTCTCGGCACTCACCTCTTCGATGACGCCACTGAAGCCGGAGAATGGACCGTCTGCCACCTTTACTGTCTCGCCCACCATGTAGGGAACGTCTACAGTATCGACAACCTCTGTCTCTTCGCAGCTACCGAGCATACGATTGATTTCGGATTGTGGGACAGGCGACGGGTTATCCAAACCGCCAAGAAAGCCAAGCACATTAGGTGAGAAGCGCAGCTTGTGAGCCACGTCACCAACGAGCGCTGCTTCTACGAATACGTAGCCAGGGAGAGAAATCTTCTCCTTAACCACCTTCTTGCCATTACGCAAAGAAACGTGCTTCTCGAGCGGCAGTACCACCTGGGAAACATGTTTTTCGAGCAACGGATCGTGCTTAATCTCAGCGTCAAGATACTCCTTAACTTTAGCTTCTTTTCCGCTGGAAGCACGCAGCACGTACCATTTTTTTTCTGTCTGAGCCATTTTTCTTGAGCGATTAACCTGGGTATACCATTGTCATGACCCACTTAAACAGGGAGTCCATTGCGAAAACTACCACGGCAATGACAAGGGAAGCAGATAATACAATCACTGCGCTGTGGTTTAGTTCAGCATACTTTGGCCAAGTAGTTTTATGCGCAAGTTCGTCGTAACAAGCCTTGCAATAATTTACTAACTTTTTAAACATATTATCTTCTTTTTTGCACGGGAAGAGAGGCTCGAACTCCCGACACCTGGTTTTGGAGACCAGTGCTCTACCAACTGAGCTATTCCCGTAGGATAGTTCCTGCGCTATGCAGCGACAGGAACTATTTTTATCTTAGACAACCTTCTTGCGAAGGTCAGCCTTAGGCTGTGATTAGTCCTCGAGGATCTCTGTGATCTGACCTGAACCTACTGTACGGCCACCCTCACGGATAGCGAAACGAAGGCCCTGGTTAAGAGCTACAGCGTAGATAAGCTCAACCTCGATCTCTACGTTATCACCAGGCATTACCATCTCAACTCCCTCAGGAAGCTTGATCTCACCGGTGCAGTCCATAGTACGGAGGTAGAACTGAGGACGATACTTGTTGCCGAACGGAGTGTGACGACCACCCTCTTCCTTCTTCAAAACGTAGATAGAAGCCTTGAAGTGCTTGTGAGGCTTGATCTGACCCGGGTGGCAGAGTACCATACCGCGCTTAATCTCGTTCTTGTCGATACCACGGAGGAGCAGACCAACGTTATCGCCAGCTTCACCCTCTTCGAGGATCTTACGGAACATCTCAACACCAGTTACGACACACTTCTTGTCCTCACCGAGGCCAAGGAGCTCAGTCTCGTCGCCTACCTTAACGCGACCAGTCTCGATACGACCAGTAGCAACAGTACCACGACCTGTGATTGAGAATACGTCCTCAATAGGCATCAAGAAAGGCTTGTCGAGGTCACGGGGAGGCTCCTGAATCCAAGTATCAACAGCGTCCATGAGCTCCATTACCTTGTCTACCCACTTCTCTACACCATTGAGTGCACCAAGAGCAGAACCACGGATGATAGGAGTATCCTCCTCATAGCCGTACTGGTCGAGGATCTCGCGAACCTCCATCTCTACGAGCTCGAGCATCTCCTCGTCCTCTACCATATCGCACTTGTTCAAGAAAACGACCATGCGGGGAACGTTCACCTGACGAGCGAGGAGGACGTGCTCACGTGTCTGAGGCATAGGACCGTCAGTAGCAGCAACAACAAGGATAGCACCGTCCATCTGAGCAGCACCAGTTACCATGTTCTTTACATAGTCGGCGTGACCCGGGCAGTCTACGTGAGCGTAGTGACGCTTAGCTGTTTCATACTCGATGTGAGCAGAGTTGATGGTGATACCACGCTCTTTCTCCTCAGGAGCGTTATCGATCTGGTCGAAAGACTTAACTTCCTCGCCACCGAAGCCCTTGTCATGAAGAGTCTTTGAGATGGCAGCAGTAAGAGTGGTCTTACCATGGTCTACGTGACCAATCGTACCAATGTTTACGTGCGGTTTGGTGCGCACAAATGTTTCTTTAGCCATAGCTTTGTATTTTATATATAAATTGTTTATTCTGTTTTTCTTCTGATTCTCGGTTTAAGAATAGAAGTAGAGCTGTAACTGAGAGTTGAACTCA
>ULVP01055501.1_pt1 | contig 204308 bp, 139 predicted proteins | sample 1959551 | NCBI WGS metagenome assembly ULVP01 (sample SAMEA4835789, study PRJEB28245) | human gut metagenome | biome: gut microbiome; material: fecal sample | place: Denmark | collected 2008 | reverse complement strand
ATCAGAGGGTCCTTGGTTCAAGTCCAAGAGGAAGAGCGAAAGAGAGAGATACTTCACAAGAGTATCTCTTTTTTTATGCATGATTGGGACAATAACCTGATCGAATAATTGCCTGGCAGGTTATAGTCTTTTTACGTGTAATTATATTACCTTTGCATTATGGGAAAGAATAAATTAGCAAAGTTTGACGACATGGCGAGCTATCCCCATGTGTTCCAATATCCGTTTGCAACCCTTCAAGAGAAAGGATTTGAGCTAAAGGGGCACTGGCACGAACAGTTCTTTAAGAACGACAATCCGATCGTGCTTGAATTAGGCTGCGGAAAAGGAGAATATACGGTAGGTTTGGGAAAGTTATTTCCCAACAAAAATTTTATAGGAGTCGATATCAAGGGAGCCCGTATGTGGACAGGGGCGAAAGAATCGCTTGAGGCAGGTATGACGAACGTTGCCTTCCTCAGGACCAGTATCGAACTGATCGCCCATTTCTTTGCTGCCGGAGAGGTGGCCGAGATCTGGCTCACCTTCCCTGACCCGCAGATGAAGAAAGCGAACAAACGCCTTACCTCCACTCGCTTCATGAAGATGTACCGCGAGATACTGGCGGGAGACGGCATCATACATCTGAAAACAGACAGCAACTTCATGTACACCTACACCTGCGAGATGGTAAAAGCAAATCGCTATCCCGTACTGTTCAGCAACGACGATTTGTATCATTCGGGGCTGACAGACAACATTCTTTCTATCAAGACCTATTATGAACAGCAGTGGTTGGACCGCGGGTTAACCATCAAATACATCAAGTTTGTCTGTGAAGAACGGGATGAACTGGTAGAACCGGAAGTGGAAATCGAATACGATCCGTATCGCAGTTTCAACCGGAGCAAACGGAGTGCGTTGGCTTCCGGCAAATAATTCATAAATCATAAATTATAAATCATACAACATGACACTCTATCCAAAGCTAATCATGGACGCACTGGCAAAGGTGCGTTACCCCGGCACAGGAAAAGACCTTGTGACAATGGGTATGGTAGAAGATAATATCCGGATCGACGGTAACAAAGTAAGCTTCTCGCTCCTTTTCGAAAAACCGAACGATCCGTTTATCAAATCGGTGGTAAAAGCTGCCGAGACGGCTATCCTTACTTACGTAGGAGAAGAAGTGGACATCAAGGGTAATATCACGGTTGACGCCAAGCAGGCGGCCCGTCCTGAACCAGACAAGCTGCTGCCGGAGGTAAAAAATATCATCGCCGTATCTTCCGGCAAGGGTGGCGTAGGCAAAAGTACAGTAGCGGCCAACTTGGCGGTAGCGCTGGCTTTGCAGGGTCACAAGGTCGGTTTGCTGGATGCCGATATCTTCGGTCCTTCGCAGCCTAAGATGTTCAATGTAGAAGAAGCCCGTCCCTATATGGTGGAGGTGGGAGGCCGCGAACTGATCGAACCGGCTGCCAACTACGGCGTGAAGCTACTGTCCATCGGTTTTTTTGTCAATAAGGAAGACGCCGTCCTTTGGCGCGGCGCAATGGCAAGCAATGCCTTGAAACAGTTGATCGGCGACGCCAACTGGGGCGATCTGGACTATTTCCTGATCGACCTGCCACCGGGAACAAGCGATATCCACCTGACGATGGTACAGACATTGGCCATCACCGGCGCCATCGTTGTCAGCACACCGCAAGAAGTGGCGTTGGCAGATGCCCGCAAAGGGATCAGTATGTTTACAGGTGAGAAGATCAACGTACCAGTATTGGGACTGGTCGAGAACATGTCTTGGTTCACGCCTGCCGAGCTGCCAGAAAACAAATACTACCTGTTCGGCAAAGAAGGAGGCAAACGTCTGGCGGAAGAATTGAATATCCCGTTGCTAGGACAAATCCCCATCGTACAAAGCATTTGCGAAGGTGGAGACAGCGGAAAGCCAGTCGCCCTCAATCCGGACAGCATCACTGGCCAGGCATTCCAGAAGTTAGCCGAAAATGTCGTGAAACAGATCGATTACCGTAACGAACATTTGGATCCGACAAAGAGGGTTGTTGTTACCAAGAAGTAATAAGAGAGTGAGTAGGATGTGTCAAAAAGAAAGAGAAATCAATTCCTTGCCGGGGGATTAATCCCCCGACAAAAGAGAGAGATAAATTTTGACACATCACCAAGAAATTGGACACAATCCTATCTTCTTATTATAAAGTATACCGTCTTAGGAAAGCGACCGTCCGATGTATTTCGGGATACATGATGATGTCTTCGCCAATGAAGGGAACCTCTTTGCGATAGGCTTTCAAGAATTTCTCCAAGATAGGGGAAGTACGCGCCGGACGACGGAACTCGATACCTTGTGCCGCATTCATCAGCTCGATCGCCAGGATATGATCCAGATTGTCCATAATCTTAAAGAGCTTCGTCGCCGCATTGGCTCCCATACTCACATGGTCTTCCTGCCCGTTGCTGGACACGATCGAGTCGCTGCTGGCGGCATAACAGTACATCTTGTTCTGGCTCACCATGCTGGCTGCCGCATATTGCGGGATCATAAAGCCGGAATTCAGTCCGGGATTGGCAACCAGAAATTCAGGCAAGCCCCGAAGGCCCATGATCAACTGCGCGACACGGCGTTCGGAAATATTTCCCAACTCAGCCAACGCAATCGCAAGGAAATCGTAGGAGATCGCCAACGGCTGGCCGTGGAAATTACCTCCGGAGATGATCTTGTCCTCGTCGGGAAAGATCGTCGGGTTGTCCGTCACGGAATTGATCTCGGTAAGCAATACGCCGGAGACATACCGGATCGCATCTTTCGTCGCCCCGTGTACCTGCGGGATGCAGCGGAACGAATACGGGTCCTGCACATGCTCCTTCTTCCGGTTGATCAGTTCGCTGCCCTCCAGAATGCGGCGGAAAGCATCGCCCGTCTCGATCTGTCCGGGATGCGGACGCATCTGCTGGATGCAATCCATAAAAGGATCGATCCGCCCGTCGAAGGCTTCGAGCGACAAGGCCGCAATCAGATCCGCCCGCTTCGACACGGCAAAAGCACGCATCAGGGCAAACACGCCGTTGGCACTCATAAACTGCGTACCGTTCAGCAACGCCAATCCCTCTTTACTCATCAGACGCACCGGCTTCCAGGCAAACTCGTCCAGAACACTGATTGCCTCCCTCTTCTTCCCTTTATAATACACATCTCCCACTCCGATAAGCGGAAGGAAAAGATTCGCCAACGGAGCCAGGTCGCCCGACGCCCCAAGTGAACCCCGGTCATAGACGATCGGGAGCACGTCATTATTAAAGAAATCAAGGATACGCTGCACCGTTATCACCTGCACGCCGCTATGCCCCAGCGACAAAGCATGCGCCTTCAACAGCATCATCAGGCGGACAATCACCGGGCTCACCTCATCCCCCACGCTACAGGCATGGCTTTTCACCAGGTTCTCCTGCAAGGTGCTGAGTTCATCCGGCGAGATATTCTTATTACACAAGGAACCAAAGCCTGTCGTGATGCCGTAAAGCGGCTCGCTCTGTGTCTCGATCTTCCGGTCCAGATAATCGCGGCAACGCTGGATGCGTTCCTTCACTTCCGGGGTCAGTTCCAACTTCATATTTCCGGTCAGTATCTCTTCGATACGTTCGAACGTCAGCGGTTCCGCCCCCACATAATGTACATTTCCCATAACGTTCTACTTTCAATTTTCAACTTTCAATTGCTCCTGCGTCCAATCCAGCAACTTCTTTTCTATCCGGATCGCTTCAGATTCGAGGAAATCCGCTTTCTCCGACATCCGTTTGACAAACGCTTCATCCTTGATAGATGTAAGATTGATACGGACATTCAGCAAAGCCCCTAACACACAGGTACGGGCCGTCATCATCGCCACACAGGCATCGGTCACGGCATTCCGGTTCCCTTTATGCGCCACATATATAATAGTCTCCATCACCGAGGCAATCTCTTCGGCCACTTCCATCGGGACCATAGCCGCCTGTTTCGTCGCGTCCTGGATCACCCGGCTGCGCTCGGCTTTTTCCTCCTCCGTTTCCTTCGGGAGTTTAAAGGCGGCAAACACACGGTCGTACGCTTCGCTGTCGCGGTCTATATCCCGGATCAGCCGTTCACGAATGATGGCTGCCTCCGTCGCGATTGTCCGCATCTGGCCTTCCACATCGGCATATTTCTTCTTACCGATCGTCAGGTTTGCCACCATCTCGGTAAGTGCCGTCGCAATAGCCCCGTTCAGAGCCGAGATACTTCCGCCCCCCGGAACAGGCGCGCTACCCGCCGTTTCTGCAAGAAATCCTTTGATTGTCAAATCTACAAGCATTGTGTCTATTATTTAAGATTAAACATTTTATCTTCATCCCGTCAAACGATATAAAGCACGCCGTCTTTGATAACCGTGTCCACGATATTCATTCCTATATGATAAGGAAGGAACTTATAAGAAGGGAATTTCAACAAGACCAAGTCCGCCTTCTTTCCGACATCGATGCTACCGACCTTCTTTTCCCGCCCTAACGCTGCCGCTCCGTTGATCGTAAGGGCGGTCAGGGCTTCTTCGGGAGTAAGTTTCATCTGGATGCAGGCCAGGGCGAACAACAACGGGATCGAACCGGAGAAGCAACTACCGGGGTTCAGGTCGGAAGCCAGTGCCACGGCGCAACCGGCATCTATCATCCGGCGTCCCGGAGCATAAGGTTCATTTAGCGAGAAAGCGGTAAGCGGAAGCAAAGTCGCGATCGTCCCCGAACGTGCCAGGCGTTTGATGCCGGTATCGGAGATATGCAACAGATGGTCGGCACTCACGGCTTTCAGGCGGGCTGCCAATTCGGCTCCTCCGAAAGAAACGATCTCATCGGCATGAAGTTTCAGTTTGAAACGCTGGCTGCGGGCTGCTTTCAACAAACGTTCGCTTTGTTCGACCGAGAAAACGCCTTGTTCGCAAAAGACATCGCAGAAGGTTACCGAATGTTCTGCACGCACATGGGGCAACACTCCTTCTATTATGTAATCGACATATGCGTCCGTACGCCCGGCAAACTCCGGCGGGACAGCATGTGCACCGAGGAAAGTAGAGACCACATCCAACGGGTGTTCGTCGTTCAACTCCTTCATGACACGAAGCTGGATCAGCTCGGTCGCCAAGTCAAGACCGTAACCACTCTTTCCTTCGACAGTAGTCACGCCCATATCCATCATAGCGTCGAGACGGTCGTATGCATCGCCGTACAGGTCATCATAGCTGGCGTTCCGGGTCGCATTCATCGTATTGACGATCCCGCCTCCCCTTTCCATGATCGACATATAGCTGTCTCCTTTCATCCGCCAAGAGAACTCCTCCTCTCGGTAACCACCGAAGACGAAGTGTGTATGGCTATCCACAAACCCTGGCAGAAGCGCACGTCCGGAAGCGTCTACTTCCAGATAATCTCCGACATCCACTTGCCGGAGGACCTCTTCAGTCGGTCCCACATGCGTGATAATACCATCCGACATAGCAACCGCCCCGTCCTCGATTATCCCGACATCGGACATAGCCTTCCCCTTCTTCGCTTCAAAACCAGAACAAGTCACCACCTGCGACGCATTCCGTATCAATATCTTTTCGTCTTCCATCGTCTATCCCATTATCCTGGTTTCCAATACCTGATCTATTGAAAAGTCTTCCAGTCCCAAATAGTAAGAAGCCGTATCAATCAACGCCTCCATCGGAACCAACCCAATAATCTCGCTTCCGACGACTGGGACACCATAGCGACGTGCCTCAATGCGTACCAGCTCGAAAGCGCGATAAAGGGCGGTGCGGGTATAATCGGTCATATTGATCGAAACCTGCACGATGCCGCGTTCTTTCAGTTCCACTCCCATCGCCTTGCAGTAGCGGAGCCCGCCACCTATGAAGCGGATCTTTTTGGCGATACTGCTCGCGATCTCCAGGTTCGCCGTGCCCAAATTGACGTTATAAGCCACCAGCGGCATACGGGCGCCGATCGCCACTGTCCCTGCCGACGGATGCCGTTCGGCAGGCCCGAAGTCAGGTTTCCATTCCGGCTGCTTGATCTTTGCTTCCATACCCTCAAACTCTCCTTTGCGGATCGCCGCCAAGTTTTCTCGGTGTGGAGCCGAAGCCGACTTCTCATACAGGAAGACCGGCACTCGATAGAGAGCAGCCACCTTCTCGCCCACTTCTTTGGAGAGCGCAATCGCCTCATCCATCGTACACCCTCTGATCGGGATAAAAGGAACGACATCGACCGCTCCCATCCGAGGATGCTGCCCGGAGTGTTTCGTGAGGTCTATCAGTTCCACTGCCTGCCCGATAGCTTCGAGCAGCGCGTCTTTCAAGGCTTCCGGTTCACCGACTACCGTCACGACCAGTCGGTTATGATCTTCGTCATTACTGTAATCCAACAGCTTTACACCGGCTTTGGCACGAAATTTATCTACTATCTTTTCTATTTTCGCTAAATCCCTTCCCTCACTGAAATTGGGGACACATTCCATTATCTTATTCCATGTACTCATACTTTGCGTTTTAAAGAGGTACGTATACTATTTTGAATTAAATCTTCTTTCGGAATAAAAGGCAACGTGATATGATACCAATCGCCATAGCTTTCGTTAAAGGCCGCGCTGGTGGACATGGCATTCGGATTCCTGGCCCAGGAACGGCGTGCCACTCCTCCCATCACATCCCAGAGCATGGCGGAACGAAGGATTTCGTCCACCCGTTCGCTTCCATCCAACACCATACCGAAACCACCGTTTACCGCTTTCCCGATACCGACTCCGCCGCCATTATGAAGGGCAACAAGGCTCATACCCCGTGCCGCATTTCCGGCAAAACACTGGACAGCCATATCGGCCATGACGTTACTTCCGTCATAAATATTGGACGTTTCGCGGAAAGGCGAATCCGTCCCACTCACATCATGATGGTCACGTCCAAGCATGATCGGCCCGACTTCTCCGTCCCGCACCATGCGGTTGAAGCGGAGCGCGATATTCAATCTTCCTTCCGCATCCTGGTAGAGAATGCGCGCCTCGGTGCCGACAACAAGCCGGTTTGTCTCGGCATCGCGAATCCAGTTGTAGTTATCCCTGTCCTGCCCGCGCCGGTTCGGATCGATGCAATCCATAGCTGCTTGGTCGGTCTTTACCAGATCTTCATGTTTCCCACTCAGGCATACCCAGCGGAAAGGCCCGTAACCATAATCGAACAGTTCCGGCCCCATAATGTCCTCGACATAGGATGGCCAGATGAAACCGTCTTTCTCATCTATTCCGTTCCGGGAAATTTCCTTTACACCGGCATCGTAGATGGCTTTCATAAACGAGTTTCCATAGTCGAAAAAGTAAGTGCCGCAAGCCACAAGCTTCTTGATTACCTCGAAATGACGGTGCAGAGATTGATCGACCAACGAGCAGAACCGGTCCATATCGTGAGAAAGAAGTTCCGTACGCTCGGCAAAGGAGATGCCGACAGGACAGTAACCACCTTCATAGACGGCATGACAGGAAGTTTGGTCACTCAGCAGATCGATCCGGATCGCCTGCGCCTCGGCAAACTCCAACAAGTCTACTATATTGCCATGATAAGCGATCGAAATCGATTCCCTTACCTGCATAGCCTCCTGCGCCATACGGAATGCTTCTGCTTTATCTTCAGTCACATGCTGAACCCAACCTTGCGAATGGCGGGTCTGGATGCGGGAACTGTCCACTTCTGCAATGATACTGGCAGCACCGGCTATAACGGCCGCTTTCGGTTGTGCCCCACTCATTCCTCCGAGACCGGAGGAGACAAAGAGATGCCCGCGCAAATCCTGATCCTGCGGAATGCCTAATTTCTTCCGCCCGGCATTCAATAAGGTATTGAACGTCCCGTGCACAATCCCCTGCGGACCGATATACATCCAGCCGCCGGCGGTCATCTGTCCGTAATTAGCGACACCCATCTGGGCGGCTATATGCCAGTCTTTCTGATTGTCGAACAGGCCGACCATCATGGAATTGGTAATAATCACACGGGGTGCATCCGGCTTGGAACGGAACAGTCCCAACGGATGTCCGGACTCGATCACGAGTGTCTGCTCGTTCGTCAGTATTTCGAGATATTGCTTGATCAGGCGATACTGCATCCAGTTCTGGCAAACCTGCCCGGTTTCGCCATACGTAACCAGTTCGTATGGATAGAGAGCGATATCGAAACTGAGATTGTTGTCGATCATCACCTGGAAAGCCTTTCCCTCCAGACATTGCCCTTTATATTGGTCGACAGGCTTGGCTTTCAAGTCTCCTTCCGGCCGATAACGGTATCCGTAAATGCGGCCGCGAGTCATCAACTCTTCCATAAACTCCGGAGCCAGCACTTCATGCAACTCTTCGGGAATGTAACGGAGCGCATTCTTCAAGGCCGTTTCTGTTTGTGCAGGCGTAAGTGAATAGCCGCGATCAGGAGCGCGGCGGATACCGGGAACAAAAGATGGGTAAACCGGCAATTGGTTACTTAGGCGTACTTCCATAACATGATATTTTAAGGTGTTTTCTTACAATCTGTAAGTAAATAGCAGAAGTAAGAGGCGTACAAGATAAGCATTCTCTTTCATCTTGCCAACCGGCACAATTATGTTTAGAAGCACAAAAAGGGCCATTCCCTTAACCAGGAACAGCCCTTTTCTATCGGATTAAAATCTATTCTTATTTACCAGCTTCAGCAGCTGCTTTCTTATTGATCTTCTTCTTCTGCAATTCGTAAGCGATAGGAGTTGCCACGAACAGAGTAGAATATGTACCGATAATGATACCTAACAAGATAGCGAACGTAAAGCTACGGATCGTCGCACCACCCAGGATGAAGATACACAATACAACTACCAATGTAGTTAATGATGTATTGAAGGTACGGGATAAAGTCGAGTTCAATGCATCGTTGATCACCTGATAACGATCACGCTTCGGATACAGACCGATCGTTTCACGGATACGGTCGAACACAACCACGGTATCGTTGATAGAGTAACCGATGATGGTCAGGATAGCCGCGATAAAGGTCTGGTCGACTTCCATAGAGAACGGCAATACCTTCCAAAGCAATGTGTAGAATGAAATAATACACAAAGTCGTGACAGCTACAGAAGCGAATGCACCGACAGAGAATGAGATGTCGCGGAAACGAAGCAAGATATAAGCCGCCATACAGAACATGGCAAATACAACTGCGAGAAACGCAGCGTTCTTGATATCGTCTGCCATACTCGGTCCTACCTTCTGTGAGCTCTGGATATACTGATCCGTGAACTGAGCCAAAGTCGTTCCTTCCGGAAGCAATGACTTGACACCTTCAAACAATTTATTTTCGATTTCCTGGTCGATAGCCGGATCATTGTCTTCAATCTTATAGTTGGTAGATACACGAACCTGGTCGGGAGTACCGATCTGGATAACGCTAACAGAACCATCCAACTGCGCATCCAACAGATTACGGACTTCGTCAGTCTTCACATCCTGGGCGAAACGGATCACATAGTTACGTCCACCGGTGAAATCGATACCGTTGTTCAAACCGATAGTAGACATGGAGATCGCACCCAAAACAATAATACCGGCCGGAATCAGATACCCAACCTTACGGGCTGCCAAGAAGTTGATCTTCGGATTCGTCAATAAATCTTTCGTAATAGAAGTCGTAAAGGTCACGTTCTTCAGTTTATCTTTTGCCAACAGTGCTTCGTAAACGATACGAGTCAGGAAGACTGCCGTCAGGAAGGACGCGAACAAACCGATAATCATCGTCGTGGCAAAACCACGGATAGGCCCCGTACCGAAATAGAACAATACGACACCAGTGATGATGGAAGTCAAGTTCGAGTCGAAGATTGCAGAAAATGCGTTGCTGTAACCATCGGCAATTGCTTTGTTCAACGATTTACCGGCACGAAGTTCCTCTTTCGTACGTTCGTAGATCAACACGTTGGCATCGACAGCCATACCCAGCGTCAACACCATACCGGCAATACCCGGCAACGTAAGGACTGCCTGGAAGGATGCAAGGATACCCATTGTGAAAAAGATGTTCAATACCAAAGCACCGTCGGCGATCAAGCCCGGAAGAACTCCGTAGAAGGCACACATGTAGAACATCAACAGGATCAAAGCCAAAACAAATGAGATAACACCGGAATTGATAGCTTCCTGACCCAAAGACGGGCCGACAACGTCTTCCTGTACGATATGTACGGAAGCAGCCATTTTACCGGATTTCAACACGTTAGCCAAGTCCTTTGCCTCTTCCGGAGTGAAGTGGCCTGTGATCTGAGAACGTCCGCCTGTGATTTCCACCTGCACGTTAGGAGCTGAATAAACCATATCGTCGAGAACGATAGCAACCGCTTTACCAATATTTTCTTTTGTCAGGCGAGCCCATGCTTTAGCCCCTTCTGCGTTCATAGTCATGCTAACCTGCTGTTCTGAACGGCCTGCCTGCTGAACGAAGTCTGCATTAGCATCCGTTACAACGTCACCTCCCAAAGCAGGCGTTCCGTCGCGGTTCGTCATCTTGATTGCATACAAGTAGAAATATTGTTCTTTTTCATCGATAGCCTTTACGCCCCATTTCAAAGAAAGGTTACGCGGCAGGATATCTTTTACCTGCTTCATGTTCAAGTATTCGTTGATCTTGGCAATATCTTTCTTATCGGCAATACCGACAACCGGTCCGGGAGCCAACTGTCCGTTATACTGGTTGATCTGCAGAACGGCGAACAACGGATGTTGCTTTGCGAATTCTTCCATGCTCTTGGCTGCCTGTGCTTCAGGCTTGTCTTCACCGATCTTAGCCAGCAGAGAATCTGCGTCGTTGGTTGTTTCGGCAGCAGCATTGTCGGCAACTACTTCTTCCGTTGCTTCGATAGCCGTAGTATCCGAACCTACAGCAGCAGTATCGTCCGATTTCAGGATTGTAGCCAACATATTATCGGCGGCAACCAACTGCTGGTAGATTTCCGGCAAGTTGTATGTTTCCCAAAATTCGAGGTTGGCACTACCCTGTAACAATTTACGCACACGTTCCGGTTCTTTCACACCCGGAAGTTCAACCAGAATACGACCGGCAGTTTCCAGACGCTGGATGTTCGGAGACACCACGCCGAAACGGTCGATACGGGTACGCAATACGTTAAATGAATTATCGATTGCACTCTTCAGTTCTTCCTTCAACACGGCGATTACCTGTGCGTCCGAGCTCTGCGGAGTGATTTTGTCTTTCAATTCGAAAGTACTGAAAATAGCGGATAAACGGGCGCCATTATCTAACTTCTTATACTCTTCTGCAAATAGATCAATAAAGTCCTTCTGACTTGTAGCCTGATTTTCATAAGCCAGGTCCAATGCTTTATTGAAGTTCTCGTCCTGATTGTTGTTCGAAAGCGAGCGAATCACATCGGCCACATTCAATTCCAGAACGACGTTCATACCGCCCTTCAAGTCAAGCCCTAAACTGATTTCCATTTCACGGCACTCCTTGAGCGTATAGCCCAACCATACCTTCTGAGTAGATAACGAGTCCAAATAAGAACTCTCTTTTACCGGATCTCCACCTGCATACTCAGCGGCTTTACTGTTGTAATGTCTTGTCACGAACGAGAATGACAGATAAAACATACAGACAAGCGTAAGTAACACCGCAAAGACCTTTACAAATCCTTTGTTTTGCATTTGAATCTTATGTTTATGTTATTATTCGTTTTTTCACAGGGTGCAAATATAGGCTTTTTTTCTTTGTCCAACAGTAATTAGATTAATTTATTTGTCACACTCTTAGTTTATTTCAGCCACAATTATATATCTTTGCCCGTAAAAAACATAAGTAAAGAATAACCATGAAGCAACTTTTATTATTAACGCTATTTATCCCGGCCCTACTCTGGGCTCAGGAAGATTCCAAGTATTTAGCCGGAGCCGTTCCGGTCGAGAATGGTAAAGTAGTATTCGCAAAGGAGATAAACGCACCTTCTTTTTCGAAAGATGAAGTATATGACAAAATGCTGGACTGGGCGGACGGTTTCTTCAGTGAAGACGGTAACCGCGTTGTCTATTCCGACAAGGCAAAAGGCGACATCGCCGCAGTAGGGCAAACCAACCTGGTCTTCCAGAGCACCGCCCTTTCTCTGGACCGTACGGAAATGAACTATCGCGTCACGATGGAATGCGAGAACCAGAAATGTATAGTGAAAGTGGCCGGTATCCGTTACGAATATAATGTATCGTACCAGCGTGAACCGGAAAAATACACCGCCGAAGAATGGATTACAGATAAGTATTGCCTGAACAAAGACCAAACCAAATTGAACCGAGGCAACGGCAAATTCCGAAGAAAGACAGTCGATTTCATTGACGAAATGTTTGCCTCCGCCTCCGCCGCTTTAGGCACGCAGGCAACCGCCAACGTAGTTCCGGCAACACCGGTCACTCCCGCTCGGACTGTGACACCAGCCCAGACCACCCAACCGGCAACTCCGGTTCCGGCAAAAGAAGGATATGTGGCTTTTGCCGCCGATAAGGTTCCGTCTACATTATTACAGATGTTACCGGAAAGCGATATGCAGGTCGTATCCGCCGGTAAGCCGGATACAAAAGAGACATCCGCCCAGTGGAAAGGCACGGGTAATATGTTCGGCAAATCGATTGCCTCGATCGCCATCAGCAAAGACAGTCCTGTCTATAAAGAAATAGGTAACAATGACACATATAGCTTGTCTTTCTTTAAGAAAGGTGAAAGCGGGGATGCCTGGCTGATCATCGACTGCCGCAAGCAGGGCGAAACGGCAGAAGGCCAGCAGATAACCGTCATCGGTGAAATCGTAAATGTATGGATGAAATAGGATGATGAAAAAGCTGTTTTTCCTTCTATTGATCATGCTCCCTGCGCTGGCAACGGCACAGGGGCATAAAGGCGAAGTCGACGAGTGTGCCCCGATGAAAAACGGGAAAGTATGCTATCGCGACACAGTCCATGTGAAAGATATGAGCCAGGACCAGATATTCGAAGTAATCAATCAATGGGCGAAGAAAAGCTATGCGAAAGATATATTCCTGTCGAATGTCAACTCCAAGAAGTCCAAAGGGACTATCAACGTTTCTTCCAAAGTCGAGATGCTGTTGAACGATACAGACAAAACGATCATCAAATACAAGATGAAAATCAATTGCCACGACAACTGCTACTCGGCAGAAGTTAGCAATATCGTTTATCAATACGATCCACAGAACAATAAGAAGTTCAAGACGTATTCGGCAGAAAGCGTAATCGCCAATAATGGCAAAAGCAATACGGTTGCCTTGATCAAAGACCCGAAGCTGTTTTGCAATGCCACGTTCTTCTTCGTCGAGAACCTGTTTGCCGACATCCTGGATGCAGTGAACGATGCGGAACTGTAGCATAAAGAGCTAACTCCATAAGCACGGCACAAAAATTCCCCTATACGAGAAACTACGGTTTCCTGTATAGGGGAATTTTTCATTTTCAATCCCCCTCTTTCAATTGCAAATAACACCACAGCGGATAATGGTCGGAATAACGCACCTTGTCGACCGTGCAGTTGATCGGTTTCATATTGGCTGAATGCAGGATGTTGTCGATCCTGAACCAAAAGAAGTTTTCATTATAGGTGACCCCGACACCACAGCCCGAAGCAGCATAAGCATCTTTCAATGGTCCCTGGATCGTACGATGGGCATAGGAAATCGGCGTATCGTTGAAGTCACCGCACACCAATACATAATCGGTATCGATCTTTTTGATTTCTTCGGCAACCGCTCTCGCCTGACGGGCACGTATCCGGAATGCAGGCCCCAACTTCTGTTCGATGGAACTTCTCAAACCATCGAGCGTTTCGGAATTCAGGTTCTTGATAAATGCGGAATAATGGCTCCGGTCCTCCATCGTCAGCTTGAAAGACTCCAAGTGGTTATTGATCAAAGTCAACTTCTTTCCTCTTATATCCAGTTCATGAATGGACGAGCCGTTGAAAGAGCTGTCATACTTGATCTTACGGGATTTGGAGATCGGATATTTGGAAAATACGGCTATATTGAATTTGAGCGTACCGGAGGTTCCGATCGGGATAATGGAGCGATACCTATACATCTTCAAGGCATTGGCGATCTTCTGATTCGTCAAAAAGTTCTTGGAAGTACCTACTGCATATTCCTGCAGACATACGATATCCGCACCGGAATTCGCAATATACCGTATGATCGGATTCGGAGCATCTTCCGTATGGCCTTTATAACCGAATCCCATGACATTATAAGTCAAGACTTTCAGTACATTCTCTTTCGGAATATCGTCCACTCTGTCATGGAAAGGGAAATAACGGGTTACAGCCCCCCGGCAGATCAGGAACGAACATAGTCCGATCAACACAAACCGCCATTCCCAAAGAAACAGCCAATAAACAACAAAACAGAGGTTCAAAACGCAAAATACAGGAAATCCCAACCCCAGATAAGAGAAGAACACACTCCTGTCCGGTGAAATTCTGTCCGAGAAGGCCGAAGCAATGAATAGCAGAATAACTATCACATTGGCAGTACCGACTACAGATTTAAACAGAATCCTGATCGCTTTAAACCGCTCGCTCATTTTTTGCTGGCATCAAATAGTTTTTTCTTTTCTTCTGCCGAAAGGCTTTCGTAACCGGAACGTTTTAATTTATCCAATATTGCATCCAGATCGACTGTTTCCCGATGTTTACGGGCATTATATTCATAATCGGTCTCAGGACGTTTATAAGTCACACGCATCTTGGGTTTCCGCTTTCCCTGATTCACCACCCAGTCGAGCAGGCGGTTCATAGGAGCTGTCAAATCTTTGCCTTCCTTGATCCGGGTGGCGAACCAGATGCCGAACAACGCCCCGCCGATATGGGCGATATGACCACCGGCATTCGTCGATGTAATGGCCAGCAAGTCTATCACAAATGTAAACAGGGCCAGATAAATCAGCTTGATCCTCCCGATCAGGAACAAGCCGATCTCCAAATCTTTCCGGTAGAAAGAGACGGCAAACACAATGGCCATAACCGAAGCCGACGCTCCCATCAAATAACTATAAGCGGCAACTGTACGGAAATAAGGGAATATGTTGTATGCCACAAGAAACAAGACAGCCCCGGCAATACCTCCTAACAGATACAGGCCGCCTAATTGCCGCTCACTGAAAAAAGTAAGGAACAAACCGCCGAACCAGTATAACCACAGCATATTAAACAGAATATGCAGAAAGTCGAAATGCGTGAACATATAAGTAATAATCGTCCACGGCCGGTACAAAAGCAATTCGGGAGACGAAGGCACTTGCAAATACTGCAAAAACGGAAAACCGCCCAGATTGAACAGCATCAGGATCACACTTGCCAACCGTATAATGACGAATAGCCCGACATTGATATAAATCAGTTTTGCCAGGATGTTGCCGGAATTGAAAGTCCGTTTGAGATTAGTAAAAATATCGCCCATTGTCTATATCTTTCTTTTTCCAATACCGAACCAGGAAATAACCGAAAAGCATACCGCCCAGATGGGCAAAATGCGCCACGGAATCACCACCGTTGTTAGCGACACCCATAAACAATTCGGCCAATCCGTAAAAGATCACGAAATATTTTGCCTTGATAGGAATAGGGATGAACATCAGGTACAGCGGAACATTCGGGAACAACATGGCAAATGCCAGCAAAATACCGAACACGGAACCAGAAGCACCGATCGTAATCAGATAGTTCAATGAAGGATCTCCTGCAACCAACTGTACCAGAGTAACCCCGTTCGCACTTGCGAAGGAATGGACGGAATACAGCCAAACCAATTCCTGCGTAATACCCGCCCCGATACCCGTCACCATGTAAAAGATCAGGAAGCGCTTCGGCCCCCAGACATTCTCCAGCACGCGTCCGAACATATACACACCGAACATATTGAAAAACACGTGCGCAAACGAATGGGTATCATGCATGAACATATAAGTCACAAACTGGAAAGGATAGAAATCCTTCACACCCGGAAAGTGCAGTCCGAATAACTGGACTAAATCAATCCCTACTTTAGGTAAAACAAGACTCGCTACCCAAAACAACAGGTTGATAATGATAAGGTTTTTCGTAACCATCGGGATACTGCTCAGGAATCCCGAACTATTTTGATTCATCATATATTTACAATTTAAGGACAAAGGTATATATATTTCGGCAGTTTTCTGACAAAATAGCACTAAAACATAGTAAATCAATAAAAAAAACTCTTTTTTTCTTTGCGATATATCAAAATAGAATTACATTTGACACCGACTTTTTAGGCTATCACAAATATTGTTTAATATATTAATTATCAAACCATCATGAACAAAACAGAATTTATCAATGCTGTAGCGGAAAAATCCGGTTTAAGCAAAGTTGATGCAAAGAAAGCTGTAGAAGCTTTTGTTGAAACAGTATCCAGTGAATTAAAAGAAGGTGGCAAAGTGGCCCTTTTAGGTTTTGGTTCTTTCTCTGTTGCTGAAAAATCTGCACGCAAAGGTGTTAACCCGAAGACTAAACAACCAATCGAAATCCCGGCACGCAAATCAGTTAAATTCAAAGCTGGCGCCGAATTGACAGAAATCATCAAGTAAATTAGTCTTACACTCTCAATAAGTAAAAAGGCACTCCGCAATCGGAATGCCTTTTTTATTGCATGCCGGTTACTTTATCAAATCATAGTTATCTCTTTCCTACCCACACCAATCTTATGGTTTTTACAAAATAAACCTGTACCTTTGCAGGCAAAATAAATCCGAACATATACTAAACGAATATGGTTATCGAACAACAGATTACCGGTGCTATCATTACCGGCATAAAAGAACTGTATGGCGCCGATGTGGCAGCCAACCAGGTACAACTGCAAAAGACAAAGAAAGAGTTCAAAGGACATCTGACTCTGGTTGTTTTTCCCTTCCTCCGCATGTCGAAGAAATCTCCGGAACAGACTGCCCAGGAAATTGGCGAATACCTGCTCCGGCATGAACCGGCTGTAGCCGAATTCAATGTAATCAAAGGATTCCTCAACCTGACCATCGCCTGTGCCTGCTGGATCGATTTATTAAACGAAATCAACGGCCAGCCGTCATACGGGATCATCCCTGTAACGGAACAGTCTCCGCTGGTCATGATCGAATATTCTTCTCCCAACACCAACAAGCCGCTCCACCTTGGACACGTGCGTAACAACCTATTGGGTTACAGCCTGTCCGAGATCATGAAAGCAAACGGCAATAAAGTGGTAAAGACGAACATCGTAAACGACCGCGGTATCCATATCTGCAAGTCCATGCTCGCCTGGCAGAAATGGGGCAACGGCGTGACTCCCGAAACGGCCGGCAAGAAAGGCGACCACCTGATCGGTGACTTCTACGTCCTTTTCAGCAACAAACTGAAAGAAGAGACTGCCGCCCTCGAAGCAAAAGGCATGACGAAAGAGGAAGCCGAAGCCGCTTCTCCCCTGATGGCCGAAGCACGCGAGATGCTCCGCAAATGGGAAGCCGGCGACAAGGAGGTACGCGCTCTTTGGGAAATGATGAACAACTGGGTGTACGCCGGATTCGACGAGACATACAAAATGATGGGCGTAGACTTCGATAAGATCTATTACGAATCACAGACCTACCTGGAAGGTAAAGGCAAAGTGCTGGAAGGGCTCGACAAAGGCATTTTCTACCGCCGTGAAGACGGTTCCGTATGGGCAGACCTAACGAAAGACGGCCTGGACGAGAAACTGCTGCTCCGTGCCGACGGAACTTCCGTCTACATGACACAAGATATCGGAACTGCCAAATTGCGTTTCGACGACTATCCTATCAACAAAATGATCTATGTGGTAGGAAACGAGCAGAACTACCATTTCCAGGTATTGTCCATCCTGTTGGATAAATTGGGTTTTGAATTCGGCAAAGGCCTTGTACATTTCTCTTACGGCATGGTCGAACTGCCGGAAGGCAAGATGAAGAGCCGCGAAGGAACGGTTGTCGATGCAGACGACCTGATGGAAGAGATGGTGGGTACAGCCCGCGAAATCTCGCAGGAACTGGGCAAAGTGGACGAAATGACACCGGAAGAAGCCGAAAACATCGCCCGCATGGTCGGCCTCGGTTCCTTGAAATACTTCATCCTGAAGGTGGACCCGCGCAAGAACATGACTTTCAACCCGAAGGAATCGATCGATTTCAACGGTAATACCGGCCCGTTCATCCAATACACATATGCCCGTATCCGTTCCGTTCTGCGTAAAGCTGCCGAACAGGGCATCGTTTTGCCCGAACAACTGCCGACAACGACTACCATATCCGAGAAGGAAGAAAACCTGATCCAGATGATAGCCGACTACGCTTCCGTCGTTCGCGAAGCAGGAAAGGAATACAGCCCCGCCCTCATCGCCAACTATACTTATGACCTGGTAAAAGAATACAACCAGTTCTATCACGATTTCTCCATCCTCCGCGAAGAGAATGAAGAAGTAAAAGAGTTCCGCCTTGTCCTCTCCGCCAACGTAGCCAAGATTGTCAAATCGGCCATGTCATTGTTGGGAATCGAGGTTCCGGAGAGAATGTAAGAAACGGATCAGCAGTTATGATCAAAACATATACAGAAAAATCGTGAGCGAGAAACAGCGGATCGCCCTTCATTACGCCCTTTACAAAATAGAGGCAGTACTGCTATGGGGTAACCGATATGAATGTTGCTGTTGCGGCAAGTCGTCCCGCCGTTTTCTCTCTCACGGTAATCTTGGATTACGCAAGAATATCAAATGTCCGCATTGCCTTTCTCTCGAACGGACACGAATTCTTTGCATGTACATCAAAAACGAGATATTCAAAAGCGGGATACAGCCAATGCGCGTACTCCATTTCGCACCGGTAAAAGGACTGAAAGATTTCCTGAAAAATTCGCCATACGTCTCGACTTATATAGATGCAGATCTCAATCCGAACGTTGCTACTTACCAGGCAGATATGACCCGAATGCCTTATGAAGACAACTCATTCGATCTGCTTATCTGTTCCCATATTCTATATTGTATCCCAGAAGACAGAAAGGCTATGCAGGAAATACATCGGGTACTGCGTCCGGGTGGAAAGGCCTTGATCGTGGATACTATTGAAGGCGATACGACGCATGAACTAAGCCATTTGTCTGCCCAAGAATTGAAAGATGTTTATGGCGACGAGGCTACTTGCCGTGTGTACGGACGCGATATCACAGATATATTGGGCAGTTACGGTTTGAAGGCACACATCATTGACTATGTTAAACAACTTTCTCCAGAATTCATAGAGAAGGAATGCCTTTCAGAAGCCTTTGATTCGGAAATTGTCGATTGTATAAACACCTGATAAATACGGAAAATTCAGTGCAGATAATGATGAAATCATGAATATAGATCAACAGACAAACATATGCCAACAATAAAAAGATTTGAAAAACAACTATCATACCATCATGTTTCTTGTGTGAAGATTGAATATCATAACATGCAGATATGATAGTTTCCTTTTTAACTATCATTCTACTATCATAAATCAGCTGTTTAACCATCATTTTAGCCGTTTTACCCGAAACAAAAACACTCCAAAAGAGTTAAAAACAGACTGTTTTCCGGAAAACATAAGGCTTTTTTGCCGGAACACGTTACTTTTTTACACAAAAGACATTAGATCTTCTCCCTGAAATACCCGTATCAGAGCCTTTTATACCTCCATCTGACGGGTATCGACACCCGGGTCTGCAGGTAGCCGACATCCGGGTCTCAATAAAAATATGTAGTTATTCTTATGAAAATAAGCTATATAAAACGCGTAAAAAAGATACAGTCTTTATGATAGCATGATAGTTGAAAAAACATCTATCATGCCTACTATCATCTCACACAAACATTGATATTCATAAGATCAAGAGCAGAGCATGATAGTATGACAGTTGTTTTTGCAATCAATAATAAGTAAGCTTTTTGTCAGGCTTTCTTTTTACGCGTTGTCTTCTTTGCAGCCGGTTTTTCTCCAGCTTCGGCTATGATCTTTTTACAATCTTCAAGTGTCAGGATTGTCGGGTCGGTTACTGTTTTCGGAATACGATAGTTCGCTTTCTGATAAGAAATATAAGGGCCGAAGCGACCTTTCAGGATTTCCATCTCCGGATCCTCCTCGAACTTCTTGATAAAACGTTGTTCGTCTTTCACCCTTTTCCCTTCGATCAAAGCGATTGCTTCCTCTGCCGTAATCGTCAGCGGATTCAAATCTTTCGGAATAGAAACAAATTTACCGTCATGACGGATAAACGGCCCGAAACGGCCGACAGCCGCCACCATCACCTTGCCTTCATATTCACCGACCGTCCGGGGAAGATCAAAAAGTTTCAGAGCCTCTTCCAATGTAATCGTATCGATGGACTGGCCTTTCATCAGAGAGGCAAACTGAGGTTTCGGCGCCTCTTTGTCGTCAGCATGTGCCGCCCCAATCTGAACGACAGGACCATAGCGGCCGATCTTCACAAACACCGGGTTGCCGCTCTTCGGATCGATACCGAGCTCGCGTTCCCCTACTTTATGTTCGGTCTTAACGGCAGCCGTAGCCTCTACGATCGGATGGAAAATCTTATAGAATTTATCGATGGCCTTCGTCCATACCAGTTCGCCTTCCGCAACCGAGTCGAATTCTTTTTCTACACTGGCCGTAAAGTTGTAATCCAACACATCCGGGAAATACTCCATCAAAAAGTCGTTTACTACCGTACCGATATCGGTCGGCATCAGTTTATTGCGGTCGGCCCCGACGGTCTCGGTCTTTTCCGCTTCCTCGATCTTTCCCTTGGACAGCGAAACAACTGTGTAAGCACGTTCCACGCCTTCCTTATCTCCTTTCACCACATATTCGCGGTTCTGGATCGTCTGGATAGTCGGCGCATAGGTAGACGGACGTCCGATGCCCAATTCTTCCAAACGGCGAACCAGGCTGGCTTCCGTATAGCGCGGAGGACGCTGCGTGAAACGCTCTGTCGCCACGATATCTTTCAATGACAATGTCTCATGAAGCTTTACCGGAGGAAGCAGGCCGTTTTCCTGTTCTTTCTCCGTATCGTCGTCATTGCTTTCCATATAAACCTGAAGGAAACCTTCGAAACTGATCACTTCGCCGACAGCGACAAAACGTTCCGTCTGTCCGCTGATACCGACCGAAATAGTCGTACGTTCCAATTCGGCATCCGCCATCTGGCAAGCGATCGTACGTTTACGGATCAGTTCATACAACTTCTTTTCCTGCGAAGAACTCCCTGCCTCCACATTACTGATATAAGTCGGGCGAATCGCTTCGTGTGCTTCCTGCGCCCCTTTGCTCTTGGTATGATATTGGCGGAACTTATAATATTTCTCACCGTATGTTTCGAAGATAGCCTCTTTCGCCGTACCTAATGCCAGATCGCTCAAGTTCACGGAGTCGGTACGCATATAAGTGATCAGTCCGGATTCATATAAACGCTGTGCGATCATCATCGTCTGCGACACGGAGTATCCTAACTTACGAGCCGCTTCCTGCTGCAAAGTGGAAGTCGTAAAAGGAGGCGCCGGCGATTTCTTTACCGGTTTCGTCGTGATATCGTCAATCGTAAACGAAGCATTCTTACAGGATTCCAAAAAGGCTTCCACCTCTTTCTTGTCTTTCAAGCGGCGGTTCAACTCGGCTTTCAACACCGTTGTGCCGTCAGGCAGGATGAAGTTTGCAATCACACGGAAAGCCGCCTCGCTTACAAATTCATTGATCTCCCGCTCCCGTTCCACAATCAGGCGCACAGCCACCGACTGCACACGTCCGGCCGATAATGCGGGTTTTACCTTACGCCACAAAATCGGCGAAAGTTCGAATCCCACGATACGGTCCAACACACGACGTGCCTGTTGGGCGTTCACCAAGTTAATATTGATATCGCGTGGTGTTTCAATAGCATGCAGAATGGCATTCTTGGTAATTTCATGAAAGACGATACGTTTGGTATTTTCAGGTTTCAGGCCCAGCACTTCATACAGGTGCCAGGATATAGCCTCTCCCTCACGGTCCTCATCGGAAGCGAGCCATACCTGTTCGGCAGACTTGGCTTCGGATTTCAGTTCGCTGACCAGCTTCTTCTTGTCGGCCGGTATCACGTACTGCGGAGCATAGTCGTGCTCGATGTCAATACTAAACTCTTTCGTCTTCAGATCGCGGATATGACCATAGCTCGACATAACCTTATAATCTTTTCCGAGGAACTTTTCAATGGTTTTTGCCTTAGCGGGTGACTCCACTATTACCAGATTCTTTTGCATAATAACGTCTTATCTTTTTGAAATCGGGTGCAAACTTACACAAAATCCATGATTTATGGTTTATCATTTATGATTTATGATTTAAATTTGCACTTTATCTGCCCAAATCGGCATCTATAATTCATAAATTACAAATCATAAATCTCGAAATGGAAACTATTAAACAACTCATTACCGACGGTAAAACAGACGAAGCTATCCGTTTGTTGGACGAATACATAGAAAAAAACACATCTTCTGATGAAGCGTATTACTTACGTGGCAATGCCTACCGTAAAAAAGGGGATATCCGGCAGGCCCTGAACAACTATCTTACGGCGATGGAGCTGAACTCCGACAGTCCCGCACAAATCGCCCACGATCAACTGATTTCAATCATGAACTTCTACAACAAGGACATGTTCAACCAATAAGAAAGGCCGCATCTATCACAGACACAGCCTTTCGATGTTAAATCAAAACTATTATGAATAATAAAAATTTACTTCAATAAAGAGCAGGGACAAAGATTGTCTTTCTCAATATCCTTGAAATAGTTGTATGTACCGACTTTCAGTTCTGCACAAGCAGCCTCGTCGGCAACGATAATACCCTTCGGGTGCATCTGCAAAGCCGTGATAGTCCACATCTGGTTTACCGCACCTTCAACAGCCTGCTGCAAAGCACGGGCTTTGTTATGACCGTTCACCATGATCAGCACCTCTTTTGCATCCAATACCGTAGCAACGCCGACCGTAACGGAAGTCTTCGGAACTTTGTTGACATCGTTATCGAAGAAACGGGAATTGGCGATGATCGTATCGGTTGTCAAAGACTTGACACGGGTACGGGAAGACAAAGAAGAACCCGGCTCGTTGAAAGCGATATGCCCGTCAGGACCGATACCTCCCAGGAACAGGTCCACACCACCGGCAGCTTTCATCTTTGCTTCGTAAGCGGCGCATTCGGCTTCCAGATCTTCTGCGTTTCCATTCAGGATGTTCACATTCTCAGGCTTAATGTCGATATGGCTGAAAAAGTTGTTCCACATGAAAGAATGATAGCTTTCAGGATGGTCTTTCGGTAAACCTACATATTCGTCCATATTGAAAGTTATGATATTCTGGAAAGAGATTACCCCCTGTTTGTTCAGTTCGATCAGATTCTTGTACATGCCCAAGGGAGAAGAGCCTGTAGGCAAGCCCAATACAAATGGTTTCTCTGCCGTAGGATTCGCCTTCTTAATTTTGGCTGCCACATAATTAGCGGCCCACTTTGAAAGTTGCTCGTAATTAGGTTCAATAATTAGTCTCATACGCTTTTTTTAATTTAGTTCTTTCGTTCCTAAAAGTAATACCTTTATTCTTTCTGACCAAGAATTTTCCATTTTCAATTCTCAGTTTTCAATTTCTTGGCCATTTCTTCTCCCAAAGCCCAGCATTCTTCATACTTGTCGGCTTTCAGAGCTTGTTTCTGTTCCACCGGAACACCCACAACTTCCCATTTCATCTTCTCGCCGAATGCCGCCAAGTTTTTCACCGCAGCTCCCGCCCAAGTGAAAGAGCCGAAATAGCCGTAGAGACGATGCTTCACTTCGCGCGTCTCGATCTTATCCAGAATCGATTCGATTTCAGGGAACAGACGGTTACTGTAAGTCGGACTACCGATAATCAAGCCCTTATACTTGAAAATATCTTTCAAGACATAAGATGCAGGGCTTTTGCTCACATTGTGCATGACGATATTCTTCACCCCGTTCGCGGCCAAAGAAACGGCAATCGCTTCTGCCATCTGTTCGGTATTGCCATACATGCTGCCGTACACGATCGTCACACCTTCTTCACCTTCATAACGGCTCATACGGTCATAAATATCGATCGCTTTTGCTGCATATTCACGCCACACCGGACCGTGAGTCGAACAGATCGTCCGGATATCCAAAGCCGACAACTTCTGCAAAGCACGCTGTACAGGATTTCCATATTTACCGACAATATTGGAATAATAACGGAGCATTTCCTCCCAATAATGTTCCACATTCATTTCAGAGTCGATCACACCGCCATCCAACGTTCCGTAAGTACCGAAGGCATCGGCTGAGAACAGGATTTTGTCAGTCGAATCGTAAGTGACCATCACTTCCGGCCAGTGCACCATCGGAGCCATATAGAAAGACAGTTGGTGACGGCCCACACTCAGGGTGTCTCCTTCCTTCACTTCATACAATCCCGTCGAAATACCGTGATACCCATTCAACATGCCGAAAGTCTGCTTGTTTCCGACAATCTGGACATCCGGATACTGCTGGCGCAACAAACGGATACTGCCCGCATGATCCGGCTCCATATGGTTCACGATCAAAAAATCCAAAGGACGCCCGTCGAGAGCATCCGCTATTTTTTTCAAGAAAATATCGGAATAACACACATCCACCGTATCGACCAGGACCGTTTTCTCGTCCACGATCAGATAGGAATTATAAGATACACCATAAGGCAAAGGCCACATATTCTCAAAAAGAGCTTTTTGCCGGTCGTTTACCCCTACATAGTAAACTTTATCTGCTATTTCTTTTAACTTATACACTTTGAAAATTAAAAATTAAAAGTTGAAAATCAAAAATCAAATCTTCTTCATTCCTTTTCCAAGCCGCATGGCACGCCATACGAAGTAGATACCGGCCAAAACGAACGGAATACTGAGCCATTGCCCCATATTCAGCATCATATCAGCCTCGAACTCTTCCTGATCGTTTTTCAAAAACTCAATGAAGAAGCGCGAACCGAATACGCAAATCATAAATACACCGAAGATAAGCCCCTCCTTCTTCCAGGCATCTTTTTTGAAGTAGAGCCACATACAAATAACGAAAGTCACCAAATAGCTGGCGGCTTCATAAAGTTGTGTAGGATGACTGGGAGCGGTAAAAACGGGAGCTGCTCCTCTTTTCCAAGCATGCAGGTTTTCAATAAAACGAAACCCCCAGGGCAGATCTGTCGGATGTCCGTATATTTCATGATTCATCAGGTTTCCCAATCGGATCATAGCAGCCACAAGGCCGGTAGGGACCACCAGTTTGTCGAATGTCCAAAGCATGCTCCGATGGCTAACCCGCTTAGAATAAAAATAGATGGCGATGATTATACCCAACGTTCCCCCATGACTGGCAAGTCCACCCTCCCAAACCTTCAGAATTTCGAGCGGATTCGCCAGATAATAATCCGGAGCATAAAACAGACAATGCCCCAAACGGGCACCGATAACTGTTCCCAACATCGTATAAATCAGCAGGGAATCGATCCATGCCGGATTGAGTTTCTCTCTTTTCCACATCTTTTCCACGATCTTGTAACCGATCAGGAAACCGATGGCAAACGCCAGTCCGTACCAGCGTATCTCACGCGAACCGATGGAAAAGATGGCGGGGTCAGCCGTCCAGGTAATAAAATCAAGCATAATTATTACATCAATTGATAATTGACAATGGACAACTGGCAATTTAAGAGAATGAGGCTCCTTCCCTAACTGTCAATTATCCACTGTCAATTCATTTAAACCAATTTTTTTATTAAGTCTTCTCTTTCGCCATAAAGCATATCGATCACCGGCAATTCGATCATCGTGTAGGCACCTGGCTGCTGTTTGAAACTTGCACGGGCAACACAAACCAATATCTGGGCAGTAAGAGCCGGGTTGTTGATCTTCATGTCGAATTCGATCAACTGGTTCTGCGTTTTACCGGAAACACCTTTACGAACAAGGTTCACGCCATGTCCCATATCTTTCAGGTCGTCCACACAGTCGACCTGAATCACATGCGTTTCGTCGTGCACAAAATAGTCGTCCGCCTTGATGGCAGCAGCTACTTTATCAAAATCATATCCTTCTTCCACTTCGATATAAACCATACGACGATGAACGCCTGTACCCATCGGGATTGTCATGGACAAAGCCGCCTTTACACCTTCGATGGCTTTAACGGCAACGGTATGTCCCATGCTCATGCCCGGTCCGAAATTCGTATATGTAATTCCTTTCGGAACGATCGCCTGCAACAAAGCACGAACGATTGAGTCGCTTCCCGGATCCCATCCGGCAGAGATGACAGCAACTGTATTATGAGCTTTCGCCACAGCATCAAGCGAACGGCGCAGATCGACAATACCTCCGTGGATATCGAAACTATCCACCGTATTGATGCCTAAAGAAAGTATTTCTTTGGCGTAAGTCTCTACGCTACGTGTCGGAGTTGCCAGAACAGCTACATCTACTTTATCCAACTTCGTGATAGTATCAGTGACAGTATATCCTTTCAATTCATCCGGAATATCATTCGGATTACGACGTACAACACCTGCTACTTCAAAATCGGGAGCAGCTTCCAGGGCCTCCAATACATACTTTCCAATATTGCCATATCCAACAATGGCAGCTCTAATCTTCTTCATACTTTAGTTTTTACTTTTTCTTCAGCCACAAAAGTAGTTATAATTAGGGGATTGACAAGAGAGGGGTATGTTGTTTTTGTTTAAAATGAAAAGAGGTTCCCTCTTCCTATATCATATAGGATGTTTTTACTATCTTGCTCTCTGAAACAAAAAAAGGAAAATGACGAACAGCAAACTCATATACATCGAAGACGATCAGATCTTAGGGAATTTGATTACACAAGCCTTGGTCGACTATGGATTTGAAATCGATTTCAGGACAACATTAAACGGGCTTCAAGAGAGTTTGGCTTCCATGCTGCCGGATTTACTGATATTGGATATTGAGGTAAACAATCAAAGCTGCCTCGACATTCTTCCCGCTATCCGCTCACAATATCCGCAACTACCGATCATCATAGCTTCCTCACATACGGACGGAGCCAAGATCATCCGCAGTTATGACGCCGGAGCCAACCATTACATTAAAAAGCCGTATGACGTTACGGAATTGGTATTTCAGATTCAAAACCTATTGCAACAGTCCGAAAAACAGCTGCCTGCGATATGGAAAATCGGCACTTATCAGGTAGACACACGCAAACAACTGCTCGAAGAAATATGGGGAAACGATTCGAGTGAAGAAAGCCTGAACAATATTATCTCGCAACTCCGCAAAAATTCCGGTCAAACGAACACATTCATATCAGTACACACCCGGTATTGGATACCAATTGGATTTCTGACAGGCCCAATTAAACTCGCTCCGAATATAGATACTACTAATTCCCCAAATTTGCAACGTAGTTTACCGAATGCTTACGAATGATCACTCATAGAGATTTTACAGGATGCACTCAATCTCCTACAGAACAATACACAAAATTAAAACGCCCACCTGGAGCCACATCGCCATTTACATAGAAATCCATAATATTACCTTCATCTTGCATATTGTCACTCCACTTAAATTCCAAATTAACTGACGAAGAAAGCCCAAGTACGGATTTAGGAATAGCCATTTCAAGCACATTCCCATTAACAATAAATTGTCCTTTTCCAACCTGTTTCCATTTCCATTTCCCTTGCTCGCTTTTCTCTACCACAACCTGCTTCCCTTTTGGAGATGTATGATTGATAATAAAGTCATAACCATTCCAGCCTGTGGATTTATCACGATCGGTATCAATCAACAGAACCATCCAATTAGGGTTCTGTGGTGAAGTTAAGTCGGACGCGGTCTCTACATAAAAATAGATTTTCTCATCATCATGTGTAACCTTAGCTCCTACTATATCGTTACGCCCACTGTTATTTGTATAATAAGTATTGTATCGACCTGCACAATTACGAGATAGTGTATTACCCCGATAAGAAGTATAATAAGGCTTCACATCATCCCAACTACCCAGCCTTCCCAAGTGGATTGTTTTAGGCTCTGAGGCTATTTCTGGCTTATCCATCCCCTTAAATCTACGAACATTATCCACTAATTGCAAATAATAAACGTCACCCTTGTCGCCCCATCCTTTATTGGGCTCAATATCTCGGCTGCAGTTCCAATTGTATTGGTCAACAAAAGAGAAAGGATCACCAGTCCAATTATCTTTAGGTAACCACATACCAGCAATATATTCATTCCATCCAGTCACGAATATCAATTCAGGATCCATACCTATAGCACGATCCCATTGCTCTTGAAAATTCCATCCGTACAGATAGCCTTCCACTCGTGGATCAAAACCTTTTTGAACTGTAAAGTTACGCCCATACGCATTGGGTAAATTGAATGCACTACAGTGTCCCTTACTCACAGGATTAGCATTTTGAGCAACACCTACCGTTACCTGTTCATATCCTCCATTAGCTAAAGGGACATAACCATGTTGTGGATACATCTCTAACCACCCCCATTGATCGTTACGCTTAGGACCATCAACATAGTCAGGTTGACCTGGACGGAATGTAAAGAATTGTGCAATTTCACGATCCACCGGATCATTTGTCAGATTATCAGGATAGGCCATAATACACGGTTTTCCTTTCCAAACAAACCACAAATCCTGATAACGTCCAGGTTTATAGACATCCCTGTAAAGTTGGCGTAACGAAACTAACGAATGCGGCAGTGGACCAAAAGGCAACATAAATCCAATCTTTGGGACCTTAACCCCATCTTTACTCGCTTGACTCCAAGTTTTCATCAAAGCCTCATAAGAATCTTGCCAAGTTAAACTTCCATTTGTACAATCAAAAAAGACAACATCAATCCCTGCATCAGCCAACATCTCAGCATGTTTTCGTAACACCCAGGTATCGGTCGTACGATAATACCCAAATAAAGGTTCTTCCCAATAGAAAAAACCAGGTTTTTTATTACCCCAAGCTGGATGATCATATGAAGCCATAGCCTCTGGATATTTACGTACAATTTCCGATATGTTTTTAACAGTGTAGGTTGTATCATCCACTCCTTGGTGCCAAGTCCAGTAAAACATAGCTACATACTTATCTTTCTTTTTTTCCCCAACATCTTGATATTCGCACACCTTACGTCCTAACGCATCTGTTGCTGACCATGTATCACTATTAACTTTTATCAACTGAGCAAAAGCCGTTATATTCCCTACAATCAATAAATATATAAGCCAATAATATTTCATATTCATTCTTTATTTTTTCCAAATACAACGATAATTAAATCTGCGATTAGGTGCAGTATCTCCGTCTGTACATAAAGAAATTGGATCTTTCAACTCTTTCGGATTATCTGCCCATTTGAAATCAAAAACAAAAGCATCCTCTAGTAACCCCAAGTCTTTTCGACTCACAGCTAGCTCTAAGCAATTTCCTTTTGCTTTATAAGCAAGTACATTTTTCTTAACCCATTCGTTCTTCGTATTATCATACCACTTAATTTGTGTTGACGTATTATCCACTACCGATTGATTAATCAAATAATCATAACCATACCATCCCGTAGAATAGTTATTATCCGCGTCAATTAGTAGTAACATCCAGTTCGGATCAGTTGAAGATGTTATCGGATTTGCGGTTTGAACATAGAAATAAACATTCTCCTTATCTACTGCAACTTTAGACAAAACAATATCATTTCTCCCTGAATTGTTTATATAATGATTTCCTCCATATCCTTTATAATCACGATGCGTAATATCACCTTTCGTATCACGATATTCAATCTTTATCTTCTTCCACTTATCAAATTGACCATCAATAGACATCTTCTGATATCCACGATTTTCCGGAATAGGGCGAACCCCTTTGTAACGACGAATATTTTGTGCCATTTGCATATAGTAATTATCTGTATATCCTCCTTTCATCGGTTGAATGGTTCGATTAAACTCGGCATTATACTGATCTACAAAATAAAAAGGATTCTTACGGCCCAAAAAATCAGTGGGACCAGGAGATTCAGATCCTGGGGCCTTGCCCGATTTATATTTTCCTGCAGACCACTCATTCCAATCATTCAAATAGAGAAATTGCGGATCCTCTTTTAAAGCCTCATCCCAGCGATCCTGGAAATAAATACCATAGGCTGTCGGATCATCAACAACCTTTCCCAACCAAGGTACATAGGTTGGCTCCGGCATATCTCGATCATTCAACTTTGGCTCCTTTTTATCACGCGTCCACGATTTTCCAACAATCGAGATCGGATGTTGTGCAGGTGTCACTGCCGCTTGTTCCTTTTCTCCTTTATAAGTAGCAATCAACGATGATGGATCCATATTACAAACACGTTCATCACACAAATCATAACCAAAGCTCCAATTTCCTTCTGTTCCAACAAAACGTTCTCCACCCCATTCATAATATCCCCACCACATGTTCCGCAGTGTAAAAAAAGTTTTTACCTCCTTAGTATAATCACTATAAAACTCACTAGTATAATCAGGATCTTTATAATGAGGATGAGAGGCATCAGTCAAAGCCTTAGGATCATAATGAGGATTTGGATTCTTCACACCACCTCCATTCGCATCAAGAGTTGGTTTTGCGTTATAAAGTAATAACGGTTTATCATCCCAATAAAACCACAGATCTTTGTATTTATTTTCCTTATATACTTTATCATACAAATCCTGAACAACCGTAATTACCGGTCCATTGAATGCCCAAAAACAGAATTTCGGCACTTTATTTCCTTCTGCTTTCATTTTTAACATCGTAGTAAACAATGTTTCCCATTCTGCCCAATATCGAACAGCATTGGTCACATCCATAACCAAAACGTCAACTCCAGCATCTGCCAACATAGACATATCTTTGCGAATGACATATTCATCCCTGCTTAAAAAATACCCCAGTTCTGGTTCACCCCAATGATAAGAACCTTCTGTCCATAACGGATGATTAGCATCTAAACGAGCTTCCGGAGCTTCTTCCAATATCTTCATCACATCTGCTCGATAAGGAGCTTTCAACGTTGCCAAATTATCAGAATGCCAAGTGATATAGAAAATACCTACCGTTCTTTTCTTATCATCCTTGACCGGCCCCACCTTTTCAATACCAGGCATCGTTCGCCCCAAAGCATCCGTTGCTACCCACGTATCAGAATAGAGATCCCAATTAGAATCTGTCTCTTGTTGAACAGATTCATTAGTATGGAGTACACCTACACATCCCGATAAAGCAAATCCTCCCACTATGCTTAACAATAGATTCTTCATGATTTCGTAATTATAAGTTTAACAATAAAAATAATATCCATTTTATTTTATCACAATGGTATACTCTCCAGATAAAAAACAATAGAGATTACTCTTTTCTCTTTTTTCAACTAATGGAAATGTTTCCTTACTAAAATCTATACCATTAATTTCAACTTGTCGCCCATTCGGTAAAGCGACTAATCCCGATGTATTCGCAGGAAGTTCTATTTTCCAAATAAACTGATCATTTTTCCAAAACCAATCACTAACAGTCTTACCATATCCCGAATATACGGAAGCAGAAGCCCATTCCAAATAAGAGGCCATTGTAGGCTCTAATCGAACGACTTTAAATCCTGCCCCCGATTCGTCAACTCGAATACCTGCTATATCTTCATAAAACCACGTATCATACCCTCCCTGCATAGGATGGTTCAATGAAGAACGATTCTGCAGACAAAATTCTTTACTCTGTTTATTTATTGGGAGAACCTCCCACAATGTTGTTGCTTCAGCATCAGTCCACATATATGCAAAACTATTTTCACCAGTTTTTGTAAATAGCTCCCACGCTTTTTTTCCATTTCCATAACGAGATAAAGCTTCTCCTATACGTCCTAAACCAAAAATACCTATATGAAGAAAATTATCATATTTCTCCTCCATATTCTTTGCTATCGCTTTAGAAACGGCCCCTTCATCCCCCTTTGGAACCAAGCCAAAATCAAGAGCCATTGCATCTGCCGTCTGGCTGCCAAATGTTTTGTTTTTCATATCATAAAATTCAGCGACAAAAGCAGTATATATACTTTTCTTTAGAGAGTTAAAATAATATACATCCTCTGTTTTTTTTAAAAGATTTGCGACTTTTTCCATAATAGAAACATCAAAATAATGGAAAGCGGTGGAACTAAGTGCTATTGGACAATCAATAGTTTCATTTCCTCCTGGAGGACACCAGTCTCCCAATCCATAAGGAACAATATGTTTTCTCGGAAGTGTATCGTTCATTGACAGTTGTTCCACATGTTCGACCCATTGTTTCATTTCATCATAATAAATTCGTAAAGGTTCATCATCTCCATAAAACAGATAGGTAAACCAAGGTAATTGCACCACAGCTGTTCCCCAATCAGGTGAAGCAACCCCGCAGAGACGCTTTCCTGGAGATATCATATAAGGAATACCTGATTTCTTTTCTGCAAAATAAAAAGCCGTATTATACAATTTCTGATACAAAGTTTTCTTTTCATAATTTGATGAAGTTGAATGAACATCCTGTAGATACTTATTCCAGAAATTATTTAAATCAAAATTATAACTTTCAAAAGGTGCTACTGTATGCGCATCTCCCAACCATCCACACCGTTCTCTATGGGGACAATCTGTTGGTAATCCATGCGTATTACTCAACATCGTCCGAATTGCCAGTTCATGCAATGTGTTAATCTGCTTATTTGAACACTCGAATTCACCTCTTTGTTGTACGTTAGAATGCACAACAATTGTTTTAACACAATCCAAATTTGGTTCTGACTTCAAGCCTGAGAGCTCTAAATAACGATAACCATGATAAGAAAAACGAGGGTTCCAAGTTTCTACACCATCCCCGGCACAAATATATTCATCGGTCTGTATAACTCCCGTTGCAAAAACACCTGTCGTGCTAAAATCAATAGACCCATCTTCATTCAAAATTTCTCCCATCCTCATTTTTAAATGAGTACCTTTCGGTAGGTTCACTTCTATTCGAGGTACACCTGCAACATTAACACCAAAATCAAAAACCCAATTACCTGCTGGATCTTTCCACTTCTTTATTGCCCTTAGTTCTTTTATCAGACGAATAGGCTCAACAAGTTGAGGACGCAATTCACATGGGATTGTCCCTGTCGCTACCACTACTTGTTTCCACTTATCTGCCATAAATCCAACATTCGACCAACCCAATTTCTCCTTTGTAGCATCATAAACCTCACCTGCATAAATATTACTCTTCAATAACGCGCTCGGAGCCCACTGCCAAGATTCGTCAGAAACGACCCTTTCAATGGTCCCGTCCGTATAAACTAATTCCAATTGAAGCCGGAAAAGAGGATTTCCATATTTCATCACATTTTCACCCCAAACTTGACCTTGACCATACCATCCTTCTCCTAACAGTACACCCAAACAATTATAGCCACGTATCAGCTGAGATGTGATATCAAAACTTGAGTATAAGGCATATTTGTCATAGTTCGTTTGAGCAGGATCTAAAACTCGGCTTTGATCTACCAAAGCCCCATTCAAATAGAGATCTCCGCAACCTAATCCACAAAAATAAACAATAGCACTTTCAACTTCTCGTCCATCGTCTTCTACTTTGAACTCTTTTCGAAAGTAAGGCATCGAACTATTCTCTTTCCACTCAGAAGTAATCCACAAACCCTTCCACTCTTCAGAACGAATACCTAATACAAATGAGGCAGGTTTACTCCATGCTGTTACTTTACTATTAGCATCCCAAATACGCACACGCCACCAATATTTGAAACTCTTTTCCAACTCTGAAATAATGGGACGAATAAATTGTTGCTGTTCCGATTCAACCCTACCAGAAGACCAAATACACTCCCCTGTTTCTAATGCCTTTAAAGAGGATGCAATCTCTATCTCCCATGCAGATTGAATAAACCCATGTTCTTCTGAAACTATTTGCCAGCTAAAGATTGGTTCGTCAATTCCTATTGGATCAACCAATCCACGACATTTTAGCCCTACAACTTGAGCTGCAGTGTCATCTTCTCTACCCAAACAGCCCCCCCACAAAAAAACTCCTATTAGCAAATAAAGTACATATATTGAAATTTTCTTTTGCATAACAAACAATATTGTACAATTAAAGACTACTATAATAAAGACATAACAAATAAGGGTGTTACAAAAACAAAACAGGAATTGTATACACCCTCATCGTTATTCTATAAAAGATTACTTAAACCGAATATTTCTGATATTTATTGTAACATTAGGCTCTGTTCCAAAATCACAACGCATGTAGTCACCAGGATTACCCCAATTTACAGTGCCCATACCAGCTGCATAATCATACTCAAAAGTTTTCCACTCCTCAGAAGCAGGCAAATTAACAGTAGATGAATTAGCTTCTGCTGGACCAGAAGAAGTCGTACACCAAAATATTTGCAACTTAATTTCCTTATTAGATTTATATCTAAAAACCATTGTTGAACCTGCTTTACTTGCAACCAATCCATTAGAATTAATATATGGATCTCCTCCGTTCGTTACAATCGTATATTCATACAAATTATCCGGATTAGAGGATGTGATTGTCATCTGATTCATACTCGGTTGGAATGTTACGTATTCCACTTCTGGATAAACAATATCATCTGGATTTATTGTCGGAGTCACCATAAAAACTTTCTCTTCTGATTTACCACCATCATGATGATTTTCAGCAGAAACCGTCAACTTCGTTTCTTTCAACAAGCCAGTTACAAAATAAACTCCTGTTCTGGTAGCATCAATAGTAACAATCTGTTTTTTCTCATTTTTATCCACATAAGAAACAATCAGATTAACCCCAACAGAAGTCTCATTAGTCCATGATAACTTAGCACCTTCATCTGCCGGTTCTGCCGTAACAGTATTAACTACATAATCCTTTGCCGCTTCAATTCCAAGTGGAGATCCTTTGATAATAACAGGAGATGAAGACGAACCAGAATACCCAAAAGAAGTTAATATAAATTCATGTTCATTTACATCCGTAAATCCTCCAACAATAACTGACACTTTATTACTATCGTCAACACTATACTTACTTACTTTTTTATTTACCTTTTCTCCTTCTGAATTCATATAGGTGATTAATGTATAATAATAATCAGAATTTTCCGGATTAGTCCAATTCAAAGTTACAGAACCTATAAATGGTATACACTCAACATTACTAACAGGGTCTATACCTCCCATTACTTCTTCATTATCATCACACCCATTTATAATGAGAAACGGAACAAAGATTAAAAATAAAATATATTTTTTCATTTTACCGTATTTTTAATTATTAAACCATATTACCATCCCGGATTTTGCCAATCAGCACCCGTATGTTTTAACATCTTGGCCACTTCACTTTGTTTGATTGGATAGAGCAAATATTTATCCGTATTTGTTCCTCGAGAAGCAAGTTTAATCCGATTATAAGTGAAAGAGCCGTCAGCTTCTTTCACTATTTTCATCCCTGTTACAAAATCATCCGTTTCAGTTAAGATCTTCCAGCGCCGTACATCAAAGAAACGATGTTCTTCAAACGCCAACTCAACACGGCGTTCATTTCTATAACGCTTTTCAAAAATTTCTTTTGACATACCAGCAGATAATTCCGGCATACCTACACGTACTCTAATCTTATTAATAGCGTCCCTGGCAGACAAAGACTCTGCACCGACTTTTGATACAACAGGAATATCTGGCCCAACAGCCTGATAAGCTGCTTCTGCAAAGTTTAAATAGAGTTCTGCCAAACGATAAATACGCATCAAACCGTCAGCATCCTGACCAATACCAGATTTGTAATTATTAAACTTACGCATATAATATCCTGTTCGTGTAAAACGAATATCTGTTACATTATCTGAAATACCACAATTACCTCCAACAAATGTTTCAACCTTATCACCATTAGGATTATCCAAATAACGAATGGATCCATTATAATAAATGGAGGCATAAAAACGAGGATCTCGGTTCTTATATGGTTCTTTAGGATCATAAGAAGATTCTTTATTAATGATTGGATGCAAATGATCAGAATCAGAATATCCTAAAATAGGCTGAGTTCCATCTATCATTTCATAACTATCTACTAATTCCTGAGAAGGACCAGCCCCCGCTTTTTCCATACCAGGAGTAATAGGTGTTCCTGCAAACTTCCACACATTAGTACGCCACGTTGTTGTTTCAAAAATTGTCTCCTTGTCCCAAGAACGACTGGGATCTGAACGCGTAATAAAATAATAAGCATAGGCGTTCTGTGCAACAGTGGAATCTGGAGCTTGATCATATAAAGCAAACCCATGCTGTAAACACATATCTAAAGCCTCTTTCGTTATTTCAGTCACTTTTTCCCAGGTATATTTACTCGTTCCATTATTATTCCATAATGGACTTGCTGCATATAATGCTGTTTGTGACTTAATAGCACAAGCTACAGCTCTTGTCAATTTACCTCTTTCATTATCACTAATATTCCAACGGAATCCAATAGACTTTCCTTCTGATTCTTCCGTACTCAATGCTGCATCACATTCTGAGATAATAAAATCAGCACACTCCTCAAAACTAGCACGCTTATCTTTAGAAAAATCATGATTAGTCTCATAAGGTGTATCAATCAAAGGAACACCTCCATAACGTTTTATCAATTGCAAATAATAAAATGCACGTGCTACACGCACCTGAGCAATCCAGCCATTTTTCTCAATTTCATCAAATTCATAAGTAGCTATTTCCGGATCTCTAATGCATTCCAAGAATGTATTACAACGCCTAATACCTTGAAAATAATGAGACCAAGGATCTATATAACTAGCTGTTAATGGGTTATATTCTGCTGTCGTATAACCTTTATACCATTTTGATACAGGACCATCTTGATTATCACTTGCATCATGTGCTTCATCACAAAATGAAGCTAATGGAGTATTGGTACTTTCATACGTAAATCCAACTTGAGGAATAAATCCTAAACAATTTGTGTAATAGGCAGACGTACGCTCATATCGATTAAAAATCTCATTCAATGAAACACGTCCATCCGAAGGTATATCTAAATCAGCACAAGAGGAACAACAAAAACCAAAAACAGCAAATTTCAATATATTAATTAGATTCTTCATAATATCACAATTTAAAATGTTAAGCTTACCCCAATATTATAGACTCTATAGGGTTGGAAAGTACCCATATTACCAACTTCCGGATCAATGAATTTAGAACGCATATTATCAATTGTAAACAAATTTTGTCCACTCAAAGAAAAACGGATCCTCTCAGTAAATACCTTACGACAAATATTCACAGGCAATGTATAAGCAATCTCTGCATTTTTCAAACGCAAATACGAGGCATCCATAATAAAGAAACTATTCGGCTGATGATTAGTTGACTTCCTCAAAGATAATGCAGGATACTTAATCTCCTCACCATTATTCCAACGTTCAGGAGTCCAAGCCTGTAAATGTAAATCCGTAAATACACCTTGATATTCTGACTCATATGCACCTACACCTGAAATACATCTAGAGAATTTACCAGTTCCTTGGAATAGAAAATTCACTTCAAAGCCTTTATACTTGAAACCTCCCGAGAAATTATAAAAATGCTGAGGAATAGTGGTATTCAATATCGGAGCTTTATCTTTTTCATCTATAATTTTATCATTATTCAAATCCTTATAGATAAAATCACCCACTCGTGGTGTTCCAAAAGCGTAAGACAAACTACTTTGTTCTAGTTCTTCCTCGAAGTTAAACATACCATTTCCATTACTGTAATCAATCAAATACCCCCACTGTTGATTTACACTATATCCCTCAGTACGATACGGATAAGCATATTCATCAGAAAATGGTGATTCATTCACATTTAGTACTTTATTCTTATTATAACTAAATGAGCCTGCCAAATAAAATGACCAGTCTTTATTTAATTGCTTATTATACATAACTTGTACCTCAAAACCTTTATTTTCCATCTTTCCAGAATTAGTCTTTGGATAATTGGATAATGCAGTGCCTTGATATTCAGGAACCAGACCAGCACTACTTACTAGCATATTATCACACAAAGACTTGTACCAGTCAAAAGAAACTGTTAATTCATTGAAAAGGCCTAAATCAACACCATAATTCTGTTTCTTCATCTTTTCAGCGACTAAATCAGGATTTCCTTTTAACCCCTCATTACCATTAATATCTATATAGTCTAGATACAGGAATCGCTCTCCCCCTAATTGATCATTGGCTGTTAAACCGTAAGAAGCTCTTAACTTTAAATTACTCAACCAGGATAAATTACTCATAAAAGGTTCACTTGAAACAACCCATGCAGCAGAAATAGCAGGTGTAGCCACATAGCGATTATCTGGATGGAATTGTTCAGATCCTGAATATCCCAAATCAGCTTTTACAAAATAACGTTTTTTATAACCGTATGTAGCAGATAAACCCAAATTTTCGCGTTTATAAGGTAAGATTTGAGATCCTGATGCATTTTCTTTTTCCTGTTGTAAATAGAAAATATATCCCAATGCATCAATACTATGATCTCCAAACTGACGACTGTAGTTCACATTTGCAAACAGATTTAAGTTATAATAAAAACTGGAACTCTTTCCATATGCAAGTGGAGTATTACTATCTGATCCTAACAAAGAAAAATCCAACTTGGAGAAATCTTTTGAACGAACATAGCGCTCAAAATTTTGTGTTGTAGTCGTTTGATTCACTGAATTAGTTTGATAAGCCATCACTCCGCTCAGAGAAAGTCCTTTCGTCAAGAAACTTAAGTCTAAGACCAAACCTGCTTGTGCATTAATATTTGCAACTAAAGCTTGAATATAGCCCGAACGATTCAACATTCCATATACAGGTGTTTTTTCATTATCATGTGTAATCACCTGATTTCCATTAAGAATACCTTCTCCAAATGGAGTAACCGGTCCATACATCGTGGGTGGCAGATTAAAAATATGATTATAAATAGTTTCATTTCCATATCCTGTCGTTTTTTCTGTTTTAATATTACCTGATAAACGCATAAATCCACTTAAATAATCATTAATCTTCACATCAATATTTGAACGGAAATTAAACCAATTATTCTTAGGAGTTGGATCGTATTTTGCATTTGGCTCATTAGCCGTTTTAAACGGTAACTGCTGATGCATGTAATTGACATTAGAAAAATAACGAACTCGTTCATTACCACCCTTAACATTTACACCAACTCTAGACATAAATGTTAAAGGACGAATAAACATATCATACCAATTATTATTGGGATATAGAGCATCATTGCCAATTTGAAATTTATCCAAATCATCTGCAGAGAACTGAGAATTATACCCTAATCCATCATTAAAACCAGCTTGATTTCTCATTCGAGCATAATCATAGGAATTAATAAACGACGGGGTTTTCGTCATTTGTTGGAAAGATTGGTCAAAATTTACATCAACAGTAGTCTTTCCAATATGCCCCCGCTTCGTCTTAATAGAAATAACACCATTTGCACCCTGAATACCATATAAGGCCGTAGTTGCTGCATCCTTAAGAACCGTAATTGATTCAATTTCTTTCGGAGTAATATAAGTATAATTGGTATTTGGACAAATGATTCCATCCACAATAATCAATGGTTCACGTCCATTAATAGTAGATAATCCCCGTATCAACATAGTTACTCCTGTAGAAGAAGAACTCAGCGCACCTCGTGACAATTCTGAATTGGTCTCGATAGTAGTCAAACCAGCAAACCGACCTGCAAATGTTTTGGTCAAATTAGCCTCTGGTGATTTATCCAAGTCTAATCCTGTCACTTGAGAAACTGCACCTGTTACAGATCTTTTGGGTAAAGATATATATCCCAAATCCACTAATTCATCTGCTTTAGAAGCATCAAAAGTTAACTGAATAGATTTTAATTCTGTTTTATTATCCACAGAAACTATTTTATCTGAATAACCAATATAAGAAACTGTAATATATTGACTACCGTCCTTTAAGTTAAATTCATAAGTTCCATCAACTTTTGTCAAATACTCACATTTTCCTTTTTCAGATTTCAAAAGAGCTCCTGATATGGGTTTTCCAAACTCATCTACAACCATACCTTTCAATTGTATAGAAGAATCTACATTTTGCGCTGAACTCAATAAACCTGGTGAGATCAAGCTAGCACAAACAGCTAACATGGATATTTTATATTTTATGTAGCTCATAATTGTATGCTTTATTAATTAGACTAAATATTACCATCCTGGATTCTGCCATGTTTCACCAGTTGTTAATTCCAAACGAGAAACTTCATCCAAAGGTAAAGGCAACAATAAATCTCTGTTCTGATATCCACCACGTGGATTTGATGAAATATTATAACGCTGATAATTGAAAGAACCATCATTCAGTTTCGTTATTCTCATTCCAGTAAACCACTGACACGTTTCGTTCAAATTACCATCAGGTTTTTGCCAACGACGCAAATCAAAATAACGAACTTCCTCCCAAGCTAGCTCTACACGACGTTCATTATGAACGCGCAAGATCATCTCTTCCTTAGAAAGCCCAATAGGAAGAGCCGGCATTTTCACACGAGCTCTGACTTCATCTACAGCAGCTTTGGCTTCTGCCAAATGTCCAGACTCTGCTGCAGCTTCTGCGTAATTCAAAAGAATTTCTCCAAATCGGAAAAACTTCCAATTTGAATTATTGATTGGATTAGTATTTGAGGCTTGAGGAGTAACCAACTTCCGGTGATAATACCCCGTACGGCTTGATGCTCGATTAGATGGATCAAGACTAATGCTATGACGTCCTCCTTCAAAAGTCTCGACTGTAAATACTTGACCATTATTCCATATCAGAGAATCACCATTGCAAAGAACGGTTGCCATTAAACGAGGATCCCGATTTTTATACGGATTACGGGGATCATACATTTTATTATTGAGATTATAATTCGGCTGTAAATGTTTTTCATCCAAATATGGTTTAGCCAAATCCAATATAGGTTGACCATCCACCGTTTCAAAAGCATCAACCAACTCTTGCGTCGGACATGTTCCACATTTGAATGTTCCGTCCATATTACTACCAATATAGCCAACATGCCACACAAAAACGCTTCCTGCACGATGCTGCCAAATTGTTTCTTTATCACGAGGTTCAGCTGAATAATCAGCATTCTGACAAGCTAACTGATGAAATGCAGCTGCGTCATACGTCCCAAAAGTAGACGGGTTTGTACATTTAGTAAAAAGTTCATACCCATTTTTCTTCAACTCATCAACAGCCTGTTTATTCACTTGATATGCTTCTTCCCAATGATCTTCCCCTTCATTAAATAAAGGACTGGCTGCAAACAACATCATTTTTGATTTAATAGCCCAAGCGAGAGCTTTTGTTGCACGCATAGCCTCATCATCAGTTGTAATTCGCCAAGGTAATTCATTACATGAAATAGCAGCCTCACAGTCTGATGCTATAAATTTTACCACATCATAAACCTTTTCACGACGCAATGTCGAAAAATCAGCATCAAATTCTATAGTTTTATCTACAATAGGCAGTTTTCCAAACCATTTGATTAATTCGGAATAAAAATAGGCACGCAAAACATGTGCTTCGGCTTTAAAACGTGCTCGTTCAGTTTCACTATGTACTGCTGCATTATCAATATTCTCCAAAAACTGATTACACAAACGTATTTGTTGCCAATACCTACTCCAATAAGCATTATTGGAAGAACCATGACCATCATGCATATCACGTATCGGATGACCAGAAGCTGAAGCATTTCCACTATATGCACCTTGAATAGCTGTTCCTTGTACTTCCTCTGAAGACCATCCATCATCACTACAAGCAGTAATTAAGGGATCAAAGAAATAGTAAACATATCCTTTCTGAGGTATACTGTTATAACAAGCATTCAATAATGCCCCCACTTTGTCTGGATCAGCATACACTTCCTCCATACTAAGTGTCCCGTCAGGAGCTACATCCAAAACATCCGAGCATGAGGTAAATGAGCCTAACGCTACAACTGAAGATATAAATAAATATGATAGTTTCATACAGTTATTCTTTTAATAATTAGAATGTAACATTAATTCCAAAGTTCACCATTTTAGTAATTGGATAGTTGAGATCAGAGCCCTGCTCTGGGTCAATCACATCTGTTTTCATAGCTTTCCATGTCAACAAGTTATTACCATTAACATAAATACGGGTACTATTAATACCTACCTTCTTCAAAAGACCTTTAGGCAATGTATACCCTAATTCTATGTTTTTTAAACGCAAAAAAGAACGATCCATAATAAAGAAGTCATTCGGTTTTTGACTAGTTCCTGGAGCTGACCCCAATGCAGGATACAGAATTTCTTCCCCGTTGGCAAAGCGTTCTGGTGTCCAAGCTTGCAAATGATAATCACTAAAAAAACCGACATTAGCAAATTCCGTTGCACCCCAACCTGCATACAAACGAGAAGCCTTTGCTATACCCGAGAATAAAAATGAAAAATCAAAATTTTTCCAATTCACGGAACCTGAAAATCCATATGTAATACGAGGAATATCACTATATTTAATAGGAGCTTGGTCTTTTTCATCAATTATTCCATCTTCATTCAAATCCACATACAAGAAATCCCCCATGCGAGGGGTTCCTCCTACCTGATAAGTTGCTAACGCTTTATCTAACTCCTCTTGAGTATTAATATATCCATTGCCATTACTATAGTCTATTCGATATCCAAAGTTCTGACCAATACTATATCCCGTACTTCTATAACGATAAACATAATCAGCTGGTTTCTGTGCCTCGTCCATGAAACGCTGTGTATTCTTATTATAAGCAAAATTACCCTTCACTGTAAAAGACCAATCCTTATCAATTCGCTTATTATAAGTTGCTTCAAATTCAAAGCCATGGTTATCAATACGTCCCATGTTTACTTTAGGCAAATTACCTAAAGCTACACCTTGAATTTCGGGAACTGTACCACGAGATATCAATACATCTTCTCTTTTTTCCCTAAAATAATCAACAGTTAACGATAATTCTCTGAATAACTGAACATCAATTCCGTAATTCTGTTTGTATGCTATTTCCCATCCCAAATTAGGATTACCCAACTTACCTTGATTGATTGCTTGTCCACGACCTAGTGAAGGAATAACCCCTCCTCCAGTTGATATATTACTTATATACAAAAAACGAGTAGCTCCTAATTTATCATTACCAACTTTTCCATAAGATGCACGTAACTTTAAATTAGTAATGAAATCATTGTCCTTCAGAAATGCTTCGTTGCTGGCCACCCATCCAGCAGAAAAAGCAGGAAAGAAACCAAATCGTTTTCCCTTGGCAAACTGCTCGGATCCATTATACCCAACATTAACTTCAGCCAAATAACGTGAATCATAACTGTATGTAGCACGAGCTGATATTCCTAACATATTGTAAGGGAGATCTGCTGCATATTGTTGCCAATTATCACGTTGAATTAACGCCATACCTGTTACATCATGTAAACCAAATTGCCTAGCATAATTCAACGAATACTGCATATTTAAATAGTAATTGGTTTGTTGGCTTTTAGTAAGAGAAATTGCATCATTCGTATTCATACGGACTTTTGATACATAAGACTTTTCCTCAGAAGTTCTTGCAACAGTTACTCCATATGTATCATATTCACGAAAACCTTGCAAGGTAGTCATAGCTTTTGTGTCAAAAGAGATCATCAATTTTGTACTTAACCCTTTTGTTATAAAGTCCAGTCCCCAATCTGCAATAATAGAAGAATTTAAATTTGTTCTAGTTGCTTGCTGATAGCCTCTTCTACTTAATTCTCCATATGTATTTCGGTCTATACCTGCTTGATTTATAACTTGACCGGCAGGAACATTCGTCCCATCTGCCAATGTTTGTCCTGCAACCGTTAATGGACCTGGATCTGTTGGAGGTGTTGCCCAAATATAAGCTCGCATATTCGTAACCAACTCATCAACACTATTGTTAAACAACTTTGCTGTTTGAGGAGTATTCACCTTTTCCAAATAAGACGCAATATTCAATGAAAGCTTAAAATTAGACGCAACCTTATAATCCAAGTTCGTCCGGAAATTATATCTATTTGATTTATAACTTGGATCATATCCTAAATCCTTTTCAGACTCCGTTCGAAACTGTCCCCCTTGCCCCATATAGGCAACATTCATAAAGTAACTTAACTTCTTAGTTCCTCCACTTAAGTTCACATTCACACGTGTCTGAGGAGCCCACTTCTTGAAAAATTCATTATAAACATCCCTGTCAGGATAATAAACACGATCTTTTCCCGATCTATACATCTCAATCATATAATCGGTAAAAGGAAGATCACTTTCTGCATATCCATCATTTCTGAAGGCTTGATTTCTTAATTCAGCGAACTCCCAAGAATGAATACGATCGGCTTCAGCAGTAAATCGTTGTAAACTATAATCAGCAGAAATACTTAACTCTGATTTACCTTCTTCTCCACGTCGAGTCGTAATCATTATTACACCATTGGCACCACGTACACCAAAAACGGCTGTTGCTGAAGCGTCCTTCAAAATAGAAACAGATGCAATCTCGTTAGGATCCATTGTTGATATATTATCACGCGGTACACCATCTATTAATATTAAAGGATTCGACCCATTTACCGTACCAGCTCCACGCAAATATAAAGTAACATCATCACCACCAGGACGTCCCGAAGTCTGCATAGCTGTCAAACCGGGCATACGTCCAGCCAACGCTGTTGATAAATTTGCAGCTGAACTCTGTTTTAATTCTTTTGTTTGAATGGCAGCAACAGCACCCGTTACTGATACTTTCTTCTGTGATCCATAACCTACAACTACAACTTCTTCTAGGGTCTTAGAGTCTTCTTCCATAACTATGGATATATTCTTCTTATTTCCGACTTTGACTGTCTGCGTAACATATCCAATATAAGAAACATGCAATACAGATTGAGGAGTTACTTTAATAGAAAATTTGCCATCAATGTCTGTAATCGTACCATTTGTGGCATTTTCCATAATATTTACACCAACTAAAGGGAAACCTTGGATATCTAATACAACTCCCGTTAGCTGTACAGTTTGCTGATGTACTCTAGTCTTTTCCTGTATAGTGAAAGTATCACTAGAATAAATATGCATAGGAGCCATCAACAATAAGGAAATCATGACTAATGATTTTCCTCCTACAGTTTTAAATCTGACTATTTTCATAAATATTAGCTTCGTTAAATAGAACAAGCTTAAGGACAAAGTTATTATACTTTCAAATGAATAAAAATAGACTCCAGTTATACCCTTAAAAAGGGTATAACCTTCTAAGGAACTTACAACCATTTATTTCTCACATAAATAAATTGAATCACAAATTTCAATAATTGCCTCAAATTAATACCATTAACATCTCTAAATTAGACATTATTATTAAGTAGAATAGGAGATCTACATAGTATCAATAATTCAACAACAAATCTAAAGAATCCCACTCTCAATTTTAATCGACTGAACAAATTGATCAAATCGATTATAATTGGGTTCTTACTGGTTACATTTGTTCTTTTCTTCATGATATATGATATTAATTCGATATTGACAAAGTAACCTATTATCCATTTATAACTTATTTTAAATTTGATTTTTTATGTTTCAAAATTGACAACACTTTAGTAATTTTATACTCAAACATAAGCATTCGGTAAACTACGTTGTAAATTTGGAGAATTAGTTCCGAATCAGTGCTATTCGTAGTCGATTCGAAATTAATAGTATCTATATTCGGAACAAGCCCAATTGAATTTTACCCAATTACGAGAGAGAAACTCTGTCATATCCTTTTCGTCTCTTTCGTAATATGGGACTTTTCTTAAAAAGATAAGTGTTCTGTAGCCAGTTTTCAAACTCAAGAATCATCGGAAAAGCTTCGCTGATACGTTTTTCCTTGCGTTCTTCTGCCGTGAGTCCGGTTTCATCGGCATCAGAATTTACTAATATAATGTATCGCCTGTGTGGCCAGAACCCTGTTCTCCTCCAAGGCATCCACGCATCTTCTTCTGATGTGTGCCTAGCAGCCGACCAGGGTGATTCCTTTAATCTGCTCAAACTTCCATATCGGATTTTCTTATCACTTTGTGACGGACGGTTTTCAGGATATATGCTTTTGCCGAAACGCGTTCCAAATGGGAACTTTCTTCCTTCCCGATTTCAATGAAATCATTCTTTAGCCTGCTTCTGCGTCAGTTGTCACTTCTGGATAAAGATTGATAACTTCTACTAGCAAAGAGGATATACCAAGGGAGTTGTGGACCAACTTCTCCTTAACTTTTATGTTTTTGGTGATTTCTTCCTCGTTCTTGCGAACTTCTTCCTCTATCCGGAATATTTCCATGGAAGACATTTCTTCCTTTAAGAACAAAAGAAGCTGATTAGGACCAAGTGGAAAACTCTTTTCATTTATCCGACCTAAGACCTTCTTTCTAAGCCAATACAAGGATTGCTCCAAAGAAGCAACCCTGTTAATGAGCATCGCTTTATCATGGCGAAGTATCTCAATCTCTTCCAATAAGGCTTTTCTGTTCTTCCATAAGCATCTGTATCTCTTTATTTCACATTGTAAATATACAAAATACAATGATATACAGAAGCTTTCAGGCTAAAAAGTCAGTACTATTTTCGAAGTTTTTGAAGGCTCTCAAGTCACGGACTTCATGAAACTTTTGCGCATAGCGGTTGGGCAGTTATACAACAGATAGCGCATACTGTCATTAAGGCTGAACATAGCTGCATGCTTGGATGATTGAAAACTGTTCCTTTTCGTTTATCTCATCGCAGATACGTATGACACATCCGGCTAGTGTGCGTATTTCTATCTCCTTCAACCCCACTGGTGAGTCCGTAGTGATGCTTCCGACCGCTTGTACTGGCAAATAAGGAAACCAGAACAAACGAACCACCGTGTGGAAGTTCGAAAAACTCATCCCGGGCCGTTTTACCTGATGATTGTTCTGCGGCATAACGAGACTTGCTGTCATAAAATAGCCATGAAGGAATGTTTAGTTACTTCAGTCTAGACTTAATAAGTCATTTTATGCTCTTTGCTGTAGTTCATTATCTCTGCTACTTCTTCTCATGTCATCATAAATCTTATTTTTGGCACAAAAATAATGACGGAAGTTTGATGAAAAAATACGTGATCCACCGAATGCTTACGGACAATCCAGTTCCTATACATTAAAATATATACAGATCCGACCCGTCTAGAACGTTGCTTACGAAATCTATTGGAAAATGCACTGAAATACTCGGACGACGATGTTAAAATCACGGTCGTTTTATCTGAACATGACAATCATCTTTCTATCGCCATCCAGGACACCGGTTGGGGAATACCGCAAAAAGCACAGAAAAAACTGGGTAAACAGTTCTATCGTGTTCAAATCGAGGGGAAAAAAGTTCATCCCGACCATGGTCTGGGACTTTGCAGTGTGAAACAGTTAGTAAAAGAAATGGACGGATCGGTTACGTTCCGGAGTACGGAAGGATTCGGTTCCATTTTTATTATAACTTTACCTTGAAAGCTCCAGCACCACTATTTTTCGGGTAGATACAAAAAACCTTATCTGAGTTTTTTCTATTTCAAATAAGATTCCGGGGATCATCAGCATGAAGGTTGACTTCATCGTCATGATGACCGTCTTTATAGCGACAAAGTCCTTTTTATCAGAAAAATACGAAAATTTACAGCAATCCATAAAGAATGTAAAACATTATTGAATAAACAATATTATACAATAAGTATATCCCGATTCTGAACTTTTGTTACGGAATGCCCAATTCACAAGTGCCTCTTTTTCCTATAAAAGGCATTTACAATTGAGCATTCCGAACATTCATCAAAAATCAATCTATTCCATAAGCATTGATTTCAGCCAACGACGAATTACTTGCACGATAACTATCAGTAATTTTTATCTTAAAATAGCGTCCCTTTGTCGGTGTGACGCTGAAGATTTGCTCTTCGAGTACCTTCTGCGCTTCAAATGCACCGACTGCTGTCCAGTTGAGCTTATCTGAACTGACAAAAAATTCACCACCCTTCACATCCCGGTAGCTATCATGCTGCCTTTCAGTCAAGCTGATGTTGGTCAAAGTTGTTTCCTTCTTCATATCCACAACGATTTCATGCGGAAGTGGAATCGATCCGCCACTCCATTGTGAATGCCAGAAAGTCGATAATTGCCCATCCAGCAAACATGTCGCCACACCGTTTCCGACACCTTCTCCGGTCCGTTCTTCCGTATTGGCTTGTATACTCCAGCCCGCACGATCCAACTTGATTCCGACAACCCGAACTACCAACGGGTAGACGGCGTTTTCAGCAATATTGAACAGCGAAACATTATCCAAACGAATAGGTAACATATATTCTCCCGGAGTCAATCCGTTGCCGTTGAGCGTCACCGCCAAATCGGTCGTGCTCGTCCCCGTAGGCAAGGTGACAACATCTTCGAATGAATAGTTCCCTTCCGGAAACAGCTTATAAGCTGTGCCGTTCTCTGCGTTATAAGCTGTAACATATCCGGGATCTACGACAAACTGACATTCTACATCCCAATTGTTGTCCGTATCCAAACCGAAACCGACTTCAACTGACTCCGTGTTGAATCCATATGTGTAAGACAATGGCTGAATGTCGGTATCCGTGAACCCCATAGCCGGGGTCAACACATCTGTTATCCGGATAAACAATTCACTTTTATCGGCATTGACCGAGTCCTTCTCGCTCGTCAGGTAAAGCGGAAGCACATAAGTCGCTTCCGGATTCGCCTCCATCGCCGCACCGATCAAATCTGTCGACAACGAAAGCGTAACGACTTTACTACGTTCCTCCGACGCAAAATCCAATCGATCGGTGTCCATCGAATAAGAACCTGAAGGGATTATCCGATAGTCCGTGCCATAAAGTACATCGACTTCCTCTTGCGAGTGAACGGCTATTTCCCCGCTTGCCGTCAATGACGGATCACTACCCCCCTTATAAACGGAGAAAGCATAAGTATTAAGCTCTCCCGTATTGTAAAGAGTGAGCTCCTGCGTACCGGATTTATTAATATAAAGCACTTTGTGATATTCTTCCGGCACTAAGTTTTCCAATTCATATTTCGACTCGTCACAAGCTGTCAACAAAAGAACAGCCAGACATGCAATTCCTATATAATTCACTTTCATACAATTCGTTTTTTAGATTAATAACCAGGAGCTTGCACCAACTGAGGATCACTGTACAATTCACTATTCTTGATCGGAACCAAATACTGTCTGACGTTCCATTGGATCGGCTGGTCGATTGGCACGATTTGATTGAACTCCTCAAATGAAGGATTGACAGTCATTCCATTCAGCCCTTTAAATTCGGAGGGCTGCATTACTTGGTCGGCAATACGCCAGCGACGGACGTCATAATATCGGTGACCTTCGGCATGCAGTTCGATTGCCCGTTCATTACGGACCCATTCCATCAGTGACATGGTCGAAAGATCAGCTGTAGTCAACTTACGTACACCGGCCCGTTCCCGAATAACATTCAGATTCTCTAACGCTTCATCTGTACGATCTAATGCTGCATAACATTCAGCCAAATTCAAATACAATTCCGCCATACGAATCAGAATGATCCGGAACTTGTCACCTGAAGTGGATCCGGAAGACAGATATACCCCGTTCGGCACGATGAATTTCTTATTCAAGAAACCGGTACCTGTTGCATTACGCGTATTAGAAAGTGAATAACCATTCGTATTGGAATTCTTCAAGTTCAGCCATAATGGGTTATTGTTGTTGATTAACGGCATATACTCACAACCGTCATAGGCAATCCACGCATAGTAACGCGGTTCACGACCAACATTAAACTTGACAATATCATTCTTAATTTCCTCGCTATCCAATTGATCTTTCGACAACTCCGGACTGGAAGCTCCCTCATAGTAACGTGTCAGCCACTCGCTTTGCAAATAGAAATCCGGATCTTTAGCAGGAGGAAGACCGTTTTCCGTATAGAAACGGTTTACAGCCGCCCAAGTAGGTGCAGTCCCATGATAGCCTCCGGCCCACGAACCGTCACTCTTTTTGACAAGTCGGTTCGGAAGCCGCGATTTCGAACGACCGCAACCAACATCATTCGCATCATTACCATCACCATACTGAGGATTGATAGCCCAAATAATTTCCTTATTACTAAACCCTTCATGCGCCGTAATCATATACTGGAGCATTCGAACTTGCTTTTTGAACAATTCATTTTCCTCCGTATCCTCTTCTTTCCCCGGAATGAATGGAAGCGGTACTTTATCAATAGCAGCCTTTGCTTCAGAAGCTTCAAGATCGAACAATTTATATCCGGCAGCTTCAGCAGCTGTTAACGCCTCCTTACAAGCCGTCAGAGCACGTTCCCACTTGGCAGGATCATATTTATTGCTAACCAACTCCATTCCATAGCCCGGTGTCTCATAATTTGTGTTCCGCCAGTTCGGATAAACAAATGAACCGTTCCAAAGAGGAGAAGCAGCATAGAGCAGCACACGAGCTTTCAAACTTTTGCAGATAGTGGCATCTGCACGGCTTAAATTTTCAGTTGTCTGTGTTGCCGGTAAAACTTCGGCTGCCGCATCTAATTTTCCGACAATCCAATCTACACAATAATCAAAATGCGAACGCCCCGGAATTTCGGACGGAAGGATGTTTTGATCTACCTTTGTTTCGATGATAGGACAAGGCCCATAGTTTTGCAATACTTTGAAATGATAATATGCTTCGAGAAACCAGCATTCGGCACGATATTGTGCCTTCTCCTCCTCTGTCACACCTGCCGGGTTCAAACGATCCAACTGTTCCAAAAAGTAGTGGACATATCCGATGTAGTTATATAAATTCTCCCAGTCACCGATATCATCGGCCGCCGAAACAGTTCCGTACAACATTTTCTGCATATTCCAGTCCCAGTCTTTCGGCTCGACATATTCATCGGTGGCCAACGAAGCATCTCCATCACCTTCTCGCCAGAAGGTATATCGCGAAGTACCTGAGTAAGCGGTAAAAAGGAAACCTAAAGTTGCTGCCTCGTCCTTCATTGTGTCATCAAAATCCGGCTGTGCCGGTGGTATGACATCCAAATAGCTGCAAGAAGGGAATGCCAGCAGACCGGCCGACAAGGCTATCTTGATATATTGTCTGATATTTTTTGTTAGTTTCATCTCGTTATTCTATTAGTTAATTAAACATTAGAAAGTAAATTGCACCCCCAGGTTAAAAGTCCGCTGCAACGGATAAGCGTTCCAAGCCAATTCCGGATCCCACAACTTGAAGGGACTGAATACGGCCAAGTTATCACCGCTGAAATAAACGCGGCACATCGGGAAGGTATAACCCAATTCCAACGTTTTGAAACGAAGGAAATTGCCGTTACGCATCCAATAAGAACTCGGTTGGATATTACCCGCGATGTCAGCATTTGAAGTTCCTAAACGCGGGTAGAGTGCATTCGGATTAGGATTGTCGACCGACCAATGGCTCTCGGCAATCCACGACATCAAATTGCGTGGTAAAGATTCCGACGGACCACCATCGCCACCGGAAGCCAAAAATGGAGCAAAGCCGGAGTTGATCATAATTTTACGTTTGGCCGAACCATTGAAGAAGACTCCGAAGTCGAATTTCTTCCAACGAACGTTCAACCCTAACCCATATTGGATACGCGGCATATCCCCGTAAGGCGAAAGCATTACCTTATCCTCGGATGTGATCGCACCATCACCATCGATATCGCGATATTTAATATCACCAGGCATCGGCTTCGAACCTAACTGTGTTTGATCAGGCCAATTATTTATCTCTTCTTGACTGCTGAAAAGCCCTTCTGCCACATAACCGGTCAATCGATTCAACGGTTTGTTAGTTTCCGTTTGCCATACATAGGGATAATTCGGTTCGTCAGAAAACTTGTATTCGTTTCGATTATAGGTGAAGTTACCACGGAAGTCGACTTGCCAGTCTTTTCCAAATTGTTTTTTCCAATTGACACTGACTTCGAAACCGGTATTCAACACTTCGCCGATATTGCTCCAAGGCGTACTGCCCCAATAACCGAGTAGCTTTCCGAAGCTGGCACGTTTCATCAAGATACGGTCGCGGTAGTCACGGAAATAATCGAATGTAATGTTCACTTGGTTAAAAAGCGAAGCGTCAAGTCCGATATCCAACTTTTTCACATGTTCCCATCCTGCATTTTGTACGGCAAGAATATTGAAACCATGCCCCTGACGATTTAACCATTGCCCGGGAAGTCCCGAATGCCAAGAGGCACCGCTCCCAATAGCTACTTGATTTTGGTAAAGAAAATGTTGTGCACCACTGTTGAACTGGTCACTACCAACCAAACCGTATGATCCCCTAATCTTGAAATAATCCACATAATCGGCGATCGGCTCCCAAAACTGCTCCCCGCTTAATACCCAACCGAGAGATGCGGCCGGGAAGAACTCAAAACGATCCTCCTTTGCCAACCGTTCGGAACCATTGTAACCGAAATTGAACTCTACCAAGTAGCGGTTGTCATAATCATAAGTGGCTCGTCCTGAATAACCCTGGTTACGATTGGGCAAGACTCCATTACGATACTCTCTCATCATATACATGAACATGGCAGTCATATTATGCTTGCCAAACGAACGTTTCCAATCCAAACGGGCATCCAAATAGAATGTTTGATCGGCCTCTTTAGTGATGTCAGACTGGCTGATATAATCCGTACCAGTTTGCAAAAGTCGCAAAGCATAGGTATCATTTTCGGGATCGTAACTATCGGGCTGTACCTGATAGTAATAAGGAGATAGCGAACGGGTATAATAAGAGTTTGACCAATTTTTAAAGTTCACTAAAACCTTTGCGCTTAAACCTTTTGTGACAAATCCCAAGTCTTGCGAGATATCCAAAGAGGTATTCAGCGTATTGAAGTTGTCTTCCCTGAACGATCCCATCATGTATTGGTAAGGGTTTTCTCCGTAAGCCCCTGCTTTAATTTCGGCATTACCATAATAAATATGATCTTCTTCGCCAGGGAAATAAGCGGGGAAAGAGACAGGATTGGCATACATCACCTTTTTGTAGATATCAGTAGTCTTATTATTCGGTCCCTTTTGGCTACCGATTTGCGCCATCATACGAAGATTGACAGTCGTCGTATTCGTCAACTTATAACTGATGTTATTTTGAAAATTGTACTCCCAATGGTTAATGTTCGGATTGAAAGCTGAATTGTCCGCAGCATTGAGCAAACCTGTATCATGGTTTGCCTGCAAACTCATATAATAAGTAACACGCGACGCACCACCCGATACGTTCACATTAGCACGTTGATTATAATTTCCACTACGGAAAATCATGTCATACCAATCTACATTCGGATAGACATACGGATTGATACCACTTTCTGTCGCCGCAATGATCTCATCCGAATAACGTGGTGTAATTACTGTCGCGCTACGCGCCTGCTGCGCCTCGTTATAGGTGCGCATGAATGTCGGTCCATCAGCAAACTCCGGTGTATTCATCGGCTGGAAATAAGAAGCCTCGACCGACACGTTGACCGTTGCTTTTGTATTTTCCTTCCCATGTTTGGTTGTAACAAGCATGACGCCATTCGCACCACGGTTACCATAGATTGCCGTCGCCGAAGCATCCTTCAAAACCGAAAAACTTTCGATACTTTCTGCCGGAATACGGTTCAAGTCCCCAGACGATATTTCCACGCCATCCAACAAAATCAATGGAGTTGCCACACCACCAAACGTATTGATGCCACGGATATAGAACGCAGAAGTAGAACCCGGCTCACCACTGCTGTTCGTAGAAATGACACCAGCCAGTTTACCAGCCAGTGAGCTGGTCAATGAAGATGTCGGAGCTTTCAGCTGTATACCTTCTGTAGCTGTAATCGCGCCGGTAATAGATACTTTCTTCTGAGTACCGGCACCAACAACAACGACTTCGTCCAAAACTTCATTATTCCCCTCCATCTTAACGTTCAAGACGCCTAAATCACCCACTTCGATCGTTTGTGTCTTATAACCGATATAAGAGATTTCGATTTCATCTTTACCTGTTACTTCAATGGAAAACTTTCCGTCAAGATCAGTCACTGTACCTTGAGTAGTACCTTTAATGATAACATTTACACCGATCAGTGTTTCACCGGTAGAGGCATCCGTAACAGTACCGACTAACGTACGTTTAACAGGCGACTTACTTTGTTGGATTTCAGGGACGGGCAATCTATCTCCCGCATCAGCAACGGCATCCGGAGGACAAGCCCCCAACAAACCAGTACAAAGCAATAAAGCAATTGCAGGTCTCCGCTTTTTTCTAATTGAGATTAAATTCATAAGTTAACATTTTTATTTTATAATAAAAAAAATAGCCTAAAGATCCTAAAACACAAAGACTTATAATTTTACACGATTATACATTCTTTATATTTACATTAAGTTCTGCAAGAACTGCGGTGATTTGGAGTGATTATTTAATATATAAGTTGTAGAATCTTGGTTATATCTGTATGATACAAAGAATCTAATATACTTTTTATCGAATTGATTAAATTATTGTGTGTTTTTTTATAGAAAGTTGTGGATATTTGCCTATATTTGAGCCGCAGTTCTTGCAGGACTATGATAAAACCTACACCATATTGGCACCAAAACTTTTGAAAAACCTAAGGCAACCACATCATCGTTCGTTGCAAACGAACAGTTCCCCATCATTGTTCATGGAAATCAATATATTCCCCCTTAATTTCTTCATAAAAGAAATGATCATATTTTTCAGCCATAGTACTAAGCAAGAAGGAGTTTTTCATCCAATTCCTATTTATAGAATTGCGTAACGGGACATCGGGATAAGATGAATGAAAAAATACTTCATCTTGATTGCTTTTTATCATGGAATAAAAGGTAGAACAAACTCTAACAGGTATTAGATAATAAAAAGTCATTCATGTATCACAAAACAGCTTGTTTCTTCTTTCTTCAACTTCCCTCCTTCCACTCAGCAGAAAGAGCCTGTAAAAAAACTTCATCATTGACAGGGTTTAAAAGGTAAGGAAAAGAGATGGCATACCCGATCCATCATCATACCATACAAAAGGATTTTACCTAATTTTTGATTTTTCAAATAAACCTTTTTGTATGATAGCAGTCATATAAATCGTTTTGTAAAATGTAAAAGACAGATTTGGAAGATGATGACAAAAAAGATGAGCTTACTTTTAACCGGTATGCTTTTGTGTTTGGCTCCGGATATAAAAGGTAATGAAACGGACGGAAGGATTAAAGGTATTGTAATGGACGGCGAATTAGGGGGACCACTCGAATTTGTAACCGTCCAGGTTAAAGCAAAAGGTTCGGACAAAATATTGCAGGGAGCCGTTACCGGAAGTGACGGAAATTACAGTATCGGAGGACTGAAGAAGGGGGAATATATAGTTACTTATTCCTATATCGGCTACGCGGAAATTTCTAAAAATATAACAATCAGCAACAATTCTCAAACTCTTAATCTTGGAGAACTCACCCTGGAAGAAGATGCCAACCAATTGGGAGAAGTAGAAATCGTAGCAAAAAAGCCCCAAATGAGATTCGAGCTCGATAGAAAAGTTTTCGACGCAACACAAGATATCGCATCCGAAGGGGGATCGGCCAGTGATTTGCTTGCCAATATCCCATCCGTGGAAGTCGATAACGAAGGATCTGTTTCATTGCGTGGAAATTCCAGCGTAACAGTCTGGATCAACGGAAAAGCATCGGGACTGACAGCAGACAACCAGGCGGACATACTGGAAATGATGCCGGCAGAAGATATCAAACAAGTGGAAGTCATTACCAATCCCTCTGCTAAATACAGCCCGGAGGGAACAGCCGGGATTATCAACATTATTTTAAAGGATGACCGGAAACCCGGTTACTACGGCAGCGTAAAAGCCGGAGCCGATACGGACGGAGGTTATCAGGCAAGTGGAAACATCAACTACAGCAGTAGCAAAGTAGACGCGTACGCCAATCTGAGCTATCGGAACCGGGAAATGAAAGGCGGTGGAATCACAAGTCGTGAAAATACAGCCGACAATAGTTTTCTCGACCAGACCAACAACTCCAAACGACAACACAACAACTGGTTCGGACGTATCGGGGCAACCTGGCACATTACCAAAAGCGACGACCTAGCATTCAACATGACCGGCATGACTGGAGGGGGTGACAACAACGAATCGATCCATTACATTTCGACAGACAAGCAAAAGAATACGGTTTACACCAGCGACCGTACAACAGACGGAAACTCGGACATGAAAATGTACAACCTGGAATTGAATTACTTACACAAATTCTCGGAAAACAGCAATATAGACTTAACCGTCAGCAATAACCAATGGAGAAACGACGGACTAAGCATTTACGAACAATCAACCCGATATACGGACACTAACTTAACCGACAAACAGGAATATCAAACTCAGGAAAACAACATCAAAAACAAAAGCTGGGAAGTTCAGGCCGACTACACAAACAAAATATCCGACGCGAGCCGGATCGAGGCAGGTTATAAAGGGACATTCCAAAGAGAATCCAGCCCTGTGGATACCTATACCGGAACAACCGCTACCGACATCGAACAGGACCAGGCACTTTACAACCGCTTTCTATATAACCAGGATGTGCATGCCTTGTACATGACGTATGGAGGCAAGTGGAACAATCTGAGCTACCAAGCCGGCCTACGTGGAGAATATTGGCGTGTGGATACTCGCTCGCTGGACTTCGACCAGGAATTTAACGGCAAGCCGTCGGAAACTTTCGAGAAAGACTATTTCAAGTTGTTTCCAAGTGCCTTTATCTCCTATGCCCTCCCTAAAAACAATGAAATACAAGTGAACTATACCCGTCGCCTACGTCGTCCTTGGGGTGGACAATTAAATTCATTCCGCAATATTTCCGATGCCTCCAACATTTCTTTCGGTAACCCGGAACTGACACCTGAATATTCCCATTCTTTCGAATTGAATTATATCAAGACCTGGGAATCCGGCCATACCCTATCATTGTCCGGCTACTATCGCTCGACAGATGACGTGATCCAGCGCATTCGTTTCTTGAACACGGCAGACAATGTAATGTACACGACCAGTGAAAACGTAGCCCGCCAGCAAAACAGCGGTCTGGAAATCGTTGGAAAAAACAATTTATTCAGCATCCTTAGCCTGACAACGACCGTAAACCTCTACTACTCCAAATTAGACGGTTTCAGCTATCTGCCCGAAGGAGCGGAAGCTCCTGTCACTGGAGAGGAGGATGAAAGCTTCAACTGGAACGTACGCATGATTGCCAATGTCAGTCTTCCTTGGGGTGTTTCCCTACAGGGCACAGGCAACTATAATTCCAAGCGCTTGATGGCACAAGGATACCGCGAACCGAACTACTCAGTCGATCTTGGATTGCGCAAATCTTTCTTAAAAGATAAGTTAACGTTAAGTATCAATGCACGCGACTTGCTGGACTCCCGCAGATTCCGCACCATTACATCCGGAGACGGTTTCTGGCAGGATTCTGAGAACTGGCGCGGTGGCAGAAGAGTTGGTTTTACCCTGACCTACAACTTCGGCAATATGAACAAGAAAAAAGACAAAAGCAGGAGCGAGGAACCGGACATGTATGAAATGGACTAAATAAAAAAGAAGGGATAAACCTTTGCCGCACTTATCCCTTCTTACCTACATCCTCTTATCTTTCAAAACAGGCATCGAAGGCATGTGCCGACGGCAGGAAATCCACCTGTTTGACAAAAGCGCAAGACTCGCGTGCTCCATGTTCACGATCCATGCCGCTATCTTCCCACTCCACCGAGAGCGGACCTTGATAGCCGATATCGTTCAAAGCACGGATAATTTCTTCAAACCGGATCTTTCCACGTCCTAAGCTACGGAAATTCCAGAAGCGGCGGGCATCGCCAAAAGTTGAATGGCCGCCGAACACGCCGATCTGTTTCGGAGTATCGCTCCAATACACATCTTTCATGTGGACATGGAAAATACGATCCGGGAACTGGTTAATGAAGTCTACATAATCCACTCCCTGATACCCCAAATGGCTCGGATCGTAATTAAAACCGAAAGCCGGATGATAATCGATCGCTTCAAGAGCCTTACGGGCAGAATAAGTATCGAACGCGATCTCGGTCGGATGTACTTCGAGAGCGAAACGGACACCTAACTTTTGATATTCGTCTAAAATCGGAATAAAACGTCGGGCAAAATCAGCATACCCTTCATTCACCATCTCGTCGGTAACGGGAGGAAAGGAGTAGAGCCATTGCCAGATCGAACTTCCCGTAAAACCGACTACGGTGTCGACTCCCAGCATTCTAGCGGCATGGGCTGCCTGAATCATATTTTCGACCGCCCGCAGGTGCACTCCATCGGGATCGCCATCGCCCCAGATATAATCAGGCAATACGGATTTATGCCGTTGATCGATATTATCACATATCGCCTGGCCGACCAGATGATTCGAAATACAAAACAGTTGCAAACCGTACTTATCGAGTGTCACCTTGATATTCCGATAATATTCCGGATCTGTCTGCCGAACATCCAAATGAGATGGTAATCCCAATTCAACACCGTCAAAACCAAATGATTTTGCTTTTTCACAAATAACATCCAGCGGTAAGTCTCCCCACTGCAATGTACATAATGTTACAGGACGTGCCATGTTTTTCGTTCTTTTTAAGGTTAATACATTGTGTCTGTTCGACAAATATAAAATATCTTTTTAAATTCATCTACAAATATTTTTCATTTCTGATTATTTATCTTTCCTTTGTAACATTATAAACAACTAAAAAACTTAACTATGAGAAAGAAAGTGTTTTTTGCACTTGGCTGCGTACTCTACTTGACAGGTTGCGACAGTTCTTCACTCGAAAAAGTCATCCCGCAAACAAAGTTTTTCCCCATTCAATTCAGCATTCAGATGGAAAAAGAGATAGTGTCTTTTCCCACCCGCAGCATACCGAATAACGTGATTCCGGAACCAACGGCTTCGAAAGCTGGAGAGAGCGACGCCGAATTGAACGAAATATGTTCCACCATCGAATATGTGGTATTTAAAAACGAAGATACTCCTGCATTAATCAAGCACAAGCAGTTCACTTACAATCCCACCGATCTGGATGCGGATTTCAGTTGCATATATGACAGTTTGCCACAAGGCGACTACAAATTCTACTTTTTAGCCCACAATTCAAAAAACGCTGTATTATCCGGTTCAACTTTTTCTTTCGACAGCATCTCGGATACATTCTACGAAATGATATCCCTAAACATCGATGTTGCAGAAATCACCAACAAAGATGTCTCTCTTCAACGTATCGTCAGCCGTATTGAGTTCATGGCGACCGATTCGGTTTCCGACATACTGAAACAGTTCGATATGGAGATCGACGGAATATCCAATCAGCTGGACATCGCCACCGGTCAGGGGATAAAAACCCCGGATAAGCAAATCCTCTCCTATACATTCAAGAATAATGAGATCGGAGAAGTAAACAAAGTACATTCTTTTTATACTTTCATACCTCCCACCGACAATAAAATAGCCGTCCGCCTTTCGGCCATCGCCAAAAACGACGAACCGATCCGGGAACGGCAAATCGACAATATCATTCCGGAAAAAAACAAAATCATCCGTTATAAAGGCCGCCTCTACAGCCGTTCCGAATCCGACGACACATTCCAGATCAGCATCTACAACAATGGGAAATGGGAAGAGACAACCGATATTGAATTGCCTGATTACGAATAAAATTTTATATCTTGTTATAGTCCACAGTTTATTAAAATCAGGTTTGGATTTACAAGTTTAATGGTTAATAATTTTCGGAAAGCCCGTACTTGTGAAAGCACGAGCTCTCCATATTTTCCCCAACTAATCAACCAATTTCACCATCCGGCTCTGTGTTTTAGCATTCCAAGAATTAAGAACCAACTTCATAGAACTTGCCACTTGTCTTTCTCTCAGTTCAAAATCTATCTCGATACTTTTCGTTTCACCAGGAGCCAACCAGAAAAAATTATCATTCGCATAAAAAGAGCGGGAAACATCTTCTATATCCAAATTAGTCATAAAAGAAGGCAATCTTCCTTTGTTCGTCACTACTACATGTAACCTTCCTTTGTTCCCATTCTTTTTCATCAACTTTACCTCTTTAAACCCAACAGAAGTTTTATGTTTAGCCACGGTCGGCTTTAACCAAGGACCATTCTCCATAGTTGGCCATTCAATAGGTTCTGAGACAAACTTCTGATAATAGGCCTCATCCTCCATTAACTTGATGGTACGAGGCCAATACTCAGCATGAGAAATCACTTTCCCATACTCATCAGTCAAAGAAACAATAACAAAAAAGTACTTTTCTCTATATGTATGAGGAATAGCATATGTCCCTATCTCTTCTTTTAAAACCGATGTGCCTTCCGGAACATTAACATTTTCCGAAGCTTGCCAAACTTCTCTAAAAGAGTCATCCAATATTTTCACCTGTACCACTCCTTTAAAACTAGGTCGGTCCACCCCATTTAAAACATTTATGGAAATCGGAAAAGCTTCTCCAGGTGCCCACAACAGGTGCTTGATATTCAACAAAACATGAGTCGGTTCGTACGTCCTTTTTAGAAAATAATAAGTAGCAGAAGGCTGCCCCATACCATCGACCAAATTAATTGCAGCAACTACTGGCCAAGGACGTTTATAGACCCAAGGCATCAGCCCTGTTGTAACCGGATAATTGCTTTGAATACCTTCTGACATAACCTGATAAAATTCACCAGCACCAATCTGAGTCGCTTCTGCAATTGTTTCTAACGTCGGTTTAGCCATATTATCAATATGGGAAGCACGACTTAACATACGAGGTACACGAGAAGGATTATATTCAGCAAAATGTTCCACAAATTCAGGATGCTCCAACACAAAATTCTTATCGTACATTCCTCCCAAATCAACCAACTCACCCGGAGAAACCACTTGTTTTATATTTGCAGGGTCCGTTATACAATGTACGCCAGTCTCAGCGACATAGGGTATCAACTCAAAACCTTTATACCATGCAGGATCAAAATCCGGATAAGAATGCATAGAACCAGCATCCGGAGAAGTACGCAGAAAACACCTTGTCGGATCAAATATAGCTAAATTACGCTCCAAAATACCCATAGAAGCCGCATTTCCATAAGAATACGGATTAAATTCATTTCCACCACACCAAACAGCCAAAGAGGGTTGATTTCTCAACCGGAAAATATTTTGGCAAACCTGCGCCTCCCAAACTTCCTGCGGCCATTCGGGCGTATCAAAATTGGCAATATTAAAATCCTGCCAAACCATTATACCATATTTATTACATGCATCATAAAAAGCATCGCTCTCTAACAACCCACTACCCCAAATCCGAAACATCTGAATTCCCATATTTCGTGCCATTTTCACAGCCCAATCATACTTCTCCACAGTTAAATCGTAGAGGGCATCAACAGGCATCCAGTTGACACCTTTCACAAAAAACTTTTTCCCGTTTACAACGAACTGCCAATCTTGCCATCTGTCACTTGTCCGAATACCGGCACTCCGAACTTGCTCTATTGTTCGAATACCAAAATCAAACTGAATGCAATCAGTCAATTGATTATTTACTTTTAATGTTATTTTTGCCTGATAATAATCCGGGTTACCTAAACCATTCGGATACCAAAGTTTGGGATTATCGATAATAAAGTGCTCATCCATCCAACATCTCCCTTCAATCACCTCTGGTAAAAATTCTTTTGAGAATACGATTTGTCCCTTATCTATTAAGTCGAGTACTACTGTCAACTTATCTTTTACCCGTTTATTCTGTGGAGCACTAGAGGGCTTTCCATAATTCGATATCTGACAATTATTCCAGGGATGTAACTGATAATTCAATGTGTTTTTCCCAGCAAACAGTTCAACGCTAAAACCAATTGTAGCCTGATTGTTTTCTATCTTTTCTGTAAAAAGGAAAGGACGTTCCAAATGATATTCAGGAACGAATTCCAGACGAACGTTTCTCCATAAGCCTAAATTGAAAAAAGGTTCCATTGCACTTCCTCCCATCAGGAACCAACCTTTTACGATATTTCCCGGTCGATTCGGATTAAACGATGTTTTCCCATAATTGGCAGATATGACTTCTACAATCAGTTCATTATCCCCTCCATAATTTAAATTTTCACTTACATCTATGACGGGTCCCCCAAATATACCTCGATGCTTGCCTAGTTCTATGCCATTTAACCAGACCTTCGCAAAATAGTCAATACCATCAAAATTCAATATACAAGAGTACCCCTTCCGTTTTTGAGGTATTACAAAATGTTTTTTGTAATACCAAACTTTCTGTTCTAACTTTTCATGTTCCCTTGCATTCAAATGCTTATAAGGGTCTCCCAATATGCCCGCTTTATAATTAGCCATCTGAACAGAAGTCGGATATGCCACTGAAAACCAGTTATTCTCTTTAAGTTTTGCTAAGTTTTCAACAGGGATTTCTTCCGAACTCAACTCCCAATTTTGAGATAAATCGATATGCTGCTCTGCCTGCCTCGGATAAATATAATATGGAGACTCCAAATCTCTTACCTGTGCTTTCACTATCGAAACACAACATAAACAACACCATATAAAAATACATCTATACTTAAAAACGCTCTTTCTTACCATACTTTTTTCATTTAGCTATTAGACATAGATTCCATATAAAATAAATGATTTTCATTATTAAAACGCAATATAACCGAACGTCTGAAAGTGATATCCAGAGTATCATCCACGACATGGGCAACTTTTCTCACATCGCTCCAAGGATCATATTGTTCAACATCCGAGACTTTATTACTTAAAAATTGTAGTGGTAGTTTTACCGTCCTGCTATCCGGCAATTGATTTCCGATCAATTCAGTATGCCAATTACTTAAAGCATCTCGGCACCAAACTAAAGTATGCGTATTACCTTTCAAACAATAAAAACGAACCTGATCATACATAAAAAACACAGGCCGATACTGCTCTGTTATCGGATTTATATTTGCCGTCGCATGACTAAAACGTCCGAAGTGCCACCATAAATTATTCTTTTCTATATAATATTGCCAGTGCCAACTTTGTCCAGGAGCAGCAGCACCTGAAAAAAAAGGGGCAAAAATCAAATCATGTAACAAAACGCCTAACGTATCCGATTCATATAACTTGGATGGTCCGGAATGATGTGCCTCAACCGCACCCACTTCCGAGAGTATAACAGGTTTATCAACAACCATATTACGTAATAAAACGACCGCCTGACTTGCCAAAGAATCCATAGGGGCCTGACAAATGTCCCAAGTGGCTCCCGGATCCAAATAACGATGAACCTGGGCTATCTCATTATTCGAAAGAGAAGAAAAATCTATATACCATTCCTGATATTTCTCATTATCAAAACTCCCCAAACTTTGCATAACCAAATGATGCGGAAAATAAGATTTAACGATAGGCAGCATTTCTCTTGTCCATTCCAGCTCCCCTGCTATTCCTTCGGAAAAACTTACAGAATTGATTTCATTCCACAATTCCCACCCCATAATAGTCGGATTATTCGCATATTTAGAGGCTAAAAAGGCGACCCTGTCTATATATAAATCTTTCCCCTGCTGTGTTTTGAAAAAATCATCCATATTGCCCAATGGTCCTCGGTTATCAAAAGAATAGATCGGTTTATCAAAAGCCACTGACGAAGAAAACGGGGCTGAATATCCTGTTAGTTTTCTGAAATTTTCCAAACAAAATTTGATCTTGATTCCATATTTCGTCGCCAACTCCAACAGTTTGTCAATGCGGTTTACTCTATTTTCATCAAACTCTCCAGCTTTCTTATGTTCAATCTCAAAAAATGGTGCACTCAACCAAATACGCGTGTAATTTCCTCCTTTTCCGAAAGATTGCGAAAACGCTGTTCATAAAGCTGTAAAACTTTTGTTTCATCCGTCTCAAAACGTTCCCAACAAATATTGGGACCTACAGGTATAAAGGGGGTACCATCCGAATATTCCAAATAACAAGGATTCACCTTACTCACCCGTATAAAGTTCTGATCACGTTCTTTTCCACAAGAGAAAAAAGAACAGAGAATCATCATATATAATATATTCCGTATCATATCAACTGATTCTTAAAAGTAACCACCTTTTGCTGTAATTTCCCGAACACTGTCTCCGTTTTGTACCCAAGAGAAAATCTTCTTCTCATTTTCACGTATCTCCTCCGAACGTAAAAGCACTTCATAAGCTATTTCCCTTGGTACAACTAAAACTCCATCGATATCTCCAAGTATTATATCACCCGGCTTAATCATTACATCTCCGATTTTAATCGGAATTTGATAGTGAGTAATCAAACAGCGCCCCAAGCTACCATTCGATATCCGGTATTCGTAAAACACAGGAAAATCAGCATTCAAAATCTGATGTGTATCCCGTATTCCCCCATCTATACAAGCTGCTTTCAGTTTTTTCCCCTTAGCAGTCGCTGTCATTACACCTCCCCACAAAGTTGCTTTATCATCCCGACTTGTATCCCATACAATAAAATGGTCCTCCTGCATCTCATCCAGCATCTGGGTTCGATATTCCATCTCACCCTTTATCTTTACGTTCGGTGCACTTTTGACAGTAAATGCAAAACCGGCAACAGAATGATATTCACGTAAAGGTTTAATCCTACCAGGCAAAGCTTGCTCCAAAAGACAAAATTCACGCATCACATCGTTTACAGCTCCTGTATATAACTGCTCATATCGAAATAATAACTCTTTATCCGGTATGGAAAACTTTTTCGAAGATATTCCTTCACGATCCTGAATCAATTTTTCCAGATTCATCATTCCGATTTCTTTCTTATACTGATCTACGCTCATAACTCTTTTATTTTTAATTAATCACTCTGGTAAACTCATTCCACCATCTACCAATATATCCGCACCGGAAATATAGCGTCCAGCTTCGCTACACAAAAGTAACGCCATAGAAGCCAGATCATCCGGTTCTCCAATATATCCTAATGGAATATTCTTTTCTATTTTTGTTTTGAAAACTTCATTCGACAAAACTTCCTCATTACGGACCGTTCCGATCACCCCAGGAGCCAAATTGTTAATCGTTATTCCTTTATTCCCCAATTGCCAAGCAAGATTTTTCACCATATTCAATTGAGCAGCTTTTGAAGCTGCATAAACGATCATTTGCTTACTCGGCCTGTTCTGCTGAACGGAGCCTAACGTAACAATTCTTCCCCAACCTTTCGATTCCATATGAGGCACACAACATTGCATCAACTCCAGCGAAGCTCTTACATTCACATTCATTTGGGTATTAAACTCAGATAAGGTCACATCTTCCCATTTCTTACGAATCTGAATAGAAGCATTCAAAACTAAAATATCAACTTCAATTCCTAATTTTTGCAGCAACAGTTGAAAGTCAGAAGCCAGCGTGTCTGATAATAAATCGTATTCCCATAACCACGCTTTTGTTCCCATCTTCAGCACATCCCGTAAAGTTGCTTCCGCCAATTGGTGATTGCTCCGGTAATTGATCACAACATTCGCTCCATGTTCAGCCAAAGCTAAAGCGATGGAGCGGCCAATTCCTTGGCCAGCTCCTGTAATCAATGCAGTTTTTCCCGTTATATCAAACAAATGCTTCACTCCCATAACGATTCTTATTAAATACCACCTACAATCGGATACCAATTTGGTTTATACGGATCTTGATGAAAACGAGCGTAATAGTCTCCCATCTTCTCGTAATACCGCTCATATTTTTCCATCTTTTCTTCGTCTAAAGCAACTCCTAAACCCGGTCCTTCCGGTACTTTTATAGCCCCATTGACATATTGCAGTTTTCCACCCTGAATAATATCATCTTCCAAATAATGATAATGGGCATCTCCCGGCATAGTCATTTGAGGGATGGTAGATGCTGTATGTAACATAGCCGCCAATTCAATACCGAATTCTGCTCCGGAATGCATAGCTACCCCTAAATTAAACGTACGACAAACCGCAGTCAAATCTTTTACCCCCCGCGGGCCTTCCCAATAATGTAAATCCGTCAATATAATATCTATTGATTTCATATGGATAGAAGGGCCCAAATCATCAAATTTATTCGGATACATATTAGTTGCCAAAGGAATACGAACCTGTTCCCGGACAGCCTTCATACCTTCTATGCCCCAAGAGGGATCTTCAAAATATTGTAGTTCCAACTCTTCCATCCTATGACCAGCTTTTATGGCTGTCGCAACACTCCATACTCCATTAGGATCAATCCGTAAACCGAAATCATCTCCTAACTTCTGCCGGCATAATTGCAACACTTTCACTTCTTCCATCGGATCCATGACACCAGCTTTCAGTTTCATTGCTGTAACACCCAGTTCATTGTTCAACTGTACGCAATAATCAGCCATATCCTCCGCACAGGTATCATGCCCACCACCCGGACGATCATAACGCCAAAACAAATAAGCGATCATCGGAATTGAATCACGCAATTTACCACCAAGAAACTGGTGCATCGGAACATTAAACGCTTTCCCCATAATGTCCAAACAGGCTATCTCTATTGCACCATACAAACGGGAATTGGAGATATAATAAATACTTCTCAGAACTTTCATCTTGATAGCCTCCAGGTCCATCGGGTTCATTCCGATAATGCGCGGTTTCAACTTAAGCAAAGCCGCTCTTGAATCTCCGCCACCAACTTCACCCAATCCTACAATTCCTTCATCCGTAATAAGTTCCAAGATTGTTCTCAATAAATAACCCGGATGTACTCCCGTGTTATGCCGTAACATACAATTCATAGGAATTGCAACACAACGGACTTTCATGTCTACGATCTTCATTTCTTTATACTTATTTTAAGTGATACTCTATAACTTGTTCCTTTCCAAACTTATCTGTATAAGTAATATGATACTTACCTTTAAACCCTCGAAATTCCACATTCCCGTTTTTACTGGCTTTTACGGTCATATTAGTTTTCCATTCATGATTGATCAAATTATCAAGTGCATAAAATGATTGTTTGGGATCCATGTTTCTGGTGAACAATCCAGAAACAGATGGTTCTCCCGGTGCACCACAATCATCTACCACATTCCACCATGTGATTCCCATCATATTTTTAACACTGAACCACAGGCGATACAGGTTTTGTGCGATAATAGCCTGTATTTTTTGTCCTCGGTCATCATTGCCTGGAGATGTTATCGTGATTTCACTTAAATGAATCGGTAATCCTGTTTCCGAAATTCGGTTCATGATAGTCCAAATCTGATTCGGAGTCTGGATTTCTTTACCAGCAGCAATATCCAAACATTGTTGCGGTTTGAACAAATGCATTTGAGAACCAGCAACATTTATCTTCGCCCCTCTTTTCATCAAATCTTTTACTTGCTCCGGATACTCCGGACCAGTCCAATAATCATTGATATTCAAAAGGACATTATTCGAAAACACCTGATTGGCTGTTTTGAAAGCTTCAAATGTATAATCTCCCGGCATTATCCCATAATTACTTTTACAGAGCCCGGAACCCGGAACCATTGCTCCTTTGGCAAAATCTTGTGCACTCTCATTGACAACATCCCAACTACTGACACGGTCCCCATAATATTTAGCGATCTCTACAATTCGTTTTTCAAACAATTCCTTTAACTTTTTCGTCAAATTAGGAAATTTCGTTTCTAATTGAGCAACAGTCATATTTTTGTACTTATCTGTGTATTTTTCGCCATCCAAATAATTATCGAGATTGCCATATTCTACAATCAGTTTATCCATTTCCTTTTTCTCCTCAAGCGTCATCATCTGGTCTATAATCCAGTTAGGATTATGCCATTTACGGTTTCCCCAGATCAACGGATGACCATGCACAGGAACCCCCTTACTGAGACAGAAATCTATAATCTGATCGGGAGAAGGACGACGCCAGTGCGGTTGATGCTTCGGGTCTGTCTGGCGATTCCAATATTCTTCCGTATCCCAGTATTCTTCACGAAAACGAGGGCGATTCGGTTGCATTTCCAGGGTTTTCCAATAAAATGCGACAGTCGCACGATTAAATAATGTCCCAAACACATCTTTATATTTCTGATTACACGCAGGAGTTCCTAATTGATTATAGTTAAAGATATGGGCACCGAATACAAAATCATGCGAAACCTGCTCAATCTTCACTTCTGATCCAGCCGCAACATTCTGTAAACCAACAATAGCATTTGCTTTTCTATTCTGTTCAATGTCCTTATCGATCTTAGCCTGTACCTTTGGATTCCAAATATTCCAATAAGCTTCACTCATAATTTTTTCTTTGTCCTCTTTTGCACTTTTTGGAAAACCTCTCTGTGCAAACAAGTTAAAACAACAAAAGACTAAACAGATTATTAACGTTATCCTTTTCATATCTAATTATAATTTTAATTATTTAATTTCAAATTCCGAAATTTCTATCTTACCATTTTTATTTATCCAAGTAGCACGGTAATGCCCTTTAAAACCTCTGAAACGAACCACGCCCTGTGCATTCGATGTTGTGGTCAGTGAAGTTTTCCATTCTCGGTTTATCAACCTATCTAATGTCTCATAGACAGGCTTCTTTCTCATTCTCTTGTCATAAAGTCCTGAATAAGAAGGCTCGCCTGGAGCTCCACCTCCATCCACGACATTCCACCAAGTAATACCCGTAATATTGGGACAACTGAACCAAAAACGATATAAATTTTCAGCTATGACAGCCTGGATCGCACTTCCTATACTCGTTGAATCAGGAGCACAAACCGTTACTTCGCTCACATGTACAGGACGTCCTACTTCATTTAGGCAATCTACCACATCTGTGAGCTTAGCCGGTGTCAGGATATTATCCCCCTCAGCTATTTTCTGAGCCTCGACCGGATTAAAAATATGCATCTGAGCTCCAACATTGTCTATACGAATTCCTCTATCGATCATATTCCGGGCAATTTCTACATACCGTCTTGTATAAGGAATACCACTTTTAAAATCAATATCATTAATATTAAAAATGACAGACTCCGGAAAATACTTCATGGCCCACTTATACGATTTATAAGTATAATCATCCGGCATTATTCCGCGATTTGCCTGATCAACAGGTTCATTGACTACGTCCCATATCTGAATTCTATCCTTATAGCGCAACGCTAATTCCTGAATATGCTTCTCAAAATAAAATTCCATCTCTTTACGGTCTGACGGCATCCAATCCGGATGTCCCCAACGACGCATACCATAAATAATAGCGTGACCTTTTGTCATTATCTTATTCGATTCGCAAAACTCAAGAATAGGATCGACAGGAGGACGACGGAAAATATAAGAAGATCCCGCCGTATAACGTGGCTTTCCTTGCTCGGGTTCCAGCGTTTTCCAATAAAAAGGCAAAGTAGCAGAATTAAACAAAGCTCCAAAAGTATTTTCATACTGTCTATTTTGTTGCGTAGTCTCAAGCTGACCAAACAAAAAGATATTGCCTCCAAAAATAAACGAATGGCTCAACTGCTCAATTTTCACAGTGACTCCAGATGGAATATTTAATTCGGCATCACCTTTCCGATATTGCTCTATATTCTTATTTATGCTAGCCTGGACATCCGAATTCCATATTTTCCAATAAGCCTCGCTCATGACATCCTCATAATCTTGCGCTTGTAAAGAAAAAGTAGAAAAAAGCAATCCTATCAATAATATTACTGTTTTCATATTTTATAATTTTATAGACACTTTACTAACTATCTGCCTTCATAAAACTCTTTCAAGAAAAAGAATTTGATCGCCACAAAAACGGCTAAGGCACCTAACAAATAGAATATTGCCAAAAATGATATGCCAAAAGACAAACCATAATCAGTCTTCAGATATCCTAATAGTAAGGGAGCTAGAGCCCCAACAATAAAAGCAAAAGCAGTCATAACCCCTACCGAAGATGCTCTTAAATCCGGCGCTATCACATCAAACAAAGCAGCATACAAGTTTGAATCGTAAATTCCCCTGAAAAAGCCGAACAAAGCCAACATAGCATAACTTACATATAAATTCGAGGTATATCCCATGAAAAATATAAACGGAGCACCGAACAACAATCCGACCAGTTCCGTTTCCAGACGGACTGTTTTACGCTTTTGTGCATATTTATCTGATAATTTTCCACCTATTAAAACCCCCAACAATGCGGCTGCAAAATGAAAAAACATAGAGGTAAACCCAGCTGTCGAAAGAGATAAATGATACTTTTCATGATAGAACGTAGACATCCAAGTCACATAGCCAATATTCACAAAACACATTCCTCCAAAAGCCAGACAAAGCATCCAGACCGTCTTCTTTTTAAATATCTCTTTAATGACATACCAGATTGAATACCTTCCTTCTTCTTTCACTTCCTGCGGAGTATCTTCCATTCTGAAAAATAAATAAATACACAGCAACAAACCTCCTAATCCAAAAGTAAAAAAAGACATCCGCCAACCGAAATGTTCACCAATATAGGCCGCAATAAACCCACTGGCCACAATACCCACATACAAAGATGTCTGATGTATGGACATGGCCATAGCTCGCGTCTTATGATGATACTGACTGATCAAAGAGGTAGCTGCCGGATAATAGAAAGCTTCTCCCCCGCCAGTCGTAATACCACGTAAAATGATCAAAGAGACCAAACCTCCACTAAATCCAGTACATAACGTTCCGATGCTGAAAATCAAGATACTAATAAGAATAATCCATTTTCTCTTCAGAAAATCACCCATATATCCACCGAAGGGAACCAAACAACCATATACAATCGTAAATACAGAGGCAACGAACCCCAATTGTACATCCGTCAAATGCAAGTCTTCCTTTATCAAAGGAATCACCACATTAAAAATCTGCCGATCACCCTGGTTTAGAAAATAGGCAACCCATAACATGATAATTAACTCCCACTTATAGGTGATACGTAGTCGTTTCATTTTACGAATAGTTTATCGAAGGTGTGGCTTAAACCACACCTTCATATTTTTAATTTAATACCCTGGATTTTGATCTTTTGACGGATCAAGAGCCTCATTATAATTAAACTCTGTTTGCGGAATCGGAAATAACATATGTTTCTCTTGTATATCAAGACCTTTAATCCTCTTAATCTGCTCTTTTACAATACCTAGACGAATCAGATCAAACCAACGTTTCCCTTCATTAAATTGTTCATACATCCGTTCTTTCAATATTAATTCCAAAAACTTTTCTGAAGTAGAGTAATCTTTTAATTTAAAATCAACTTCAGATGAAGTCATAGGGTCATAACCATAAGCACGACGATGAACCATATTTATCTTTTCCATTGCATCTTCCGTAGGAGAACCGGTTACTCTCATTGCCATTTCCGCATACAATAGTAAAACATCCGGATAACGAATTAATGGATAATCACATGCAGCTCCAGAAGCCCCGGGAGCATTTGTATCATGATATTTTGTTAATAAATAAGTATTATCTCCCATACCGAAATCAAACAACAACAAATTATAATCCTTCCGAAAATCTTTCACATCCCAATCTGTTATCAATTGATTTTCCGTAGTAGTATAAACACCATACCATCCTCCAGAACCATGCATCGCATCCCCATCAATCATTGCTCCCGGATGGGAACAAAACATCGCATATTCATTACCTTGACCATTTTCTCGATACTCCTTTATATAAAATATCTCTTCCGTAGATGAAACTATTTCTGGTCCAAATACATTATTAAAATCCGCAGCAGAAGACACCGTGACCAATGAATATTGTCCACTATTAATAACTTCTTCCAAAAGTTGTTTCGATTCTTCATATCTACCTAATGTTGCATATACTTCTCCTAAAAGGCTCTTTGCACTATTCACTGAAGGCGTTCCTGCCAAACGAGGTGTCTGAGGCGCATTATTTACAGCAAAGCGGAGATCCGATTCTATAAGTTCGTATATTACATCTTTAGAACTCTTTCCTATATTATATTCACTCATATTTTCTTCTACATGAAGAGGGACATCTCCAAAATATCGCACTAAATAAAAATAAGTAAGCCCTCTGATAAACCGCAATTCCCCTATGTAGCTATTTATTTTATCCTCTGACATTTGACTTGCTTGCGGTAAACGATCCAAAGCCACATTACAATTTCTGATAGCAGTATATAATTTCGTCCATATATTTGCAGTACGAGTTTGATTAGTATTATCTAATCCTATATAATCGCTATTAGAAGCCCAACTACCTCGACCATAGGCATAATCTGCAAAACATTCACACAAAGCAGTTCCAAAATAGTCTAAACCACCATAACCTTTTAAATTAGCAAGCGGCGCAGCAACCGCAGCTGCAGCTTCACTTTCTGTATTATAAAACGTTTCTGCAGCAACAGACTTTGGTTCTTCTTCCAACCAATCAGAGCAAGAAACAACCGATAATAATATCATGAATAAATAAATGTACTTTTTCATATTTTCTCTTCTTTATTAGATACTCTAAAATTGAACTTTAACACCAAATGTAATAGTCTTCACATTTGGATAAGTCAGATAATCAAGTCCGGCATTTGTATCTCCACCCCAAGAGTTCACCTCAGGATCCATACCTGAATAACCTGTAATAGTAAATAGGTTCTGAGCACTCACATATACTTTTATCGCACTTAACCAGTTTTTCACATTCCACTTTTTCACAGGTAAATTATAACCTAACATAATATTTTTCAAACGGAGATAAGACCCATCTTCTACAAAGCGATCTGAATGCTTAATATTATGATTTGCTGCTGGTCGCGGATACTTTGCCATTAAGTTTTGTTCTGCAGTATTTGTCGAACTCCAATGGCTGTTAAAAACCTCACGCCTTAAATTAAGTCCCATGCCCATATCATAATTTGCAGTTTCTGTTACATTATAAACATCGTTGCCTTGGCTACCATACAAAAAGAAAGAAAACTCAAAATCTTTAAATGTCAAACTGGAATTGATTCCATATGTAAAATCAGGATGCGGACTACCTGCGATATATTTATCATTATTATCATATACACCATTCCCATCTTTATCTTCATAAGTCATGTTTCCATTTTCATCAAAACCTGTATCATGGTATACATAATACACTCCTAAAGGTTCTCCCTCACGTAATAAAGTCACAAAATCTTCAACATAAGACAAACCTACAGTTGAACCATAAATATCCTGTCCTCCATACAACTCTTTAATCTTATTTTTATTCAATCCTAAATTCGCAGATAAAGTCCATGAGAATTCTTTTTGTTGAAAAACATCTCCTTCTACTAATAATTCAAAACCACGATTACCCATCTTTCCCACATTCTTTACAGTTGTCGTATAACCTGAAGAAGTTGGCAAAGAAACATTATTCAACAAATCACGTGTTGTTTTATCATAATAGTCAGCAGTGATTCTCAAACGAGATTTAAATAATGACAGATCAAGACCTATATTCCATTGAGATGTAGTTTCCCATTTCAATTCTGACGGCAAAGTTGAACTCGGTGCATATGATGTAACAAGCCCACTCCCCAATGCCGCTTTACCTTGTGACAACATATTTAACGTTGAATAAGGATCAATTGCAGTTGACCCGGTTTCTCCGTATCCTAAACGTAATTTCAAATCAGACAACCAAGAAATATCCTTTAAAAAAGCCTCATCAGATATCCTCCACGCTAATGCAGCTGCAGGGAAATATCCCCATTTATTTCCTTCACTATAGCGAGATGAGCCATCAGCTCTGAAGCTAACCGTAGCCATATAACGACCTTTATATGAATAATTAGCTCTAGCCAAATATGACATTAATACCCATTTGGTATAGCCAGAAAATGGCGTTCCAAAATTAGCAGCAGCTCCAAGGCCCCATGCTTCTGGCGCATCACTTATAAAATCAGTTCCACTTGCACCAAAAGATGTACCTAAATATTGTTGATAAGTAAAACCTCCCATAAAATTCAAATTATGATCATCATGGACCGTCAAATCATAATTTATGATATTTTCGTTCACAATTGTTGTTTGCTGATTAGAAGACAAAGAAGCACTTGAAGCTCCATACAAATAGCGAGAACTATTATAGTTATTAGAAGTATAATTCAACGTTTCAACCCCAATTGTAGCTTTCAAAGACAGCCCTCTTATCGGTTTATATTCCAAAAAACCATTCACATTCACTAAGTCAGCCTTAGTTTTAGAGGATGTTTCATTAATAAGATTTAATGGATTAGATAGAGCATTAGACATAAATGGGTAAACCAATTGTAAATTGTTATAAGAGCCATCTTCATTATAAGGGAATAAAGTTGGAGGAGCAGAAATTGATGCTCCAATTAAAGACCCTCCTCGATTTCCACCACCACTACTTTTCATGCTTTTATTTGTCCTTGTATACGACAAATTAGCTCCAGCATTAAATTTATCGTTAATTTTATGATCTATATTACTTCTCACATTATACTTATCATAGCTGCTATTTTTGATAATACCATCACGCAAAAACAAAGAGCCACTCACATAGAATTTGGTTTTGTCATTACCTCCTGCAATAGACAAACTATGAGTTTGTAAAGGTGCATCTTTATAAACCAACTCTTGCCAATCCGTACCTTTTCCAGCAAAAGCAATCTCATCAGCCGTAAAAAATTCTTTTCCAGCATTATTCAACTGTTGTTCATTATAAAACATCATATATTCCGTTGCATCCATCATCTCAAGTTTTTTGATTTGAGATTGAATACCATAGCTGCCATCATAGGTTACGGTCGTTTTTCCTTTTCTTCCTGATTTTGTCGTAATCAAAACAACTCCATTAGAGCCCCTAGATCCATAAATAGCAGTAGCAGAAGCATCTTTTAATACTTCCAAAGACTCTATATCATCAGGATTAACACTGGACATATTCGCTGGGAACCCATCAATAATGTAGAGAGGATCATTACTTCCTTTAATCGAATTTGCACCACGGATACGAATCGTAAAATTTCCTTCTGGAGAGCCAGTATTCGATGTAACTTGAACTCCCGGAGCTCTACCTTGTAATGCTTGAACCGGATTAGGGACAGCATAAGCCGTTAAATCTTCGCTCTTTACAGAGCTTAGAGAACCTGTTAAATCACTCTTTTTCATCGTTCCATATCCAATTACCACAACTTCTTCCAAAGCTTCCATATCTTCCGACAGAGAAACATCAAGAACCGACTTACCTTCTACTGATACTTCTTGGGTAACATAACCGATATAAGAAAAAATCAACGAAGAAGATTCAGGAACAGACAAAGAATAATTTCCATTCAAATCCGAAATAGTACCAGATTCAGATGAACCTCTCAAAACAACATTCACACCAATTAAAGGTTCCCCTGTTTTAGCATCTGTAATTCTCCCTTTTACAGCATGCTGAGCAAAAACCGAGACACTGCCCCAAAAAAGCAACATCCACAATAACAAACTCTGCCGATTTTTCATAAGACATGAATTAAGTTTAACTTGATATTTATTATTGTAAAACTAAATTTTACAATGCAATATTAACTACTACCATATAAACCACAAAATATTTTTATAAAAAAATCAGCATTTATGCTCTTAAACATACAAATAAACTGCTATTTAAAATAAAAAGTCAAATATATTCGCGGTATCACAATTCAATTATACAAAATTGAAATTTTACAATATAAATAAAAATAGAAATAATAAAAAAGGAAGCACATAGCAGGAAAGGCTACTTTTCATCCTTAAATTCAGACACAAAAAAACGTGGGACTACAGCCTATTTGCCATCGAGGTATCGCCAAACACCATGCCACAAATAAACTATAGCCCACGCCTATAAGGGCGCAGGCGTTCTATAGTTACACCTTGTGGCATTATTGAAATTGGCGATTTCGATGACAAGGATTCACTAAACGCTTCTACGTTATTTTCTCAATACAATACAAATATACTAAATTATAGCAATTCATTACAAACAAAGGATTAATAAAAGTCAATAGATCACAGCCTATTTTTCATCATGAGAACAGATAGAATAAAAAGTTACCCAGAATAAAAAATAAGGGAACAAACAAATAAACAAAATAGATATTTGATTCATCCTAAATTAAAATATAGAGAGAATCACAAATGCTCACAATAAAGACTTTCATAAAATCTATTTTAATACTATATTTTTTGTAGTTTTGCAAATAAGCTTATTAATTGCCAGTTATATAATCAGGTTACACGAAACAAAAACGAGGAAGTATGATACAAGTTATAAACAGAGCCTTGAATATTCTCGAGATATTAGCACAAGAACCAGACAAAGAATTCGGATTATCCGAAATTGCTACTGCTGTAGAATTAAACGCGGGAACTTGCGCCAATATCCTAAAAACGCTTGTATATCGCAACTATGTAGAACAATCCGGCACAAAAAAAGGATACAAGTTAGGATACATGATTTATCAACTCACACGTGATAATTCTTACAATACAGAACTCGTCAATGCAGCAAAAGTCGCAATGGATAATCTACGTGACAACATCAATGAAACTGTCATATTATCTGTAATAAAAGGGGACAAAAGAATTTTACTGAACGAATCACAATGTACGCATGAAATCCAGGTTCGTACAACAAATGAGTCTTCCGTATACAGAGCCACAACAGGCAGAATGATTCTGGCTCATTATTCACCTAAGGAATTAAATGATTTTATCGATAAGATCGGATTGCCTACAGAAGAAGAATGGCCGGAAGTCAAAACAAAATCCGAACTAATCCAATTACTAAACGACATACGAACCAATAACATCGAACTTTCATGGAATAAAAATCATGTAGTAGGCTTAGCCACCCCTATCTTGAAAAAAGGGAAGGTCATTGCGAGTCTCGGAATCTACCTACCAGATATACGTTTCGGCAAATCAGAAAAAAATAATATCATAAAGCAACTAAAAAAAGCGACAGATATTATCAACGAAAAGATCAATGCTGCAAGCAAATAGTACGATTTGAAGACTTATATCTTAACCGATTCTCCATATATATATTATTTTAATTCGTATCTTTGTCATTGAATGGTTAATGTTTGGAATTATGATTAAGAAGAATATACTCGGTTTATTATTTCTGCTGTCCGCACTCTGTCTGTTCAACAGTTGTGAGGATGATCCGTATTATGATGATTACGGCTGGGCGACCGATGCATTATGCAATAATACCTGGGTTGATTTTTATACCAATAACAAAGGGTACGAATGCGAACAACGGCTCGACTTCTATAACGATCATACGGGAGAAGATTTTACAATTATCTATTATCCCAACGGTATGACTGACGAATTGAAAACAAGTTTTTATTGGGACTGGAAAGACGAATATTTCGATTCTTTCTATGTCGAATATGCAAACGGGACTGATTATTACGAGGATGTTCGAATAGGTAACGAATATTTAAAGTGTTTCCTAAACGGAGACCGGGTGACCTTCGAGGCATTCCACTGGTAATAAAAAAGGCAATCGCTATGATTGCCTTTTTTATTGTAGCTCCGCCGAGAATCGAACTCGGATCTAAAGTTTAGGAAACTTCTATTCTATCCGTTGAACTACAGAGCCATTTTTATAATAAGTGCGGCAAAAGTATAACCTTTTCCGCAAACTGGCAAGTATTTAAAGGAGCAATATGCTAATCGAACAGACTTTGCATGACGGATAAGGACTTTATTTCGGGAAAATCCGGCAAATGCAGGCGATAATATTCAAGAATACGGTTTATGACACTCACACGATCCTGCCGGGAAAAAGAATACAACGACATATTCTCGAAGCTGATCTTCAGCAACCGGGCAAAAACCACACTCTCCTGCCGGTTCAGATAATGGCGATGCATCGGTATACGATCGACAAACACGCCATTCAGCATATCGAAGCAAGAACCTGCCACATATGATTCGACGTTCGGATATATCCCCAGATAATGCAAGAGTCGCAGCAAAAAGACCAGATGAAAATTCGCCACCCCCTTATCCGAAAGCTCTAACAATTGTATCGACTCGAACAAATACTCGAAAAGGCGCGGGTCCGGTTCCGTCTCCTTCACCACGCGGAAAAGGATCTCGGAAAGGAAAAGCGCAAGTATATTTTTCACCGGATTACAAAACACTTCCGTCAACGGATAGCAGAGTTTCGTTTCACGGATACGATGCAAATCCCGCTTATTCAGATGCTCAACCTCCATCTCCACTACCGAAAGAGGCATGAACAACGCTTTCGAGACAGAAGATTTCTTTCCACGGGAACGGGCAACCAGATAAGAAGCACGTCCAAAAGCCTCCGTGTACATATATATAATGGAGTACTTATCATTATATGGAATGGAATGCAGGACAATCCCACGCGTTTTACACAACATATCACTGAAATTTGGAAAACAAAGTTACAACATTTTCCTTCTCAGCCTTGTTTTATTGAATAACAAACTACTAAATTATAAAGAACATATAAACATGCAAGAACTCACGCTCACAACCCCATCACTGCTATTTTCAGCAGTTTCACTTATCCTATTGGCCTATACAAACCGTTTTATTTCGTATGCGAGCCTCGTACGCACATTGAAAGAAAAGCATCAACAGACACACGACCCGAAAGACATCGCCCAGATAGCCAATCTTAGGAAACGGTTATACCTGACACGCTCCATGCAGATATTAGGTCTGCTAAGCCTACTCTTTTGCGTGGTCTCGATGTTCTTCATCTATATCTCATGGCAAATCATAGCCGCCTGGATATTTGGAATAGGATTGCTTCTATTGGCAGCTTCGCTATGCGTATGTATCTGGGAAATAAATATTTCCGTCAATGCTTTAGAGATACACCTACAGGATATGAGTTCCAAATAGATGTTAAATACGACTAACCCAAAACTTTTTTCTTTCAAATATTTTGTCAGTTTAAAGAGAACATCTATCTTTGCACTCGCAATCGGGAAATCAACAATCCCAGAGAGCTAAAAGTAAAAACTTTGACATGATGGCCCGTTCGTCTATCGGTTAGGACGCAAGATTTTCATTCTTGAAAGGGGGGTTCGATTCCCCCACGGGCTACAATAAACAGGATTAAAGAATAAATAAAGAGAATAGCTAAGAAATGGCAAATCACAAGTCATCAATTAAGAGAATCAGACAGACCAACGCAAAGCGTCTGCATAATAGATATTATGCTAAGACTGCAAGAAATGCAATGAGAGTTTTGCGTGCTACTGAAGATAAGAACGAAGCTCAGGTTCTGTTCCCGAAGGTGTGCTCTATGTTGGATAAGCTTGCTAAAAAACACATTATTCACAAGAATAAGGCAGGCAACTTGAAATCCAAATTAGCGAAGCACGTCAACGCACTTGCAAAATAAGGTATTATACTTTATATAGTATAAAGCCGGACTGGTTAGCCCGGCTTTTTTAAACCTGATGGCCCGTTCGTCTATCGGTTAGGACGCAAGATTTTCATTCTTGAAAGGGGGGTTCGATTCCCCCACGGGCTACCTTTTTTAAAGAGACAAAGTTTGACTTTGTCTCTTTTTTTGTTATACACCTCCGTTTGACTATTTTCACACTCCCTATACCTTCTAAGTTAATTATTTTCACTATATTTGTTAGCTTTTTTAGACAGACAGATAATTACAGATTTTAAACGATAAAGACTCATGAGTGAAGAAATTAAGAATACTTCCACAGAGTACTCTGCGGATAGTATTCAGGTACTTGAAGGGTTAGAGGCAGTGCGTAAGAGACCGTCCATGTATATTGGCGATACCAGCGAGAAAGGTCTCCACCATTTAGTATACGAAGTTGTTGACAACTCTATTGACGAAGCACTGGCCGGATTCTGTACCCAAGTTGACGTAGTGATAAACGAAGATAACTCCATCTCTGTTACAGACGATGGCCGTGGTATTCCGGTAGATATTCATGAGAAAGAAGGCGTGTCAGCGCTTGAAGTCGTATTGACCGTGCTCCATGCAGGAGGTAAATTCGACAAAGGCTCTTACAAGGTTTCAGGAGGTTTGCACGGCGTAGGTGTATCCTGTGTAAACGCACTTTCCACTTACCTGAGAGCAGAAGTCCGCCGCGATGGAAAAGTCCACATGCAGGAATTCTCCTGTGGTAAGCCACTTCATTCTATCGAAGTGATCGGCGAGACAGATGTGACCGGTACAACCATCATGTTCAAACCGGACGGAAGTATCTTCTCCGTGACCGAGTATAAGTACGAGATTTTAGCTGCACGTCTGCGCGAGCTGGCATTCCTGAATGCAGGCATCACACTTAGCCTGACAGATAAACGCGTCGTAAAGGAAGACGGCAGCTATAAATCTGAAATATTCCGTTCGGAAGAAGGGTTGAAAGAATTCGTTCGCTACATCGACCGCTCCAAAGAGCAACTGATCCCGGATGTGATCCACATCGTTACGGAAAAGCAGGGTATTCCGGTCGAAGTCGCCATGACTTACAACACTTCATTCAACGAAAGCGTATTTTCGTATGTAAACGATATCAACACCATAGAAGGAGGTACTCACCTGGCCGGTTTCCGCCGCGGTTTGACCCGTACGCTAAAAAAATATGCCGACGACTCCAAGCTGCTTGAAAAAGCAAAGGTTGAAATCTCCGGCGACGACTTCCGCGAAGGTCTGACAGCGGTCATCTCTATTAAAGTGGCAGAGCCACAGTTCGAAGGGCAGACCAAGACGAAGTTGGGAAACAACGAAGTAACCGGTGCCGTAGACCAGGCTATCGGCGAAGCATTGGGCTACTACCTGGAAGAACATCCTAAGGAAGCCAAGATAATCGTCGACAAAGTGATCCTTGCAGCCCAAGCACGCCAGGCAGCCCGCAAAGCTCGCGAACTGGTACAGCGCAAATCACCGATGACAGGCGGCGGTCTTCCCGGTAAACTGGCCGACTGTTCTTCAAAGGACGCCTCACTTTGCGAGCTGTTTCTCGTCGAAGGAGACTCTGCAGGCGGTACAGCCAAGCAGGGACGTGACCGTAACTTCCAGGCCATCCTGCCGCTCCGCGGTAAGATCCTGAACGTCGAAAAGGCGATGGACCACAAGGTATTCGAAAGCGAAGAAATCCAGAATATCTTCCGCGCAATGGGTGTCACCATCGGTACCGAAGAAGATCCGAAAGAATTAAACCTGAGCAAACTGCGCTACCACAAAGTGATTATCATGACCGATGCCGATGTGGACGGAAGCCACATTGCCACCCTGATTCTTACTTTCTTCTTCCGCCGTATGCGTGCGCTGATCGAAAACGGATATGTTTATCTGGCTACTCCTCCTCTCTACCTGTGCAAGAAAGGCAAAGTGGAAGAATATTGCTGGACTGACCAACAACGTCAAGCATTCATCGACAAATATGGCGGCGGTAACGAAAACCAGATCCACACACAGCGATACAAAGGTTTGGGAGAAATGAACGACCACCAGTTGTGGGATACGACCATGAACCCGGAAAACCGTACGCTGAAACAGATCACGATCGACAGTGCTGCCGAAGCTGACCAGATATTCGCCATGCTGATGGGTGAAGATGTCGGCCCGCGCCGCGAATTCATCGAAGAAAATGCAACGTACGCAAACATCGATGCGTAAAGATTTATGATTTATAATTTATGATTTATGCACCGATAATAAATCATAAATTATAAATCATAATTCAGAAATTATAAATCATAAATCATAAATACATGAAGCTCCGTCGTCCGAATTTAGAGGCCATCTACAGGGAAGTAGATCATTATATTCCGAAAAAAGAAAATCTTCAACCTCCCCGTATAGGAATATCCGCCAATCGGAAAGACGGACTTTCCTGCATAGCAGAAACCTATGTACAGGCGGTACTGAAAGCTGGAGGTGCTCCGGTTCTGATCCCGGTCATTACGGATATCGAAGCGTTGACGGCAATAGTGAACGGGTTGGACGGGCTGGTCATGAGCGGTGGTGGCGATATCAACCCGCTTTACATGCAGGAAGAACCAATTCCCGCCTTGCAGGATGTTGATACCTATCGGGATGAATACGACCTGATACTGCTCCGCTTGGCGACCAACCGCCAGTTGCCGGTCATGGGAATATGCCGCGGCCACCAGATACTGAACGTCGCATTTGGCGGCAACGTATACCAGGATATCCATACCCAACACAATCAAAAGCTACTGAAACACAGCCAGACGCTTTCCCGCGAACAGGTTTCCCATTCCATCACACTGAACGAAGGCCCCTCTAAGCTCCGCACCATGCTGGACAGTGAAAAAGAACTTTTGGTCAACTCTTTTCATCACCAGGCAATCAAAGAGCCGGCTCCCGAATTTATCACTACGGCGACAGCTCCCGACGGGATCAACGAAGCGATGGAGCATCCGGAAAAAGAAATATTCAGTGTCCAGTGGCACCCCGAAGCGATGGCTGCCAATGACGATGAACAGATGTTGAAACTTTTCAAGCATCATGTCGAATCGTCCCGCCTGTTCAAAAAAGCCAAATACATCCACCACAGGAACGTGACGCTCGACTCCCATACCGACACTCCGATGATCTTTCCGGGTGAATTCAACATCGGGTTGAAAGAAGGCGGTAAGGTAAACCTCCCTTTCATGGAAGAGGGGCTGATTGACGCGACGATCATGGTTGCCTACATTCCGCAGGGACCGAGAGACGACGCTTCACTGCTGAAAGCGACGGACTTCGCCATGAACCGCCTGCAGGAAATACACCGGCAAATGGAGTTGAACCGTACACGCATGTGCATCGCCTACACGCCGCAGGAAGTCCACGTGCTGAAAGCTGCCGGAAAGAAAGCGATCATGTTAGGCGTGGAAAACGGATATGCGATAGGCAAGGACATCGAGAATATCACCCGTTTCCGGAAAATGGGAGTTTCCTATATCACTCTCTGCCACAACGGGAGCAACGACATATGCGACTCAGCAAGAGGAGACGCGGAATGGAACGGCCTCAGTCCTTTCGGGAAAGAAGTCGTCCGCAAAATGAATGAGACAGGGGTATTGGTCGATATCTCGCATGCCGCCGAAAGTACCTTTTATGACGCACTTGAAACAAGCACCTACCCGATCATCGCCTCCCATTCTTCTGCCCGCGCGCTTTGCAACCATCCGCGCAACCTGACGGACGAACAACTGAAGGCGCTCGCCGAACAAGGTGGCGTCGCACAGATATGCCTCTACAAAGAATTCATCAACGAAGATGCCGAAAAAGCGTCCCTGAGCGATGCGATCCGTCATATCGACCATATCGTAGACCTGATCGGGATCAACCATGTCGGGATAGGTTCCGACTTTGACGGTGACGGCGAACTGATCGGCTGCCGGGCGAGCAATGAACTGATAAACATCACAATGCGTCTTCTAAAAGAAGGATATACAGAAAATGATATTGCTAAAATATGGGGAGGTAATCTGTTGCGCGTGATGAACAAAGCGCAATCCGCTCCCGATAACTCCTTATAAACGACAAGATATGACTAAACTGATTTTATTATTATTCTCCATGACCCTGTTCGCATGCGGTCAGAAAGGAACCAGCGAGACAACAGTTCCCGTAACGGAAGTAAAGAAAGCTCCAGCAACAACCGCCCCATTGTTTGATGCGGACAGTGCTTATGCTTATGTCGAAAAACAAGTATCATTCGGTTACCGCGTCCCGAACACGCCAGCTCATAAGGCTTGTGGCGATTACCTAGCATCCGAGCTGAAACGTTTCGGAGCACAAGTATACGAACAGGAAGCTACACTTACAGCTTACGACGGAACCCCATTGGAATCACGTAACATCATCGGTTCCTTCAATCCCGATAAAGACAAACGCATCCTGCTTTTCGCCCATTGGGACACGCGTCCTTATTCAGACCACGATCCCGACCCTGCCAACCATAAGAAACCGTTGGATGGGGCTGATGACGGTGCAAGCGGTGTAGGCGCCTTGTTGGAAATCGCCCGACAAATAGGAATGAAGGCTCCCGAAACAGGGGTAGACATCATCTTCTTTGATGCCGAAGACTACGGGACCCCCGAATTTGCTAAAGACAGGTACAACGACACGAGCGACACCTGGTGCCTCGGCAGTCGCTTCTGGGGGAAGAACCCGCACAAACCGGGCTACAAAGCCGAATTCGGTATTCTACTCGACATGGTCGGTGCCAAAGATGCGGTCTTCTATAAAGAATATATTTCGATGAAATATGCCGCCCGTTATGTGGATGAAGTATGGGAAGCGGCCCGTAACTTAGGATACGGCAAATATTTCATCAACGCAAACGGCGGAGGCGTGACAGACGACCATGAAGCAGTCATCGAAGAAACCGGTATTCCTTGCCTGGATATCATCAACTATGATCCGAACTCGGACAAAGGTTTCCGTGACCATTGGCATACGCAGAACGACAACATGAGCAATATAGACAAAAACGTACTGAAAGCCGTCGGCCAGACAGTACTCGAAGTTGTATATAACAGATAAAAGATAGAACAGAAATGACAATCAATGAACTTCAAAACAACGTCATCGAAGAGTTTGCAGACTTCGACGACTGGATGGACAAGTATGCGTTACTGATAGACTTGGGTAACTCGCTTCCCCCTTTGGAGGAAAAGTATAAAACGGAAAGCAACCTGATCGAAGGTTGCCAGAGCCGTGTTTGGCTGCAGGCGGATTACGTAGATGGCAAGATCCTGTTCAAAGGCGAGAGCGATGCGGTAATCGTCAAAGGGATCGTCTCTTTGCTGATCAGCATCCTGTCCGACCACACCCCGCAGGAAATACTGGATGCCGATCTTTACTTCATTGAAAAGATCGGCTTGAAAGAGCACCTCAGCCCTACCCGCTCGAACGGCCTGGTGGCAATGGTCAAGCAGATGCGCATGTACGCGCTGGCATTCCGTACTAAGGAACAGCAAGGGTGATCTCCAAACCACCTATGTTTAAAATCAAAAAGCTCTTTCTTTTTTTAGCAAAGACAAGCACATAATTCCGTAAACACCCCCATGTTACCCTCCTTAACACCCGGATGTAGAGAGTCGATACACCCGGATGTAAAGGAGGGTAACATGGGGGTGTCCGGCAACTAAAGTACCGTGCCGGACAATAAAAAGCAACAGGTTTTACCTATTTTACAGCCGTTTTTTTTGGAAAATGATCGAGTGATTTGCAGGGATGGGAAAAACTGCTATTGCCGGTGATAGGGCAGTGATAGAGAAAACGGGCATGTATCACAGACGAAACAAATTGAATATCAACCTGTAAAAAGAAATCAGTGACACAGTGACAGAGGAAATGGGAAAAACCTAAAAGGCTTTCTTCAGAAGCAAAGTCTATAATGGAGATTATACCGACGAAGAAACAGTCTACTTAAATTCAAGAAGACCGATAAATGGCGAAATTCCTTCCTGGCAACATTTAGAAGCGGCAGATCTCATTCAAGATTATGAGAGAGATCGTCTAAAAGGTAAACTGAAAGAAATCGCCTCCGAATTGAAAGAAGATTCCAACCCGGTCATCATGCTGATCAAACAGAAACAAAAATAAAAATTCCGTCAGAACTTCAACTCCAACTGTTCCGGCAGCAAAGTAAATGTCTTACGATGATAAGGGGTTATCCCGCATTCCCGGATGGCTTCACGATGGGCTTTTGTGGGATAGCCTTTGTTTTCCTTCCAATGATAGGCGGGATATTCCCGGTCGAGACTGTCCATATAATCGTCACGATAGGTTTTCGCCAGGATGGAAGCGGCGGCAATGCTTAGATATTTGCCATCTCCTTTTACGACAGTCGTATGTTTGAGACCGGGATAAGGCGTAAAGCGGTTCCCGTCGATCAACAGATGTTCCGGCTTGACCTTCAACTGGTCAATGGCCCGGTGCATGGCAAGGAAAGAGGCTTTCAGGATATTGATCCTGTCGATTTCTTCAGGCGTAACGATACCAACAGCCCAAGCAATCGCCTCCCGCTCGATAATCGGACGGAGTGCATAACGTTTCTTTTCGCTCAATTGCTTGCTGTCATTTAAATCTTCATTATGAAAGTCCGGCGGTAAGATAACCGCAGCGGCATACACCGAACCCGCCAAACATCCACGGCCGGCCTCATCACAGCCGGCCTCTATACGATTTGCTTCTAAGTAGGATAATAACATGGTTAATCAACTTCTTCTATCAAATTCATCAAATGGTCGGGATCTTATCGGTAATCCCACAACAAATGGATAAATACATAAACTAATGAATACCAGTCTTTCTCTTCATTATCCAGGGACGGAGGACGAAGTAAGAAAACAGCGTAGCGAGAGTAACACCGCAGATATTCGCAAGTAAATCGAACCAGTCGCCACCACGGTATGTCGTACAATATTCCTGCAAAAGTTCGATTGCTCCGCTCATCAAGACCGGGCACAGGACGGCTCCGATCCAAGCATGCCACAACACATCGTCGTATTTGCAATGGTTGCGCAGGAACTCGATCCACAGCATACCGGACAAGCCGGCATACATACAGAGATGAGCCACTTTGTCTATCCCCACGATTTTTCCGACCTCCAGAGAAGGAGGTTTAAAGAAAGAGAGATAGATCACCACTGCGATAATCGTCAGGGAGATCGGATATTTCTTCAGGTAATACAACATCACTATTACTCCATTCAATATATTCAGAACATCTTCCGCACCCGTTCGATACCGGCGGCAAAAGCGTCTATTTCTTCTTTTGTATTATAGAACGAGAAAGAGGCTCGAACCGTCCCCTCGATACCTAAATCCTGCATCAACGGCTGGGCACAATGATGTCCGGTACGGACTGCAATACCCAAACGGTCCAGCAACATCCCCATATCATAATGATGGATATTGCCTACCAGAAAAGAAAGTACCGCCCCTTTATGCGCCGCCTGTCCGAAAATACGCATACCGTCGATCGCATTCAGCTTATCGGTCGCGTAACGAAGCAACTCGTCTTCACAGGCCGCAATATTGTCCATTCCCAAACGACCAACATAGCGCAAGGCTTCCGCCAAAGCCGTACTTCCTATATAATCAGGCGTTCCGGCCTCGAACTTGAAAGGCAATTCGTTGAAAGTCGTCTTTTCAAAAGACACGGAAGCAATCATCTCTCCTCCTCCCTGGTACGGAGGCAACTTGTCCAGCCATTCTTCCTTGCCATACAGGACACCGATACCGGTAGGACCGTAAATCTTATGACCGGAGAACACATAGAACTCGGCATCCAAATCCTGCACATCCACTTTCAGATGGGGAACGGCTTGCGCTCCGTCAATCAGTACCGGAACCTCGTGATTATGGGCTTCTTCGATAATCTCCTTTACCGGATTGATCGTACCGAGCACATTCGACACATGTGTAACCGAGACAAGTTTTGTCCGTTCCGAAAAAAGACTACGGAACGTGTCCATGCACAACTCGCCTTTTTCATTCATCGGAATCACTTTCAACGTGATCCCTTTACGGGCAGCCTGTATCTGCCAGGGAACGATATTGGAATGGTGTTCCATCACCGAAACGATCACTTCGTCGCCGGCCGACATACATTCGTCGGTAAAGCTGGAAGCAATCAGGTTGATCGCCTCTGTCGTCCCACGCGTGAAAATAATCTCGTTGGAAGAGCGGGCGTTCAGGAATTGCTGCACGGTCTTGCGTGCATCCTCATGCGCTTCCGTCGCCGCCTGGCTCAGGAAATGAACGCCGCGGTGAATATTGGCATTCACATTATAATAGCCACTCTCGATCTTTTCCACCACACAGCGTGGCTTCTGGGTTGTCGCTCCGTTGTCGAAGTAAATAAGCGGCTTATCGTATATCTTATGATCCAGAATCGGGAAATCCTTCCGGATAGACTGTACATCTAACATGACTGTAACTATTTAACTTAATAACAAGCGTCAAAGATAGTATGTTTAACAGTAAAATATACTATTCATACAGTTTATAAGCTAAAAGTTTTGTTTGTACTAATCAAATTTATGCTTTTGTTTCAAACGGAAACACTCTAAGATATGTCATGATAAAGAATTAAAGGTCTGCGGGACATTGTGGTCCATCATTATTTTGAAATTGATATTGATGTTATCTGATGGATATTAAGTAATGAACTCCAATCGCTAAAAAAGGCGATCATCTCCATGTTGTCCGATTTATCCGAATACCCCCTCCCCTTTTCATTTCTTCTTCTGATAGAAACGCACCCAGTCGATCTCCATCTCGACAGGCAGATCCGATGAATCGACTGCTCCTACCCAGCTTCCGCCTAACTGCATGTCGAGCAACAGATAAAACTTTTTGTCTGTGAACGGGAACTGGCCTTCCTTGTCCGTCTCGATGCGAGGATAAGCGAAGGTGCGGGTTTCGTTGATAAAGAAAACGAGACTGTCCTGATACATTTCTACACTATAGACATTATAATCATCGCGGTTGATAAAACCGATACCGCCCTGCTTCGGGTTATCTTTGATTCCCAAAGTGTACGTATAGGCAGAATGAACGGTCTGATAAGCAATCGTATCATTATTCAAGCGTTCCATGATGTCGATCTCGCCACCATTCGGCCAACCCTCATTTTCTGGCAACAACCAGAATGCTGGCCATGCGCCAGTTGCCCCATACAACTTGGCACGGATATCCAGGCGCCCGTCGGAAAAACCGACCTTGCCCTTCGTATAAACGCCCCCCGTGATAAAAGGAGCCGTGTCAGCCGGCAAACTGTAATTGACTAATCCACGCAAAACCAAATTGCCATCGCGCATAGTATAGCAGGAATCGAAGTCCGACATATAATTATTCCAGTCTGACTTTCCACGCGGTATCTTACTCCACGAAGCCTCATCGAAATGATCCTCCTGGTCGAAGTTTTCCTCCCAAACCAATTTCCACCCTTCCTGTTGCGACCGGCAACCTGCCATAATCGACAGAGCCACTGACAGTCCTAATGTGAATAATCCTTGCTTCATTATTATCAACCTATTTTTATTTTTTTGCAAAAATAGTTCTTTTCAACGCAAAGGTACAGAGAATCCTGTTCATTTTAAACATCCAACTCCGTACCTCTGCATTTTATAACTACTCTTTTTCACCAAACTCCGACTGCTGCCGTTCCACCTCTTTAAGTTTCAAGGTGTTCAACTCCTTGCGCAGACGTTCCACTTCCCGTTCTGCATCCGTTTTGGAAGCGGTGTTCTGTCCGGCCGAAGCACTACCAAGCGGGATGCGGGCAGCATCCGCAGCATCATAGACCAACGGGAAAACAGACGGCTTCGATTCGAACTCAAGTTCACCACTTATCGGCATTTGCGAACCTTCGAACAGGACACTCGCCGTAATCCGTATCTTACCCGGTTTCAAGGTAGACTGAACCAAGACAGGCGCAGTTCCCCATTTTACGGGAACCGGATTTGCCAGTACTCCTGGACCACCTAACAAACGTCCTTCACCTTCAATAGAAAAACGGATATTATAGTTATTCAGCCGTTTGATATTCCCATTCTTATCAGCGACGGCTGCCACTACCGTAACGAAATCGGAACCATCGGCTTTCAGGTCCGTGCCTTCATTATCCATCCACAACAGGATTTTTTCGGGGCGACGGGCAGGTACGACTTTATGTGTAGCTACGACCTTGCCGTCGATCAAACCCTCGGCAAGCAGATAGACATCATCTTGTTTTTGAGTTCTTGAAAAAGCCTTGTCCACCATAAAATCATAGACATCCGGGAAAGTGATAACCGGCGAAGGCATTCCGGGACGGTTCTTGTCTTTCTTATAAGTATAAGTCTTTCCACCCTTGTTGAACGTGAGACGAACCTCGTCACAATTGGAATAGACCGTTACATCCTTGCCGGAGAAAGGCGTCATCTCATGGGCGATATACACCATCGGCCCGCTTCCGGCATTCCGGTCATTCTTGACTGCCGGACGTTGCGCCATAAACATATAATATGAATATTTCGGCTGGCGGAAGACATCCATCAAACCACCATAGAAAGGATCAGGATGGTAACCGCGCTGATGGTCGAACGAATGCCAGAGACAACCGCCGACATGCTGTGAAGACTGCTTATAAAGAACATCGTAGCTGGTCACCGGATAATAAGGGCAGGCATAATGCTGTGCCTGTACGCGCATCGGCTGTTCTCCCCAGTTACGGGCTACACGACTCGGCGAATTGTGTGAGCTCCAATCATCCACATTGTCGCCCCATTCGCGGGTAAAGTAGGTCTTCGTCGGATCGATCTCTTTCGAAGCATCCTGCATATTGGCGGGATGGGCAAAATAGACCGGGAAATTCTCATGCCCGCGTGCTTCGCTGTCACTTCCGCTATAACAATAAGGATACGGATATTCGGCATCCACGATATCACGGGTGTTCTTGGCGAAATCAGCCGGATACCAAGTCTCGTTCAGGATCGGTTCCCACAGCCAGACCGAAGGGTGGTTGCGGTCGCGGCGCACGACATTGCGAATATCGCTATACACACGCTGTGCAAATTCGGGCGCGTCATTCCAGAACTGCCAGCCGGGCGTATTGACGATCACGAACAAGCCCAACTCATCGCAGGCGTCCATAAAAGCCGGATCTTGCGGACAGTGAGCATTACGGATGATCTCCATCCCGACATCTTTCAGTTTCTTGGCATCCCGCCAATGAATACTATTTGCGACAGCGTTTCCGACAACCGCAAAATCCTGGTGGCGGTTAGCTCCGATCAACGGTTTGCCGTACGGTCTGCCATTCAGGTAGAAGCCGTCTTTCCCTTTAAACTCAATGCTGCGGATTCCGATACGGCGGCGGTAACCGTCGATCACATTTCCTTCCTTATCAAGTACCCGCACCAGCAGGTTATACAAGGTCGGTGTCGAAGGGGTCCAAAGCATCGGCTGCTTCACCGGCATCCGGTCGGAAACAGTAGTTGCCCTACCCGCCTTCACCTGTATCTTGTCACTCAGCCGGGCGACTTCGGTGCCATCCGGCTGCAACAGCATATATTCCACCTGGCCGGAAAAAGGGTTCTTCGTAGCATTGCGCACATGTATCTTTAACTGAACTTCCGCCAAGGCATCCGAAACCTTTCCGAAAGCGACGAACAAGCCGCCTCCTGCTACCTCGTTTTCATAATTTGGATCGGTGATAAACACATTGTTATGCGCGATCAACCAGCAATCCCGGTAGATGCCGCCGAAATAGGTATAGTCCAACACGTCCTGCGCCTTTCCGGGAGGATAGGAAGGATCGTCGCTGTTATCCGCCCAGACGGCAATCACATTATCGCCATTCCAATCCAGCACATCCGTCACATCGGCTATGACAGGCAGGTAACCGCCGAAATGCTCCGTCAACAGTTTGCCGTTCACGAACACCTTACTTTTGCCCATAATGGCCTCGAAATGCAGAAAAAGTTTCTTCCCTTTCAGAGCGGCATCGGGCGTAAAATGCTTGCGATACCAGACCTCCCCTTGGTAATTGATACAACCACTCGCCTCGGTCGGCAAATATTCGATACCGTCCGGCAGGGAGACAACCGTCCAGTCTTTATCATTAAATTCTTTTGTTTCCGCACCTTCCATTGCACCTTTATGGAAGCGCCAGGCAGGATTCATCGAATAGACTTCCCGCCCGCTATTATCGAGGCGGAAAAAGCCGGCTGTCGAAAACTCCGGCTGCCGGGCTGCCCACAGGGACAGGCTAAGCCAGACAAACAGGATACTGAATGTAATTTTCTTCATGATATGAATATTTATAATTTTTCATTAAGTGATATATTATAATGACGTACACATAAATGATGATTTACACCATTTCATTTTTATGCATCATTAGAACAGATCGTTTGTTCTTATTGTCGCCCGACAACGCCCCCGAAATCTCCAGTGAGGCCATTGAAGTACTTCAATGAGGCCAAAATATTTTTTTGAACGTTTTGAAGCTGTACAAAGTGTTCAAATTATTTTGAGGGGACGTTTTGTAAGCCACAAAGTGTCCAATTCATTTTTTTGAAGGGGTTGAAGTCGTACAAAGTGTCCAAATTATTTTTTTGGTCATTCCGTACGACTATTTCATCCACGCGCGGACTTTCTTCACCATCGGAATCTCGTAATAATACCACCAATCGCTATTGTTCGTTTTAGAAGCCAGATGATTGTGATGGTTCAGATCAGAGATGAAACCTTCAGGCTGCTCCATGAAGCGAGTTTCGGAATAGACCGATTCCAGGTTGGAGCGCATGACATCGAAATAACTACACACCTCTGCGACTTTCTCCAAAGCCGCTTCCCGGGCTGCATCGTCCTTTGCCATGTCATAAGCGTTCAAGGCCAGGATGAGGCGCACCGGATAGTTTTGCAGGTTATTCGTCTGTTCATAGACTTGCAGCGTATAGCGATTGCGTAATGCCTCCGCCTCCGCCGTTCTGATACCCTGGACTATCTTCTCGTAACGTCCGGCTTCAATCTTTGCCTGTGCAATTTTATCTTTATACAGTTCGCTCCATGCCCCCGGTTTCGTCTTGTCCGGCAACTCCATCAATGTGAAAGCAGTCGTGCCCCACGCCGGATTGCGGCGTCCGGAAGTCACCAACGCGCCATCGAAGAAAAAGACCGCCTTCTCCAGTTCATCCAGAAAGGCCATCCGGTTATCCTCCGGGCGAAAACCATATTCCCGCTGTGCATGTGCTTTTTTAAACGCTTCGATATCCCGTGCCGACGGATTCCAACCGAATTCTCCTTGTGCAATGAACCCCCTCCATACCGTTTCCAGATGCGGCGAACCGTCATCCCAAGCAGTCGCCAATATTCCTTCCAGTTGATTGTCGGCAACCAACTGGCTGAATCCTTTCACGTATTCCGAACGGGTATTCCGACGCGGCATAAAAGGCGAGTCACCGGCAGAAGCAGCCGTCGCCCCCATCACCTTCAGCCCCTTATCATGATACCATTCCAAAAGGCGCCGATGGGCAGGCGTCGTCGCATCCTCATATTTCCAACGCATATACACGCATTCTTTCGGAAACAAACCGATCGCCTCATCCAGTTTGTCGGTGTTCCAGACCTTCACCACTTCCTCTTCGGATTTATCGCTTAACGCAAGTTCCCATATACCGGCATATTTTAACGGCATATCATCCCAAAATATAGGAATACGACCATGGTCTACAGCAAACTGGCAGACATTCTTCAACCAGATCATCTGCAATTCGAAAGCAGTCTTGCCTGTAGCCTTGCAACGGTCATCGATTCCGATCGCCGTGATCTCATCCCCACCGACATGCAGGTATTTCCCGTACGGCATGGCTTCAAGCGCATCCAGATAAAGATCGAACTGCACCTCGTATGTACGCGGATCGGACGGACAGAATTCCCAATCGCTGTCCGGATTCTCACGCAGTTCCCAATGATGTTTCAATATAAAACCGGCATGGCCGAGTCCTTGCACAAGTGGGCAGATCTCGACATTCCGTTCCTTCGCATACCGGCAGAGCGCCTGCATCTCCTGCTTGCTGATCGCATTCGGAGCTGCGACTTCCGGACGGCGAGTAAAGCGCAGTTTATCTTCCAGTTCCCAGATAATCGCATTCACTTTATAACGTGCCAACCTGTCGATCATCCGGTAATAATATTCCATCCGGTCCAGATGATGCTTCGTATCAAGATGGACGGCACGGTAGGCGATAGCCGGATAATCAGTTATCTTCATCTGCGGAATTTCCAGGTCAAAATCCCGGCTATCTTCCAACAACTGCTCCAACGTTTGGCAACCGTAAAACAGTCCGGCTTCCGTGCGGGCCGTGACTGTCACACCTTTATCATTCACCTCCAAAACATATCCTTCGGGCGAATCAGGCACGTTCGATTCGGAAAGTTGTAAGAACAATCCCTTTCCCACATGTCCTGCACGGGGAAGGACATCCGTCAACGCTCCCAATATAGGGACAAGTGTGTCTGATGCGGCCGATACAAATTTAAGATCGGTATACATAATTCCTTTTCCCGGAAGCAGTTCGACAGATTGAGGTTGGGGCAGGAGCTGAAACGCCTTGTCCAAGCCACGGGCACAGAGGCCATTTGTCATAAACAACAGACTTATGATTAATAGTTGTATTTTCATGATATACGTTATTTTTATCAAAGATACGGGACTCAAAAAGAAAGTCCTAATAAATAGAAGAAGAAAAGGGCCAGCCATAACATGTTTTGCACCATTACAACCGACCCTTAGAATAATACCTATTAAAAAACGGTCAATCACCAACCTTCATTCGGGGTACATAACGGATTTGTCTCCAACTCCTTGGATGGTATAGGATAATAATAATAACGATTCGTATCCCCGACCTTACCAGTCATTAATTGTTTATACCGAACTTCATTACAAGTCTGCATACGCTTTTCCAACAATCCCCAACGGCGAAGATCGTAAAAACGTTCCCCTTCCACAAAGAACTCGATGGCACGCTGACGCTCCAAATCATTAAAGACAGCCTCATACGTCTGTGCCCCGCTATAGGGGTTCAAATTAGCCCGTTCACGAATCTGATTCAAATACCCGATTGCCATCGGCAAATCCTGCTTTCCACGCAAATAAGACTCAGCAAGCAGAAGAAGCACATCTGCATACCGTATCGCCCGTTCATTGATGCAAGACATAGGCGGATCAGCCTCCGATTCGGCCGTATTCCAATTCTGATATTTCAAAATCCAATATGTATTCCATCTGTCTTCTGCAAACTTCTCCCGAAAAGGCTTCAAATAATACATACATCCTTCATAATCCCAAGCAACCGATGAACGTGCACGATAATCAAAATTTCCATCTTTATCTTTTTCTTCCAAGAAATAATCCATTATTTGCGGGGTCGGATTTGCCTCATACCAACCACTGGCTTCCGGTGCCGCATATTCTTTCGGACGTGTATTCGTTTGAGTCGAATTGATATTCTCTCCATCTCCCCAAATATCCGTTCCACCAACCGGCTCCATCAACAATTCGAAAATACTCTCTTCATTGTTTTCGTGTACATCATCAAAATTCCATGCAAAATCCTCTACCAAACGATACGTATAAGGTGATTTTGTCAAAGGTTCCAATATTTCAATTGCCTTATCAAAGTCTTCTTCATATACATATATTTTACCCAACACAGCATACGCTGCACCTTTTGTCGGTTTTCCGATAACATCATTCTTCACCGGCAACAAAGAAGCCGCAGTAAGCAAATCCTGTTCAGCCTGCGACCATATCTCGGCCTGAGAAGACTTTTCCAAAGGGAATGTAGAAGGAGACTGAGAAGCTGTCAGACGCAAAGGTGCATTTTTAAACTCTTTTCCTAATTGGAACAAATAGAACCCGCGAATAAACAAACACTCCGCCTTCACCTTATTGACGAAATCCTCTCCGAATTCTCCTTGCTTCTCTTCCAGCTTCTGCATGATTGAATTCGTTCTATACAATGCATTATAGAATTGATAAAACATCCCTTGTGAAAGAGAATTTCCATTTGTATTTGTAAAATAACAGGCTTGAAAGACATCGCTGATATCGTTTCTAAACTCCACTTCGTCCGCACGAGCAATACGCATCATTACACCACGAGTTCCATAATATCCCCCGTTTAGAGCATTTTTCAAAGGAGTATAGCATGAAGTCAAAGCCAATTCAAAATCAGCTTCGGTCTGCCAGAAAGTATCTTCGGTCGCCTTGTTCGGATTCATCTGCTCCAACTGAGCGTCGCACGAAGTACACAAACCTGTAACAACCATTATACAAGATATAAAATATAGATATATTCGTTTCATACTGTTATTTTATTTAAAATGTGACATTCAAACCAAACATAAATGTACGATTAGAAGGATATATAAATTCATCGAAACCACGAGAATATACATCTGAAGAATTCACGTCCGGCGTATACCCCGAATAAGAGGAGATCGTAAAGAGATTCTCCGCATTGACATACACACGAGCTTTCTGAACAAAGCCATGAAACCAAACCGTAGGCAAGGTATAACCTACCTGAAGATTTCTCAAGCGGAAATAAGAACCGCTCTCCAAATAACGGTCGGATTCGGAACGGGCATTCCTATTCGGGTCGGTCCAAATCAGCCGAGGAGAGGACGCATTTTGATTTTCAGGCGTCCAATAATCCAAAGTACTTGCCAAATAGTTCGTACCACGGGTCACATCCGTCAATTCCAATTTCGTCGCATTATAAATTTTATTACCAGTAACGCCTTGGAAACCAATCGAGAAATCAACATTCTTATACGTAATATTACCATTGATCGAATAGGTGAATTTCGGGAATGGGCTGCCACAATACACACGATCCTCATCATTAATCGTTCCGTCATTATTTGTATCCTTGAAACGAATATCGCCGGGTTCGGCACTCGGCTGAATCAGAACCCCATCTTTCTGATGAGCTTGCACCTCTTCCGTGCTATTAAAATAGCCGTCAGTAGGAATCAACCAAAAACCACCTATAGGATAACCGGCCAACGTTCTGCTCGTATAAGTTCCTCCATGAATCGTCCCACCGGTAATTACCTGCGATTCTGCCCCCATTTCCACCACTTCGTTTTTATTATAAGTTCCAAGGAAACTTACACCATAGGACAGATCCTTATTCAAAGACTCATTCCATCCCAAATTAAATTCAAATCCTTGATTACGGATCTTACCTGCATTACGAATCGGATCATTAGCACCTCCCGTAGAAATAGGAATAGGCACATTCAACAAGATATCTTTCGTATTCTTTACATACCAATCGGCAGTCAAAGTCAAACGATTACGCAGGGCCATAAAGTCAATACCAACATTCGTCATCGCCGTTTCTTCCCATTTGATATCCGGATTGGCAAACGTTTTTGGGAAAGCACCTTGTATCAGTCCACTCTTTCCATCCGGATAATTAATGCCGGTCGTAACAACAGACACATATTGATAGTTATCAATTTCCTGATTACCTAGCACCCCATATCCGCCTCTCAACTTCAACTGATCCAACCAAGATACGCTATTCTTTACAAAATCCTCTTCTGCAATATTCCAACCAACAGATACCGATGGGAAATTACCATACCGATAATTGGAACCGAACTTAGAAGAACCATCACGGCGAATGGTCGCAGTCAACAAATAGCGATTCTTATAAGAATAGAAAGCACGTCCTAAAATGGAAGTCAACACGCTGCGGCTTGAATTACCACTTACGGCCAATCCTTGAGATGCGGCATCTATTTCAGTAATTCCAGTCGGCATTCCTTGCCCGGAACCTTGCATATAACGATACCGGGAATCCTGATATGTATATCCGACAAGAGCCGACACCTTATGGTCTCCGAACGTACGATCAAAAGTCAGCAAGTTTTCGACCAAAATATTACGTGTACGGGTCTGCTGTTCCGTCACCGCTGTTATATCATGTTTTGCCAGCCCGAAATCAAACAGGCCTTCATAACTATTATAGCGATAAAATTGGAAATCCGGAGTCAGGTTTAACTTATATTTCAGACCTTTCATTAATTCTACGGAGACATAAGCATTTGCAAATATTTTTACATTATCACTATATCTCTTCATTAAATTATCGTCCACCATACCTAACGGATGAGTCAAATTCACAACGTCTCCGTACAAGCCACCATATCCACCTGTCCGGTTTTCATCATATTGTTCCCATGTCGGAATAGCCTGCAACGTATGTCCGACCATTCCCCCTCTAATGACCGAATATAAAGGATTGCTTTGATCATAAGTCAACACGACATTTGTCCCAGCCTGGAAAATACCCTTCTTGAAATCCTGTTTGCTCTGCAACGTGTAACGCTGGTAGTTCGTGCCTTTCATCACGCCGTCCTGATTCGTATACCCCACACTATTATAGTAGGTGGAATATTTACCTCCTCCCTTCACAGAAAGCGCATAGTTTTGCATCAATGCCGGACCAAACATCAAGTCCTGCCAGTCATTATCCGGTTTTGAAGCCAAATCCTGTGCCATTTCGAGCGGACTCAATCCGGCAGCCCTTCTGGAAACGGTCGTCACTTCCGCCCAGCCTGCAGCATCCAATAAATCCAGATATTTGGAAGGCGAACTGACGCCGACATTGGCCGATAGATCGATAATCGGTTTCCCTTCCGTATTGCTTCCCTCTTTTGTCGTTACTATAACGACGCCGTTAGCTGCACGTGAACCGTAAATCGCAGCCGAAGAAGCATCTTTCAACACATCGATACTGGCAATATCGTTCGGATTGATATGATCGATTCCACTCATATACATACCGTCCACGATATACAAAGGAGAAGAATTGTTCAACGTTCCGATACCACGGACCATGACACGGGTACTACCGCCCGGCGCACCACCCTGAGAAACGATATCCACACCGGCAATCTTACCTTGCAAGGCCTGCCCGATAGTAGTGTTGCTCTGTGTATTCAAATCATCTGTGCTCACGTTAGCTACAGAACCGGTCAAGTCCGCCTTTTTCTGCGTACCGTAACCGATCACGACAACTTCATCCAGCGTTTTCGTATCTTCCAATAATACGACATTGATTGTTTTTTGGTTACCGACAACGATCTCCTTTGACAGGTAACCAATATAAGAAATATTCAAAACCGAATTAGGATCGGCCTCGATAGAGAAATTACCATCTATATCGGTAACCGTACCATTTGTAGTACCTTTCACCACCACGTTCGCTCCAATGATCGCTTCGCCGTTGTTATCGACAATCCGACCGGTTAAGACATGTGTCTGCTGTTGAGCGGCAGCGATCGCATCCCGGCTTTTCGAAGACAAAATAATATGAGTTCCTTCCATTTCATATTCGATACCCGCATTCTTGAACAGGTTATCCAATACCTCTGAAACAGGTTTCGTTTTCGCCTTTACCGAAACTTTCCGGTTAACATCTACCTGGTTATTATAGATAAACAAATAATCTGTCTGACTTTCAATCTCATTTAGAATTTCCTCTAATTGAGAATTGTTCTTGTTAATACTAACCCGGGCATTCTGCGAATGTGAATCTTCAGCATACGAACAGAATACGCAGGCTCCCAAAAGGAATGTGGATATTCGCATAGTTCTCAAGATTTTTTTACCTGACGGAGTTTTCGGATAATATCCCCCCGACAAAAAGTTTTTTTTCATACCTTTGTAACTGATTTGAAGTTAATACAATGAATTAAAAAAATTGTGTTGATTGGAATGCCGGCAAATGCCCCCCAGCGCTTGCCGGCATTTTTCTGTTATTGACTGCCTGTTTTCATGTTTCCTTTTATTTTATAAGGTTAATACTAATTATTGTGTTTTTTATTTCTGTTCTTCTATTACTTGTGTTCACCTAATATAAATAATCTGATTTTCATCGTCTCGTTCATACTTGAAACGAATATCCCTCTGCAATACCCTCAGCGCATAGTCGATACCGTCTGCTTGCCTGAACTTTCCCGTGAAATAGTATTTCAATACATTCTTATTCTCAACAACTATGCTGACTCCGAAATATTTCTCCAGATCATTCATGATCGAGAGGAATGATTCGTTCCGAAAACATATCAGTCCTTCTTTCCAACGATAGGGATTGTAATCGTCAACCGGAATGACTTTCAGCCTGCCGTCCTTTTGCAGGCAAGCTTTGCTGTCCGGCTTCAACATCAATGTATCCCCCAGACCGATACGGGAGGCAACTCGCACACTTCCTTCCATCAACGTAACCTCAAAATCGTCTTTATCGGAATAGCCTTCCACATTAAATTTTGTTCCCAGTACTTCCATATTACATTTGCCCGTTTCCACGATAAAAGGCCTTTTCTTATCTTTGGCCACATCGAAATAGGCTTCTCCGTCTACCGCTACCTGGCGTACGGACTTGTCGAACACAGCCGGGTAAACGATCTTCGTCCGAGCATTCAGCCAGACATTCGTCCCGTCCGACAGCGTGATGTTCACCCGTTGTCCGGTAGGGACATAAATGGATTGCATCGGCACAACTCCATTTTTATCTGAAACAAATTGATATAATAAGCTAAGCCCCAATGTCACAGCGACAGCTGCCGCAATCTTGATTAACTCAGTTCCAAGAGAACTCAAGCTCCATGACTTGTGTCGCATCTTTTCTTCGATCGTTTTTTCATCGCCAAGAAGCAACATCGAGTCGAATATCTTTCTCTCTTTCAAGAATTTTCGTCTGTTTTCCGGGGAATGTTCCATCCATTGCCGGATCCGGACTTCTTCTTCATAAGAAGCGGCTCCTTCAAAGAACTTATATAACGTTTCCCTGTCCATTTTTCATCTTTTTACTTATGCTTACATAATACTAACAGTTCACAAGCCTATATCCCCAGTTAAAAATGGAAAAAATTTCATTTTTATATTTTTTCTTCCGATATCGAATACCATAGTTCTCTTGGAACTACGTTCTTTTTCAAGAAATATCCGTTCCAACCAGAACCCCTGTTTGTCATCATTCACAGTCTTGGAAACCTGCAATAATAGCTCCTTCCAAGAAGGATCGGGAATATTTTAAAATACTCTCCTGAAAGATTCCGAAGCTCTGAACGAAGTTGTAGTGTAACCGCACCAAAATCATAAGGGACAATCAATCCTTGTCTTTAGTACGGGTATTTCTATATAAAGTTTTTTGAGCAAAACAACTATCATACTATCATAATCAAATTTATATAATTGTAAAACAGCATGTTACTCCATGATAGTTCCTATTTTTAACTATCATTTATCTATCATAACTATCATGGGTAAAAATAATAAATCATTATATATCAACATTCTATCAAATTTCAGATATATTCTGAAGCTAATACAAAACAGATTAAATAGGCTCGTTTTTTCATGAAGACAAGCTACTTTTTTACCAAAAACAACTTGAAAAGTTTCTTCAGACCCGGGTGGAAGGGCATGGGAGATCCGGGTGTGGAAGAGGTGGAGACCCGGATCTTCGTGAAACCGGAACGGGGATGTGGAGCTGTTTATCTGCCTTGTTTGAGGAGATTTTATGCACTGTTTCTGATTATAATCCAGTGGAATACCTGCTTTTTTGACCACGGTTTTGGTGAGGTTGCCCTAACGAAGTTGCGGTAAGTTTCCGTTATTCTAACAAAAATATTATATTTGCGACCATACAGCACAATTATGCAGGAAGATGAAAGCAAAATAAAATGGAGTCAGTTCCTAGCCGGCGATAATGAGGCTTATTGCTGGATATACAAAGTCTACATACAAATGCTGTTCCGTTACGGACACAGCTTTACCTCCGATACGGAACTTATAAAAGATTGCATCCAGGATGTTTTTACCGGATTATACAAAAACAGGAAACAACTGATCACACCTAAAAATATAAAAGTCTACTTGCTTGTCTCCCTTAAGAATAGCCTGATCAATGCACTTTACCGAGAAGACCGCTACACATCTTACAATCATGAAACTGTTTCCTTTACCCTCGGACTGACGGTCGAAGAACAATATGTCACGGACGAACTGTACACCAACCAACAAAGGAAGATACAGGAAATTCTGAATGTACTGACTCCACGCCAAAAAGAGATCATTTACTATCGCTATATACAAGAACTTAGCTTCGATGAAATCTGCATCATGATGGACATGAATTATCAGTCCGCACAAAACCTTATCCAGCGCTCCCTAAAGAAGATACGCGACCTATACGGGCCAGCGGAAGTATTCCTCCTGCTCCTATCCATTTCCGTCCAATAAGAAAAATAAAAAAAGTTTACTTCCGGTGAGTATAAAATGGAAGCGACCTTGTCCTTTATTATAGAATGCTCATCGGAAAAATGGATAAAGACTATACAACATACAGTGCAGACCAACTGCTGAACGACGACTTTTTCATTCAGTCGGAATTACACCCGACTGAAAAAAGCCGGGCTTTTTGGAGCGATCTTCAGATAAAAAGTGCCACATTATCCCAAGAGATCGAAAATGCCCGTCTCTTCCTACACACTATTAAAATAGACAGAAATTGTTCATCCTTGGCTGCCAAGGATGAACATGCGTTATGGCAACGCATCGAATTAAAAAATAAAGAAACAGAGAGAAAAGCGAAGCGTAAACAATTCATCCGTCTTGCTATCAGCACGGTAGCCTCTCTTCTTTTGTTATCAGCAATCGGCTGGTATGCCACCCTGCGGCCGAAAGATGCCGAAACAGACTATCTGGCAATCATCCAAGCCAATCCGGCACCAGACAGTACAAATGAAAAAGTGCAACTGGTCCTTTCCAACAACGAGAAGCTGACCATTGACGGGACGGAAACCCAACTCGAATATAAAAAGGAAGGAAAGGTAAATGTCAACTCCAAACAAGTGGACCTCAGTCCAAAAGGCAATCCGGCACAGGCACAGGAATTTAACCAACTGATCGTACCTGTCGGCCGGCGTTCGTCCATCACATTCGCCGATGGGACCCGGCTCTGGGTAAACTCCGGCTCGAAAGTCGTATATCCAGTCAAATTCGCAAAAGAGAAAAGAGAAATATTCGTAGAAGGAGAAATATACCTGCACGTCAGCCGGGATGAACAAAAACCTTTCATCGTCAAAACACATCAGATGGATATAAAGGTATTAGGAACACAATTCAATGTCACGGCCTATGAAAACGAAGCGAATATGCAGGTGGTCCTAGTCAGTGGAAAAGTTGAAGTAAACCTCGACAAATGCAAGAATGTCCTGGCTCCTAACCAGATGTTTTCCTACGACAGCAAAATACATAAAGGGAAAATCACAACAGTCGATACCGACGATTATGTGGCTTGGAAAGACGGATATTACCAGTTCCACCAACAGCCGCTCAAAGAAATCGTGAAAAAGCTTTCCCGCTATTACGGAGTCCGTATCTATTGCAAAGAGCCGGCCGACAAATTGTCCTGCAGCGGAAAACTAGACCTGAAAGAGAGTCTGGACGAAATGATGAAGGCCTTGAAAGAAGCGGCCCCGATTCAAATAGAAAACAAATATGAGAGTATAGAAATAAAAGTCAAACATTAAAAACCATACAGTATGGATCCTTAAATCACAACGACACAGGAAGGGAACACACTTCCTTCCCACACAAAGATGAGAACTATAAAAACTCTTTACCAACTTAAATCATTACAAGCGATATGAAAAATAACACAAGGTTTAGTATTTGTCTACTTTTTTTGTGGATGAGTATGAATTTCTGCCTAGCAGCAGAGACATACTCGCAAGAGACATTCTTCACCATCGAATCGAACAACCTCACGGTGAAAGAAGTATTTAATAAAATCGAGAAAGAGAGCGAATATATCTTTTTCTATCTGGACAACTCAGTCGACCTGAACCGAAAAGTATCCGTCAAAGCACGGAAAGAACAGGTAAGCAAGATTCTCGATCAGATATTCGAAGGAACCGACACACATTATTACATCTCCGACCGACAGATCATCATCTCGAAAGACGAAAAAGCCGCTCCGGTCAGTTTACAACAAAAAGGACAAACCATCACCGGTATCGTAAAAGATGCGACAGGCGAACCGGTCATCGGAGCCAATATCGTAGAAAAAGGAACGACCAACGGTACGATTACCGACATGAACGGACAGTTCACCCTCACCGTTAATCCGAAAGCCGTGCTGCAAATTTCCTATATCGGTTTCAACACGCTGGATATGCCGGTGGGAAACAAATCATCGCTGACGATCAAACTAACGGAAGACACAAAAGCGTTGGATGAAGTGGTCGTCGTAGGCTACGGTGTGATGCGTAAAAGCGACTTGACGGGTTCCGTCGGCTCCGTAAAGTCGGACGTAATCCAGAAACAGGCGATTTCATCTTTCGACCAGGGCTTACAAGGCAAAGTGGCCGGTGTGCAGGTTATGGCAACTTCCGGTTCTCCGGGCGGTGTTGTCGATATTCGCATTCGTGGCGGCAACTCATTGACTTCAGGTAACCAGCCTTTATACGTAATCGACGGTTATCCTGTTACGGCAGGCGGTTCGGCCGGTGGTTCCGGTGCCGGACAGAACCCGCTGGCGACTTTGAACCCTGGCGATATCGAAAGCATGGAAATCCTGAAAGACGCTTCCGCCACTTCCATCTATGGTTCACGTGGAGCCAATGGCGTTATCCTGATCACGACCAAAAGGGGTAAACAGGGGAAAACGACGGTTACTTATGACGGTTATGTCGGTTTTCAGCATGTTGCCAAGAAACTGGATATGATGAACGCTACAGAATGGGCTGAAATGGTAAACGAGGGAGCTGAAACCGATGGTCGTCCCATTTATTACTCAAATACATCTTCTGACCCTTTGTATCCTGCAATGAGTCAATTGGGCGAAGGGACAGATTGGCAAGATCAAATTTTCCGTACTGCTCCTATACATAGCCACAACGTTTCAGTAAACGGAGGAAGCGAAAACACAAAATTTGCTGTCGTTGCAAGTTACTTTGGACAAGAAGGTGTTGTTAAAAATCAAGATTTCAACCGTGTATCCTTGCGAAACAACATCGATACGAAAATCTCTAAAGTTGTCGACCTGTCCACCAGCCTTACGATCAGCCGTGTTTTTGCCAATACCGGGCGTGAAAACGGAGATGGAGGAGGAAACACTTCCATCATCAATGCATCACTCGTCATGCCGCCTACAGTTCCGATATACGATCCGACAACTGGAGAATACGTCCGTTTAAACTATCTGCCAGGATCTTCTACCGTTCCGAATCCGGTTCCCTACGTTAAACATCTTCAAGATAAAGGGACCATCGATCGTATATTGGCTTCTGCCGACCTGACATTCCACATCATCGACGGACTGACACTAAAAGTCAGTGGAGGAGCAGATATGTCAAACGCGTCACGTGAAGTGTACGAACCGAAAGAGACGTACAGAGGCTACAATGCTAATGGCATTGCAGAACAACAAAGCCGTAGAAGTAGTTCCTATTCAAATGAAAACGTATTGACTTATATCAAAAAAATCGGCCAACACTCTCTGAATGTCATGGTCGGTTCTTCTCTGTTGTACGAAGAAAACAAGACCGGTTCTATGACTGCACGTGATTTTATCAGTGACGTATACGGATATAACAATTTAGATGCCGGTGCACAATGGGACAAACCAAATACCGGAAGGAGTAAAAGCATATTATTATCTGGTTTCGGCCGTATCAATTATGTCCTAATGGACAAATATCTTTTCACTGTAACAGGACGAGCCGATGGAAGCTCCAAATTTGGTACAAATAACAAATGGGCATTCTTCCCCTCATTCGCCGCTGCATGGCGTATCAATCAAGAAAAATTCATGAAAAATATTGATTGGATCAGCAATTTGAAAATCAGAGGTAGTTGGGGTGTGACAGGTAACCAAAATATTCCGGCTTATTCGTCTCCCGAAAAGATGAATACATATACATACCCAATCGGAGGGGTAACCAGTGTTGGTATCGGTGCCGGTAACATGCCAAATCCTGATTTGAAATGGGAAACCACTGCCATCACCGATATCGGGATCGACTTGGGAGTATTCAACAATCGCATCAATTTCACAGCAGACTATTACTATAAAAAGACAACCGATCTGTTATGGAACATTTCCGTTCCATTGACAACTGGTTTCGGTACTGTTTTGAAAAATATTGGCAGTTTGCAAAACAAAGGTCTTGAACTAAGTCTATCAGCCGATGTTCTGACAGGTCCATTCAAATGGAACACCATGCTTAACTGGTCAACCAACAAAAATAAAGTGCTGGAAATCCCCGGATATATCCCGACCCAGCAAGGTACGATCTCCGGACACCTGAAAGTAAACGGTAGCTGGCTTGAGCCAGGATTACCAGTCGGTGTATGGAACTTGTTGAAAACAAACGGTGTGATGCGTACGGAAAAAGAATGGCAAGACGCTGCTCGTGTTGCAGATTCCAACTTCGACAAAATAGGAGATATGAGTTTTGTGGATAAGAATGGAGATGGCAAAATCAGTTTTGGAGAAGACCGTCAGATCGTTGGCGACCCGAATCCGGATTTCATCTTTGGTTGGACCAACAATTTCTCTTATAAGAATTTTGATTTATCTGTTTATATCAATGGTTCCGTCGGTAATGACATTTATAATGTATTACGTGCCGAAACAAATATCGTCAGTGCATGGGGTAATCAGCGGGCAGAAGTGAAGGACCGTTGGACTGTCAACAACCCGAACGGTAAATACCCGCGTGCTCACGTGTTAGTAAACCAAAACTTGTTACAGTCCGACTATCTGATTGAGGACGGTTCCTTTTTACGCATACAAAATGTCACTTTAGGTTACACATTCCCCAAAGTTTCATTCCTTCGTTCTTTACGTATTTATGCAACCGCACAGAATTTACTGACTATCACCGGCTACTCCGGGTACAATCCAGAAGTAAATAGTCAAGGACAAAGCAATCTTCAGTTAGGTGTGGATTACAATGCCTACCCGACTGCTCGCTCTTTCATTCTTGGTGTAAACATTGGTTTTTAATCATTTAAAACGAATTGAATATGAAACTACATAAATATATAATCGGATTAGCATTACTGGTGTCCTCTTCCTCTTGCAATTTTCTGGATGAAGAAGCATATGAATTCATCACACCCGACAATTTCTACAAAACGGAAGCCGATGCAAATGCTGCACTGACAGCTGTCTACAATACATTTGCCGATGAAAAAAGCTATAGGCGTTATATTTGGATGGGAGCTGATTTCCCCGGCGAAGCGGCCAATGCCAATGCAAGCGCTCCTTCGCGTGTAGAAATGGACAATTTAACTTGGACACCGACCACTGATTTTTGTAAAAACATTTGGCAAATCTCCTATTCTGCCATTCGGCGTGCAAACAATTTATTACTGAACATCGATAATATCACATTCAAATCAGAAGAGGTAAGAAAGCAGATTGTCGGACAAACAAAATTTTTACGCGCTTTAGCTTATTTTGATCTGATACGCTTTTATGACCATATTGTTGTCATCCGAGAAACCGACAACTTAAATGATGAAGCTCCTTCCAACCAAGGAACAGATGACGCAGCCTGGGCTTTAATTGAAGAAGACTTATTGTATGCAGGTTCTGCTCTACCGATAAAATGGGAAGATTCGAATGCCGGACGTGCAACAAAAGGTGCAGCAATGGCTATGTTGGCAAAAGTCTACCTGACACAAGCCGGATGGCCTTGGAACAAAAGCGGTTTTTGGGAAAAGGCAGCTTCTCAAACAACTGATATTATTAATAATGAAGGGACTTTTGGTTATGGATTGGAAGAAAATTTCCGACGAATTTTCGACGTGACAAACGAACATGGAAAAGAGTATATTTTTGATATCGAATTCCAAACAAACATCAATGGGAACGACTCGCCAGCCATAACTGGAATGCGTGGTTATAACATAAAAAAAACGGACGGATGGTCTTCATTCATTTCTACCCCGGAATTTTATAAATCATATGAAGTGGAAGACAAACGAATCTCCACTACGTTTGTTACAGAATTTACCGATATAAATAATGGCAAACAATATGTTTATGACCCGGATAATATAGCAGAACCCTCTTTTCCTCTTTGCCACTTTGCTAAATATCTTGATCCGAACGACAATCAATCAACTTCGGCCGGAGACTATAGTTGCAACAGAAAAATCATACGCTACGCAGATGTTTTGTTAATGCAATCCGAAGCCTATTGCGAAATGAATCGCATCGGAGATGCACTGGCGGGTATCAACCGGGTACGGGCAAGAGCCGGACTCAATCCGATCCCTTCATCCATTTCACAGACAGATTTGCGGAAAGCAATCATACAGGAACGTACTTGGGAGTTCGCAGCCGAAGGACATTCCTTATTCGACATGAAACGGCAGCATTGCATGGCAGAGCGCTTGGGCAGAGCTGTAGATGATAAATATTATTCATTACCTTTGCCTCAGGACGAAACGGATAAAAATCCGAATCTGAAACAGCATCCGCTGTGGTAATTCGATAATTGATGATTTATCTGTTACTTTTGGCTTGACCCAAAAGTAACGGGTAAATCATCAATTACCATCCCTATTTTTTAGATAACCTTTTAATTCTTACTATATAATGAAATGTTTTTATTCTTTTTTATTTTTATTAGGTAGCCTGTTAGCAAGCGGGCAGACCACTGATGTAAAATACCTGTCAGGACAAGGCTCGGACGATGCGGTCGAATGGGACTTCTTCTGTACCGGTGGCAGGAAAAGCGGGGAATGGAATAAGATCAAGGTTCCCTCCTGCTGGGAAATGGAAGGATACGGAACCTTCAATTACGGACATGACAAGCCGAAAGCCGACGAATCCGGATTGTATAAAACAACATTCGAAGTACCGGCGACATGGAAAGGCAAACGTATATTTATCGTTTTCGAAGGTTCCATGACCGATACGGAGATTAAGGTAAACGGAAAACAGGCAGGTACTCCCCATCAGGGAGCTTTCTACCGATTCAAGCGAGAGATAACCAAACTGGTCCATATGAACAAGGAAAACCTTTTGGAAGTCAAAGTGAACAAAATGTCATCCAATACCAGTATCAACGAAGCAGAACGGCAATGTGATTTTTGGGTATTCGGAGGCATATTCCGTCCGGTTTACCTCGAAGCTGTTCCTAACAACTTCATCGAATATACGGCGATCGATGCCCGGCAACATGGCGAACTGAACGCAGATATATTTATAGACAAGAAACTTTCCGACATAAAAGCAGAAATAGAGATCAAAGATGTCCAAAACCAGACGATGGGGAAAATCACATCTGCTCCCATAAACGAAAAAACAGGCAAAATATCCCTCTCTGGCAAGATCGACAATATCAAACCCTGGTCAGCCGAAGACCCACAACTGTACACCGCCATAATCACCCTTCGCCAGAAAGACAAGGTACTGCATACCGTAACCGACCGGATCGGGTTCCGCACAGTCGAAGTGAAACCGAAAGACGGTGTCTATATCAACGGTGTGAAAATGCGCTTTAAAGGGGTGAACCGCCACTCTCACTGGCCCACTACGGGACGAACGACGAACAAGCAGCTTAGTATTAACGACGTCAAGCTGATGAAAGAAATGAACATGAATGCAGTCCGCATGTCACACTATCCACCTGACAAACATTTCCTGGAAGTTTGCGACTCTCTGGGGATGTATGTGATCGATGAACTATGCGCCTGGCAATATCCTCCTTATGATACGAAAGTCGGGACCATTCTAGTTGGGGAAATACTGAAACGGGATCTCAACCGTCCGTCTATCATTTTTTGGGCAAACGGGAATGAGGGAGGCTTCAATTTTGACCTCGACCCGCTATTTCCACAATATGACCCGCAAAAACGAGCTGTCCTGCATCCCTGGGCGTTATCGGGAAATATCAATACGGTACATTATATCAAATATAATTCTGGAATCGGCAATATGTTCCACGGAAGGGATATCTTCATGCCGACAGAAATCCTGCACGGATTATACGACGGTGGACACGGAGCCGGACTCGACGACTACTGGAACCTGATGCTTTCCAATCCGCTTTCAGCCGGAATGTTCCTTTGGGACTTTACGGACCAGGCAGTTGTTCGCGAAGATAAAAACGGATTCTACGATACCGACAAGGATCACGGAGCCGATGGCATAGTAGGACCATATCGCGAAAAAGAAGGCAGCTTCTTTACAATCAAAGAAATATGGTCGCCTATCCATCTGCCGGAACACTATCTTACACCGGGATGGGATGGTCGTTTCGAAATAGAAAACAGATATGCGTTCACAAATGCGAACGCTTGTAACTACACATACCGGCTGGCTAAAATCAACTCGCTTGCGCAAAAGACCATACAATCGGTTTCCGGCAAGATCGCTTCCCCTGATATCCGTCCGGGAGAAAGAGGGTATTTGCAACTTGAACTTCCCTCCGGCTGGCAGGAATACGACTTTCTATATGTTACGGTAAAAGACCGTTACAACCAAGAGTTATTTACCTGGAGCTACGAGATCGGCACACCCGACCGTCTTGCCAACCGTCTGCTGCCACAGGAAGGTAGCACACCGGCTGTAAAAGAAAGCATCGATAACTGGTATTTTTCGGCTGCCGGTACGGAAGTAACGTTCGACAAACAAAACGGCCTGCTCCGGTCAGTCACTTCCGGAGGTAAAGCAATCCCGTTGAACAATGGGCCGGTACTGATATCCAATCAAGATATTATTTGTAAATCAGTAGAATATAAGCAAGTGGAAGGAAATCCTCAACTGATTGCCACTTATACGTCCCGAAACGGAAAAAATACAGTCTACACATTCACTTGGACCATGCTCCCTTCCGGCATCGTAGAACTGGACTACAATTACCGCCCCCAGGACATGGTCAAGATGGCGGGTATCACGTTCGATTTCCCAGAAAAAGAGATCGCCGGAGCCACTTTGCTCGCCAACGGACCATACCGTGTATACAACAACCGGATGAAAGGCGGTTCGCTGAATATCTGGGAAAAGAAGTATAACAACACTATCACTGGTGAAAGTTGGGACTATCCGGAATTCAAAGGATACTATTCTTTATTCTACGGGATGAAGCTCGATTGCCCCACTCCATTCGAAGTTTACAGCGGAAAAGAAGATGTCACCTTGCATCTCTTTACCCCAGCCGTACAAGAACAATACGATCCGAAACGCAACCACACGATTGTCGACTATCCAAAAGGAAACCTCTCTTTCATGAATGCAATTCCGGCTGTCGGAACCAAATTCGGAAAAGCGGAAGATTTCGGTCCTCAATCTCAACCGCATCGTGCCAGAGGAAACGGACCGGAAAATAATGTCAGTGGAAAATTGTATTTCCGCTTCTGATAGAAGCAAAAACAATTGAAATAAATTAACAGTTATACTCGGAACACCCCGAAATAACTGTTAATTTTTTCTGTTTAATAATAACTTTATCTATATTTGCAGAATATTGAATGAAATCAGAGATCGTGAATAAACAGCATCTAATAAATATAAACCTAAATCAGTTATCCAATGGGACCATGAAGTCAAAGAACCTTTGCATATAGAGAATAACCACGGCTATTCTTAATATTTATACAGTTAACTTATTGAGTAGTAACTTAAATCACCATGTAAACATGAAAAATAACAAAATGGCAATAATTTGCCTGCTTTCTCTTTTGCCCAGCATCAGTGTTCTGGCAAATGAGAATTACATCACGGACCCTGCAACGAGCCTGCGGGGAAAATCGGACTCGGCAGTTCCTACACGTTTGCAACAAAACGGAAAGACCATCACAGGAATCGTACAAGACGCACTCGGCCCTATAGCCGGTGCCAACATTATCGTAAAAGGAACGACAAACGGGAACATTACGGACATGGATGGTAAATTCACGCTTGAGAATGTGCCCGCAAACGCTACTCTCGTTATCTCCTACATCGGATTTACTCCACAAGAAATACGCGTAGGGAATCAGACCACCTTTAATATTACTCTCCAGGAAGACTCCGAAGCACTGGACGAAGTTGTAGTAGTCGGCTACGGTGTCATGAAGAAAAAAGACTTGACAGGAGCCGTTTCACAATTGAGCAGCAGTTCGATGAAAGACCTCAAAGTGTCGCATCCGACAGAAGCTATGGCCGGAAAACTGGCCGGTGTACAGGTACAACAAGTCGGAGGGCAACCGGGACAAGCGGCCACAATCCGTGTGCGCGGGTCCGGCTCCATCACGGCATCCAGCGCCCCGTTGTATGTTGTCGACGGATATCCGCTGGGAGAACAAAACTTGAATGCGATCAACCCGAATGATATCGAATCTATCGAAGTATTGAAAGATGCTTCGGCAGCCGCTATCTACGGTTCGCGTGCAGCCAACGGTGTCGTATTGGTCACAACCAAGTCGGGAAAGACCGGCAAGGTCAGTGTAAGCTTGGATATCTATGCAGGTTTCCAGAACGTAACAAAGAAGATGGACCTGATGAACGCGCAGGAATTTGTCGAATTCAGCCGGGAAGCCTTCAATAACAACTACATCAGCAAGGTTCCTGGAGCATCCGCTAGCGATCCGCTGAGTATGCGTCCGTCCGGAAACCGTTATCGTTACCCGGCTATCTACGACGATGCCGCCTATATTGCCTCTTTAGGTGCCGGTACGGATTGGCAAGACGAAATTTTCCGCACTTCCCCCGTACAAAACTACCAGTTGACAGTAACTGGTGGCGATGAAAAGACTAAATATATGTTCTCTGCCGGCTATTTCAACCAGCAAGGTGTCGTTATCAACAGTGATTATGAACGATTCTCGGCAAGAGCCAAAATCGACAGCGAACTGAACAGTTGGTTGAAGCTGGGTGTCAATCTGGCTCCGACTTACATGAACGCGAACAAGACAACCCAAGGCCACTGGGCAAGTGACGGTGTCATCAATGCAGCTTTAGCGACATCTCCCGTAGTACCTGTATACAATGAAGACGGTACATGGGCTTCACAGTCCATGTACGCCGTCGCTAGCGACGGATTGACCGGTGTACCGAATGCTGTGGCCTTGACACATATCCACAACTACGACACAGATCTCCGCCTGTTCAGCAACGGTTATATCGAACTTTCCTTGTTGAAAAACCTGAAACTGAAATCTACCATCGGTGCCGATATCCGCGAATACAGAGGCGAATACTTCCGTCCGGCAACCATTCCTAATAACGGTAACGTGGCTCCTCTCCCTTCAACGGAAAGAAAAGCGACAGAGAAGTCAACCGAAGTTATCAACTGGCTGAACGAAAATACGATTACTTATTTCGAATCGTGGGGTAAGCACGAACTCGACGCTGTTGCCGGTGTCACTGCACAGAAAAACATCTACCGCTACACAGAGGCTACGGGTTCCGATTTCCCGAATGATAAAATACAGACACTCAACAATGCAACAGTAAAAAGCAGCAAGTCAGAACGCAAGACCTGGACATTACTCTCCTATCTGGCACGTGTCAACTATCGTTATAACAACAAATACTACCTGACCGCATCCATCCGTGCGGACGGTTCTTCCCGTTTCGGCAAAAACAACCGCTACGGTTATTTTCCTTCCGGATCAGTAGCATGGCGTCTGTCTCAGGAAGACTTTCTGAAAGATGTAAAATGGTTGTCGGACATGAAGATCCGCGCAAGCTACGGTATCACAGGTAACAATAATATCGGTGATTATGCGTCGATCGGTATCATGGAAAATGCTAACTATGTATTGGGAACGGGTACGGGTAATATCGTAAACGGTGCAGCCCAAAAGAGCTTCTCCAACGCTGACCTGACTTGGGAAAAGACACGCCAGACTGATCTCGGTTTCGAAATCTCCGTTTTGGACAGCCGTCTGTCTTTGTCTCTGGACCTATACTACCGTAAGACTACCGACCTGTTGATGGATGTAGATATTCCGACAATCACCGGATTCGAAAAGGCTATGCAGAATATCGGAAAAATGCGTAACAAAGGTCTTGAAATCACCCTTAGCGGTACTCCGTTCAGAGGCAAAGACTTTACTTGGGATGCAACCGGGAATATTTCTGTCAACCGTAACAAAGTATTGGCTTTAGGACCGACAGGAGATCCGATCTTCAGCGACGGCGGTGCCGGAACAACCCACGTCACAATGGTAGGCCAACCGATCGGTGCTTTCTACGGGTATAAAATGCTGGGAATCTTCAAAACGAAAGAAGAACTGGATTCATATCCTCATCTGGCCGACACGCAAGTGGGTGACGTCATGTTCGAAGACGTCAACGGAGATCATAAAATCGATGCCGACGACCGCACAATCATCGGTAACAATATGCCAGACTTTACCTGGGGTATGACACACTCCTTCACCTTCAAGAACTTCGATGCCAGTATATCCCTACAGGGGGTTGTCGGAAATGAAGTACTACACTTGGGTAGACGCTTCTACACACAGGGCGAAGGAAACCAGAATCAGCTGAAAGAGATGATGGGACGCTGGCAATCAGAATCAAACCCGGGTAACGGATGGATTCCGAGAGCCAACTCACAGCCGACCGGGCAGAACAATGCCATTTCCTCACGCTGGGTAGAGGACGGTTCTTTCCTCCGTGTAAACAACCTGACTGTCGGTTATACGCTGCCTGAAGCATTCACCAAGAAATGCAGCATCCAACGTGCCCGCGTATATGTTTCCACACAAAATCTGCTGACGATCACAAGTTATAGCGGCTACAACCCGGAAACAAGTTTCAAGGAAGACAACGTGACGGCTCCCGGTACCGACTACGGTATGTACCCGCTGTATCGCACCTGTACTTTCGGTATTAACGTAACCTTTTAAATAGCAGACAAATTATGAAACTAAAATATAATCTGATCGCAATAGCCCTTCTGGGATTTAGCTTCTCATCCTGCAGTGACTTCCTGGAACAGAATCCGCAAACGGATTTAAGTGAAAACGATTTCTACAAAACGGCCGACGACATCCTCTCGGCAGTAAACGGAGTCTACTCTTCTCTACAGGAAGGTGACATATACGGTAACTGGTATGTTTTCGGAGAAATCCCCTCCGACAATACCCGCAACCAACTCTCCGGTTCAGTAACCACTCAGAATGAGTTCGACCAGTTCTACATCGACACGCAGAACAGTATGATCGCCAATTTCTGGAAAGCAGCCTACAAAGTTATCAACCGTACCAATACGGTCTTAGGACGTATCGACGGAATCGAAATCAATACTGAATTGGCAAACCGGTATAAACTGGAATGCAAGTTTATCCGTGCCTTGATGTATTTTAACCTAGTACGCGTCTACGGTGATGTACCATTGGTACTGAAAGAGATCAGCATCTCGGAATCTTACGACATCCTGCGTGAACCAAAAGAAAATGTTTACAACCAAATCATCGCCGACCTGAAAGAGGCACAAGATCTCCCTGTTTCCTATTCGACAGCCGAAGACGGGCGTGCAACCCAAGGAGCAGCCAAAGCATTATTGGCAAACGTCTACATGACTTTGCACAAATATGCAGAAGCGGAAACTATCTTGGCTGAAATCATCAACAGCGGACGGTACAGTTTGTTGGAAAATACGCCGGGCAGCCTGAACATCGACGGCTACAAAAATGTGTTCAGCCCAGTTAACCACAACAGCAAGGAAGGCATTTTCGAAATCCAGTTCCTGAAAGGCGGCTATGGCGAAGGTTCCAACTATGCCAATAACTTCGCACCTGAAAACTCAGGAACGAATGTGGTGGCAGTCGGTGGTACAGGTGGTAATAATATCCCGGAAATGGACATCTACAATGCTTATGAAGAAGGCGACCTTCGCCGTGATTTCTCCATGTCCCTCGGATATTACGATAACCGCAAAAACAACGAATGGGTGGAATCCCGCTATGTCTGCAAGTTCATGGATGTTCCTTATCAGAACAATGATGCCAGCAACAACTATCCGGTAATCCGCTATGCCGATGTGATCCTGATGTATGCCGAAGCATTGAACCAGAACGGAAAGACGGCAGAAGCCTGCAAATATCTGAATATGACACGCCGGCGTGGTTTCGGTTATCAGACGACAGAGACCAGCCCGGTCGACCTGCAGACAACCGACAAGGCCCAGTTCGCCCTGATGGTAGAACAGGAACGCCGCGTGGAACTGGCATTCGAAAATCATCGCTGGTTCGACTTAATCCGCACCGGACGTGCTGTTGAAGTGATGAGAAGTAAAGGATTCTCCCTAAACGAAACAAACCTTATCTGCCCGATTCCGCAAAAGCAGATCGATGTCAATCCGAAACTGACACAGAACGACTATAGAATCGAATCCCGAAATTAATCGAAAAGAAAGTGTATCAAAATCCCCTTGTTCCCGCGCTTGATATAATGCGATCCCGCGTCAAGCGCGGGAACAAAGGATAGTTTTGATACACTTTTCTGCTTTTTTTCTATCTTTACAGCATACCTAAAATAATATAACATGAAGAGCTGGACAATTTTATTAAGTACGTTGTGTTTATTCTCATGCAACCAACAGGAAAATAAATTTGAAAAATATGTAGACCCGCTGATCGGTACAGATATCCGCATCGTACAAGGAAAAGACAAGAACTCGACGGAAGAACGCGGACAAATCATGCCGGCAGTCGGGGTTCCACACGGTATGACCAACTGGGTGGCACAGACACAGGCGACCGAACAGAAATGTCATCCTCCCTACTATTATTTCCAGGATGCAATCCAAGGATTCCGGGCCAGCCACTGGATGAACGGCTCCTGTACACAAGACTACGGCAGCGTCACAATTATGCCGCTCAGCAACAAGCTCGAAATAGACCCGGTCAAACGCGCCTCCACTTTCGACCACACTCAGGAAACAGCAACTCCCTCCTATTATTCGGTCGACTTGAACGACTATGACATCCATGCCGAATTGACCGGACTCTCCCGTGCAGGCATCATGCAATTCTGCTTCGAACAGGATGGCGACCACTATATCGTGATCGAACCCAATAGTGATGAAGGTGTCGCCTTCGTCGAAATCAATCCGGAGAAAAAAGAAATTACCGGTTACAACCCCGTACACCGCATCTACCAAGGATACGGTAAGGAAGCCGGATTCAGCGGACATTTCGTGATTCAGCTGAATGAAGAGATTGCCGACTATGGCGTTTGGGACAGCACCACGATCATCCCCGGACGAAAATCGGCAAAAGGACAAAAACATGCTGTCGGAGCTTGGATCAAGCTGGCTTCCGATAAGCCGGGGAAAATACTGGTCAAAGTTGCCACTTCCTTTACGAGCATCGACAATGCCCGCAAAAACTTGGCTGCCGAAATTCCGGGATGGAACTTCAACGAAGTGCGACAGGCATCCTCCGACATCTGGAACCAGGCATTGGGGCAAATCGCAGTAAAAGGAAACAACGAAAAAGAAAAGGTCAAATTCTATTCAGCTCTCTACAACGCACACTTCCTGCCCCGCACGTTCAGCGACGTGGACGGCTCCTATCCGAGATTCGACGGTGACGGACAGATTATGAAGATGGACCACGGAACCTACTATTGCGACTTCTCGCAATGGGATACCTACCGTGCCGTCCACCCTCTATTCTCCATCCTCACCCCTTCCCGCAACGGGGATATGGCACATTCGCTCGTGTTAAAAGGACAGCAAGGCGGTTGGTTGCCCATCTTCCCGTCCTGGAATAGCTACACGGCTGCCATGATCGGTGACCACTGCATCGCCATGATCGGAGACGCCATCGTCAAAGACACTCCGGGTTTTGACTATGAAGAAGCTTACACGCTGATGCGCAAAAACGCTTTCGAGGCCAATCCGGACTCCGCCAGCTATCGCGACGGGAAAGGCCGACGGGCAATAGAGTCTTACCTGAAATACAATTACGTGCCGTTAGAGGATCAAGTAACGGAAGCATTCCACCGTCGTGAACAAGTATCCCGCACACTGGAATATGCCTATGATGATTTTGTCCTTGCACAGGTTGCCAAGAAGTTAGGCAAGACAGACGATTATAAAGCACTCATCAAACGGGCGGAAAACTACCGGAACGTAATCGACCCCGAAACAGGCTATGCCCGTGGACGCCATGCCGATGGAACCTGGATCGAGCCGTTCGATCCGTTTGCCTCCACTTCGTTCATCTGTGAAGGGACTCCTTACCACTACACCTGGTATGCTCCCCAGGACATAGCCGGACTGATCCGGCACATGGGCGGAAAAGAACGTTTCATCAACCGTCTGGACAACTTCTTCGAAGGAAACTATTACTGGCATGGCAACGAGCCGGGACACCACATCGCCTATCTTTTCGCTTATGCCGGTGAACCTTGGAAAACACAAAAATGGGTACATGATATCATCAACCGCGAGTATTTCACGACTCCCGACGGACTATCCGGCAACGACGATGCCGGGCAGATGTCATCCTGGCTGGTCTTCAGCATGGTCGGCTTCTATCCGGTCTGTCCGGGCATGCCCTACTACGTGATCGGCAGCCCGTCATTCGAAGAGAGCGTTATCACACTTGAAAACGGCAAGAAGTTCACGATCGAAGCCCCAGGAGCATCGGACAAGAATATCTACATCCAGTCCGCTACCCTCAACGGACAGCCGTACGACAAGAGCTATATCCTCCATACAGACATTATGAACGGAGGCAAACTCTCGTTCGTCATGGGAGATAGCCCCAATAAAGAATGGGCTTCTTCCGCCGGATCGCTTCCACCTTCAATGGGGTTATAAAGAACGACGCATAAAAAAATCATTTACATATTCCTGCTCTGCCTCACCGTCCTACCAGACACAGGGCAGGAATTTTCAATATAGAGAAGAAAGCGGTAAAAACCGGAAAGGTAATCTACGTAGAATAAATATAGCTTTTCTTTTAAATTTTATTATATTTACGCGCTAATCGATAGGGTATATGGAATATTCAGCAGATTTAAAGGCCTTCAATCAATTATTCGCAGATTATCAAGGACGGTTCATCCGCTTTGCGAATATATATGTGAGGGATATAGCTGTTGCCGAAGATTTCACTATAGAAGCGCTGATGCAATACTGGGAAAACCGGAACACGCTGAAGGCCGATTCCAATGTTCCGGCCTATATACTCACGATCATCAAAAACAAATGTATCAACTACCTGCAACATATACAAGTCAGGGAAGATGCCAGCGAACACCTGAAGAATCATGCCGAATGGGAACTGAACACCCGCATCTCCACCCTCGAAGCCTGCAACCCGGAAGAACTGTTTACAGCCGAGGCACAGGAGATCGTAAACAAAACACTGGCCACCCTCCCTGAACAGACCCGCCGTATCTTCATCATGAGTCGCTACGAAAACAAACCTTACAAAGAGATCGCAGAAACGCTCGGCATGACAACCAAAGGCGTGGAATACCATATATCCCAGGCCCTGAAAAAGCTACATGCCAATCTGAAAGACTACATACCTCTATTGGTATTCTTATCCTATATGAACTGATCCGGCCTTTCCGCCCATACACGGCTGTCTGGCTTTACTGAGTACCGAAAACAAAAGAGCGCAGAATCATGCGGACTCATCTTACCAATGATGTCCGCATAACTCAGCGCCCTTCCGTATTTATCTGCGTCTGGTAATATCAATCCCGGTACGTTTCCGTCAAGCGATCACCTCAACAATGTTACCATCCGGATCCAAAACAGCTCCTTCATAATAACCGTCACCAGTAATACGCGGCTCGCCTACGATCTTGTAACCGTCCGAACGGAACTGTTCGATCATGGCATCCACCTTCTCTTTCGATCCGGTAGAAAAGGCAAAATGGGCAAGTCCGATGAAGACATCTGCCGTTTCTTTGGTAATATCGGTCCGCTGCATAATTTCAAGCGAAGCCCCTCCCTCGAAAGTGACGAAATAAGAGGCAAAGCCTTTCTTCGGATTCACATACTTCTCGTTGCTTTTCCCGTTGAAATACTTGATATAAAAATCACGCGAACGTTCCAGTTCATTCGTCCAGATAGCGATATGAGTCAATTGCATATGTTATTCTTATTTACAAATCCGGCAACCGGCGCATCTCGCCAGTTCTCCACGAAAACGTTTTTCTACTAATTTGTGCAAACGGTCTTTCAAGGCATCCAGACGTACGTAATCGATCACGTCCGCGGTGAAAGCTACGCTTAACAACATGCGTGCCTCGTCACGAGGAATGCCGCGGCTCTGCATATAGAACAAAGCAGTTTCGTCCAACTGTCCGGTGGTCATACCATGCGAACATTTCACATCGTCGGCATAGATTTCCAACTGGGGCTTGCTGTACATGCGGGCTTCACGGGTCGCGCAAAGATTGCGATTCGTCTGATAGGCCGCTGTCTTCTGTGCATCTTCCTTCACTAATATACGGCCGCTGAACGCACCGACCGCATGATCGTCCAAAACATTCTTGAACAGTTCGTTGCTAGTACAATGAGGTACGGCATGCGTAATATGGCTGTAGGTATCAAGCTGCTGTTCTTTGTCCAGGATCGACATACCGCACAAAGTCGCTTCAGCCTGTTCGCCGTTCAGTTCGATATAATAGTTGTTACGGGTAAGGCCGTTATTCAGCGTGATACCATTCACCAAAACATTACTTCCCGCTTCCTGCTTCACATGCACGGAGGCAAAACGAGTAGTCGACATGCTGCTCTCTTCGAGGTCGTAATAATCGAAGAAGGCACCTTCACCCGCAAAGATCTCGACAACCTGCGTGGCTAAGAACTTGACATCGTCGATGCTATGATCGCACACCAACAGCTTGGCTTCCGAACGAGGCTCCATAATCACCAGGATACGGCGGTTCGCCATCGTGTCTACATCGCTGCGGAAGATATTCACCAACTGGATCGGACGCTCCACTACGACACCTTCCGGCACATAGACCACAAAACCATCCTGGGCCAGCATAGTGTTCAAGGCAACAATACCATCCTTACCGGTTGGTGCCGCCTTGCCATAATAGCGGGATGCCACTTCGGGATACTTTTCCATGAAAGTACGCATTCCCCCGGCATAAACACCTTCGGGAAGATGGGCTTTCGGTAACATCTTGTCATAGAAAGTATCATTCACCACAAAATAAAGCGAGGTACTCAGGTTGGGGACATCACAACGGAACACGTCGTACGGATTGACCGGGATATCAAGACGATTGATATTCACCCCGTAATCCGGAGCAAAAGCCTGCGCCACATCTGTATATTTATAATCTTCACTCTTCACCGTCGGAAAGCCCAACCGTTCCAAATCAGCCAAAGCCTCTGCACGCGGCAAATTCATCAACCCCGCCGCATGCCGGCAAATCAGATCCTCATAATGGGTGAAAAGATCGATATATTGTTGTTCTGCTTTCATTACTATCTAATTTTTTGGCATGGATTACACGGATTTCGCGTGTAATCCGTGCCTAATTATTCTTATTCTTCTCCCATCTCTTTCTTGATCCAGTCGTAGCCTTTTTCTTCGAGTTCGAGAGCCAGTTCGGGACCGGCGGTTTTGACAATACGTCCTTTGTAGAGGACATGGACCACGTCGGGCTTGATATAATCCAGCAGACGTTGGTAGTGCGTGATCACGATAGCCGCATTCTCTGGCGTACGAAGTTGGTTGACACCATTTGCCACGATGCGGAGGGCATCGATATCCAGACCGCTATCCGTCTCATCGAGAATCGCCAGCTTCGGTTCGAGCATTGCCATCTGGAAGATTTCGTTCCGCTTCTTCTCACCACCCGAAAAACCTTCGTTCACGCTGCGGCTCGCCAGCTTATTGTCCAATTCCACAATCGCACGCTTCTCGCGCATCAGCTTCAGGAAGTCGGTAGCCGAAACAGGTTCCAGCCCTTTATATTTACGATGTTCGTTCAAGGCGGCACGCATGAAGTTCACCATGCTGACTCCCGGAATCTCCACCGGATACTGGAAACTCAGGAAAATACCTTCACGGCTACGGTCTTCCGGTTCAAGATCCAACAGGTTCTTACCGTTGAAGATCACCTCCCCTTCCGTTACTTCGAATGCCGGATTACCGACCAACACACTGCTCAAGGTACTTTTTCCGGAACCGTTCGGCCCCATGATGGCGTGTACCTCACCCGCCTTGACAGAAAGGTTGATCCCTTTCAATATCTCTTTGCCATTGATATTGGCATGTAAGTTCTTTATCTCTAACATGACTTTATAATTTATGATTTATGCGATTTATGATTTATGATTTATGATTTATCATCGACGCATAAATCATAAATCATAAATCATAAAATCATCCTACGCTTCCTTCTAAAGAAATAGTCAGCAGCTTCTGTGCCTCCACGGCAAACTCCATAGGGAGCTTGTTCATTACCTCGCGGGCATACCCGTTGACGATCAGACCGACAGCTTCCTCGACCGAGATACCGCGCTGCTGGCAATAGAACAACTGTTCTTCGCTGATCTTGCTCGTCGTCGCTTCGTGTTCCACTACCGCCGTCTCGTTCTGGATATCGGCATAGGGGAAGGTATGGGCACCGCAAGTCGAACTAAGCAACAGGCTGTCGCACTGGCTATGATTACGGGCGCCTTCGGCACGGGGAGAAACTTTCACCAAGCCGCGATAGCTGTTCTGACTATGCCCGGCGGAGATACCTTTCGAGACGATCGTACTGCGAGTATTCCGTCCAAGGTGGATCATCTTCGTACCGGTGTCGGCCTGCTGGTAATTGTTGGTGACGGCCACCGAGTAAAACTCGCCTACCGAATTATCACCGGCCAGAATACAGCTTGGGTATTTCCAGGTAATAGCGGAACCAGTCTCCACCTGTGTCCAAGAGATCTTGCTCCCTTCGCCCTTGCACAGTCCGCGTTTAGTCACGAAGTTGTAGATACCTCCCTTTCCATCCTTGTCACCCGGATACCAGTTCTGGACGGTGGAATATTTCACTTCGGCCCGTTCATGCGCTACGATTTCGACGATAGCCGCATGAAGCTGGTTCTCATCGCGCATCGGGGCGGTACAACCTTCAAGGTAACTGACATAGGCTTCATCATCCGCCACAATCAATGTACGTTCGAACTGTCCGGTATTGGCCGCATTGATACGGAAATAGGTAGAAAGCTCCATCGGACAACGCACGCCTTTCGGGATATAGACAAACGAACCGTCCGAGAACACCGCCGAATTCAATGCGGCAAAGAAATTATCACGATAACTGACCACGCTTCCCAGATACTTCTGGACCAAATCGGGATGATGCTGGACGGCTTCGCTGAAAGAACAGAAGATAATGCCCTTCTCAGCAAGCGTCTCCTTGAATGTTGTCTTTACGGAGACGCTGTCCATCACTGCATCGACCGCCATCCCGCTAAGCTGCGCACGTTCGTGCAAAGGAATACCCAGTTTGTCGAAAGTCTTCATCAGTTCCGGATCGACCTCATCCAGGCTCTTCGGGCCTTCCTTCTTCTTCGGAGCGGCATAGTAGATGATATCCTGATAGTCGATCGGCGGGATATTCAGGTGAGGCCATGTCGGCATCTCCAGTGTCTGCCAATGGCGGAAGGCTTTCAAGCGGAACTCAAGCAGCCATTCCGGTTCATTCTTCTTGGCGGAAATAATACGAACAGTCTCTTCATCCAATCCGCGATGAATCACCTCCGTATCTATATCGGTAACGAATCCGTACTTATAATCACCGGTCGTCACCTCATTTAGTATGTCGTTTGAATCTTCCATTATACATTAAATATATTGTTCAAATTATGAAACCTATTCCTCCTTAAAAAACAAATTTTGGAAGTAAATGGTTGGGATTATTTCTTTGACTGAATTATAAAAACGGGATTCGACCTTTGCCTGGCGCGGGATCAGGACCGATCCCTTGTCTATCATCTCCATACTGTTCAGCAGAAGGCTGACAAACGCCATCATAAAACAAAGCCCCAAGACACCACCCACCAAATGGTTCAGGACGCTCAACGGCGTCGCTCCCACGACACGAGTCAGAATCTCACCCGCCAGCAATATGACACCCACGATCAACAGGAAACCCGCCACGTAGCTGAGCACCGTCACTCCTTGTTCGGGAAACCAGCCCAATGCCAATATATATCCACGCAGCCAAAGTGCCGCCTTCGTACAAAAAAAGATCCCGACCAAAAGGGCTATAAGCGAAACAACCTGTTTGATGACTCCATCAAACAGGCCTTTCACAAATCCTATTCCTGCCAGACATAGCAATGTAATGTCCAACCAGTTCATGTTTACAATGTCTTCTTGATTTCCGTTTCTTCGTATGCCTCGATGATATCACCAACCTGAATATCATTGTAGTTGACAATGTTCAAACCACAATCCAAACCGGCAACCACTTCCTTCACATCATCCTTGAAACGTTTCAAAGATTCCAACTCTCCGGAATGAACCACGATACCGTCACGGATCACGCGCACCTTGTTCGAACGCTTGATCTTACCTTCACGTACCATACACCCGGCAATCGTACCCACTTTCGTGATCTTGAAGACCTGAAGCACTTCCACGTTCGCAGTGATCTCTTCCTTGATTTCCGGTGAAAGCATACCTTCCATAGCGCTCTTCACTTCTTCGATCGCATCATAGATAATCGAGTACAGACGGATTTCAACTCCCTCTTTCTCTGCCAGGCGGCGTGCAGGCAATGCCGGGCGCACCTGGAATCCGATGATAATCGCATCAGAAGCGGCAGCCAGTACGACATCCGATTCGGAGATCTGACCGACAGCCTTGTGGATCACGTTCACTTGAATTTCCTCTGTAGACAGACGGATCAGGGAGTCCGACAACGCTTCTACGGAACCGTCCACGTCACCCTTCACAATCACGTTCAGTTCTTGGAAGTTTCCGACTGCGATACGGCGACCGATATCATCCAGCGTAAGCATCTTCTGCGTACGTAGGCCCAACTCACGCTGCAACTGTTCGCGACGGTTGGCAATTTCGCGGGCTTCCTGGTCTGTTTCCAGTACGTTGAACGTATCGCCAGCCTGCGGAGCACCGTTCAGACCGAGGATCAGAGCCGGTTCGGAAGGACCAGCCTTTTCGATACGCTGGTTACGTTCGTTGAACATCGCTTTTACGCGACCGAAATGGGTTCCGGCCAGTACGATGTCACCGACCTTCAGCGTTCCGTTTTCAACCAACACGGTAGAAACATATCCACGTCCTTTGTCAAGTGAAGATTCGATGATGGAACCAACAGCACGTCTCTTCGGATTAGCCTTCAAGTCGAGCAAATCGGCTTCCAACAATACTTTTTCCAACAAGTCCTCCACACCGATACCTTTCTTGGCTGAAATTTCCTGGCTCTGGTACTTACCTCCCCAGTCTTCAACCAAATAATTCATGTTAGCCAATTCCTCCTTGATCTTGTCAGGATTGGCATGAGGCTTGTCGATCTTATTGATAGCAAATACGATAGGTACACCAGCAGCCGAAGCATGGTTGATCGCTTCGACAGTCTGTGGCATGACATTATCGTCGGCAGCCACAATGATAATCGCGATATCCGTCACCTTGGCACCACGGGCACGCATGGCGGTAAAAGCCTCATGGCCCGGCGTATCCAGGAACGTGATACGACGCCCGCTCTGCAACTTCACGTTGTAAGCACCGATGTGCTGCGTGATACCTCCTGCCTCACCGGCAATTACGTTTGCATTACGGATATTATCCAACAAAGAGGTCTTACCGTGGTCAACGTGTCCCATCACAGTCACGATAGGAGGACGCGCCACCCAGTCTTCTTCGTTGTCGTCTTCTTCGTCGGCCTTGATGGCTTCCACCACTTCGGCACTTACATATTCGGTCTGGAAACCGAATTCTTCAGCTACGATATTAATTGTTTCCGCATCCAGACGCTGGTTAATGGAAACCATGATACCGATACTCATACAAGTACCGATAACCTGCGTCACAGGAACGTCCATCATGTTGGCAAGGTCATTGGCAGTCACAAACTCCGTCAGCTTCAACACCTTGCTTTCCATTTCTTCCTGTTCCATCAGTTCGTGTTCACGCTTCTGGATGGCATCGCGTTTGTCGCGACGGTACTTGGCACCTTTATTATTCTTATTTCCCTTGTTGGTCAGACGGGCCAAGGTTTCCTTTACCTGCTTCTGTACATCTTCCTCGCTGATTTCCGCCTTCACCGGCTTGCGTAGGCGCGGCTTGCGATCATCGTTCGGACGTGACGGGCGTGCATTAGTTCCCGGCGTATTGTTCACATCTACGCGGTCTTTCTTGATACGGTTACGTTTTTTCTTTGCATCCGTACCGCCTTCTCCCGGTTTGACAGGAGCACCTGGTCTTGCCGTTCCGTCTTTCGGTCCTTTATTGAAAAGCCCGTTACCCGACTGTTGCCCCGCTTTGTTACCGGCGAACTTCTCGCGCTTGTCTTCCCGCTCTTTCTTGCGTTCCTCCTTCGTCTTTTTCTTCGGACGGGTAGACTGATTCAACGCGTTCAGATCTATCTTCCCTGTCACCTTGATTTTCGACTCGAACTTCGGAGTATTCAACCGGAATAATCCCTCGTCAGAATCGTTGCCGGCAGATGCCGCCGGTTCTGCAGTCGCAGTCGTTGACTCTACATTTGCAGTTTTCGGCTCCTGTACAGGCTCCGGTTTCATCACTTCTGCTGGTTCCTTTTCCACTACTATAACTTTTTCTTCTTTTATCTCCTCAGGCTGCTGTTTCATTTCCGGGATTTTCACTTCAGGTATTTCCACCTCAGGTGCCTTTACTTCGGGGGTTTTCACCTCCTCAACCGGAGCATCAGCAGTTTTTGCAGCAGTGGCCGCCTCCACAGGCTTCTCCACTTTCTTTTCCACAGGAACGGAAACAGGCTGATGCTGCACCTCCTGCACTTTTTTATGCGGTCTGTCCAGATCGATCCGACCCTTCGTCACAATTTTGGGTCTGAATTCTTCCGGTATTACAGTCTTTATTTCCGAACTCTTTTCTTCTTTCACAGAAGAAGCTTCCCTGTGAGAGCGTTCGGGCACGACCCGTTCACGCTCACGTCCGCCGTTCGGTAAATCTTTTCCAAACTCTTTTACGAGCAAAGCATACTGTTCATCACCGATTCGCGTGTTGGGATTGTTATCCTCAACCTCGAACCCTTTCTTGCGTAGAAACTCAACAACCGTGTTGATTCCTACATTTAATTTTCTCTGTACTTGTATTAATTTTATGGGCATATCAAACTTTGTCGTAATACTTATTCTTGAGGTTCTCCCTCTTCTTCTTCAAATTCGGCAGATAAGATAGCAAGTACCTCGTCAACAGTCTGTTCTTCGAGGTCGGCACGTTCTACAATCTCTTCGCGGTTCATAGCCAATACGCTCTTCGCCGTGTAGCACCCGATATTCTTCAGTGCTTCGATTACCCAGCTGTCAATTTCGTCCGAGAATTCATCCAAATAGATATCCTCTTCATCTGCACCTTCCACATCGCGGAAGACATCGATGGCGTATTCGGTCAGCATACAAGCAAGCTTGATATTCAAACCACCTTTACCGATAGCCAATGAAACTTCTTCAGGACGAAGATAAACCTCTGCCTTATGTTCTTCTTCGTTCACTCGTATAGAGGAAATTTTTGCCGGGCTTAATGCACGCTGGATAAACAGCGATATATTGGATGTATAGTTAATAACATCGATGTTCTCGTTTCTCAGCTCGCGAACGATACCATGAATACGGGAACCTTTCATTCCGACGCAGGCGCCGACCGGGTCGATACGGTCATCGTACGACTCAACGGCCACTTTTGCTCTCTCTCCCGGAATACGGGCAATCGCCTTGATGGTGATCAGACCATCGTTGATTTCCGGAACTTCAAGTTCGAACAAACGCTGCAGGAACAATTTGTCTGTACGGGAAAGGATGATCTTCGGATTGTTGTTGTAGTTATCCACCCGCTGTACGATAGCACGCACGGTTTCACCTTTACGGTAAAAATCAGTCGGGATCTGTTCTGTTTTCGGGAGCAGCAACTCATTACCCTCGTCATCCAACAACAGGATCTCCTTCTTCCATACCTGGTAAACATCGGCTGCGATGATATTGCCGATTTTATCCTTATACTTAGCAAACAAACTGTCTTTCTGCAATTCAAGTATTTTTGAAGCCAACGTCTGGCGCAGGTTCAGGATGGCACGACGTCCGAAATCGGCAAAATGTACTTCATCAGTCACCTCTTCGCCCACTTCACAGTCGGCATCGATCTTACGGGCCTCGGTCAGTGTCAGCTGAAGATTCTCGTCCTCCAGTTCGTCATCGGCGACAACCGTACGGTTTCTCCAGATTTCGAAGTCACCTTTTTCCGGGTTGATAATTACATCGTAATTTTCATCCGTACCGAACATTTTAGCGATCACGTTGCGGAATGAGTCTTCCAACACGCTGATCATCGTATCTTTATCTATATTTTTCAACTCCTTGAACTCAGCAAGTGTGTCAATCATACTGATTGTTTCCTCTTTCTTGGCCATAATCTTTTTACTTGAATCTTATTAGGTATTTTGTATATTTTATTTCATCGAATGTATATGACTGGTCTTCCCGGACAGTCACTTTACGCTTGGCTCCTTCGGGCTTCACTTGTTTTTCAACAGTGACCACCACCCCGTTTTCGTCGGCCGATTTCAATACGCCGGTCAACTTCGTACCGCTTTTAAGCAGCATTTCCACTTCGTTACCCATATTTTTCACATACTGGCGAAGCACTTTAAACGGAGATGTTATCCCTGCGGAACCGACTTCCAGTTCAAAGTCTTCCACATCACGGTCCAGGTGACCTTCCACATAGCGGCTCAACTCAGCGCAATCGTCGATACAAACACCCTCATCATTGTCTATTTCTATGATAATCAGGTTACCTGGTTTTATTACTACATCCACTAAATAATTGCCGGAAGAAGCTAATTTCTCTTCTACCAACTGACTTATCACGTCCTTTTCAATCATATACATACAGTTAAGAACAAAAGAAGGGGACTGCCCGCCCCCTCCTCATCTTCGCTTAATCGTCTGCAAATATACAAATAATCAGTGAGTTTTCAAATAAATATATATTTTTTCTGCATGTTAAGAGATTTATCGCGTACATTTATACTTAATATATCAAAAGTAAGCATATATCAGAACATTTGGTCATTACCCGTTTTTTTCGTTCCTTTGCCCTCGAATATAAGGGGTGCTTGCCGGAATGACACCCAAAAACAGGAAGGCAGGCTGAGATTATACCCATTGAACCTGTACGGGTAATGCCGACGAAGGGAAAAAAGTGTATCTTCAGTAAAAACAGTCCACCTCTGCTATTCCTTTTAAAATTCAGGTTATCAAAAAGAAAAAGGATGAAAAGTGTTCTTATTATTGCCTCAACATTAATGGCATTGTCGGCGGAAGGCAAAACGACCGTACCTGCCGATTCTCTGAAAATCTCAAAAGACATCTCGCTGGACGAAGTGGTCGTCACCGCGACCAAAGTAGCCAAAGGGACACCGGTTGCCTACAGCGAACTGACAAAGGACGAGCTGAATCGCCGGAACGACGGACAAGGCATCCCCTTCCTGATCCTCCAATCGCCGTCCGTAATCATGACGTCAGATGCAGGGACAGGTATCGGCTATTCCGGTTTCCGCATCCGGGGGACGGATGCCAACCGTATCAACATCACAGTCAACGGAGTACCGGTAAACGACTCCGAGTCACACACGGTCTTCTGGGTGAACATGCCAGACTTTGCCTCTTCGGTCGATAATATCCAGATACAACGCGGAGCCGGGACCTCGACCAACGGGGCAGCCGCCTTCGGAGCAACCGTCGCCATGCAGACGCAGAAATCGGAGTTGAAACCTTATGCCGAATATTCGGTCTCGGCCGGATCGTTCGGGACAGTCAAGAACACTGTCAAGCTCGGAACCGGGCTTCTACAGGACCATTTCGTTTTCGATGCCCGCTATTCCAATATCCAGAGCGACGGATACATCGATCGGGCCAAGGCCAACATGCACTCTTACTTTGCTTCGGCGGCTTACTACGGGGACAACACGCTGATTCGCTTCCAGACTTTCGGCAGCATCGAGAAGACCTACCAGGCATGGACCGGCGTCCCTTCCTATCTGCTGGATTCAGACCGCACCTACAACCCTTGCGGGGAATATAAAGAAGACGGGGTCACCAAATATTACAAGAACCAGACAGACAATTACCGGCAGCAGAACTACCACCTGACAGCCAGCCAGCGCCTGAGCGATCTGTGGAACATGAACCTGACACTCCATTACACACATGGGGCAGGCTATTATGAAGATTATAAAGGAGGAGCCAAAGTCAAGGACTACAAACTGCCCCCATATATCGACAGCCAGGGAGACACCATCGCCAAGACGGACCTCGTCCGCCGCAAGTGGCTGGAAAACGACTTCTACGGAGCGATCTACAGCGCCAACTATCGGGGAGAGCGTTTGCAATTCTCAGCCGGAGCCGCCATCAACCGTTACGACGGCGACCACTTCGGGCGTGTCATGTGGGCGAAACAATCGAACAACCTTCCCGAACCGGACTACGAATATTACCGTAACACGGGTGACAAGCTGGATTACAATATGTACGCCAAAGCCAATTACCAGTTCCATCCCAACTTGAACGGTTATCTGGACATGCAGTACCGGGGCATCCACTACACGATCGAAGGCAGCGACGACAAAGCCGGCGACCACGTGAATGTCGACAAGCACTGGAACTTCTTCAACCCCAAGGCGGGCATTAACTTCCAGAAGGACGGCCACAACGCGTTCGTCTCGTTCTCGGTAGCCAACCGCGAACCGAACCGTGACAACTTCACCGAGGCCGGCCGGGACGAACGCCCGCAGCACGAGACGCTCTACGACTATGAAGCGGGTTACGGTTTCGGAAACTCCCGTTTCCATGTCGGCGCCAATCTTTACTTCATGGATTACAGCAACCAGCTGATCCTGACCGGCAAGATCAGCGAAATCGGCGAAGCCCTCACTTCCAATATCAAAGACAGCTACCGGATGGGAATAGAACTCACGGGAGGCGTGGAAATCGCCCGCTGGCTGGACTGGAGCGGAAACCTGACACTCAGCCGGAACAAGATCAAGAACTTCACCGAAAGCATCGAGGTTTACGATGCCGACTGGAACTTCCTGCGTGAGGACCACAACGACTTAGGGACGACCGACATCGCCTTTTCGCCAGACATCATCGCCAACAGCATGTTCAATTTCAACTGGAAACAATTCAGCGCAAGTTTCAACTCCCAGTTTGTCGGCCGCCAGTATATCGACAACACCTCTTGCAAAGACCGTTCCATCGATCCCTATTTCGTCAGCAACCTGCGTGTCGGCTACGTTTTCAAACCGAAGTTTATGAAGGAGATCGCCCTCGATGTCACGATCAACAATTTGTTCAACGAGCAATACGAAACCAATGCATGGGTATACTCGGCAATGGTCGACGGCGAACGTTACAAAGAAGACGGCTATTTCACCCAGGCGGGAACAAACGCAATGGCACGGGTAACATTCAAATTCTAAATGATGGAACAATTACTGGAATATTTCGGAGTACTGACCGGTCTGCTTTATCTCTTTCTGGAGATAAGGCAGCATCGTGCCATGTGGGTTATCGGCTTCCTGACTTCCCTTGTCTATGTTTTTGTCTTTTTCTTTTCAAAGATATATGCGGATATGGGACTGAACATCTATTATGTAGCCATCAGCATATACGGTTTCTGGCAATGGACACGCAGCAAGGGCAGGCAAGAACAAACAACGGAAGACATAGAGACAGCTCCTCAGGAGGTAATCCTCTACCGCAATATGACACTCCGTCTTTTTGCCGGGATCAGCTTTTCCATCGTCGCCCTGTTTGCGTTACTCTATTATGTCCTGCATTATTTCACCGATTCGCCGATACCGGCAGGCGATGCTTTTACCACCGCCGTCGGAATCGTCGCCACCTGGATGCTGGCACGCCGGATCGTCGAGCACTGGATCTTCTGGATCGTCGTCAACTGCGTATCCGTCTATCTTTATTACCTGCGTGGGCTCTATCCCACAATGTTTCTCTATATTTGCTACGCCATACTGGCGGCAGCCGGATTATACACTTGGAAAAAGAAAGGAATAAGAACAAATGATAGCACCTTATAATTGCGTAGTCGTGGCAAACGGCCGTTTTCCGCAAACAGCTTTACCGCTTCATCTTCTGCATCAAGCCTCCGTCGTCATCGCTTGTGACGGAGCCGTCGAGGCGTTGGATAAAGCAGGCATCACTCCGACAGCGATTGTCGGAGACCTCGACAGTATCCCATCCCGTTTTCGTGAACAGTATGCCGACCGCATCCATATCGTAGAGGACCAGGAAATAAACGACCTGACGAAATCCGTCCGCTTCGCCCACCGGTCCGGGCAGCAGGAAGTTCTGATATTAGGGGCTACCGGGCTGCGCGAAGACCATACGTTAGGCAATATCTCGTTGCTGATGGACTACGCCCCGCTGTTCCAACGGATAGAGATGCTTTCAGACTATGGGATCTTCACTCCTATCCTGCAAACGGCAACACTGGATAGCAAACCCGGAACCCAAGTGTCCCTTTTCTCGCTCGCCCCTTCCGGCACGATTTCTACCACCGGGCTGCGCTGGCCCATCCGCAACCGCCGGCTGACAGCCTGGTGGCAAGGCACGTTAAACGAGGCAACCGGTAACAACTTCACCGTCACCCTCTCTGCGGATGCCCGGATCATAGTTTACCGCACCCTCTAAATAATGTAGTTCAATTTTGGTAGATGTAAATCATCATTTGTATGTTTCAAATATTCTTATAATAAAAAGTCCCGAAGGGGATCTTTCGATCAGCCTTCGGGACAAAATACACCCTCAATTTTACAACTTAGTATTTATTCAAGCCTCACGGCTGTTTAATAAAAATGCTATTCAACAACCTGTCACGCAGGCAGCTTATTCAATTGAGAAGCTTTCCATTCGGGAAAACCATCAATATCGTCATACATGTGGAACTGCAACTTGTCATCCGCCACCCTCTTCAACTCCATTTTAGGAGCCAGTGGCAAACACATGTCATCCACTGCAAACAGTGCTTTCAACAAAACCACATCGTACCCCTCGCGGATTACTTCTTTCTGTAGTATCACCGGCACATTCAATTTGGCCAGATAATAAGCAGAACGTTCATACGCGCACCATGAATCGCCTTCGAGATATAAGTAGACACCATGCAGGTTGTCTATCTCGTTCATCAGAACCTTTTCGACATCCGCTATACGTTCCATAATCTTAATAATTTAAATTCTCAATCTTCTATATGCAAACTCTATATTACAAAGATATGGGTTAATGCCACAAAGGTTAGACTGTGAAAGTCTCAATCTTACTACTCAAAGCTATCAAAGAGCTGATTATCGGCCTCTTTCTTACGCAACTCGTCCAAATTGGCCGCTGCTTCCTTCACACCGGCAGCTTTTGCCTGTTCCAGCAGTTTTCCTGCCTCATCCAAATTCCCATCCAGCAGGTTCAGGACACCACGCGCATGGATGGCTTCGGGGCTATTGCCGGCCTTAGCCAGATAAGTACGGGCCGCATCCAGATCGTTCTTCGACAATGCGATATTGGCGGCGTTCAGATTGGCGACAGGATCGTCGCTGTACATGCGGACCGCAATCTCGAACACTTCATTATATTCCTTGCTTCCGATCTCGTAGCTGTTGGCCACCGCGAACATTTCGCTCAAACTCAACTGCTGCGGACGCGTCTTGATAATCTCGCGTCCTTCTTCGACCGTAAAGAAACGCACCTGATAAGCGACACGGTAATCGGAACGGCGCAACGAAGGATAGATATTCTTCAATACATAACGGTAAGGAGCCCCTCCGTCCAAAGCAGCCAGCCTGGCGTCTTTCTTGTCCGGCTCGTCATTGCTGTTGATGATAGCCAGCACAGCCTCACGCGAAGGAACGCTCCGGTCAGCTTCGACTTTCGCTTTCAAACCTTCCCAATCTTCTGAACCGTTATCTAACGTAAACAGTTCCGGTTTGAAGTCGTGTTTCTTCCGTATATATTCGGCAAGCGCTTTCACACGATTGCCGGCCAGGACCGTATTGGACTTGTAGCTGCCTTCGGGCGACGCAAAACCTTTCAGGATAATGCCTTCAAGCGTGATGTTCTTATCGTTTACGACCGTACTGATCGTATTGTCGATCTTCGCCAGTTCCACCGCATTGTTACGGAAATCCGGCAGGATCGCATATTTACCCACCTGAAAGTCCAGATAAGCCGTCCCCACCTCGGCACGATGTTTTACCGTTTCCGCTTCCGGAGAGATATAAGCCAGGGTAGGCTGCACCTCATACCGCTTGTCGGGACGGGTCAGGACCTTGTCGGCCATCACGAGCTGAGCACCCTGTTCCTCTTTTCCACAACCGCACATGTTCGTGACCAGCACGAAGCGAGCGTCTTTCATCCACGGCTCAAACGGGATTACCGTCTTATAGTTGATGACGCTTTCGCTCTTTCCGGCCTGCACGACCAAAAAGCGGGGTTCATCCTGCAAGTTGTTCAAAGCGATCTCGCGGTCATACACTTTCTGACTGATCCGTCCGTTCAGCAGGATGGAAGGCAGCCCTTCCTTCTGCGAAGCCGATTCCAAGACCGGTGTCAGGGAGAGGTTCTCGCGAGATTTGATCCGGCTACCGTCGACCGTAATCACGGCGTCGATCACCAATTCGTTTCCTTTTTGTTTCAGTTCGTTACAAACCACTTTTACCGGGGCCTGAGCCAGGATAGCCGGCGAAACGACAGCCAGCAAAGCTGCTGCCATATATATTTTCATTGTTTTCTTCATCGCTCCGATTATTTAATAAAGTAAATAATAGAAAGAGCAGCCTTCGTCACTCCGAAATAGTCTTTCGTTTCGCTCTTCTGAACCGTACCGCACGATGCGCACGGATATTTATCATAGTCCAGATGCGCCCATCCGACACCGATCACAGCCTCCATGCTCCAACGGTTGCTCAGCAGCCATTGGTAACCATAGGACAGACCGGCTCCGTAGAGGTTGCCCTGATAACGATAATTCTCCATATTTTTACTCAGGAATTTGATCCCGCCGACATTATAATCGGCATAATGGGCATGCACTCCGAGAAAATGGCCGTTAAACTTCTCACATAGCCAATAACGCGCTTCCGGCTGAACCATCCAATGTTTCCAACGCATGTCGTCGCCAAACTTCCATCCGTTGTAGTTACCGGACAAGTCCAGTGTCCACTTCTTGCTCAATCCCATTTCAACACCGAGGTTGATCGTTGCAGTCGCGTCGTACAGCAAGTTTGACTTTACCGCAAACTTCTGCCCATAGACATTCGTCATGCCGGCCAGAAGCAAAAAGAGGAAAAGTACTTTTTTCATACACTTCATTTTTAATTATCTTTCGTTTTTCTATCCCATGTTAAACAGCAAAGGGGATAATACAGTTTATCCCGACACAAAAATAGAATAAGTCTTCACCACGCGCGGTAGGTGCTCGTTTCAAGTTTCACGGGCAAAGCTACCAAGAACGGACCGCGTGATATAAATACCGACGAAAAAAGGACAAGACGATAGAAATACCGATTAACACACGGAAATATTATCATATCGATTCATTTCTCCGACTCCCTCTCGAAACGCGCCCATTTGAGTTTTTTATTGACGACCTCCGAAGTGCGGACATGCATGCCCTTTACGAAAATGGATTCGGCTCGGATTTCGTTGATGCGGTCTACACGACGGTATTTGGCGGAGATACCGAAAGTGCAAAAATCGTTCAGGCAGACATCGTAACCATCTTTCAACCGATCTATGATATAGTCTTCCATCAGCATCCACGAACGTGCCAGTTCCGAACGGAGGGAAGACGAACCGTGCGATATTTCTTCAAACATCCGCTCTTTGTTTATTGTGCCACGGCTGACTACTTTGGGATAAAAACCCGTTACTTTCTCGCTGTCCTCATTCAGGTTATCATAAATGGGGACAAATCTGTATTGTATACTCATACTATATTATTTTTATAAATGATTATCATGCTACACATCGACACCTTTCAACCCAACCACCTGATTATTTATCTATTATCAGGTGTCGATGTTGGTGTCGATACAGATGTCGATGTACTCACCCGACCGGTACATCGGCACCCGGTTCTTCTGTTTCCGGTATGACATAATAGTATTTCCGGTCTTTTTTCATCTTCTTCCGTACATTATATTTTTGCATTAATTGTCCGAACAACCTCAGCTTTGTTTCCGTAAGGTCTATTTTGCTCTGTTTGCTGATTGTCATCAATATTTCGGGTGCTGACAACGGCTCACAAACCTCCTCTTCCTCCGGAATACGGAAATAATGGAGGAACAACTCTTCCAGCAAAGGCCGCTTTTCGAACATCCGGTTATTCCGGTTCAAAAGCACCTCCTCTTCCGGGGTAAACCAATAGCGTTCACCTTCCCTCAAGGCACTGACCGCCTGGGCGTAGAGTTGAGGATAATCGATGGGTTCTATCCGGATCATCCCCTTCACCTCCACCCCGATAAAACGGCGGCTGCCGGTGGTATCGGTCAGCAAAGAGAACGTATTGGAGGTTGCGATAAACGAAGCGAACCGCCTCATCTCCTCCATGCTCTCGCCATAAGGCTTACGCAACGTCACTTTCGCCTTCTGAAGCAGGTTTTTCAAATAAGGCTGACGGGAAGCAGGTATCGAGTCGAACTCATCCAGGTTGATCAGCGCGAAACGGTTCAACGCCATCTCCGCATCCTTCCGGCTTCCCAAGTCGATCCCATCGACATAGTAAGACCGCAGTTCGGGTGGCAGAAGACTCTGGCAAAAAGAACTCTTACGGCAACCCTGCGGCCCGACCAACAGGGGTGACGTGCTATTGGCATGTTCCCTGTCCATCTGCAACCAGTGTGCCACCATACTGAGGAACCAAATATAAAAGAAATCCCTCCACTCCTTGTTTTCGCATGGCACACAATCGGCAAGGGCACGGATGCGGTCCTGCCCGTCCCAATGCGGCAGATCGAAAAGGAACTCCTCGATCGGCCAGTAATGGGAAACACGCCGGGAGTCCACGTAACGCTGCACGTCATATTCGATTGCCGATATCCCTTCCAACTGCGCCTCGAAACAGATGCTTTTAACCGCCTCGGCCGTCACCGGGCGATAGTCCGTAAACAGCGAATGTCGTTCGCGATACTCCTTGCATCCCTTCATCCGGTTGAACCTCAACTCATAACGCCTTGTCATAAACTCTTCCATCTGCATCGCCACCAGCATCCGCCGGGGCATACAGGGCCGTACGCTGCAATGTTTTTCTTTCCTGTAGACGTTCCCGAACGTCGCCCTCAACTCCATCTCCTGCTCCCTGCCGAACGGGTGTATCAGGGCAAAACAGACGGCATCTTCCTCCGGGATGGCGGATTGCCGGCATTTACGCGCCAGATGCACGATGAACTTTTTCCGTCCTTCATCGCCACCGTCTTCCGGCCCGACCTGCCGAAAGGTGTCGGTAAGGCTGGTTTCATAAAGGAGCGATATGCGTTTATAGCGTTCATAGCCGGGCGCCATGCGCAACAGAGGGTCCGTCTCGGCATCGTGTGCCTCGCGTGTCGTCACAGGAGCAGGCATCTGCAAAGGTTGTTCCAGGCGGATCGGCAAGGCATCCGGATTATAATACAGGTCGGGATCATACGACACACGGCATCCTTGTTCCGGCGTCGGGCATCCTTCTTCTTTCCATTCGACGGGCAACTGGAGCTGTGCTTCGTAATAGCGTCCCGCACGAAGGCAGGCATGGGCGTGAAAAAGGCGCATATGCCTTTCCGTCTTCGGCAGCGAACCGTCCGACAAGGTAAAAGGAACCACGATTTTAACGCTCCGTCCGCTCGATCCTACAAACGAAGCGAGTGTCTGCGGAAATCCCGCCGCCCGGTCCCGTATGGCAGCCGCCTCCGCATAATCGATCAGGTTGCCGATACTGAGCAGCACCAATCCTGCATAGGTGGCCACACCGATCCTCTCATCATCCCGCTTCAGCGTAACGCCAAACAAAACTACAGGTATCTTTTCTGCTGCAAGGCTTTTTATCCCGGGAGTCAGATAAGGAATGTTCTGCCGCAAGGTGGTCACCGGCTTCCGGCTATTTTCCGTTTTCATGGCGTTCAGGACAATGCTTAGTTCAAGGTTACGGAAAGCCGCCAGGTCACCGCGAAGTTGCGTTATTTTCATATTAGCATTAGTTTTTAAATTTCCTGCAAGGTAAGGTTTATATTTCGGATATTCTATGTTTTTCAATTATTTTATGCACAAACTAATACAAAACATACCGGAAACTAACTCGAACCATACCATAAACTAATCCGGGACATACAGGAAAGTTGGGATAGGTAGTACTATGTATAAGGTATAGGTAGTACTATGAATTGCTAATAGGTAGTACTACCTATCGGTGTTATGTCGTACTATCTATCGAGAGTATGTAATATGCTATGAATTAGTTTATGGCATGGTTTGAGTTAGTTTGTGGGAAGATTCGGGATAGTTTGCGGGGAGATAGAGGTTTAAACTGCTGAAAAACGGGGGATACCGATATTGGCACCCCCCTATCAAAATTCAAGGGCTATGCCGAAACAGCCTTGTCTCCACACGCTTGGTGCGGGAACAAAGCTGTTTCGGCATAGCCCTTGAAAGACTAATAATCGCTTTGGTAATTAATTGAAGCCGAAATTGATCTCGCCTCCAGACTGAATATTTTCTATCACTATATTTAAAGAGCCTGTAGCCGGAACACTCTGTATCAATGCAGATGCTTCATACATATTGCCGACTTGAAAACCGCCTTCGGGTTTCAGGGTTATGCTACCGGAGGAATACGCTTTAGGTTCACCTTCAAGTACAGGCTCACCTGTAATCTCCTCATCTACTGCTGTCCAAGCATCTTGATTACAGAGCAATACGCCTGTAGCAGCATTTCCCCATCCACCTCCTCCAGCAAATGTCAAAACTTCACCATCCTCGACGTCACCCTTATTAATTTTCTTAACTAACGCAAGGTCTTTATCATTCACAAACATCGCATTATCTAATGTTCCCATTTGCGAAACCGAATACTCAGCCTTCTGAAGCTCACCTGACAAACTTATTGTCAAATCATCTTTGGTATATGTATAAAATTTAAACAAATAAGTTGTACTGATCTCATCTGCCAACGGATTAAACACACTACTACCAAGTTGTTGGTCAACTACTACAGATAAAGGGTCCAATTCACTTTTGATACGTATATTATCTACTGTCAGCTTTATGTTATCCAATAAATAACCACTATACATAGTCTGCTTAGTAACCTTCAATGCGTTATCAACCCTAATAGCTTTTACTTTTGAGCCACCAGAAATTGTTACAGGATGTCCAAAATAAGTATAAAGATAGTTGTCATTGCCATCTTTTCGTTGCAAGTCGCTATTAATTACATCCTCGTTACGTATATGCGACCCTGTCAATTTATCAATTTCTGCATTAGTAAGTACTCCATTTGCATTAGGGAAACCCTCATACACATATTCTCCACCTTTCAATTGTCTCGGAATATCCACCCGCACTTTCAGTTCCACCCGTGCAGCCAACTGTGTTAACGGGATCTGGATTGGAGAAGCGACTGTCGTCACGTCAAATGTTGCGGATTTGTTACCGACTTTCACCAACTGGTTAGCTTTATCTACAAATGCAACTTGATATGAATCGCCACCTTCAATAATCTCCTTCAATGCATCCAGAGATTGACAAGATTTATAAGCATCATTAGCCTCTGTCGGATTGGCTACGACCCAAAAGTCATAAGTACCATAATCCAAACCGGTTAAAGTGATTGTATATCCTTTTTTATACGTCTGGCTACCTCCATTTGGAGCGGGGGTATCTACATATTCATTCTCAGTTTCCGATAAAGCATCGCCAGAAAAATACTGAGACGTAATATATTTTTCATTTTCACCGAACACGAATATCCAGCAATCCTCTACATTCAATTCTTCCTCTGTCGCATACACATATCCTTCGTTTGTTGCAGCAGCTTTTGTGATGACGGAAGAGGGGGATAGTTCGATGACGAGATCGCCTTTGCCGGAAACGCCCGGCTCGTCTATTATTTTTTCTTCAGTACATGCTGCAAAGATGAACAATGCAGATATAGCTGTCAGGAATATATTTTTCGTTTTCATAATTGTGTGTATTTTACCTGTCGATACTTTCATTTTTATACTCTCCTATTTAATCACAATACAATTTCCGGGATGGAATTATGAACCCAGTCTCTCGTATAGAATTCGATTGTGGAATCTCCCCAGTCCGGAGTGATCGTCCAACGCACTTTTATGTCGTAAAGGTAGCCGCCTTTGATACCGTTATGATCGACTTCCTTCGTTATACCAGCCGGATTGATCGGGTATGTTTTCTCAAATGTTCTGCCGTCAACTGTGAACTTCACATACAAGGCTGTATTCATTTCAGAATCTTGTCTATATTGGTTAGCATAGCCATAGGCTGTTCCCATGTCAATCCATCCCGTTCCAATTCGGTTACTACGGTTCAAAAAAGCGCCATCTTTAACATTGACACTCGCATCTCCTTCAACAATCTTGCCATTTTGTTGCAAGTTCACGAATTTAGCTTCATCAAAAACAACAGTCGGATCCCCTTCAAAACCTTTAAGTGTCACATCAAACTGAGAGAAGTCAAGTCGTGCAGCCACATGGGATACCTTCACAAGAATGGTCGTAGGATTATTTTCCGCAACAGACGGAGATGAATAAGAATTAGTTATATCTTTTCCAAAAACAATGCGCGTAGAACCATATTTGATTAGTTGATCCGCAGAAAGACATCCGGATATTTGTTGATTCAAAGCACTTTGTGCATCTCCAATATTGATATTTTTCAAAAATTGATTACCATTTATAACAACATGGGCCTCCAATGTACGATTAGTTTTGTACTTCGTCACAAACTTCAGATCCTTCAAAGTGATAGAACCATCACTATTAGAACTTACCTGATTCCTATTTTGGGGGATTAAAATACCTATTACCTTTCCATCTTCCAATAAGAATACAGATACTTCAGATATCTTTTTTTCGTCATTGTTCTCATCACCTGTTGCAGGTCTGTCTTCACCGGGAACAACAGTTGTTGAAGCTTTTGTAGCCATTTCATTAAAAGCGACACCGAAGTCCAATACTGTATAAGCTTCCGTGGCTTCTTCAATACCCTTCTCTACATCATTCATGATAGCATCATCTTCCATGGAGCAGGAAAAACCGGCAAGAACCAATATTGCTGCGAAAAATATATTCTTAATTTTCATAATCCTATGTATTTTCTCATTTGACTTACGGTGCAAATGTACAGGGAATGCCGACAGGAGGCGATAGGCGAAACTTTCAAGATTAAGTGGTAAAAATACCAAAAGGCAAATTGAGAGGTACACCCTTTAATTGCGATAGAAACGATAAGCTTCTTTTAATAGACAAAAAATAAGGGGGCGTTTTGAAACGTCCCCTTTGGTTATTGTGAATCAATGATTTTATTAATTCGTATCATCTTCTGTTTGCTCGACCACATTCCACGGTGCCACTTCTATACTGAAATTGATACAAGCATTTTCCAAGATTTCATCCGGATTCGGGCTACCTTCACCGGTGATAGTTGCCGAGACCTTGAAAAACTTGTTGCTTGCAACATTACCGGCATCACCAACCAACTTCAAAGGGATATGGAAGTATCTTGTTCCTTTACTTTGATTCCCATCATAATAGTTGCCGGCAATAATCAAACGGGTCTGGTAAGCGCCACCCTCTTCTTTCGAATAAGACCCATCACCATTAGCAGTGAATGGAATACCCATAATGCTTTCCGGGCTATTTGCATTGATATATTTGTCAAAATCCCATCCTGTCAAAGCGTTTCCAGCCGTAGTCAATGACCTGTCGGAATATGTAGCCACCAATGCTTCATCTACAGTACTATTCAATGCAATCAAAAACTGATGTTCATCAAACGATTCAGGGGCTCCTCTGTAGAAACCGGCTCCCGTATTTTCTTCGCCCATAACCGATGCGTTAGCACGGACATTGGCCAAGAACACAGACGTAACATCAAATCTTATCGTTTTACCATCAGATTCCAATGCGCTGAAGTCAGCCTTCAAAGAAACCAATTGCACACGCGCGATGGAGCGAGTCATTATTACTTTAGTCGCACCTGCTGCTGGAATACTTCCTGTATGGTCGTCCTTTGCTGTTACTTTTTCCGGTGTACAAGAAGAAGCACCATTATACCAGTTTATGAAATGTTCCGTGTCGGAAGAAGGCTTTAAACCTCCAACAGTCAACTCTGGACTGTGCATTGGCAAATAAGATTTTCCTACTTCTACAGCATTTAATGATCTGATGTCTTTCGTTGTCTTTCCCTCCAAATCCACTAACTTGGTAACATCATTATAATGCTCCGTATTGGCCAACAAAACAACTTTAAAGGTTGTAGAAGAATTTCCCCCTTCTGTAGTCGGTTTTGCCACTTTCACATGGATAGCCTTGATTGAGGTGATGGACTGATTTTCGCCTTCTCCAGTAACATTATAGTCCTCACCTACCGTACCGGAACCTTCCAAACTGACATGCTTACTGATCACATACTTTCCGGCTTCGTCAAAGACATAAGCCGTCAAAGACTGGATCTTGGCTTCTTTGCCGTTGCCGGCATCATCGTCACCTTCGGTCGATGCCTTCGTCATGACATCGGTTGTGGAGGCGAAAGAGAGATAAGCGTCTACCTCCTGCGGGCCGGATATTCCGTCATCGTCTTTTGAGCAGGATGCCATTGTGCAAACTGCCAAAGAGGCTAAAAATAAATTTCTTAATTTCATAATTATAATACGTTTAATTTGTTCTATTTTAAATATTTACCCTATGTGTTGCCATCATCAGATTTCAACATCCTGGCTCACTTGTCCCCAATTGACCACTTCGACTTGTACATCCAGGTCTCCGGTAGTCGGCCGTGGCGGAATCGGTATATTGGGATCTTTTTCGTGGTTGCCGTCGAAGCTGGTATCTCCGAAGGTGACATTCAGGCGATATACATAGTTGCGTTTAACGTAGTTGTGATTATATCCTCTGTCCAGACCGTTCCGGTTAATTACGGCGGTGAATATTTTTGTTTCCGCCTCATACGTGTCCGTTTCAAGCAAAGTTGCTCTGACCTGTATTTCTGTCGGGGCTTCAGAGCCATCGTTTTCCATCACGTAGTGCACATAAGGTGTGTCGTTTATCGGAGAACCGTTGGCGATATCGCGGTTCAATGCTGTCGCATCGCTGTTGCCGAGGTGTCCGGTTGCCATCACCACTCCCCAATAATCACGGCTGAAAAAACGTGAAGCCGTGCTCTGGTTCAATATCGTGACTTCTTCCACTCTCACTGTACGATTGCGCAGAAGTGTTTTTGTAAAATCGGTCTTGACATTGACCAAGTCGAGACGGGCGGCAAGACGAGTGATTTCGACTGGTTCGGCGATACCGTTGATATTTTCACTGCCCATCGATGCGTATCCCAGATAGTTGTCTCCCTTAACAAGAGGCGCTTGGGTCGTAATGACCGGACTGCTCATGACCAGGTTGCTCTGAGACTGGTCGGCAAGTTGTGCCAGCTTGGATTCGAAATCGGAATAGCTCGTAACACCGGCAAGCGAATTTTCCGGCGTATTGGAAACGATCACGATCTGCGCCCGCATGGTCATAGCAGGCACGTTCAGGATAGAGGCCTCGCCTTCCGAGTTGGTTGCCTGCCAGCCATAGCCAATCAGTTGTGCACCGCTTTCGTCGAAAACGAGCACCGAAAGGTTATTTACTTTGGCCTCTCCGGCCAACTCATTCTCATCATTCGGGTGAAACCCTTTCGTTACGGCCGCCCCCGCCGCCTTGACCGCAATGCTCAACGAAGCATCCGCATCCTTCCCCTTAAATGATTCTTCATCCTTGGAGCAAGCAGTACAGCATAGGAGTACTGCCAGGGTCGAGAGGAATATGTTTGATAGTTTCATAAGTCTATAATATTATTTCAGCAAACCTTTACTTTTATAAACGCATCGAACATAACCACCATCGCGTGATGTAGTCCGTTCACCCGTTTTTCCACTTACCAAACCGGCATCTCTTGTCCAATAAGCTTCATCTTTCAATTGGAACTTCTTTTCATGGTAAATAATCTTTTTAATATCCTCTTGGGTTGGCAACAGAGATATGATATAAGCAGTTCCCGAAACAGACTGAATGTAATCAATATTCATCGTTCCATATTGATCATTGCACAATAACTTGGCATCTTGCACAGACTGTACTTTTCCACTTTTTGTTTCCCACTGATTCAACCAACTCTCACCAACCGAATAAGATCCACCATCAACTCTTCGTGCATAATAGGCAGAATAACCAGCAGCCCCAATTCCACTACTCAAATCACCTAAATACAGCAATGGATATTCGTGTACTTCAATAGTTTCTCCAGTATTCAATTTGAAATCTCTTTTCCTATAGATAGTACCGTTAGCGACTTGATCTCTTAAAGTATAATTGTCACTTTCTTCCTTAACTTCCGTATTTGTATTTTGATTCTTATATTCATTATTCTCTCCATAGATACTTGTATGTCCTTGGCTTCCAATGATTCCAATATAATTACTTGCAACACCCAATTTACTATAATTATTATTCTTTACTTCAACAGTTGCTGTCGAAGCATTTGTCCAATATCCAGACTCTGTAGTTTCATAAAAAACTTTCATATCAGAACCTGTGTATCCATCAGTAGTCATGTTTACAGCACTACCACTATTGTTAACCACATAAAAAGGAACGATGCCAATGGTTGAAGGAGCCCCATCAATTACCAATGTTCCCTTCGGATAAAACGTCGAGTTTTCCAGATCCGCTTGTACGCGCCATTCATACTGCAATTCGTTCTTGCCGGCCAAACCGGTAAAGGCCAAAGTCACATTATAATGAGTATTGCGTTTGATATTGAAATCCGATGTACTATTCTCACCTAAGAAAAAACGATAGTTGATCTCGCCATCCCCGACATGATTGACACCCGGTTCAGAAGTAAAAATCGTGTAATTCCCTTTCACCTCTATATAAGTACAAGGTACGGAAGACCATTTTTTAAACCACTCAGTATAGTCGATCTTGCCATCTCCTATTGTCGGGACCTCCAAACCAACAGGAGTTTTTAATGATGGATCATCGTTGTTAATATTATTCTCACCTTGCAAATTTTCATACATATAAAAATCCCTGCCGGTGGCTAATCCGTCTACTTCATCTTCCGGCTTTGCCGATTTATTTTCATACAAAGAGATGATGCTTTCACCCGATACACCATTGTCCATCGTCCACTTTTCATAGGGGAGCAGACTATATTTAACAGGCAAATGACGGACATTGACTTCTGTTATGGCCAAATAAACATGTTTGTCACTCGGCAGATCCTTCGTGATCTTGAACGTTATCTTTGAATAAGGCGGCACGACTTTTGCTGCAAAGGAAGCATCGCCTGTTATATCAATCACTTCGTTATTGCCACTGTTATATAGATTTATGCTCGTCTCCATATCTTTTGCGACAAACCCCAGCATCATTTCTGTTCCCATCGGTTCTTGAGATTCAATTTGTTTGGATAACAGAGCTTGTTCCGTTGTATATTCTTTTGCAGCATCTTCAGAACCGACATTTGCCAACACATAGATCTTGTGCTTGCCGGTCTTGGCATCGAAAGTCATATTGTTTACAGATGTTTGATTCTCTCCTTCCACATCATGAAACGTAACGATCGGGTTTTCCCCCTTCTCATCATACACTAACACCGCCAAGTCATTGATCGCACCGAAAGTAGCGCCATTGTCTAAGGATTTTGTTTCCACCACCGGGACTTCGGGGGTGCCGATATTCAGTTTCAAGGTCACCGGCAGACCTTCGGGGACATCCGGACCGTTGTTGCCTTTATCGAAATCTTCGTTGGTACACGAAGCGACTGTCAGCACACACCAAAGGAGGGCTGCCAGCTTTATTATATTTTTATGTAACATACTCATTCGTCTTTATATATTAGCATTCGTTTCTTATTACCATTCAATATTATCATCGACAACACCCCAAGGAGTCACTTTGATCCTTGCGCCTAAGAAGGCGCCGTCTTCGCCCCATGCGAATAGTACCAATGTACGCTGGAACGGATGGATTTCGATCGGGCCTGTCGTACCGTCGTCGAAAGTTCCTTCCTTCACTTCGTAACGGTCGTTACCGACCTGTATGCTTCCGGTCATATTCTGACCTAAATAGAGCGCCTGCGGTCCTGTCGTTTCCCATTCGGAGTCTTTCCAGTCGGCTTCGGGGTTGTAGTAGACGCTGTCGCCGGTCAACTCGCCCTTATAGTCGATCGTGTTCAAGGTGCGGTCCATATAGAAGTCGCATTCATCGGTTGCACGCAGCCCTTTTGCCGTCAGGGCATATTGAAGGTTAAGCGTTCTCATCTCGACCGTTCCGGTTTTGGGTTCGAGCACGATTTCCTGGTTTCCGCCAGCCACACCGTTCCCGCGTACTGTCACATCGATATCGCCGAAAAAGATGCTGTCGGGAGATTGTGCGATCTCGCCTTCGCTCTTCAGAGAAACGGCGAAGTCTTCGGCCTTGGTGGCCTCGTTCACGTCCTGATGTCCTTTGAGGTTTCCCCATGCGATCAGATGCAGTTTCGAACTTTCGGGATAGTTCAACTCAATGGTTTCTTTGCCTCTGATAAAGGCATCGTTGAGATCGCGCGTATCAAGCAGCTTCGAGTTGTTATCGTAGATAAAGAGCTTGGCTTCCGAAACAACGCTCAAAGCCGTGATATCATCACCTTTGTGGTTCACGACCTTTAGTGTCAGCTTATAGCACTCGTCCAAGTCTTCCTTGATACAGCCGGTGGCAAAGACCGTAACTGCGACAAGTGCCAGAAATAAAACCTTTTTTGTCAATATTGATTTCATAACGTTTTGTTTTTTATTCCCATTCATTTTACCCTATTAATCCAAATCTTCATTTTGCTCAATCACATCCCAGTCAGCCACCGTAACAGCCACATCCATACAAGCCTCAGTCACCGGATCATACGGCCGGTCGGAACCACTGCTATTAATGGTGAGGGAGATGTTGTAACGATAATTGCGTTTGACGTAAGAGTGGTCAGGTGTACCACCTTCAGCATCTGTCATCGTCCCCATTGCATTGACGGGGATCGTATAAAAACGGTTCTCTTCTACTCTGCCGTTATCATCTGTATAAGTGCCCTTCAACACTAACAAAGTACGTTGTCCGGGCTTGACGGCATCAACCATATTTTCATATACGATAAATGATTTGCCACTAGCGAGTTGGCCTGTTTCTGGTTTCCAAGAAGAGGAAGAGGTCACTTTCCGTTTATTAGCATTAAAGCCTAACAAATCAGCCTTCAACAAACCATCCTCAATCGTCTTGTATTCACCATTCCAATATTCATTTTCATATTGGCCATACCACCATAAGAAATTACCTTCCGGTGCTCCTTTGCTCTCCACCATCCCCCATTCTTCAGTGGAATTGGCCACCATCAAAGAATAGCCTTTCACATTTGCCATAAAGACAGAGTCAATGACGAAAGAAGCTTTTCCATTATCAGATTTCACAGAAACTGATTTCAAGTTGATTTGGGCAATGTGGCGTGTCAGTTTAATATTATTTCCGTCCTTTGATACATTCGGCATATGACCGGAGAAATCTTTTATTTCACCAAAAATATTATGCTTTCCCTCATCTAACGTAGCCTCGATTAACCGACTGCTCATAGAGTATCCGTTATTTTCATTCTCATTATCTAATGCCCTCTGATATACTAATGCTTCCTTTAATGTGCCAAATTGTTTTTCCCGCGTTCCAGCATTTGCTAATACAAGAATTTTGACAGCACCGCTTTGTACATCCAAATCCTCCACTCTATTGATTGCAACCACTTTATCAATTTGCAAGTTTCCATCAGCATAAAAAACCATCACATGCAAACTATTAATAGCATCTTCCTGATCAATATTTTCCCCCTCTCCTTCACCGGCTTTAGTCAAGCTTTTCCCATCTGCAACAGCAGCCAAAGACAAAGTTGCATCCGGAGTAAAAACCTCCACCTCCGGGACGTTCTCGTCTGATGAACACGCAAATGTCATCCCTACCACTATACTCAAAAGAAAATAACTCTTCAATTTCATAAATATGTATATTTTATTAATTTCTATTTATCCCTTATTTTGATTTATACAATACAAAAGTATTTAGCTTTGCGTGTTTTAAGAATAGGTGTCACTCTCTTTATTAATAGATAAACCTATCACACAGGCGTTTTGATAGGTTTGCATAGGTTTGTGCAACAGATGCCATAAATACCTCCTTTCTATAAACTAAAAATCCCCAGCCTTTAAGGACCGGGGATTTTCTATATTTATAAATGATGATTAGATTTCAACATCTTGACTAACATACCCGAAAGGAACAACCACGCACTGTACATCCAGCGTTGTAGGATCGCCACCACCACCAGGAGTCTGATAGCCCGGTCCTGTAACTGTCAAAGTCAAATCATACTGCAAGTTACGATACAAACCATTGTATTTGCCATCATTTCCTGTTACTCCACGCAGAGTCAAAAGCTCAGAAGCGACATTGCTTTCACCAGCTGACACTTGGAAATTTTCACCTAAAGCGATTGTGTAATAACGATCGCTCTCTGTTTTACGATCAGTATCATTGATTTTATAAGAGAAGTCACCTTTCACAACCAACAGTGTTCTATTGGTTAAATTTGTATTTTCATACACATAAAAACTGTTTACTGTCTCATAAGCATTTGAAGTTGTAACTGTACCAGTGATAGTTGTTTTAATCCAAGACGGAGTCCCATCTGGGACAGTAGGATTATCAACAAGCGTATACTTGTCATCCTTGTTAAGCCAATCAGTCGTATGCTCACAAGCACTATACCATTCATTTTCTACATTTGTAGATCCATATTCTTTCCAGTCCTCACCCATCAAATTAGTTTTCTTATGTCCCTGAAGAATAAAGATTTCTTTAAGATCCAACTGAGGATCTGAATATTTAGGCTTATTTTCATCAGTTGTCACTTTCGCAGAAATTTTATTCAACACAACTTTAGCCACGTTACGATACAATTTCACCGGTTTTTTCAAATCATTGTCAGACAAGCCTTCTACATTTACATAACCAGTAGGCTCAGTTGTGAAACCAAATACATTCTTCTTTTCAGCAGCAACAACCACACCAGTATAGATTTTACTGTTCATTGTAAGAGCTGCACCAACTTCCAATTCAGAATCAAACGTTTTATTTAAAGCAGTAAAAACCTCCTCTTTTGTTTCTCCTATCAAATTTGTTGGTACTGTATAATTGGCAATCAAAGCCACCTCTTTAACACCAGCAGTCAATTCAGCATGAGCAACGGCATCACTTCCCCCTTCCACAGCAGGTGTATTTACTTTAGTTCCGACAACTTCCAGTTTGCCATCTGCATTAAAAACCAACATGGATAAAGACGTAATATCACCAGATGCTTTTGTATCAGCTGCTTTGTCAAACTTCACGGTCAAACTTGTCCCACCCTGCGCATCAGGATTACCGTTATCCGGAGTCGGCACATCATCATTCGAACACGAAGCGAAAGCACATGCAATCATTGTTGCATACATTAAATTTCTTAGTTTCATATTTTTCAAAATTAAAAAGTTAATAAATTCGTTTATATAATGATCTTTATTTTTCTTCCCCTATAGCTTACTGAGTTGTTCGGAACGATTGTTGTGTTTTATGTTGTCCTATACTTCCCATCGGCTAACTATCTTTACTATATTTATTGATACCATCTATAATATTATCTTTATCTGTCTCATCGTTTCGGGTTATCGTCTTTCGACATTGCAAAGGTGGGAGAAAAAGTAAATACGCATTAGGGGCGTGACTCTCAAATATAATCGGTAAAACTCTAAGTGACTATTTTGATTTATTTGCACCTATTTTTGAGATATTTTCAGTTTTTATGGTGCTTACATCTTATTATAGAACAAGAATAAGAGAGGAATATAGTACGACTAATTGTCCGGAAGGACGGAATGTCCAGCCTTAAGCTGGAATTCCGTATTGTGAAGGTGTAACTCCGTATTGCTCGGTAAAACGTTTACGGAATGTAGCCGTATCGTTAAATCCCACCATTTCGGCGACTTCCTGTACGGAGTATTGCTGGCTGGCAAGCAGTTCGGCGGCTTTTTTCAGCCTTATGTTGCGTGTCAGTTCAAGGATACTCAGATCTGAGTATTGTTTAATTTTCCTATACAAGGTTGGCAGACTCATATTCAATGAGTCTGCCAGCACTTTTGCCTCAAAAGTAGAGTCATCGAGGTGTTTCTCTATGTTTTTGACAACGGCATCCATGAACGGGTTGGTCGACAGCGTGTTTTCTTCATTGTGCGAAGCAGCAGAAGAATTAGAGAAGTAACGTTTCATATCGTCGCGCTTCTTCATCAGGCTGTTGATCTTGCTCCGCAGGATTTCCACGTCGAAAGGTTTCGTGATGTAATCGTCAGCACCCGCTTCGATACCGGTAATCACATCTTCGCTCTCGACTTTGGCTGTCAACATCACGACAGGCGTCTGCGCCATCTTGGGATCGTTCTTGATCTCACGGCAGGTCTCGTAGCCGTCTTTCACCGGCATCATGACATCACAAAGGATCAGGTCCGGCTCTTCTTTCAAAGCGACGTTTATCCCATCCTGGCCATTGCGGGCTTCCAATATCTGGTATTCCTTATTAAAGACATGCTTCAGGAACCAACGTATCTGGTCGCTGTCGTCGATCACAAGGAGTTTCTTTCCGGTTTCCTTCTTTTGCGGAATCACATGGATCAGTTCGGCGATCTCTTCTTTCTGGCGGGCATTCAGTTTGACCAGGTCGGATTCGGGTTCCACAAACTCGACACGACGGTCCAACAGATGCTGCTTGCCAAGCGGGATCATGATTATGTAGGAAGTGCCGTTCTTGTCCGACTCGCTTCGGTACATACCGCCTATCGCATCAGCCATGTCCATGATCTGCTTCAAGCCGCGGCGTGTACTTTCGTCTTCATCCAACCCCTCGTCTGTCACAACCAGTGCGCTGTAGGCTTTTCCGTTTTCATTTACAACAGATATATCGAGTGTCACTTTCCCATAAACAAACGTATTTTTGAAGGCATTCGACAGTAACATACGCAGAGCGAACTCCATCTTGCGGCGGTCCATCCAGACCCAAAGGGCGGGCGTCTGCGTGTTGATACGGAAATCGATGTTGTTCATGGCTACCCAATCGACAAAGATATCGCAGATCTGGCGGGCAATCTCGACCATATCGTAACGGGCGATGCGCAAATAATTGGCGACATCGTTCGAACGGTGCGTACCGATCAACTGGTCCGCCAAGTCCTGCATGGCAAGTGTATTACGATAAGCGGAAAGCAACTGGGTAGACATATCTTTCTCCGGATCGTCGTTCTGCACCATCAAGGCAAGAGAACCCAACACTAAGGAAAGCGGGGTGCGCATTTCGTGGATCGTCTCGATAAAGAAGTTGTCGTTGATGCTTTCAGCGTCTTTCAGGCGTTTTTCCGCTTCGGCAAGCTTGTCGGCAGCCTCACGCTGGATCATGTCGTTTTCCTTAATCTTGGTTACGATGAGCTGCTCCAACTCTTTCTTGTTATTGTTTAATGTAGAGATCACCAACTCCAGTTCGTTATTCTTCCGGACCAAATCACTATTGGCTTTCGCCAAATCGTCATTCTGCTCCCGTAAAACCCGGTATCTTTCTTCCTGTTGCTCGATTTGCCCTTCCAACGACTTATTTCGGGAATCAAGTTCTTCATTGCGGGTATTCACTTCTTCGTTTCGGGAGCTGATTTCTTTATTCAAACTTTCAAGTGCGGCGTTTTCCTTGATGATCCGATCCGAGCGATCATTCATATTGGAATGTAATTTTCTCACATAAAGAAACAGGGGGACAAATAAAAGCAGTAGAGCAACCACCACAATCAATGTCTCACTTCCGAATAGTTGTCCGTTTTCATTGGCAGCCAAGATTAATGAAGTACTGAAAAAAACACCTGTCAATACTCCACTCACCCTCTTGAACAGAGATTTTTTCTTCATATTTATATGCATTTATTATATATCCTTCTATAAATCAAAACTCATCGTCAGCATTGCACGACAAAGATGGCAAAAATATTTTTCTTACGAGATATTTAACACCAACTATTTTTCAAAAAATATCATGATAATCATATATTTTTAAACATACAAAATCGTTACAAAAACATGACAGCATCCAAATTTCATCCGATAGACGCAATTAAAAATAGGGCATCAAAAAACTCTTCCCCATCAGAACATGACACGAATACCTACACATTGACACGTTTAACATCTTTTACGCACGTATTATTGTAGAACAGAAAAAGACATTTTATTTTTGTACAAAAATAATGGACAGAGATTCAGACGAGGCTTATCGGTTCCAAATTAAGGTATTATAGAATGCAGCTTGTTTCATAGCAAACAATCATTACAATACTCATAGTATCGGAAACTTTTCAAAACAAGCTTCTCTAAATGAGTTGTCCATCAATAAAATATTTCATTTGATTTATTTTACCCTCAATTTTTTATATGCATAGGCGTACATCCGGATTGTTCCGCGTGTGCGCCACTTTTTTTGCCTGTTTTATGCACGTATTTATACACGACATAGAAGGGGCATTATATTATGAATATTCAGAAAACCTATCAACATAGGCAATCACCAACTTCAAGGGAGAACCAATAGTTTCACCTATCTCAGCTGATACATTTACCAGCGAAATGGTAAATCTAAAAACAAAATCCGAGTCATGACAGAATCAACCACATTCATGACACTTTTACCTGCCTCTAGAAAAGTGGTAGACCTTTCAATAACGAATGATAATTAATACCTTTACCATGCAAAAATGAGACAAACAACCCTCATAAAGAGATATTCTCCAACCATTTTGATTCGTTTAACATATTTTACATACAGAATTATTGTATTATTCGAAAACCAATGATACATTTGCACTATCGAAAAAAAAGAACCGAAGGTTTTGATGAGGGTCTTAACCTTACAAATGTTCTTTCGGAGTATAGGGTTTTAATTAGCATATAAAAAAATTAGGGTCATGAAAAAGGGTAAAATTTTCACAAATTGTTTGTTTTCTATTTGGACATTGTCCGTTATTCTATCTTTCGCAAGTTGCTCTTCCGATGGTGATTCCATTTCAATCATAGATGAAAGAGTTCCACTGGAAACAGAAGCACCTTTTTCCGTAATCTTGAAAGCATACTCCGAGAATTCGGACATCACTGCCAAAGGGGACGTAAAAAGCACTACACTGTATGTTTTCGATGAAAATAACGATTTCTACAAACAAATCACAGTGGACAATGATTATCTTTTACAGGTTAAGCCGGTCGAAATAAACTGTCCGGGATCCGACAAGATCACCGTCATCGCTTGGGCAGGCCTTTCAAGCAATAGCGAAGAAATCAGCAATATGAACCAGGCAAACGTCATCTCAGACCTGCAAGTGAGCCTAAAACACAATAATGGCGTTGCAAACAATCTGCCGGGAGACTTGTTTTATGGACAAATCGTTCTACATCGTTCTTCTACAAAAGCAACTTCGCAGGAATTAAAGATCGAACGCAAGGTGTCTTCCATGTCGATCTTGACAAAAGGTGCTTTAAAGGTATTTGACTCCAAAGAAAGCAATTATTATTACAAAATCAAAAGAACTAAAAGCTCATTCAACTGCAATGGTGAATTGACAGGCAATGATATCGGATATATTATTCCAGCTACTTTAAATGATAATGGCAACCTAACCACAGGTACATTCTCCATTTTACCGGCTGATAATATGACTATAGAGCTTTACAGAGATGACGTTTTAGTTCTTTCTTCCGAAAATGTCAAAAATTCAGAAAACGTGGCTGCAAACGAAGGAGAACAAACAAGTATCATTTTTGACCTTTCCCGCAACAATATCAATATTAGCATTTCAGAATGGGGTACTGTTATTCAGTATGTTACAGTCGGATAATTCGACCCTCAATTTTTTATATGCAATAGGTGCACATTCGGATTATTCCGAGTGTGCACCACTTTTTATAAATATGCGATCCTCCGTGATAGGAATACCAGCCAATATGATACAAATACAATCGTTAATAAATATTTCATCTGATTACAAGCATTTTACATTATCACGAATGATATGGGTACAATGCCCGTATGATATTTTTGCCACGCATATAAACACTATTGATAGCGTAACTTTGTAGCAAGAAATAACACAATACAATTTGTGAAATTTTACCCTATACTCTGTTTGCACGAATCCCTTAATTCTGCAAGCAAACCTAATTAATATAACCGTGAGGTTACATAATTATCATAAAAGTCCAGGCTCTCTGCTTCTTTTTGACAAGAACAGAAAACCTGGACTTTTTTCTCGTTTTTGATTACTAAATAAAACGGAAAAAGACTTCGTAAATGTTTAGTTTACGAAGTCTTTTTCCGTGTAGCGAGACCCGGGATTGAACCGGGGACCTCATGATTATGAATCATGCGCTCTAACCAGCTGAGCTATCTCGCCATCAAATGTCACCATTTCCTTGATTGACGCTGCAAAAGTAGAGCTTATTTTTATATTGTGCAACACTTTCATGAAAAAAAATTCAATTATTTTGAAAGCTTCCTGTTAAGATCTTAATTCAGAGTTGTTTTTTTGGCGAACAGATTTGGCAAATATCAATTCTTTTATTATCTTGCTGCGCAATAAACACGATGAAAGATGAAAAAAGAGAAATTTCATATCGAATACATTTTCGATAAAGTTTCACGACGAAGCTTATGGAATCACCTCACAACTCCTCCAGGACTATCCGCCTGGTTCGCCGATGATGTTATTATCAATGGTAACATATATGTTTTTAAATGGAACAAAGCCGAACAGGAAGCGGAAGTGCTGTCTATAAAACCGGAAATGAGCATCCGTTACCGTTGGATGGATGAAGAGGATGAAAATGCCTATTTCGAATTCCAGATCCACAGCCATGAATTAACAGGATCGACTTCTTTACAAATAACGGATTTTGCCGAACAAGATGAAAAAAAGGATTCTATCGATTTATGGGACACGCAAGTAGAAGAACTGAAACGTACACTCGGTATTTAGCTTGTTTTAGTGATTTCTGTTAGCGATCATATCGTTTTTTCACTACTTTTGCGCCGTCAACCGGATAAGCAATGTTGAAAATAAAACGATTATATACATTTATGCTGCAGACTTTCCTGCCGTTGTTCTTGATGACCTTCGGCATCTGTCTGTTTATTGTGCTTATGCAGTTCCTGTGGAGGTACATTGACGACATGGTCGGGAAAGGTTTGGGGATTCCTGTTTTGGCGGAAATGTTTATGTATGCCGCCCTATTTCTCGTACCGATGGCACTACCACTGGCTATTTTGCTTGCCTCGCTTATGACTTTCGGGAATCTTGGCGAACGATTGGAATTACTGGCTATGAAATCAGCGGGTGTCTCCCTTGTCCATATCATGCGCCCGCTAATCATCACCATCAGTATTATAAGTATCGGGGCTTTCTTCTTCCAGAACTATGCCATGCCTGTGGTACAAGTCAAACTTTACACGCTACTTTGGTCTATGCGGCAGAAATCGCCGGAGCTAGATATTCCTGAAGGGGTTTTTTACAGCGAAATCACTGGATTTAATGTATATGTGAAGCATAAGGATACTGAAACGGGGCTCCTTCGCGATATGATGATCTATGATTATTCTGAAGGATTCAACAAAGTAAGCGTGATGGTCGCAGATTCGGGACGCCTGAAGACATCGGCAGACAAAATGTTCTTAGTCCTTTCCCTATTTAATGGAGAATCCTTTAGAAGCCTGGACAAGCAACCGAGTACCGCAGGTACAAAAAGCTCCGTTCCTTACCAAAGGGAGACATTCAAAAGCCGGGATATCCTAATCGAATTTGATGCCAACTTTTCACGGACGGACGAATCATTCATGCAAAACCAGTTTATGGGTAAAAACATGCATGATTTACAAATCTTCATCGATTCTGTTTCCGTACGCTTAGACAGCATACAAAACGTCAACGCCAAAAATGTTTACGAAACCTCATACAAAAAGACACTAAAGAAGCCGCAAGACATAAAGCAGAATAACGTAAAGGATGATTCGAATAGTGAAAAATCAGATACAAAAACGACACTAGAGACGCCCAAAACGGACGAGCCGGTAATTGTCATGAACTTTGACAGTCTCTATCAGGCAGAAAATCCCGGAAAGAAGGCAACTATCCTGACACGTGCGAAATCGAGCATAGAAAATATGAAGGCTGATTACTTCTTCAAAGCAGCCACTATCGGAGACGAAGCTTACAGGGTACGCCGCCACTTGACGGAATGGCACAAGAAGTTCACTTTGTCTTTCGCCTGCATGGTCTTTTTCTTTATCGGCGCACCGTTGGGAGCCATCATTCGTAAAGGCGGATTGGGGATGCCGGTCGTCATTTCGGTCATACTGTTTATTTTCTATTACATCATTGACAATATCGGTTTCAAAATGGCGCGCGACGGCGTATGGGAAGCATGGCAAGGGATGTGGCTAAGTTCCGCAATTTTGGCTCCGTTAGGTATCTTCCTGACTTATAAAGCGGTCAACGACTCCGTCATCCTGAATGCCGACACATACCTGAATGCCTTAAAAAACCTGTTCGGAAAACGTTCGGGCAGAAAAGTTGAAATGAAAGAGGTGATCATGTTCAATCCGGATTACGGGCAAATCATTCTCCGCCTGAAACAGTTGGCAGAAGAAAGCAATGCCTACTTAGCCGCCCATAAACGATGGACAAACTATTTTCTCTTCTGGAAACAGGGAGGTCGTGACCATACGGCCGAACAATTAGCAGTAAAAATGGACGGGATCATCGAAGAATTGTCTAATTCGGACCAAAACTTGGTTCTGAACAAACTGATGGACTATCCGGTCATCAACGGTTACAACCAGACAAATGCAAAAATAAATGGAAAAGCCGGGCTGGCAATCAGCCTCTTTTTCCCGATCGGATTCCCGGTTTATCTGCTTGCCACGTATCAGCGTAAACTTTTACGGCACGATATCAAGATGGTACAAAAGACAAGCTATGAACTGATTGATATAATTGAAAAATTACCTGTATCTTTGTAAAATAAGAAATATAAGTAAAATAATATATGAGCGAAATCAAATTAAACACCATTGAAGAAGCTATTGAAGACTTCCGAGAAGGAAAATTCTTAATCGTAGTCGATGATGAAGATCGCGAAAATGAAGGTGATTTTATTATTGCCGCCGAAAAGATAACTCCTGAAAAAGTAAACTTCATGTTGAAAAACGGTCGTGGCGTATTGTGCGCACCGATCACGGAAGAACGTTGTCAGGAATTAGAACTGGACATGCAGGTTGCAAATAATACCTCTTTACTAGGAACTCCTTTCACGATAACAGTTGATAAATTAGGAGGTGGCTGTACAACCGGCGTTTCGATGTTTGATCGTGCAGAAACTATTCTGGCGCTTGCCGATCCGAAAACCAAACCGTCCGACCTGGGCCGTCCGGGACATATCAACCCGCTTCGTGCCCGTTCACGTGGTGTGTTGCGCCGTGCCGGACATACCGAAGCAGCTGTTGATCTGGCACGCCTTGCCGGTTTATACCCGGCTGGCGCACTGATCGAAATCATCAATGAAGACGGGACCATGGCTCGCCTGCCCCAACTGATCGAGGTCGCCAAGAAGTTCGATATCAAAATCATCTGTATCAAAGATCTGATTTCATATCGTTTGAAAACAGAATCGATCGTAGAAAATGGCGTCGAAGTTGATCTGCCCACCCAGTATGGCCACTTCCGCTTGATCCCTTTCCGCCAAAAAAGCAACGGACTGGAACATATTGCCCTGATAAAAGGTAGGTTCGAACCAGACGAACCGATCTTGGTCCGTGTACATTCTTCTTGTGCAACCGGTGATATCTTCGGCTCCATGCGCTGCGAATGTGGCGAGCAGTTGCACAAAGCAATGCAACGTATCGAGCAAGAAGGCAAAGGAGTAATCATTTACCTGAACCAAGAAGGACGCGGCATCGGACTGATGGAAAAGATGAAAGCCTATAAACTTCAAGAAGACGGTTTGGACACTGTCGATGCAAATTTGCATCTCGGACATCAGGCAGACGAACGCGATTACGGCGTCGGTGCCCAGATCCTGCGCCATTTGGGAGTCACCAAGATGCGCCTGATGACCAACAACCCCGTCAAGCGTGTCGGACTGGAAGCATACGGGCTGACAGTCGTAGAAAACGTTCCTATCGAAGTCGCTCCGAATCCTTACAACGAATTCTACATGAAAACGAAAAAGGAACGTATGGGACACGTCTTGCACAATATCAAATAATTCATAATTACATAATAACACTATCATGACACAAGTATCAGCACGTTTAGCAAGTTTGTCGCCATCCGCAACATTGGCGATGTCCCAGAAGAGCAGTGAATTAAAGGCTCAGGGAGTTGATGTTATCAACTTAAGTGTCGGAGAACCCGACTTCAATACTCCCGAACCTATTAAGGATGCTGCCAAAAAAGCTATCGACGAAAACTATTCTCGTTATTCTCCCGTCGCTGGTTATCCGGCCTTGCGTAACGCCATCGTTGCCAAGCTGAAAAACGAAAACGAATTGGAATACACAGCCAACCAGATTTCTTGCGCAAATGGTGCCAAACAATCCGTTTGTAATACAATCATGGTATTGGTAAATCCGGGTGACGAAGTGATTATCCCGGCTCCGTTCTGGGTCAGCTATCCGGAAATGGTAAAATTGGCCGAAGGTACACCAGTAATCGTTGCGGCCGGTATCGAACAGGATTTCAAAATCACTCCGGCACAGTTGGAAACGGCTATCACACCGAAGACAAAGGCGTTGATCCTCTGCTCCCCGTCTAACCCTACAGGCTCGGTCTATAGTGCAGAAGAATTGGCAGGCTTGGCCGAAGTCCTGAAAAAACATCCGGAAATCATCGTGATTGCAGACGAGATCTACGAACATATCAACTATATCGGCAAACATAACAGCATCGCACAGATGGACGGAATGAAAGACCGTACTGTCATTGTCAACGGTGTTTCCAAAGCCTATGCCATGACCGGATGGCGTATCGGTTTCATTGCCGGACCGGAATGGATCGTAAAGGCAGTAAACAAATTGCAGGGACAATATACTTCCGGACCATGCTCCGTATCCCAGAAAGCGGCAGAAGCTGCTTACACAGGTTCACAAGCACCGGTCGAAGAAATGCGCCAGGCATTCGAACGCCGCCGCAACTTGATTGTCGGCTTAGCGAAAGAGATTCCGGGATTCGAAGTAAATCAGCCGGAAGGAGCTTTCTACCTGTTCCCCAAATGTAGCTATTACTTTGGCAAAACCAACGGTACACGCACGATCGAGAATGCAGATGATCTAGCCATGTACTTGTTAGAAGTCGCCCATGTAGCTTGCGTTGGCGGAACATCTTTCGGTGCCCCCGAATGCATCCGCATGAGTTACGCTACCAGCGATGAAAACATCGTGGAAGCTATCAAACGTATCAAAGAGGCTTTGGCTGCTTTAAAATAAACCTACGGATATAAACGGATTTCACAATTGTGAAATCCGTTTATAAAAACAGAAAAGGAGATGTTTTCAAAAAACATCTCCTTTTTTATTTCAAACTGCCGTAGCAAAATTATTCGGAACGCAAAGTAAAGCGTTTGAATGCCAAGATCTGCAATTCAGGATCAGCTTCCTTCATTGTTTCTTTTACAGTCTTCTTGCCATCCATGATATCTTCCTGGTTCAGCAAGCAAACTTCCTTCAAGAATTTGCCAAGACGCCCCTTAGCGATGTTCTCGATCATCTGCTGAGGCAAGTTTGCTGCTTTTTCAGCAGAAACAGTAGCAATGATTTCTTTTGCTTTGGCAACATCTTCAGCCGTGATCCAGCCCTTAGCCATGTTGCTTTCCATATGGTCTTCGCTGTCAACGTGTGTCGGGTTGATTCCAGCTTTCTTCAGGGCAGCTTCAACAGCTTTCTGTACCTGTTCAGCTTTAGTCTTCTCGATAGCCACTTGGATTTCCTGTTCTTTTACAGATTCAGGAACACCGGCTTCATCGATAGCGATCGGGTTCATGGCTGCGATCTGCATAGCGATGTTGTGAGCAGCTTCTTCAGATTCCTTATTAAACGCAGCGATCGTACACAACTGATTCTTACCCATGTGGTTATAAACAGTGGTATAAGCGCCTTCCACTACGTTATAGCCGTCCAATTCCATCTTTTCGCCCGTGATACCGCTACGGTCGGTAACAGCCTCCTGTACAGTGCCTTTACCCATCGGCAAAGCCTTCACTTCGTCCAGAGTCTTGCACTTGTTAGCCACAGCAGCATCCAAGATAGCCTGAGTCAGTGCGATGAAATCTTCATTCTTAGCCACAAAGTCTGTTTCGCACTTCAAAGCGATGATAGCAGCGAATTCGCCATCTTTCTTTGCCAATACGCAACCTTCAGCAGCTTCACGGTCAGAACGCTTAGCAGCAATAGCCTGTCCTTTTTTACGGATAATTTCCATTGCCTTTTCGATATCACCATCAGATTCGGTCAAAGCCTTCTTGCAGTCCATCATACCAGCTCCACTCATTTTGCGCAGCTTGGTAATATCAGCCATAGTTACAGCCATAATCTTATTTTCTTATTTATTAAATATTTACTTTATTAATTGACAATTGACAATTGACAATTGACAATTGACAATTCAAGTCAAAAGCCAATTGCCCATCGTTTCATTTTATGTTTCTCTTAATTTTCAATTGTCAATTGAATTACTCTTCGTCCTTAGCGAATTTATCAGCAACGTTAGCATTCAGAGCTTCGTCGTCTTCCTTCTTAGTACGTTCTTTCTTTACAGCAGCTTTAGCTTTGCGTTCTCTTTTAGGAGCTTCGCCTTCACCGGCAGCTTCTGTATCGATCTTTTCAGCTTTACGTTCCTGCAAGCCTTCGTTCATTGCTTCACAGATAGCTCCCAAGATAACTTCTACAGATTTTGTAGCGTCATCGTTAGCCGGAATCACGTAGTCGATATTGTTCGGGTCGGAGTTTGTATCAACCATACCGAATACAGGAATACCCAAGCGGTTAGCTTCACGAACTGCGATATGCTCTTTCATTACGTCAACGACGAACAAAGCTGACGGAAGACGAGTCAGGTCCACGATAGAACCTAAGGTCTTTTCCAACTTAGCACGCTGGCGAGTGATCTGAAGTTTTTCTCTCTTAGAAAGATTATCAAATGTACCATCTTTTGTCATCTTATCGATAGTAGCCATCTTCTTGATAGCTTTACGGATAGTCGGGAAGTTGGTCAACATACCACCCGGCCAGCGTTCGATAACGTAAGGCATACCTACAGAAGAAGCCTTATCAGCGACAACCTGTTTAGCTTGTTTTTTAGTAGCAACGAAAAGTACTTTCTTACCTTGTTTTGCAAGGTTCTTCATTACTTCTGCTGCTTCGTCTACTTTAGCAACTGTTTTATATAAGTCAATGATATGAATACCATTACGCTCCATGAAGATATAAGGAGCCATTGCAGGGTTCCACTTTCTTTTTAAGTGTCCGAAGTGTACGCCAGCTTCTAATAACTGATCAAAATTAACTCTTGACATTGTTTTTTTCTTAAAATCGTTTACTTTCTTTTGTTTAACTCAATCATCAGGTAGTCCTCCTGTATGTCAGCATATAAAAAGAATCCTGATAATTTAGATACTAAACGCTTTGCTATACTTGTAAGGGACTCACAAATAAGATTAACGTTTACTGAACTGGAATCTCTTACGAGCTTTAGGACGTCCCGGTTTCTTACGTTCAACAGCACGCGGGTCACGAGTAACGAAACCTTCTGCACGAAGAGCGGATTTGTCTTCCGGATTGATCTTAACCAGTGCGCGAGCGATAGCCAAGCGAGCTGCCTCAGACTGTCCTTTGAAGCCACCTCCATCGAGGTTGATCTTGATATCATATTGTTCTGCAACGTTCAGCTTTGCGAGCGGCTGCTTAACAATGAACTGAAGGATTGTAGAAGGAAAGTAATTAGCCAGATCACGTTTGTTGATAGTAATCTTTCCTGTACCTTCGCTTACGAATACGCGAGCAACTGCTGCCTTACGTCTTCCTATTGCATTTACTACTTCCATTGTGATTATTTATATGAGTTTATATCGATTAATTTAGGCTGCTGAGCTTCGTGTTTGTGCTCTGTTCCTGCATATACATACAGATTGTTCAACAGTTTAGCACCCAGACGATTCTTCGGAAGCATACCTTTTACTACTTTACGGAACAGACGGTCGTCACCTTTAGCCTGTAAGTCAGCCGGCGTATAAGCGATCTGTCCACCGGGATATCCGGTATATCTCAAATAAATACGATCGTTCCACTTATTACCTGTCAGAACGATTTTGTCTGCATTGATGATAATTACGTTATCACCACAATCAACGTGCGGAGTAAAATTGGGTTTGTACTTACCACGCAAAAGCTTCGCTACCTTTGCGCAAAGGCGTCCCAAAGTCTGTCCTTCGGCGTCAACAATGACCCACTCTTTGTTTACAGTTGCTTTGTTTGCAGAAATGGTCTTAAAACTTAAAGTATCCACTTGCTTAAAAAATTAATAAATTAATAACTCTAAAAAACAAGAATCCAATCCTCGCATGCGCTGTCACCACGGACACTTGACATAACAACGTGCTAAAAATTAAACTCTTAGTACAATTTTGATAATATTCGGCTTGCAAAGGTACGGTTTTTCTGCAAAACACAAAACTTTTCGTAGAAAGAATTTACACAAGTAGGTCAAATTCAGGAAAAAGATGCTATAGACCGGACATAAAAAACATCTAATATTTTACATCAAGAAATATATCCTTTCTCCGTCTAAATGACAAAGAAGGATCATCTCGTTTTCGGTATGCCGGAGTAATAAATATTTACCGGAACATATACCCCAACGACAACGTCACGTTGTTCTGATAGAGGGAAGATTCGCCTTCGCGTTCTATAGCGCGACGATCCAGTGTGCCGCAAAGGGCGCTGACGGAAAAGAAGTAGCGACTGTAATCCACACGCAAGCCGACATTGACACCCAGATCAAATGTTTTGAGATCAGCCTCCTTGGTCTGGCCGAAATGGATATCGACGTTCTGGTTTTCAGTTTTCATCTTTCCAAAAAGAGAGAAGTCGAGAGTCGGACCGGCATAAACGCCCAACTGCACATCATTTATAATAAAGGTATAAGCCAAGTTCACCGGAACCTGGATAGAATAGTAACTGCATTTATTGAAAGAATTCTTTGCCCCTTCCACCTGCGGATTAGAGTAGAAAGAACCACCTTGGTTCACAAACGCCAGTTCTGGACGCAAAGACAAGCCCTTATATAAATGTATATCGGCAAGTCCAGCCAAGCTGAAACCGAAACGGGCACCGGCATTGTATGTCCCTTCAACTTTTTGCACCAGAGAAGAATAAGCACCACCCGCACGCACGCCGAAAGTAACTTGACCGACAGCCGGCATAATCATCAACATTGCCCAAAAGGCGATAAATATAATTTTTCTCATATTGCTAATCTCTGAGTTATTAAAAGCAAAGATAGAGTTTTTCAACCGGATTATTGCAGCCGATAGAATAAAATTATAAAATAACCCGTATCTTTATAGGCCGAAATAAAAAAGATTAAGAACCCATATGGAACCGTTTATACATCTGCACGTACATACCCAGTATTCACTGCTGGACGGACAAGCATCGATCGACGCTTTGATTGACAAAGCGCAAAAGGATGGTATGCCGGCGATTGCCGTCACTGACCATGGTGTGATGTTCGGAATAAAAGAGTTCTTCAACAAGGTATCCAAAAAAAACGGCAAGCCGTTAGGAGCCATCAAGGACTATGAAAAAGAGCTGAAAGAGCTGAAAAGTAAAACGGAACTGACCGCCGAAGAGCAAGCCCGCCTTGAAGAAATACCTGCAAAGATCGAAGAAGAGAAGAAAAAAATATTCAAACCGATCTTCGGTTGCGAGTGCTATTGTGCCCGTAACGGACGGCATAGCAAGCTTGCTTCACAGAACGACCGAAGCGGATGGCACTTGATCGTGCTGGCTAAAAACCTGAACGGTTACAAAAATTTGATCAAGATGGTTTCCTTATCCTGGACGGAAGGATTTTACGGACGTCCGCGCATCGACAAGGAGTTGTTGGAAAAATATCATGAAGACCTGATCATTTGCTCTGCCTGTATCGGTGGGGAAATTCCGCAGCATATCCTGAACGGACGGATGGACAAGGCCGAAGAATCGGTCCTTTGGTTCAAGAACCTGTTCGGAGAAGATTACTATCTGGAAATACAGCGGCACGAGACACATGACCCGAACGCCGCACAAGATGTATACCCCCACCAAGTTACGGCAAACAAGGCGATTCTGGAACTGGCACGTAAACACAATATCAAGGTTATCGCGACCAACGACGTTCATTTCGTCAATGCGGAAGATGCGGAAGCTCACGACCGCCTAATCTGCCTTAGTACGGGTAAAGATTTGGATGACCCGAACCGTATGCGCTACACCAAACAGGAATGGATGAAGACGACAGCAGAGATGAATACCATCTTTTCTGATATTCCTGAAGCCCTCAGCAACACACTGGAAATAGCCGACAAGGTGGAATTCTACTCCATCGACCACGGTCCTATCATGCCGACCTTCGCCATCCCGGAAGATTTCGGGACGGAAGAAGAATATCGCCAGAAATTCACCGAACAGGACTTATTCGACGAATTCACCCGCGATGAAAACGGAAACGTTGTCCTGAGTGAAGAGGCCGCACACGACAAAATAAAAAAATTAGGCGGTTACGAAAAACTATACCGCATCAAACTGGAAGCCGACTACCTGAAAAAGATCACATACGACGGGGCAAAGATTTGCTACGGAGATGATCTGAACGACGAAGTCAAGGAGCGGCTGAACTTCGAGTTGCACATCATGAAGACGATGGGGTTCCCCGGTTACTTCTTGATCGTGCAAGACTTCATCCGGGCCGCCCGCGAAGAACTGGGCGTTTCGGTCGGTCCCGGCCGTGGATCGGCAGCTGGTTCGGCTGTTGCCTACTGTCTGGGGATCACCCGCATCGACCCGATCAAATATGACTTGCTGTTCGAACGTTTCCTGAATCCGGACCGTATTTCCCTCCCCGATATCGATACCGACTTCGACGATGACGGCCGCGGGGAAGTACTCCGTTGGGTAACGGAAAAATACGGGGCCGAACGTGTGGCGCATATCATCACGTATGGTACGATGGCGACCAAATCGGCCATCAAGGATGTCGCACGTGTACAGAAGCTTCCGCTTGCCGAATCGAACCGCCTCGCCAAACTCGTTCCGGACAAGATTCCGGATATGAAGAAGTTCAAGCTGAAGGATGCGATCAATTATGTGCCGGAGCTGAAAGAAGCGGCTACCGGAAACGACCCGCTGGCACGCGACACCTTGAAATATGCCCAAATGCTGGAAGGTAACGTGCGCAACACAGGTGTACATGCCTGCGGCGTCATTATCGGACGTTACGATATATCGGATGTCGTACCTGTCAGTACGGCCAAGGACAAAGATACCGGTGAAGAGATGCTCGTCACCCAATATGAAGGTTCGGTGATCGAAGAGACCGGTTTGATCAAGATGGACTTCTTAGGACTGAAAACACTGTCCATCATCAAGGAAGCAATTGAAAACATCCGGCTGACGACCGGCCATGACCTGGATATCGACCATATCAGTCTGGAAGATCCGGCAACTTACAAACTGTATTGCGACGGGAAAACCACAGGTACCTTCCAGTTTGAATCCGCTGGTATGCAGAAGTACCTGAAAGAACTGCAACCGTCTAAATTCGAAGACTTGATCGCGATGAACGCCCTGTATCGTCCGGGACCTATGGATTATATTCCTTCCTTTATCGCCCGTAAACAGGGAAAAGAAGAAATCAAGTACGATATTCCCGTCATGGAGCGGTATCTGAAAGACACATATGGCATCACCGTCTACCAGGAGCAGGTCATGCTTCTGTCACGTCTGTTAGCGAACTTCACCCGTGGCGAGAGTGACGCCCTCCGTAAGGCAATGGGTAAGAAGCTGATCGAAAAGATGAACCACCTGAAATCCAAATTCATGGCGGGTGGAAAGACGAATGGTTACAAGGAAGAAACTTTGCAGAAGATATGGTCCGACTGGGAAAAATTCGCCTCATACGCCTTCAACAAGAGCCATGCCACCTGCTACTCATGGGTAGCCTATCAGACAGCTTTTTTGAAAGCGAACTACCCGTCCGAGTATATGGCTGCCGTCTTGAGCCGAAGTTTATCGAATATTGTGGATATCACGAAATTCATGGACGAATGTAAGGCGATGGGCATTCAGGTGCTCGGACCGGACGTGAACGAGTCGATCCTGAAGTTCAGTGTGGACAAGAATAAGAACATCCGCTTCGGTCTGGGTGCTGTGAAGGGTGTCGGCGAAGCCGCCGTGCAGAATATCATTGAAGAACGGAGGAAAAACGGTCCGTACAAAGATATCTTTGATTTTGTGGAACGTGTCAACCTGACTGCCTGCAACAAGAAAAACATCGAATCGCTGGCATTAGCCGGTGCTTTTGACAATTTCGGCATCCAGCGGGAACAGTTCTTTGCCGAAACCGGAAAAGGAGAAATATTCCTTGAAACACTGGTTCGCTATGGCAATAAGTTCCAGACAGACAAGAGCACGGCTACCAATTCCCTGTTCGGAGGAGATGCTTTTATCGCCATCGCCAAACCAGAGATTCCCAAATGTGAACGTTGGAGCGACCTCGAACGCCTAAATAAAGAAAAAGAACTGGTCGGTATCTATCTTTCCGCCCATCCGTTGGATGAATACCGTATTATACTGACATATGTATGTAATACCGGCATGGCGGAAATAAACGACAAGGAAAACCTGGTAGGCAAAGACTTGCTGTTCGGCGGTATCGTTACGGACTTTCGCGAAGGGATGACCAAAAAAGGGAATCCTTACGGCATTATCAAGATAGAAGATTTTACCGGTAGCGGCGAAATAGCATTGTTCGGTAAAGATTACGTCGATTACAGCAAATTCGGCAAGCGCGGCATGTACCTGCTGATCAAGGCGCGTGTGGAAGACCGCTACAATTCAGGTCGCCTTAGCTTATCTATCGGAGCCATCCAATTGCTGCAGGAAGAGAAAGACCGCCTGATCGAAAAGATCAGTATCACGGTCCCGATCCACGATTTGGACGAACCGACCATAAACGAACTGTCGACCTTGATTAAAAACAATCCGGGTCAGAGCCTGTTATATTTCAAGGTGGTTGACGGCGAACATAATGTCATACAGAATTTTTTCTCACAAAACATACGGCTTAATGTCACACGCAACCTAGTCGAATTCTTGCAAACGAACGAGAATATGGATTTTAAAATTAACGGGTAGTATTTGTATGGTATAAAAGAATTTGTACTTTTGCACAAAATTCGAATATATAATTCATAATTAAAGATATGGCACTACAAATTACAGATGCAAATTTTGAAGAGTTGGTAAACTCTGGTAAGCCTATGGTCCTTGACTTCTGGGCTGAATGGTGTGGTCCTTGCCGCATGGTTGGTCCGATCATCGATGAACTGGCTACCGAATATGAAGGCCGTGTTACTATCGGCAAAATGGATGTAGACAACAACAACGACGTGGTTGCACAATTTGGCATCCGTAATATTCCGACCGTTCTTTTCTTCAAAGACGGCAAGGTAGTAGATAAACAGGTAGGTGCTGCTCCTAAAACTACATTCGTATCTAAAATAGAAGCTCTTTTATAATTTAATAGCGCGAAGCATTTCGCGTTTTCCTGGGGGGCCGGGTATTCTTTCGACAGAATATCCGGCTTCTTTCATCATACGTCTGACGACACCTTTCGCACAATAGGTTGTCAAAACACCGCCTCCGGTCATGCGGGCATACAGTCGGTTGAAGATTTCCTGATTCCACATCTCCGGCTGCTTATCGGGAGCGAACGCATCAAAATAGACCAGGTCGATCCGATCCGGCAAAGCACACGTATTACTGTCTCCTTGTATTTTATGCAGTCCAAAGAAATCCGTAACCTGGACTGCAACATTCCATTCCGCCTGATGCAAGGCTTGGAAAACATCTTTCCGTCCGGCACAGATCATTTCGCCGTAATTCAAGCTCTCGATCACGTCCATATCAAGCGGATAAAGTTCAACCGAATAGTAATGTATTTTCCGTTGATGCACCTCGGCATCCAACAAAGTCAAGAAGGCATTGAGCCCAGTACCGAAACCTATTTCCAGAACGACGATTTCTTTCCGTTCCAGATGGTGTAACCCAGCTTCAATAAAGACATGGCGCGACTCCTGCACGGCGCCGTTCACAGAATGGTAGTGTTCGTCCATTTCGGGGATAAAAAGCGTATGGCTCCCATCCGCCGTCAGTTGCAATTCCCGTTTGATATGATTCGTTGCGTTCTGCATGTATTTCTATAATATGCCTGCAAAGGTAAGTTTTTAATCCCGGTTTTTATATACCTTTGTAACCATAACAAGAATCAAAGATGACCAAAAAATTTATCTTTCTTTTACTCTTGATGTTTACGGGTTTACAAATAATGCAGGCCCAACAAGCATATTCAATAAAAGGGATTGTAAAAGATGCCGCCAACGGCGAACCGGTTAGCTTCGCCAATGTGGTCATCTGGAACACGATAGAAGGGACTGTCACTGATTCGATCGGCCAATTCGAGATCACCGGAGTCTCTCCCGGAAGCTATCGCCTGCAAGCCTCCTTTATCGGTTATAAACCAACAGTTACGGCTGAATTCAGAATTTCCAACAAGGACATGTTTTTTCCGATCGAACTGGAAGAAAGTAGTGAAAGCCTGCAAGAAGTGAGCATTGTCGCCTCTCCTTTCCGCAAGACGGCAGAAAGTCCGCTCGGACTGCGCGTGATCGGGTTCAAAGAGATCGAGAAAAGTGCCGGAGGAAACCGGGACATATCCAGGGTCGTGCAATCTTTTCCTGGTGTGGCATCTACGGCTGCTTTCCGAAACGACCTGATGGTCAGAGGAGGAGGACCGTCTGAGAACCGTTTCTTTCTCGATGGCGTAGAAATACCGAACATCAACCACTTCTCCACACAGGGAGCATCCGGAGGTCCTGTCGGGATCATTAACCCAGATTTCATACGCGAAGTCGATTTCTACTCTGCAGCCTATCCTGCCGCGCGTGGAAACGCTCTTAGCTCGGTTCTTGATTTCAAGTTGCAGGACGGAAACAAAGAAAAATTCTCCCTACGGGGAGTGATAGGAGCTTCGGATATCGGATTCTCAGCCAACGGACCGGCCGGCAAGAAGACGACCTACCAAGTGTCTATTCGCCGTTCATACCTTCAGTTCCTGTTCGACATGATCGGGCTGCCTTTCCTGCCGACCTTCACAGACGCACAATTCAAAGTGAAACATACATTCGACCGGAAAAACGAACTGGCTATTCTGGGATTGGGAGCCATAGACGACATGAAACTCAACACCGGTATGGAAGACATGAGTGAAAAGAACCAGTATATCTTAGCCTACCTGCCGGTGGTCAAGCAAAAGACATACACATTAGGAGCTGTTTACAAACATTACTCTGGCAAAAACATCTATTCGCTAATTGTCAGCCGGAGCCAGTTAAACAATAAGAATATCAAATACAAGGATAATGACGAAAGTTCGGAAGAGAACCTGACTCTCAATTACCGTTCGGACGAAATCGAAAATAAACTGCGCAGTGAAAATATATTCCGTTTTCCATTCTTCCGGCTGAATGTCGGCGGAAACCTCGAATATGCGACCTACACCAATCGTACATACCAGAAACAGTTCACCACGATCCCCAGAGTGATCAACTATCACACAGATCTAGGACTTTTGAAATGGGGGCTTTATGCCACAGCCATATACGAAAGCGACAACGAGCGTTTCACCGCTTCTTTAGGAGTACGGGCGGATGCCAACGACTATTCGCCGGAGATGAACAACCTCCTGGATCAACTCTCGCCCCGTCTCTCCCTTTCCTACCGTTTGTTTGGAGCGGTCTATCTGAACGGAAGCATCGGCAGATATTACGAATTGCCACCTTACACGGTTCTAGGATTCAAAGACAATCAAGGTAATTACCTGAATAAAGCCAACCACCTGACTTATATCCGAAGCGACCAGGCAGGACTCGGACTGGAGTATCGCCCTTCCTCATATCTGAAATTCTCGGCAGAAGGTTTTTACAAGAAATACGACCAATACCCGATGTCATTAGTCGATAGCATTCCACTCGCCTCTAAAGGTACGGACTACGGGGTTTTAGGAAACGAAGCGGTCAGCTCGACCGCCACAGGAAGAGCATACGGCCTCGAACTTACCGGACGGTGGTATAATTATAAAGGACTGACCTTTATCGCTTCTTACACCTATGTACGGAGCGAATTCAAGGATGGACGCGGGAGCAGAAAATACATTCCGTCAGCTTGGGACAACCGCCATCTCTTTACATTCAGCGGGACCTACGCACTGCCTAAAAACTGGGATATCGGAGCCAAACTAAGAGTTGTGGGCGGTACGCCCTATACCCCTTACGATGTTGAAAAAAGTAGCCTGGTCGAAGCTTGGGACGCCAGCGGCAGTCTCTATTACGATTACAGCCGCTTCAACAGCGAACGGTTAAAACCTTTCACCCAACTGGATATCCGGATAGACAAGACCTTCTATCTGAAAAAGTTCATGTTGGGGGCCTATATTGACATTCAGAATATTCTGAATTCCAAATATAAAGAACAGGATGTGTATATCAAAACAGGTAAAATCCTAAATCCGGACGCACCTCTCGACCAACAACGATATGAACTAAAACCTGTAGAACGACGTACCGGGACCCTATTACCCAGCATAGGACTTATGATCGAATTTTAGAAAAGTGTTGATTTATGCAAGCTTATACCAAATAATTCCTATTTTTGCATGCGGGATTCAAAAGGAATCTATTTGGGAGTTTAGAATAAAATTTACTTAATGGGCAAATCATCAGACTACAAAGTAATGTACAGATGGCTATTTTTTTTCACTGTCATATGCCTACTCTTCACATGCCGGGTCCATGCTGATGAAAATAACCCTATCCTGATCATCAGTTCTTACAATCCCGACACACGCAATACGACGCAAAATATTTCCGAATTCATGGAAGAGTATAAGAAACAGGGGGGAAACTCGCCTGTCGTAATCGAGAACATGAACTGCAAAAGCCTGCCCGAAGCTCCCCTCTGGAAGGAAAGAATGCGTAAACTGCTGAACAAATATCAGGGAGAAAACAGCCCTAACCTGATCGTTATACTCGGACAAGAAGGATGGGCCTCCTACCTTTCTCAAGATGACAGCATAATCCGAGATATTCCGATACTTTGCGGCATGGTCAGCCGAAATGCCGTCTTATTACCTGACAGTAATATAAACGTAGCGGAATGGACTCCCGAAAGTGTAAATGTAGAAGACCTGAAAAACAAGAGAAGAAACCTGGCTGGATTCGTCTACAACTATGATATCAAAGCCAATATAGAACTGGTCCGGAAATTGTATCCGAGTACCAAACATTTTGCCCTTATCACAGACAACAGCTATGGCGGTATTTCTCTCCAAGCCCTGGTAAAAAAGGAAATCGGCAAAATAAAGGGGATAGACTTCATCCCTTTGGACGGGCGTAAGAACGACATCTATAACATCATCGAGGAGATCAAGCAGTTACCCCCGCAAAGCATCATTCTTCTGGGAACCTGGCGTGTAGATGTCAATGACGGATACTATGTCGGCAACGCAACTTACACCATGATGTTGGCAAATCCCAAAGTACCGGCATTTTCACTGACTTCCATCGGGCTGGGGCATTGGGCAATCGGAGGCTGTATACCCCAATACCGCTCCATAGGAAAAGATCTGGCCCGTCAGGCTCTCCACCTTTTAAAGGAACATCCTGAAAAATTGGACACGGAAACAATTCCGAACCTATATACATTCGATGCCAAGAAACTGAAAGAACGGCACATCTCGACAAAAGAACTGCCTCCTCATTCCGTATTTATTAATACCGAGGTAGGATTATTCGTCCAATATAAATTTGAAATCCTATTGTTGGTCGCAATCGTGTTGTTACTGTTCCTGATCATGGTGCTTTACTTTTACCTGCGCACCAGCAAGCTGAAAAATAAATTACTGATCCTGATCGACAAACAGAAAGAAGACGAAATAGAACTGAGAAAAGCCAAAGACAAGGCAGAAGAATCCGACCGTTTGAAATCGGCTTTCCTGGCCAATATGAGCCACGAGATTCGTACGCCGCTGAATGCAATTGTCGGTTTCTCCAACCTGCTGACCATGGCGGAGGACGAAGAGGAACGGAATGAATATATCAATATCATCAGCAGCAACAATGAATTGCTCCTGCAACTAATCAACGATATCCTGGACGTAGCCAAAATCGAGGCAGGCACATTGGAATTTATCGACTCTGAGATAGACATCAACGCCCTATTATCCGATATCGAGCAATCGTCCCGCCTAAAAGCACCCGAAGGGGTACAGATTTCTTTTGTCGAAAAAATGCCTTATTGCATCATCATGTCGGACAAGAACCGATTGGCACAAATCATCACGAACTTCATCAACAACGCGATCAAGTTTACGAAAGAAGGAAGCATCCGGTTCGGCTACCGGCATAAAGACGATAAACTGTTATTCTACGTCAGAGATACGGGATGTGGCATAGAACCGGAGAAGAAAGATCTTGTGTTCAACCGTTTCGTAAAGCTGAACAGCTTTGCACAAGGGACAGGCCTGGGACTTGCCATCTGCCAGATGATCGTCAAAAAAATGGGCGGTGAGATCGGTGTGGAATCCCAATTGGGAAAAGGTTCGACTTTCTGGTTCACTTTGCCGGATACCGTCATTCATCGCATTGACGTTCAGTCGATAAAAACGGCGGTAAACGAAGATGCTATAATCGACAACACGAATCCGAAAAAAGCGACGCTGCTGATCGCAGAAGACAACGAAAGCAACTACATACTGATCCGTGCGGTCCTGAAAGAATACGACCTATTGCATGCCCACGATGGTAACGAAGCCGTCCGGCTTTATCGCGAACACCGCCCCGACCTTATCCTGATGGATCTCAAGATGCCGGACATGGACGGATATGAGGCAACTGTCGAAATCAGAAAAGAAGACTCCGACATTCCTATTATTGCCGTAACCGCTTTTGCTTTTTCAGAGGATGAGCAGCGAGTAAAGCAGAACGGCTTCAACGGATATGCGGCCAAGCCGATCAAACCGGCGGAATTGAAAAAAATCATTGTCCAATATCTCTCCCTTACAACACACGCGTCTGGGGAAATTGCAAAGTGAAAGTAGTTCCTTTCTCTTCTTCTGAAATAACGGAAATACTACCGCCATGCCGGTTCATGATCTGCCGGCAAACACTCAGACCGATTCCCGAACCGCCCTGTTTAGTTGTAAAAAACGGAACAAATACCTTATCCATCGCTTCCGGCACAATGCCGTATCCGTTGTCGGAGACCGTAATCACCGGAACACCTTCACGCCTGAACGCATTCACCCGGACTTCGGGATAAGAACGTTCCTGGCATGCCTCGACTGCATTTTTCAACAGGTTTATCAACACCTGTTCAATCATGGCACGATCCGCATAAATACGCAAGTCTACCGGCCGGACAGAGAAAGAGAACGAAATAGCACCGGCAGGATACAGCCCCCTTAAATCGTCAAAAAGAGAGGAAACCGGAAACAACTGCTGCATCGGAACCGGAATACGAGTCAGTTTCCGATAATTTTCGACAAAATCCAATAACCCTTTGCTCCGACGGTGTATCGTTTGCATGGCTTGCAACATAATGCTGTAATCCCGCTCGTTCAACCCGTTGGAACTCGCACGTTCCGTCACCGTTTCCGACAAGGAAATGATAGGGGCGATAGAATTCATGATCTCATGCGTCAAGACACGGATCAGCTTTTGCCAGGCTTCTGTCTCCGCCTCCGCCACCACCACATTGTACAGACGGGTCCGAAAAGCAGATAGCGCTTCATTCATGGCACGCGTCAGGTTGGCTTCGGGCCCGTCTGTCGAAGGGATAGGAAAAGACAGATTCATATCTCCATAGTGGATGTTGGCAATCAGATGCTCCATCTTCTGAAGCATTTTCCGCTGATCCTGATAAAGGGAAAAAGCAGTTCCCAGCAAGATTATAAAACACATGACAGCCGTAAAATACAATTCCTTCAAAAGCAGAAAGGCAATTAAAAGAGATAGCCCGACCAGCAACCCGATCTTCAGAAAAAGGAGATATCGTTTCATAGGCCCAACTTATCCAATTTCCGGTACAAGGCAAAACGGGTGATTCCCAGCAGCTCGGCAGCACGCGTGATATTCCCGTCCGCCCGGCGGAGGGCTCGTTCAATCGCTTCTTTTTCGAGAACGCCCAGGTTCAATTCTTCCGGCTCCCCTTTCTTTTGGGCTGGTGCAGGATGCAGCATAAAGTTTTCAGGTCTCAGCATGGGACCATCCGAAAGAATCACGGCACGCTCGATCGCATGTTGCAGTTCGCGGACATTGCCCGGCCATGCATAGCTTTGCAATTTCGTTTTCGCATCTCTGGTAAGCCCTCCTATCTTTTTCTTATACTTGCGGGCATAACAATCCAGAAAATAATCGGCCAACAGCAAGATATCATTTCCCCGTTCGCGGAGTGGAGGGATATGCAACTCGATCGTATTGATCCGGTACAACAAATCCTGCCGGAAAGTTCCTTCCTGTACCATCGCATGGATGTCCATATTCGTGGCAGAGATCAGCCGGACATCGATCGGCACGGAACGGGTAGCCCCCAGACGGAGAATCTGCCTTTTCTCGATAGCTGTCAATAACTTCGCCTGCATCGGCAAGCTCAAATTACCGATTTCATCCAGAAACAGGGTCCCGCCGGAAGCCACTTCCATACGTCCGGGCTTATCGCGCCGTGCATCCGTGAAAGCTCCTTTTTCATATCCGAACAGTTCGCTTTCAAATAATTGTTCCGGGATACTCCCTAGATCGATACTGATAAAAACCTGGTTGCAACGGGGCGAATGATGATAAAGAGCGCGTGCAATCAGATCCTTTCCAGTCCCGTTTTCGCCTAAAATCAGAATATTGGCATCCGTATCCTTCAGTTTGGCAATCGTGGCAAACAATTCCTGCATGACATCGCTCTCACCGATAATCTCAAAGCCGGTATCATCAGGGCTTCCTAATGCCTCGACCCGCTGTTTCAATGTATTGATTTCTGTACGGCTTTCACGCAGTTTCAAGGCAGCCGAGAGAGTAGCAAGCAGTTTTTCTTTTTCCCAGGGTTTCGGAATAAAGTCGGTAGCCCCCGCCTTTATGGCACGTACGGCCTTTTCCGTATCTGCATAGGCCGTAATAAAAAGAACCACGGCATCGGGGTCGGCGGCCTTTATCTTTTCGAGCCAAAAGAACCCCTCCTGTCCGCTGATCGCATCCCGCCGGAAATTCATATCCAATAAAATAACATCGGGCACGAATGTCGACATAAAATGCTCGATCCGTTCCGGCTGCGTCGTCACTTTTATCTGTTCCACATAAGGTTCAAGCAACAGATTCAACGCAAAGAGGACATCTTCGTTATCATCTATAATCAATATTTTCCCGTTCTTCATATTCCTGGTATTATTCTATCTCGTGTAAAAAATCATCCTTGACGTGACAAAGATATGTATTATATATACGGAATGTATGTGCGATACTGCACATAATTTGTGCGAAATAACACGTTTTTTCATACACTTACAGGCAAGCTAATAGTAACATATTAAGAATGTTTGGAATACATATAGCCTTTTCTTGCATAATAAGCATCTTCATTACAACATGTCAGTATGTAATGATTCTCTACACCCGGATGTTCGAGGCGTCAACATCCGGGTGTAGGGAACGTCAACATCCGGGTGTAGAATGCCGGAAGATGGGCATGTTTCCGAACATTTCTGCTTGCTTTCCACTCTTTTCCTCCTTGTTTTCTGCAAAAAAGGACCTTATGTCGACGAAATAACTTGCTCACAAATACATATAGATACACTTCCCGCTACTTTCAGAACAATACCGGTTCCCCGTTTCAATTGATACAAGTGTGACACAGGAGTGATACATGAATCCGGCATGTATCACTCCTTGTACATCATGCTTATCAATACTTACAAAGCAAAGCGTGATAGAGTGATAGAGAATCCCGCAAAACCATAAAGAGATGTCTATCGTTTCTTAATACAATTTCAGCCTGAATATACCGTGCTAATCCGCACGTGAATTGTGCGGATTAGCACCCTATCCATATCACTACACATCACTATTTACATAAGGACCAAGCTTTTACAAAAATGGCATATTATTTGCTTCATTTTTGTCATGAAACAAATAATATACATAGCAATACTATTTCTGCTCCCCTTACAGCTCCAGGCGCAGAAAACACTTACGCTGACATTGAGCGAAGCTATCGAAATGGCACGTCGGAATTCTCCTGAAGCGATTGCCGCCCGTCACGCTTTCAGGGCTTCTTACTGGAACTGGCGTTCGTTCCGGGCTAAACAGTTGCCGAGCCTGACGCTTACATCCGATCCGAGCTTGAACCGTTCCATCCAGTCTGTCACCCTGGAAGACGGTAGCGACAAGTTTGTGCATCGGAACCAACTCTCAGTCGATGCCAGCCTCGAAATCCAACAAAATATAGCCCTTACAGGGGGGAAGGTTTTATTGAAAACCGGACTTGAAAGACTGGATATGTTTACCGACAATATCTCGTCTTACAAAAGTACTCCGGTTGTCGTAGGATATGAACAAGACTTATTCGGCTTCAATGACCTTAAATGGGAACGCCGCATCGAGCCGATCAAATACGAAGAAGCAAAAAAGACCTATATCGAAACACTCGAACTGGTAGCAGCCTATACGACCAACCGCTTTTTTAACTTGGCTACGGCACAGACCTCGCTGGAAATCGCGAACTATAATTTTGCATACGCCGACACGCTTTACCGGTATGCACAAGGACGTTACAATATCGGAACGATCACCGAAAACGAAATGCTCCAATTGGAACTCAACAAACTGACCGAACAGACAAACTGCCTCAATGCGCAAATCGAGGTCGACGATTATATCCAGTCGCTCCGCAGTTATCTGGGCATTTCCGAAAATATAAACTTGGTAGTGATTCCCGACGACAGCATCCCTCACTTCACAGTCGACGTAAACGAAGCCATGCAGCTTGCTTTCCAAAACAACCCAGATATCAGCGCTTTCGAACGCCGCCGGCTGCAAAGTGAAAGCAACGTTGCCGAGGCAAAAGCCAACCGGGGTTTTAAAGCAGCCTTATATGCACAGTTCGGTCTGACGCAAAGCAACGAAAAGCTGAAAGAATCCTACCGCGACCCGATGGACCAGCAATTGGTGACATTGGGGATACGCATACCGATATTGGACTGGGGCGTAGGTAAAGGCCGGGTGAAAGTGGCCAAAAGCAACCGCGACAAGGTTTACACCGAACTGGAACAGGAGCGGATGGATTTCGAACTGAACGTAGCCAAGATTGTCAAGCAATTCAACATACAGGCAGGAAAAGTTGCCATAGCCTATAAAACAGACCAAACGGCCCAGCGCCGTAACGATGTGGCACGCAGGCTCTACCTGTTAGGCAAATCGACGATTCTCGACCTCAATGCCGCCATAGCCGAAAAAGACAATTCTCGCCGTGCTTACATCGCGGCTTTATATAATTATTGGAATCTCTATTACGGTCTCCGCAGCCTGACCGGTTACGATTTCGAGAAGATGATCCCGATCACAGAAGACTATGAACTCCTTTTAAACAATTGACAATTCATAAATCATAAATCATAAATTATAAATCATATACATGGACAAGCCCATAGCAAAGAAACCCGTTTATTACCGCTACCGCTGGCATATCGCCGGGGGAATCGCATTTATTGTTCTTCTCGTCTATGTCGGGATCGCCGCCTCTGGTGGCAGGAAGCTCCGTACCGATGCAGAAAACCTGATCATCGGAGAAGCGACAAGCGACAAATTTCTGGAATATGTAGACGTCGAAGGTGTCGTGCAACCCATCCTCACCATCCAGATCAACACCCGCGAAGCCGGCAGCGTGGACAGGATCATTGCAGAGGAAGGAACTATGATGAACAAGGGAGACACGATCCTGACACTCAACAATCCCGACCTTATCCGCGCCATCGAGGACCAACAGGATGAATGGGAAAAGCAGCTGATCTCTTATCAGGAGAAAGAGATTGAGATGGAACAGAAAAGTATCGACCTGCAACAAAAGACCTTACAAACGACCTACGAACTGAACCGGCTCAAAAAAAGCTATGCACTCGACGAAGAGGAATTCAATATGGGAGTCAAAAGCAAAGCACAGCTCGAAGTGGCCCGGGACGAATTCGACTATAAAACCCGAAGCACCGCTTTGCAGTTGGAAGGTTTGCGCCATGATAGTGCAGCTACGATCTTGCGCCGTGAGTTGATGAAAAACGATCTTGAACGGGAACGTAAAAAGTTCGAACGTGCCCGGGAACGCATGGAGGACTTGGTTGTTCGTGCTCCTCTCTCCGGACAACTCAGCTTTGTGAAAGTAACTCCCGGACAACAGGTGCAAAGTACCGAAGCGATCGCCGAGATCAAAGTCCTCGATCAGTTCAAGATCCATACTTCCCTCAGCGAATACTACATCGACCGGATCACCACCGGTCTACCCGCCACCATCACCTGGCAAAACAAAAAGTACCCGCTCCGGATCACCAAAGTCGTTCCGGAAGTCAAAGACCGTAACTTCGATGTCGACCTGGTCTTTACGGAGGCAAGCCCGGAGAACGTACGCATCGGAAAAAGTTTCCGTGTCCAGATCGAACTCGGACAACCGGAAGAGGCCCTCGTCATCCCACGTGGCGACTTCTTCCAGGCCACCGGCGGCCAATGGATATACAAACTGAACGAATCCGGCACGAAAGCCCGGAAAACCCCGGTCAGCATCGGTCGCCAAAACCCGCAGCAATACGAAATAACCGGTGGCCTCCAACCGGGCGACAAGGTGATTGTCACAGGATATAGTACCTTTGGGGATGCGGAAGAACTGATTTTAAAATAATATTCGAATCATGATACTACAACATTATATCAAAATTGCATTTCGTAACTTGGCAAAATATAAAGTACAATCTGCCATCAGTATTGTCGGCTTGGCAATCGGGCTGATCTGTTTTACATACGGATGGAACTGGTACAGGTATGAAACGAACTACGACGGGTTCTATCCACAATCCGGACAAATTTACCGAATATACGGAATCGATAAACAAACGGGAAAGAAATCGGAGGAATTACCGCTTATTCTGGCACGCAAACTGAAAAAAGATTTCCCGGAAGTAATAGAGACAACGCAGATTTATTCCAAATACGGCTCGACTTTCAAATATGGAGAAACAAGGTTAGAGGATCCGGACGAGGAATTCATTGACGAACAGTATTTCAAATTCTTTCCACGTCCCGTAATTTGCGGTAAAAGGGATGATATCCTGAAAACGCTGGATGAGATAGCCGTCACCCGCTCTTTTGCCGTGAAATATTTCAAAACACCGGAGGAAGCATTAGGCAAAACCCTTGAAAACGGATATCGTAAAAGCATTACGATCGTGTCCGTCTTGGAAGATTCGCCCAACAACTCCATGATGCAAGCCGATGTTTATGAACTGGACAAATTCGACCGTGACCGGGAAAACCGGATCACGGACGAAAAACAATGGGCCTTGCTAAACACTAAAATCTATCTATTATTAGCACCCAACATTAATATAAAAGCTTTTGAGAAGAAGATCAATTCTTATATAGTCGAACATGAATATAATAAATCAATTTTGTTAAAGTTGGTTCCCCTGACAGATGTCCGTCATACATTCGGAAGTGAATTGACATTTAATCTTTCCTACATCCGGACATTCACGGTAACCGGCCTCTTATTGTTACTCTGCGTTTTCTTTAATTTCACCAATCTGCTGTTGAATCGTATCTACTTACGGAACAAAGAAATGAAATTGAGAAATGCGATCGGCGCTGATAAAAAGAACTTGGTTATCCAGTTGTTGCTGGAATTGACGTTACTTGTCGGGATCAGTTTTCTATTGGCTTCCTGCCTGTTGGAATTAACCGTTGGCGGTTTCTCACACCTCTTCGAAACGACATTACAACGAAAGTTATTATTTAGCCATCTTTGTATCATAACAGGTATTAGCTGGTTGATACTCACGATTGTCAGCCTACCGTTATTCCTGCATTTTGTACGCGCTTCTTCTCTATTAATATCCGGAGGAATCTCTCCTACCCGGAAAAGCGGTTACCGCAAAATCAGCATGATACTCCAACTATGTATTTGCATATTCTTCCTGATGAGCACATTTATCATGTTCAGGCAAATATCTTTCATGAAACATAAAAACTTAGGATTCCAGAAAGAGGGTCTGATACAGATGGAAATGACATTCAACGACCGGGAAGGAATCAGTCGCGAGATTTCTTCATTGGCAGTCCTAAAAGGATTCACACAAGCCGGAATATTTACCATCACCCATGAACCTTATACACAAAACGAAGTCGAATGGGAAGGGAAACCACTGGATTTCAATCCAAACTTCCAAGTCCTGCAAGTAGGCAGCAACTTCTCGGAAGTTTTTAACATACCGATGCTGAAAGGCCGTTTCATCAATGACGGCGATCTGGCAGACAATGGAGATTGGCGAGCCTCTTGGACAAAAGCCGTCATCAATGAAGAAGCTGCTCGCATCATGGGCATCGATAACCCGATCGGCAAGAAAATCAGTATTTGGAATTATACGATCATGCAAGACGGAAGCAGAGGACGTGCCGAAATGGAGATCGTCGGGATCATCCAAAACTTCCAAGCGGCCAGTTTGCGCAACCCGATCCTGCCACAAGTGATCGTAATCGACCAAAGCAAATGGAACAGTTATTTTTATTATGCCCGTACCGAACCAGGAAAAGAAAAAGCCACGATCAAAGCAATCCGGAATATATTCAAAAAACACTCTAAGTCAGGCGATCCCACTACCTGCAATGTACAGACCATAAGCCAGATACTTGATCGGCTCAGCACTTCCGAAGATGCCAGCCTGCAGCTCTTTACTTTGCTAGCCCTGTTCTGTACGCTAATCTCCATCTTCGGGCTTTATTCCATTTCATCCAGCAATATGGAACAACGAAGGAAAGAAATTGCCATACGGAAAGTGATGGGAGCCTCTGCCGGCACGATTGTCAAAATGTTTTTTATGGAATATCTGACAATTGCATTGATAGCCAACCTTCTGGCATTGCCACTCGCGTGGTTGTTCATGCAAAGTTGGTTGCAGCAATATGCCTATCGGAGCCATATCTCTGCCTGGATGTATATCGTAATCGTATTTGCCACCATCACTCTGATCATCGGAACCGTCCTCTATCAGACGATACAGGCTGCCCGGACCAATCCTGCGGAAGTGATCAAATCGGAATAATAACAAACTAAATCATTGAACCATGCTATACCATTACATCAAAATAGCTTTCCGTAATCTCTTGAAATATAAATTGCAGTCATTCATCTGTATCGTCGGGCTCGCAATCGGATTTACAAGTTTCGCGTTATCGTCGCTCTGGATACGATATGAACTGACCTACGATACGTTTAGGAAAGACGCTGACCGGATCTATTACGTCCGGATGGAATCGGAAACCGATGACCAAGGATTATCAAGCGTTACACCTTACCCGCTGGCCCGATATTTGAAAGAGACATTCCCGGAGATAGAGGAAAGTTGCAACACGAGTGCCTGGAAAACCGATTTCCTCTACAACGAGAAGAAATACGAATCTTTCGACATGGTCATGGATTCAGCTGCCGAACATATGTTCGAAATAGAACTGATCTCCGGTAGCCGGGATTTTATGATCCCGAAAAGTAACAAGATCGCGATCACGGACAAGCTTGCCAAAGAGGTCTTCGGCACAAAGGACCCATTAGGTGAAAAACTGAAAATTTGGTCTGACGATATGGAAATATGTGCCATAGTCAAAAGTCAGGACCAGCACTCGAATTTCCCGTTCGGAATACTGAAGCCGTCCCGACAAACGGAGGAATGGAACGTAGCCTATTGTCAGACTTTTATAAAGGTCCGTCCGGAAACGGATATGAGAGCTTTTAAAAAGAAACTTTACGAACATAAAATAAAGAAAGACAGAGACTCGCTGAGTCATTTCGTTCTGACGTCAATCACCGCCATGCGGTATGACCACCCCGAAGAAGAGCCAACTATCAAGTTCGAACATATCTTGCTATTCGCTCTTGCCGGAGGATTGGTAATCCTGTGCGCACTATTCAACTATCTGACCCTGTTCGTAAACCGTATACGAATACGCAGTAAAGAGATCGGGCTTCGGAAAGTGTGCGGCTCGTCTGACGGCAATCTGTTTGTCCTGTTCGCTTCCGAATACCTGCTTACGCTTTCCATCTCTCTTTTAGCCGGAATAGCCTTGATCGAAATCATACTGCCTGTATTCCAAGAATTATCGAATGTAAAAACGAATTCGTTCAGTCTCTATCTGGAAACATTCGTCTATTTCGGATTCATCACCTTACTGGCTTTCCTGTTCTCTTTATTCCCTATCTACTATTTCAGGAAGCGTTCGCTACAAAAGGCCCTTAAAGGTTCGTCTGACGGGAAAGGAAAGAACCTCTTCCCCAAAGCAAGCCTTACCTTGCAATTAATAATCAGCATCGGATTCATATTCTGTTCGTCGGTACTGATCAAGCAAATCCATCACTTGCACACCACCGATATCGGACTAAACCGGAAAGACCGGGGCGATGTCCGTATATATCCCCAAACAGACGGTTTGAAAGAAGAAATTGCCAAACTCTCCTCCATCGCCGAAGTATATCCGGATGAAAACGATCCACTATTTCCAAGCCATTCACGTTCCTACAGGTCCTTTACCGATTGGGAAGGCAAGCCGGCCTCTGTGGAAGGTCTTACGATCCAAATAATCCCATGCAACAATCGCTACTTTGAATTTTATGGTCTGCAATTGCTAAAAGGCAAGTTGCCGGAAGGAGATACCGAACGGCACATACTCCTAAACGAAGCAGCTGTAAAGGAATTGAAGATCGACAACCCGATTGGCAAAACACTTAGCCGCAAAGATCAGAAAGGATTTATCATCGACGGCATTTTCAAAGACTTTTATATCGCACCTCCTACCGTTCCGGTAAAGCCGGTTATGCTCGAGTTCAGTCTGGGAAAAAAGAATATACAGAATGATTATTCAACGACTGCCATATTCCGGCATCAGTCGGGAAGCCGCGAACTGTGCAAACAACAGGTTGAACAGTTGGCAAAGAAAATGCAGCCGAACGCCGTCGACATATATGTTACTTTTATGGAAGAAGAGTATGAAAAGTTTCTGAAATCGGAAAAGGCACTACTCAAGATGCTTGACTTCGTGACTATAGTCTGTATTTTGATCTCATTGTTCGGCGTATTCTCTCAAGTAACTCTGGACTGCGAACAGAAGAAGAAAGAAATCGCTGTCCGTAAAGTAAACGGGGCAGAGGCCTCCGATATCATGAGAATGTTTTTTGCCGGTAATCTCCGCCTGCTATGCATCGCTTCGGTCATAGCATTTCCGGCCAGTTACCTGATCATGAAATCATGGATTGAAAACTATGTGTTGCAAGCAGCAATCAGTTGGTGGCTTTATCCGGTCATCTGGGGTGTACTGGTCCTGCTGCTGACTCTTTGTACCGGTTGGCGCATACAGAAGGCAGCGAACCAGAACCCGGCAGAAGTGATCAAGTCGGAATAAGAATGTCTTTGAACAATATTTTATAACAAACAATCAGATTATGTTATCACACTATGTCAAAGTTTCTTTTCGGGAACTACTGAAATACCGAACTCAATCAATTGTCAGCATCATTGGTCTGGCCGTAGGATTTACTACCTTCATTTTAGGAGGTTACTGGCTATGGTGGGAGACACATTTCGATAATTTCCATCCGGAAGCAGACCGACTTTACTGCCTGACGACAGAGGGACTTGTCAAGCGTGCCAACGGAACACAATCAGATTTAGACCAGTTACATATTAACGACCGGGAAGAATTATTCAAGCTGCTCCCCGAAATCGAAGCCTCTTGTTCATTCAACCACCTCAGCTTTACATTGAAACAGGACAACGAAGCAATCAACCTGCATGGAATGGAAAGCGAACAGTCCTTCTTCGACCTTTTCCGGACAGATTTTATCGAAGGGACTCACCAAGGGGTCATTCCCGACGGCAGTTCTGTCATTTTAACGGAACGGACAGCCCACAAATTGTTCGGGACAACAAACTGTATCGGCAAGGAAGTCGTATTGGATAATAATCTTCGTCCCTCTGTAGTCGGTATTATCCGTAACTATCCGGATAATACTGATCTGCTGTTCGACTTTCTGTTGATCAGAACCCCTCAACCCAATCATGTCAAACGCATGACGACCTACGTGCGGCTCCAAAAGAATGCGAACGTGGCAAATGTACGGAACAAACTGGCGCACTATAAAAGCCATGCCGAAAACAAATGGGATCGCGAACAGGTAAAAAACTGGAAAATAAACCTGCTGACAGCCTCCGAAGTGCATCTTCGGTGCCACCCTGAATTGACAGACCGCATCCGTAACATTCATATCCTGGCTTTGGCCGGGACAATGGCTTTCCTTAGCGCTCTGATCAACCTACTTGTCCTTTTTATCGGTCAACAGCAACGGAAACAACAAAAAAACCGGACTTATCTTTGTATAGGAGCCTCAACCACAAGTATGATTACAAAAAGTTTCATCGAACTGGCACTTCCTTTGATCATCGCCTTCCTGATTTCTTTCTGTCTGATCGAGAGCATCTATCCTTACTATGAAAGCTATACGACCTGGCACCGGTATGGTATCTATGAGAACGTCAGTCGCCACCTTTCACGAACTTCACTTTTAGGCAATACGCTGTCGCTCGCCGGAATCTGTATCCTGGCATTCCTTTTTATCTGTTATTATCCGATACGAAATCTTTTGGAGCATAAAATACAGAAGCCTGCTCTTTTCAAACAGGGCCTGATCATCGTTCAGATATTTATCGGTTCACTGTTCTTTATCACCTCCATCGGATTGTTCCGACAGTTGCATTTTATCCTTTCAAAAGATAAAGGGATCGATTATGAACGGGTCATACAGGTAGATTTAGGATATGACACCTCCTTTCAGACGGATTTAAGTGTTTTGAAACCGGAAATGGCCAACCATCCGTATGTAGAAGAAGTCACATACACCTGCGGGAACGCTCCGATCTTTACGGAACAAGGGGATTGGTACGGTTCCTTTTACTCGTATTTCTGTTTCGATCCGAATGAAGCCGAACCCAATAGTTACAGCCCGGTAATCGTTGCCGACAAGGACTTCTTTTCGTTCTTCAAACTGCAACTGAAAGCAGGTAGCTGGCCGACGGACGCAACCCCATATAGCTATATGGTAAATGAAACTTGCCTGCAAACATTAGGCTACACGGATCTGCTTGAACGGCCTATATACATAAAAGGGCAAGCAAGCCAAGCCCGAGTTTGCGGTGTCATCAAAGACTATCTCTACGCTCCGATGCAATATCCTATATTACCGCTGTTCTTCACCACATACGAAAATCCGATGGTAAAAGACTTCGAGCGTCCTTACCTTATTTATGTCCGCTATGCAAAAGGACATAAAAAAGAAGTGCTGGAACATCTTCACGAGATAACATCACATATTCAGAATGACAATGTCAACCGGAGTAAAATGTTTACGGAGCTGTCCGATCTAATAGATCGGTTCAACCGGCCGGAAAAAGTGATCTTTACCATCTTCAGCATCCTTTCGCTGGTTTGCATCCTTATCTCCACATTCGGCATTTACTCTCTGGTGAGCCTCGCCACCGAACAGCGGCGGAAAGAGATTGCCATCCGCAAAGTAAACGGAGCTACCTTTTATCACATTCTTCAACTGTTCTTCCGAGAGTATTTCATATTAGTGACATTAGGCAATGTTTTTGCTCTTCCAGTCGGCTACTTGGTTATAAAACGTTGGCTCGAGACATACGCCAACCATACCACATTGCCGGCAGGATTGTTCCTGTTGGTTTTCCTTATCACCTGTGGGATCGTGCTGCTCTCTATATTCCGTCAGGTCAAAAGGGCAGCCGCCACCAATCCGGCAGAGGTAATCAAAACGGAATAATAAAAACAAAAACATAATAACGACAAAAACATCACATCATGTTCAAACACTACTTGAAAATGGCTATCCGCCAAATTCTTAAAAACAAGATCCAGTATTTGCTTTCCATCATCGGAATCGCAGTCGGACTTCTTTGTTTCAGTATAACCTCTTATTATATCAGAAGATTCAACAACCAGTTTATTGCTTGGGCAAACAGCGATCGGATGGCGAATATATATGCCAAATCGGCCCAATACGGTTATGAGGACCCTTATATTCCAGGAGAGGTGGTGCAAGAACTGATGGGGAATCCGATCACCGGAATTGGGCAAATCGCTTATTCATACGGATACGGCCAAGCCAATATTTCCATATCCAAAGAGAACCAGAAAGAAATCCCGTACCAGTGCAGCATCCAGAATGTCACAAAAGATTTTCCGACCATATTCAGCATTCAAACGTTGGAAGGCCAGACACCGACACTCAAACCGGGAGAAGTATTCATCAGCGAATCATCCGCGAAAAAAATATTCGGAGCAGAAAACCCTATCGGAAAAACACTCTATTTCAGTCGTGCAGACAGCGACACGTCTGCCATCCACTATTCCACAATCAGCGCCGTTATCAGGGATTTTCCGGATGGGACACGGGAAAAGAGTGACTTTTATTTCCTGGAAACAGCCGGCATCCAACCAAAACGTAAATACCGAGATCTGGTGGTCCTGCTGGATAAAGGTGTTTCAAGCAAAGAAATAAACCAAAGGTTACGCCAACAAATACCGGCTTTTGGAAAAAACAACGATCACTATCTGACAGCACGCACTTTCAAGGAAGAGATGTACAAACCGGATAATCTCAGTGCGACATTCTTCATCCCGTTGATCGGCCTCCTGATATTGATTGCCGCGATGATAAACTTCCTGAAGTTCTGCATTCAGTCGTTCTATAACCGGACACGAGAACTCAGTTTACGGAAATGCTTAGGTTCAGACGCAAAAGGATTGTTCAGATTACTCTTCAGCGAGATTGCGGTTCTTTTCATCCTGTCGGCATTGGCAAGTCTCGTCCTGACCGAATGGATAGTGCCTGTTTATTATCAGTATATGGCCTCGAAAGAAACGATCAACGAGAATCTGTTTATCCATACGCCTACCTTGATCCAGCAGGAAATGGAGTATCTCTGTTTCTTGTTTGTTCTCTGCGCCTTGATTGTGTCATTGGTCATCTTCCGCATCAAACATATCACATTGACAGAAGGAATAAAAGGCGTGAAACGACAGAAACATAGTATAAGGAACTTCATGTTAGGAGTCCAACTGTTCATCTGTTTCCTCTTTATTGCCGGAGCTATCGGACTAAGAAATATTTACCACCTCGCAGAAGAAAAAAGGAACAACACGCTGACGGAAGAAGAATGTACCCGTATCTGGAAGATAGAACTTTGGGAACCGCAAGTACAAGGACACGAAGAAGAGATCGTCTCCCGTATCCGTACGCTTGCTGGGGTTGAAGACGTGCTTTTAGAGACTCCCGGCAAATATCTGGATTATAAGAACAAACAGGGAGAGACACTGCACGGGATACATTTCCTCACCAGTAAAAACTACCCGTCTTTCATGAAACTGCCGATAGAGGGAAGAATGCCACAGGCGGCTAACGAAATAGTGGTTTCACGGTCGCTTATCTGGGAATTGGAGAAAGACGGGGAAAAGAATCCGACATCCGTACAATTGGGAGACCAGACTTTCCAGATTACCGGCATATATGAGCAACTACCGTTCGAACCGGTATATACCCAAGATCAAATGGCTAAAGCCAATCAATCTCAATATCACCGTTTCTCCTTCATCTCCGTTCCTAAGGAACCGAACTATAGGGTCGCTTACATCAAATGCATAGCCGGACAGGAACAGAACGTACGGAAAGAAATACTCAAAATCGTACATAACTGGTTGCCGGCATCCATTCCTTTCCTGCTGACCACCAAACAAGAGGAGCGATTCCGGCTCAATGGAGGGGAGATGCTGATAAGCGACCTGTTCAGCCTATTGTCCGTTATCAGCATAGTCATTACAGTCCTGGGTATCTATTCCGCCATTACACTCGACACGGTCAGCCGGCAAAAAGAAGTCGCCATACGGAAAATCAACGGAGCCGGCCCTAAGGTCATTGCACTATTGTTCGGTAAACTATATATCCGTTTACTTGCCATTTCAGCCATCCCTGCGCTGGCAATCGTCTATATGCTCCTGCGAATATTGACGCAAGAAAAGATAACGATTGATCCCGGCTGGTTAAACAATCCATTGATGTGGCTGGCAATCCTCCTTCTGACCACCACTATCGTATTCGTAACCGTCGCCTATCGTATCTGGCTGATTTCACGGTTGAACCCGGCAGAGGTAATCAAAACGGAATAAAGGAGGATGTGTTCCCACATTAAGCGCGGGAACACAGCACTAAAAACAATTAATATTTTGGATGATAAGACAAATTACATGAATTAGGGCTTATCATAAGCCAACATGTTTTACTTTTGTCCTCAAAACATTAATATTTATTTTATGAATACAAAAACATTAATCGCATTGCTCATGGCAGGAGCAGGCCTTGCCTCCTGTTCACAGCCGATTCCCTCCTACACGGTAATGGGAAATATCCCCGATTCTACCTTTAATGGGAAAACAGTCTATATCTTCGACCGGGATAAGGGGCAAAACATTGACAGCGCAGTGATTGAAAACGGAGCGTTTACGTTCACCGGTCAGATTGACACCGCTGTTTTATGCCTAACCCAAGTCGGAAGGAAATACTATACCACCTTCATGCTCGAAAACGGTACCATCCAACTGAACATGGAAACTCCGAACAGCGCGTCCGGCACTCCCTTGAATGAGACCTTCAGCAGCTATATCCAAGAAGAAAAAAGAATCAGTGAACTCTTCCAGAACAAAATGAAAGAGATCCGGGAGCAGGAACAAGATAAAAGTAAAGTCCAAGAATTGACAAAGACCTATTACGACAATGAGTATAAGCCGGCCTATATGGCTATGCTGAAGGACTTCATCGATAAAAACCAAGATAATTACATCGGTGCTTTTGCCCTTCAAAACCTATCGAACTTTATGAACCCGGAAGAAATGGAATCTATCATTGCCCAATCCAGCGCCTTTATCCAAAGTAGGAACATCATCCGGAAACTGAGCCAACGGATTACCAACCTGAAAAAGACGGCCGTCGGACAACCTTTCACCGACTTTACAGTGGAAACCGAAGATGGCAAAAAGGTTTCCCTCTCCGACTATGTAGGAAAAGGGAATTATGTATTGGTTGACTTCTGGGCAAGCTGGTGCGGCCCCTGTCGTGCAGAGACCCCGATACTGGCAGAAGTGTATAACCAATACAAGGATAAAGGATTCCAAGTACTTGGTGTAGCCACATGGGACCAGCCGAAAGATACAAAGAAAGCCATCGAAGATTTGAAGATTACTTGGCCACAGATTCTCAATGCCCAGAACACGCCTTCTGAACTGTACGGCTTCAACGGAATTCCGCATATCATCTTGTTTGGCCCTGACGGGACAATCGTAGCTCGCGACCTGAGAGGCGATGCGTTGAAAGCAAAAGTAAAAGAGATGATGCAATAATATAATATGCACAAACAACTGCTTATAGTGATGTTGATTTGTCTGAAAGGTGCCGATTATATATCTGCACAGCAGTGGACAAAAAAGGATTCAGTCTGGCTCCAGAACGTCTTGTCCGGTAAAGAAAAGCTGGAACTGAATCCAGAGACGATGAAAGCGATTCAATCAGGTTCTTTTATAAACTTGGATGAACCGGCTTCCGACATGAAAATGTCACCGGTAACCCCGTTACCCATCCTCAAAGATTTCACCGAATACATACAAACAGATTCAACCCATCGTAAAATAGCATTAAAGGACCTGCCTCCTGGTGTTTTCTGGTTATATGCTCCTCCTCCCGGTAAATTTTTACCGGTCTATAAAAATATGCTCGAAACATGGAAAAACGATCCTATGAATCGTTCTCATAACACAGGCTTCGTCACTTTCGACTTCGCAGAAATGACCAGCAGGAAGAGTTATATACACAAACGTAATGCCAAAAGAGATGGGACATGGAGAAATTACAACAATCTACCTACTCCCGACATCATCAAGAAAAAGAAGAAACTCGCAACTGGTCATCCGGAATTTGCCAGGCAGGATACGCTTTTGTCACGCAAGGATTCGTTGCAGTTAAAAGACACGACACACGTAACCTCCTTTGCTCCGATGAACTAAACAGCCCATAGAATAAATTTTCAAAAAAAGTCGTATCATTTTGCAACAATCCAGTGTCATATAACGTCTTATAGTTATACAAGAAATATTAATCGGAAACAGGTTATGACAAAAATACAACTATTAGCTACATTGTTGGCACTTTTCATCTTTGCCATGCTGGGAGCATGCAGTAATGAAGATTATCCGGAACCGGATGTTTTCAAGGTAACACCAGACCTCCGCACCCGTATCAATACTGGGATAAAAATGGCTTCCCGCACAGAAAAGAGGCTTTTCAACGAGACATTCAACTCTTTTCTTCATAAATGCGATGAAATGGGATCAGAAAATACTCCCTATCAATATATGGAAACGGAAGAGTATGCAGATCTGAAAAAGCTAATACTGTCATCCTCTCCCGCTACCTGCTATTTGTTAATGGACCGCTACCTAAAACGAAATCCCCCTTTCTTCTCTTTCATTCTGAACGATCTGATCGAAACAGCCTACCCCAATACAGCGGATAAGATTGCTAACCGGATGAAGTCGTTGACTACCGTACAGGAAACAATGGAGCTATTCCCTCAGGTTTGCTTGGAAATCTGGCTGGATGAAATTGAGAGCCGTTAGGTTACTCCCACTCCGGCGGCTCCTGCCCCAGCAAATTCTTGACGAAGAAATCGTGCATTTTGTGCATTTCAAACGGACCGCCGAGGCTGTGTGTCTTGCCTGGTAGATAAAGCTGTTCGAAATTCTTGTTTGCTTTCATCAAGGCACTAACAACCTGCAAGGTGGAAGCCGGATCGACGTTATCATCCAGTTCACCGTTGATCAGGAGCAACTTGCCTTTCAGACGGTAAGCATTGTCAACATTGGAGGAGGTGCTATAAGAGGCGTCGATCGGATAGCCCATCCACTGTTCGTTCCACCAGATTTTATCCATCCGGTTGTCATGGCAACCGCAAAGGGCGACTGCAACCTTATAAAAATCGTTATGGAACAGCAAAGCAGCCATCGCATTCTGACCTCCGGCCGACCAGCCATAGATGCCGACACGATTCAAATCCATATACTTGTATTTCGCACCTGCCGCTTTCATCCAAGCGATACGATCCGGGAAACCGGCATCTTTTAGGTTCTTCCAACATACATCATGGAAAGCTTTCGAGCGGTTGGACGTCCCCATACCGTCGATCGAAACGACGATAAAGCCGAGTTCTACCAATTTGGAGACCAGATGATGGGCCGGTTTGAAGTCCTTATCCACATGCGAATCGTGCGGACCGGCATAAATAAACTCTACGACCGGATAAGATTTGGAAGCATCAAAGTGCATTGGGCGATAAATGTTCCCCCAAATATCCGTCTGCCCGTCCCGGCCTTTCGCGCAGAACACTTCCGGCATTTGCCAGCTTTCCGCCTGCAACGCACTCACATCGCACCTCTGTAATCCGGCCACCACAGACGCATCCGAAGTCCGCTTCAACTGACTGACAGGCGGCAGGTCGGGGCGAGAATAGACATCGGTAAAATAAGAACGGTCGGCAGAGAAAGTCACACGGTGGTTCCCGTTCTCAGGAGTCATATCGGTAAAGCCTGTTCCATCCAAGTTAATCCGGCAGTAATGCAGGTTATAAGGATCTTCGCCTTTATTAAAGCCCGAAGCGGTGAAATAGACAACCCGGTTCGTCTCATCCACATAATCGACCTGGCGAACCACCCATTCGCCCTTCGTCACTTGTTGCTTCACCTGCCCGCTCGTACCATCTATCAGGTAAAGATGACGCCATCCGTCCCGTTCGGAAATCCAAAGCAATTCTTTTCCGTCATCCAGATCATACCGATAGTTGTTATAATAATAGATGAAAGTCTTCGTCTGCTCATCCACCAAATGACGGATAGAACCGTCGGCAGCACTCACTTCGCCAATGACATAACGCTGATGCCCGCGCTGGTTGAACTCGAACGTGAACGCGCGGCTGTCTTCGCGCCAACCGGTCAGGTTCAGATAGAACTGATTTTCATAAGGAGTGACATTCAACGCCATTTGCTTGCGCGCCTCCACATCGAAGAGCACCGGCAGGTAAACAGGCAATACATCCCCCGGCTTCGCATAGTTGCGCCATTGCAGGATCGGCTGCTTCTGGCTGGACGGGCTGGATTCGATCAGCGGAATGCGGCGTTCCTGCACGTCGCGCACTTTCACGGTTGCCAGCTTCCGGGAGTCGGGCGACCAGATGATCGACCAACCGTCATAACGCAGGTTCGCCGTGCCATCCATCGTCAAGGCAATCTCTTCCTTCGGTTTATCTTTCTCCTTCTCATCCCGGACGGGCGAGAGATAGAGATTATTATCTTTCACATACGCTTCCCACTTCTTATCGGGCGATACAACAGGAACCGGAGCCTCTTCGCGACGACGCCAGCGATCCGGCCTCTTCTCTTCCTCTTTCAGCAGGGATTCGGCCAGTTTCTTTTGCTTTTTGGAGAAGAATGCCGCCAATCCTTTCTTATCCGCAGCACGCTGTTTCTTTCCACTCTCCGCATTGACGAGATAGTAGAAATCTCCTTCCTTCTCATGATTCTTATACCAGAAATAGTGTGAACTGTCTATCCATTCGGGATGGATAGCAGGAGAATAAACCCGGTCGGAGCATTTCAGGATCGTGTCGGCACGCTCGTAATCGGCACGCGTCACCTGCGAGGCGGCACTTTCCGCACCGAATGCCATAGTTAGCAGACACAAAAGAGAACATAAAAACATTGGTTTCATAATAATCTATGATTTAATTTTTAATTTTCAATTTTCAATTTCCCAACCACCAGTCGATCATCTTCCTCGCCAAGCTCAGCTTGTGCGGTATTTCCGGCAGGTTGTCCTTCGAGAAGAACGAGCCGGAACTCAGCTCTTCGTCCTGCAATTTGATCTCCCCGCTGACATAATCGGCTATAAAACCGATCATCAGGTTGCTCGGATACGGCCACGGCTGGTTGCCAAAATAAGTGATATTCCTGATCGTCAATCCTGTTTCCTCCCACACTTCACGTTCCACGCATTGTTCCAACGTCTCCCCCGTTTCCAGGAAGCCGGCCACAAGCCCATGAAACGTTCCCCGGAAGTTACGCGCATGCACCAACAGGATTTCCTCACCTTTCCGGATCAAGACCAGTACGGCAGGCGATACCGACGGGAACATCTCATTGCCGCAATGAGGGCATTTCTTCATGATCGGCCCTTTCAGTTCCGTCGGCGTCCCGCAGACAGGACAAAACCGGCTGTGTTGATCCCAATAGACAATCTCATACGCTTTCCCCGCCTGATCATAGGAGTAACGGTCGATATGATCATAGGAAGCGCGGAGTCCCATAGGCATGAAAACATCCGTCTCTTCCAGGGGCGCATCGGTAAAAGCCGCCATCGCCATTGTCCCGTCCTGCATCTCGACCGGAAGCGAGCGGGCAACCGTCACAGGCGCTTCGTCCGTACAAGGGATTACATAGCCTTCAGCTTTCTTTTGCAGTAGAAGTTGGTCATTGTAGAAAACGTACCAATACAAAGACGCGTTATTTGTCTTTTCCATATATCTGATTCTTTAGAACACCACAAACATACGGAAAAAATGGAATTATCCTCGCACTTGCAATATATATAGTGACGCATAAAACATGAAGAGGTATGGTTATAATAACCAATTTAAGAACTTATACTATATGAATTAAGAAGAAGTACCGTATTATTTAGCTCTTTTCCTTCTACTTATAAGTTGTCCGCTTGGCGGCGAACGATCGTTCTCTTGATGGCGGACGATCGTTCTCTTGCAAGCGGACAACCGTTCGCCGCCAAGCGAACGATTTATGGGTTAAGACAAGCGTGCTAATATATACAGAAGAACGGGGTAAAAGATACAGATGCTTATGATAAACCGTGCGCATCCGAACTCCTTTTGTGCGTATATGCACGATCATCAAACCCGGCACAACAGATAACATCTTATCTACAAGTTTTTTACGATTATGGCACGACTTTTGTCACATTTCTCGTAAACAAATCAGTTAAAGACCATGATTAAAACAGTTGCATTAGAAAAGATCTTCCGCACGGAAGAGGTAGAGACGTTGGCTCTTAATAAAGTAAGCATAGAGGTGAAGGAAGGGGAATTCGTAGCCATTATGGGCCCTTCCGGTTGTGGAAAATCAACGTTGTTGAATATCTTAGGATTGCTCGACAACCCGACCAGCGGAGAATATTACCTGAACGGGATCGAAGTATCCCGATATACGGAAGCCCAGCGGACGAAACTGCGCAAAGGGATTATCGGGTTCGTCTTCCAAAGTTTCAATCTGATCGACGAGTTGAATGTATACGAGAATATAGAACTTCCTTTGCTCTACATGGGTGTATCGGCTGCCGAGCGAAAGAAAAAGGTACAGGAAGCAATGGAACGGATGGCGATCGTGCACCGCGAAAAGCATTTCCCGCAGCAGTTGTCCGGCGGCCAGCAACAGCGTGTCGCCATTGCCCGCGCCGTAGTGGCCAACCCGAAGCTGATCCTCGCCGACGAACCGACCGGTAACCTGGACAGTAAAAACGGACAGGAAGTGATGAACCTGCTCAGCGAACTGAACAAGGAAGGGACGACGATCGTCATGGTGACGCACAGCCAGCACGATGCCGGGTTTGCCTCCCGCACCATCAACCTGTTCGACGGACAGGTGGTAACGGAGACGTTGATCTAAGTCTTAAATGTTATAAAAGGGAAAGAATGGGCCGTAACGTATCAAGATATGTTACGGCTTACGAAATTATCGTACCCCGCATGATTCCAAATCAAATAAACTTGTATATTGCCGGCACTAATCATAAATCGAATTGCTTATGAAGACACTTGCATGGTTGTTTGGAATCTTTGTCTGCGCTTCTTCCGCTTACGGGCAAAAGACCGTTACGATCGAAGGAGACATACGGAATATGCCAGATACCGTCAGATTTTTTTGCGCGGAGATGAAAGGAAACGGGATGGATGTACGACCGGAAGATCAGGAAAAAATGGTGAACGGTAAATTCAAATTCACCAGGGAAGCCGACAGGACGACCAAGATGTACATATCCCTCAACAACACCGGCTACACCGTATGGGTGAAGCCCGGAGCGAACATCAAAATCACCGGAGAAGCCCCTTATGTGCAGAACTGGCTGGCGGAAAGCGACATTCCAATCCCCGAACAAGTCGAACTGAACCGCTTCCGGGAGGCTACACGGGAGGAAAACATACGCATCCACGACTTAACGGCAGAGTGTATGAAACTGCTCCCCAAGATCAGAGCGAAAGATTCGGTCGCCAAACAGGAATTTGCTTCGATCAGGCAGACGGTGAACAGCATACATGACGAGATTATCCTGCAAAAAGAGTTGCTGCTCATGCTGGACTATCCGATTACCGATGCCGGTCTGGAAGAACTGAGAGACGCTGCCAAGAGTTGCCAAGCGGGAAAGTTGAAGGATAAAGCGTTAGTCGTATCTGTCTACAGCAAGCTGACGGACGAACAAAGACAATCCCGGTTGGGGGAAGAGATAACTTCCTTGTTGTCTATCTCCTCGACAGTTCAGGAAGGAGACAAGATCGCGGATGTCGAACTGAAAGACATCAAAGGGAACATCCACCATCTTTCCGACTATAAAGGGAAATACATCATCCTTGATTTCTGGAGCCGATACTGTGGCCCTTGCCTCGATGCGTTTCCTTTACTAAAGGAAATTGCGGAAAAATATAAAGAGAAAATTGTCGTTATCAGCCTGTCTGTAGATCCAGAAGCGGTTTGGAAAGAGACAGAAGTCAAAGAATCGGCAGACAACTGGCTGCAACTGTCCGACGGACTGGGCATGAGTGGCATAGCGGCTCATTACGGGGTACATGCGCTTCCTTCGTTTATCTATATTTCACCGGAAAGCACCGTCCTGAAAGCCGGACAAGGGTATAAATTCTTGTCGGAAGATATCCGTACATTTATAAAAGACAAATAACCTAATTCAAATGAATATGAAACACGGACTTTACTTATTTATCCCGGAGTTGATAAGCAACGATCCGTAGCTGCTGTATGACGGCTCTTTCACTTATCTGATCTCCTACCTGAAATATACGAACTTTACCGGAGAAGACAGGCCCGCATACGGGATGTGAAAGACGGAACCGTATTCTTCCTGAAACAATTCAGCACGCAGCGGATTATAAATCAAAGATCCAACTGGTTAATGAGCATGGCAGGAAATACGACTTAAAAAACTCTATTTACCAAAGACCATATATAATTGTAAGTTTTCAGCACATAGACATTAACGCACAGTATGAATAAAAAGCCGGAAACAATATACACCATTTGCAAATACAGATGGTCGGCAATAATTGGGTCCAACCCCAAAAGCCGCTTTATACCGCCTAACAGAATGATGGTAAAGGGATGGACCAAATATATTTCATATCCTTCATTAGAATATATATCAATATAACGACGAACCATTGCAGATCTGTCATATAAGAAAACTAATCCCTTTTTCATATAAATTCCACCTATTCCTAAAACAGCCATTCCGTATGAGGCAAACAATAAGTTTGGCGGAAATTTATTAGCTTGCAGATCAAAAGGGACTCTTTCAACTCCGAAAGCATAAATCAAATATCCTACGGCAGCTATTACACAAACAACAATTTGCCAGCCTAACTTCTTCTTATAATACAATCCCCATATCGTAAAAAACAGATAGACTATTACAGTTTGAAGCAACTCTGGATAATAAGCTTTGAACAATAGCAACAATACCAAAACGACACTGAAAAGGATAAAAGGTATATTACACCGGCGAATCATCCGGCATAAAAAGGGAAGACAAAGAGATATGATCAAGTAAGGCGGAATAAACCAAATATGATCAAATAATCGATATTCTACCGTAGGGGTAAAGAACACATAAGATATAAAGTCATTCAACGGTATTATCTCTCCCGACTTCCAATAATGATACACAACAGCCGGAAAACAAACCAATGCATACTTCCAGTAAGGGATCGCGACTCTTTTTATCCGGCCCTTCAAATAAGTCCGAAACGGTTTTTCCAATGACAGGGAAAATGAGGCTCCTACTATATAAAACACGGTTGCCATTGCAAAGAATATCCCGGTAATCCAGCTTCCTTCAAATATGCCGACCTTGACACCTTCCCACCATATCAAATGACAAAAACAGGTGATATAGATCATTATAGCCCCTCTGTATATATCCAGATTCCGATCTCTCATGTTCTATTTGTTTCCTATAAGCATTGAAGGTTACAAAGATACTTTTTCCTTTTAATAAAAAAGAGTAATATTGCATACTAAAACAAATCAATCAAATTAATGAGCAATTCCATACATTTAATTAGTCTCTTATTATTGGCTTCCGGCCTATCCATACAAGCCCAGGAAAAGAGAGCCATGACATTCGATGAGATGGTCGGATGGGAACGCATATCCGAACAACGTATTTCCGATAACGGGAAATGGGTATTCTGCAAGATGGAACCCTGGCGGGGAGATGCGACCATCCTGCTATATAATGATAAAGGAGAAGAGAAAGGTTCTTTTAAACCTGCTGCAAAAGCACAATTCAGTTCCTCCTCCGAATATCTCTTGGTGACAAAAACGCCTCCCCTAAAAGAAGTGGAGGCTGAGAAGCTAAAGAAAACAGACAAGGATAAAATGCCGATGAACAGCCTCATCATTTCCCGCCTGTCCGGAGGGATGGAAACAATCGATTCGCTCAAATCTTATAAACTATCGGAAACAGCCGACTGGCTGGCTTACCAACGCGGAAGCAAAAAAGACTCCATGCTTTATATCCGGTCGCTCGACGGAATGCAACAAGACTCGTTCCCGGCAGTCAGCGATTTCGGATTTGCCCAAAAAGGGAATGTGTTATACGTCGTATCCGACTCTGTCCTCTATACCTACATTCCTCAGAAAGGAAATAACCGGATCTCCGATAAAAAAGGGGTATTCAAGAAGATTGCATTCAACGAAAACGGTAGCAAGCTCGCTTACCTGTTTTGTCCCCATAAAGATTCGGCCGCAACCCGGAGCAGCCTGTATCTGGCAGAAAATAATACCCCCGGCAAACTGATTGCAGAACGAGGGGATAAAGCATTCCCCGCTTCATGGATTATCAGTGAAAATGCGCCCTTATATTTTTCCGAAAACGCAAGCCGTCTTTTCTTCGGAACTGCTCCGGAGCCCAAACAGAAAGACACGACCCTTTTGGCTGAGAATCGCCCGGATGTACAGGTATGGAGCTGGGATGAAAAGGTACAATACACGCAACAGTCCTTTAACAAAGCGACCGATTTGAAACGATCTTATACAGCCATCTACAACCTCGGTTCCGGACGCCTTCTCCAATTGGCAACAGAAGAACTTCCGACTCTGCAAACAGCCGATGAGGGGAATGCCATATGGGCGCTTCTCTCCACCACAAGACCTTACGGCACACAAAGCATGTGGACCGCACGCCAGTTTCATGATATCTACATAATCAACCTGGAAACCGGGGAACGCCGGCAGATCAAGGAGAAAAGCCCTTCCTACATGCGTTTCTCCCCAAAAGGAAAATACACATACTGGTATCAGGATCAAGATAGTTCCTGGTATACTCGTTCGACGGCCGACGGCAAAGAATACCGCCTGACAACTCCGCAGACATTTGCCGCCTGGGACGAAGATAACGATGTCCCCGACTATCCTTCACCCTACGGAATAGCAGGTTGGACGGATGACGATCAATCTATCCTGATCAAGGACCGTTACGATATCTGGAAGTTTGATCCGATTGCTGCTTCTTCTCCGGTCAACCTGACCGTCAACGGGCGAAAAGAACAAATCACTTACTCGCTGATCCAACTGGATCGGGAGAAAAGAGCCTACAATACAAGCGAAGCACAATATCTCACCGGATTTAACGAAAGAACCAAAGGTTCCGGATATTATACTACCCGCCTCAACAAGCCGGTTGCCCCGAAAGCATTGCTTGCCGGTAATTTCAAACTGGCGGCCCTGGCCAAAGCAAAGGATGCCAATGCCGTAATCTACACGCAGGAAACATACGAGCAATATCCGGATATCCAATTATCCAATCTCAGTTTCAAAAAATCCATCCGTTTGACAGACGGCATCCGCCAGCAGGATTCCATCATTTGGGGGACAGCCGAACTGACTTCCTGGATCTCCCTGGATGGCCGGCCTCTGGAAGGTGTCATCTACAAACCGGCCGATTTCGACCCGAACAAGAAATATCCGGTAATCGTAAATTTCTACGAACGTAATGCCAATACATTATACAACTACCATATGCCCAGTCCCGGACGTTCAACGATCGACTATCCGTTCTACCTCAGCCACGGCTTTATCATTTTCAATCCTGATGTCCGCTTCACAGACGGCTATCCGGGTGAAAGTTGTTACAATTGCGTGATGCCGGGTATCACCTCACTGATCGCCAAAGGCTATGTAAATGAAAAGGCGATCGGTGCACAAGGGCATAGCTGGGGAGGCTATCAGGTTGCCTACTTAGCTACCCGCACCCGGCTCTTTGCCGCAATCGAATCGGGTGCTCCGGTTGTTAATATGCTGAGTGCGTATGGCGGAATCCGTTGGGGCTCCGGCTTAAACCGTTCCATGCAATATGAACACGGGCAGAGTCGCATAGGGGGCAATATCTGGGAAATGCCGTTGCAATACATTGAAAACTCTCCCTTGTTCAATATGGATAAGGTGACCACTCCGATCCTGATCATGCACAACGATGCAGACGGGCATGTGCCCTGGTATCAGGGAATCGAATACTTCATTGCCCTTAAACGCTTGCAAAAACCGGCGTGGTTGCTCAACTATACCGGCGAACCGCACTGGCCGATGCGCCTGGCAAACCGGATCGATTTCCAGAAACGCATGTTCCAGTTCTTCCACCACTACCTGCAAAATGCCCCCATGCCCAAATGGATGAATGAAGGTGTTCCGGCGGTAGATCAGGATTTCGAATTGGGATATTAAAACTCCATCCGAAACTCTGTCCGGACATTCGGTATAGATGAGACGGAAAGTTGGCCGCCATGCAATTGCATGATACGTTGGGAAATCGGCAGGCCGATACCGCTTCCGCCGGATTTGGTGGAAAAGAAAGGAGTAAAGATTGCAGACAACCGTTCGGGAGGAATCCCCGGACCGTTGTCTGTTATTGTTATAAGGAGATGCCCGGTTGCCCCAGCACATGTATCGACCCTGACAATTCCATCCTCTTGTCCTTCTACTGCCTGCAATGCGTTCCGGATCAGATTAATCAATGCAAGAGTAAGCAGATTGGCATCGCCATATACTTGAAGTTCCTTGCCTGTCGACCTATCAGCTTTACCGTCGCAGTAAACGACCCGTTCACCTCTCGGTTCGGCTTGTAGCAACCGTTCCAGCTTAGTAAATAACGCCGGTACGGAAACTGTTTTATATTCCGGTTCCGGCAAATGTGTCAAACGATGGTACGAATCGAGAAAAGCAGTCAGATTCTTCACCTGGCTGTTGATCACTTCAAGTCCTTCGCATTGCCGGGATATGGAAGTACGGTCCAGATGTTTTAACAGGTCTGCCGAAAGAGAAGCGATCGGAGTGACAGAGTTACGAATTTCATGTGTCATCACTCGGAGAATACTCTCATAATAAAGGCTTTTCTCTTCAATCTCAATATGTTTATCACCCAACTGCCGGAGGATATGATTCATATCGGCATATAAAGCATTCGTAAAGGGATCATCCGGATTAGCAGGGAAATGTTGCGTCGTATCCTCGTTTCGCATCGCCTCGAAGAAGACGGACAATTTATAGTTCAAGCGGGTTGCCAACCGGATTATAAACAGAGTTATCAACAGGATAAACAGCAGACACACAAATGATAAGAAAAATGACAACCGTGTTATTAACAACCAGGAGCCAATCAGGGATAAAAGCACGATCAATACTGCACCCCCTACAATCTTAGCATATAACCTACGACTGTACATAAAACAAAGGTACATCAATTACAGTAAACCAGCAAAAAGGCAGAAAGGATACGAATTGCACGTTATTTTACGAATAAACAGTAATATGTTTGTTTTTTAACAAATTAAATCGATTTATTTGTATCCGACTATCTAATGCAAACAAAATACAAACAATTAATCCGGAGATTATGAACAAGACAACGAGACTTTTAGGAAGTTTGCTTATTATCACAATAGCAACATCCTGCGGAACGGGAGGCAAAAATCAATCCGCACAAACAGACGATCCTTTGGCCAACAGCCCGATAGTCGGTCAATATGTACAGGCAGGAACAGACAATGTAATGTCGTGCGACCAGAAACTACTGGCCGATACTGTACGCATACCTCTCAGTTTCTTCACAGAAAAATTGGAAATAGTAAAACTGGATAGTCGGGACGAGGCATTGGTCGGACAAACCGGAGTGACAATTTCAGATAATTACATCTTGGTACATGGCCGCCGGCCAAACCCATTCAAACTATTCGACCGCAAGGGGAATTTCCTGACCAACATCGGTGCGATCGGACAAGGCCCCGGCGAATACCAAATGGTGTATGATGTCAAATTGGACGAGGCAAACAACCGCATCTATATCCTGCCTTGGAATGCATCGCAACTTTTAGTGTACGACTTGCAAGGAAACGTCTTAGACCCGATTCCTCTTTGCTTGCGTTGTCCGAAAGCAAAATTCAATGTCGATCTTACCGGAGGCAAGGTTTCGATAGTTCTGTTGCCTTTCAAAGGCTCTGCGGCCGTTGCCTGGACACAGGATTTGAAAGGAAACAGGCTCGGCTACATGGAACCGGGACATTTGGAAGCACCTCAGGACTTCAGTAATGAAGTAATATCAGGATTCAATATCCCCGGCACGTTCGATGTCAATATTTTATGTATAATGCCGACCCGCGTCGATTCGCTCTACCGATATGACGGAGACAACAGTCGTTTGATCCCGACATTCACACTCAACTTTGCCAATACAGATAAAATTCCCTGGCACGGATACGGAGAATGGCCACACCATTTCATTGGAGATTTCTCAGAACCGCCGGTTGAAGTCGCTCCCGGATCATGGACCAACGGAAAGACTTTTCATTACATCGTGGACAAAAAAACAGGAAAAGGTTCTTTCTTTAAACTCTATAACGACTATTTCGGCAATTTGGAAATCGACTATCCCAGTTATGCATTCTCAAATGGCTATTATATCCGGAATATCGAACCCGGTAACCTCATGACCGACATCGAGAACGCGTTGAAAAACAAGGATATCACCTCCGAAATGCGTAAAAAGCTGACCGATCTTCAAAACACGATCGAGGATAACGACAATAATTATGTCATGATCGCCAAGCTCAAAAAATAGCCTCCCACGAACAAACAACTACTCCTCATCCTGTTGCCGGCACTCCTGCTGACAACAGGATGTAAACAACAACAGGCATCCGGAACGGAAGGCACGATCATCAAGGTCGAAGCTCATCAACCGCTTCCGCCGAAAAACACGAAAGCCCTCTTTATCCGGACCTATAAAGAAGGCTATTACCTTTTCCCAATATACCGGCCGTCGCCTGGACACACAAGACTTCAATGGAGTGAGGATGTTTTTCTGTAGGAGATACAGTCTTTTTTGTTGAAACACGTGACTTATTTTGCTTCAAACA